>Ga0066685_10001339_pt1 | contig 10547 bp, 12 predicted proteins | sample GraSoiAngelo_134_FD_62305 | JGI IMG/M metagenome (GOLD analysis project Ga0066685, IMG submission 62305) | Grasslands soil microbial communities from the Angelo Coastal Reserve, California, USA - 14_0929_05_30cm | ecosystem: Environmental > Terrestrial > Soil > Grasslands | place: USA...
GTGATGGAATCCATTGCGAATATGAAATTACAGCTACCCGTTGCCAGTTCTGTTTCGGTACCGTTCAGTATTTTATACGGGCCTGCAGATTTCAAGATGCTCAAGCAACATGACATGCATTTTGAAAAGCTGATCAACCTCGGGCAAGGAGCTTACGCCTTTGTGAGACCGATTAACAGGTTTGTTGTTATGCCTGTTTTTGATTTTATCAGGAGTTTGAGCGGCACTAGCCTGGGATTGGCCATCGCCTTGTTGACTTTCATTATTCGTTTGGTCATTTCCCCCCTTACTTACAGCAGCTACCTGAGCGGAGCGAAGATGAAAGTGCTGAGACCTGAAATAGCCAAGCTGAAAGAGAAATACGGAAACGATCAGCAACAGATGAGTGTCGAACAAATGAAATTATTCCGCGAGGCAGGAGTAAATCCTTTGGGTGGTTGTATTCCAGCACTTCTGCAAATTCCCATTTTCTTCGCGTTATATAGTTTCTTTAGTTCGAGTATAACCCTGCGCGGCCAAAGCTTTTTGTGGGCTCCGGATCTTTCAGCCGCCGACAAGGTGATTCATTTCGGAAACATTCCGATCATAAGCTATATCCTGGGCGATCACCTAAGCTTGTTTACTCTCACTGCTGTCATAACCAGCTTTCTAATTTCTGTATACAGCATGAGCATGTCGCCTGATCAATCGAACCCGGTGATGAAATACATGCCCTACATTTTTCCATTTTTTCTTTTATTTATTTTTAATCGCCTTCCTTCTGCTCTGACGTGGTATTACACCGTTTCAAATCTCATTACGCTCGGTCTTCAGTTCGTGATTCAAAACTATATTATCGATCATGATAAAATATTGGCCAAAATGGAAGAAACCCGGAGGAAGCCCAAGGCCAAATCGAAGTGGCAGGAGCGAATGGAACAAATGCAGGCCCAGCAGAAAAAAATAAAAGAGATCCAGCAAAAGGGCAACCGGCGCTAAGACACTTGCCTGTGTTCCCCCCAAGCGGAAAAAGCAACTAATTCACTAATTTGCCGCGTCTTCTAACTGTCAAAAAATAATTGTACCGCTAATGAAAGGAAAGATCGTAATAGTATTTGGATTCGCCCTGTTCTCTTTCATTCAGACCTTTGCCCAGAGAAAATTTTCAGAAGGAAGCATTGTTTACAACGTCACCGTAAATACAAATGACCCTAACCCCAAATTGGCCGATGGTTTTGATGGGGCCACTAACACCATTTATATCAAAGGAAAATTGAGTCGTTCTGAACTCGTAAGTGTCTACGGCACTCAATCAACCATTATCGATGGACGAACGGGGAAGGTAACGGTATTGAAAGAATATGGCGACAAGAAGTACATGATCAACATGACGCCGGCTGATTGGATTGAAGCCAATCAAAAATATGACAGTGTCTCGTTTACTTATGAAAATGATTATAAGACCATCGCCGGATATAATTGCCAAAAGGCGATCGGAAAATTAAAAAATGGAGAAAGTTTTACTGTTTATTTCACCAAAGAATTAATTCCTGAAAGCCGGGACTTCCAGTATAGCAACAGATCACTTCCGGGGATCGCTTTAGAATACGAGTCAACCCTCAGCAAAAACAAAGTGACTTTCAGTGCTTCAAAAATAAGCTTTGACCCGGTTCCTGTAGCAAAATTCGATTTGCCGAAATCAGGCTTCAGAGTAATGACGTACCAGGAAACTAAAGGTTCAGGTAAGTAAATTAGTGATTGATAGTAAATCCAGCGTTGCTGGTCGTGATGAAAATCTTTTTCTTCAGAGGCACTATGTAAGTCGTGTTTCCTTTTTGATAGGTGATCGTAGTATTGAGGTCAATATACTCACTTGATCTGGCAGTGTTGATAATTTGACTTCCTCTAAAATTATAGTTTGATTTTAATGAGAAACTAGCGGTATTTATCGTGAGATGTTGATTTGAAAGAAAGGAATGGTTCCTCGGGGTTCTTCCCTTGTCGCCCAATATTGCAAAGGCACTGATTGCAGATGCTGCCAGCAAGAAAAAAGCTGTACATCTTCTCGCAATGAGTAGTATGGTTGATTGGTTAATTGACATTCCTTACAAAATTAAAAACAAAAATAATCATAAATCAAACCGTCCGTCACATCTTTTAATATTTATTTAACGACAAAAAGTAAAAAATGTTACGAAAACCTGTGAATTTTTATTTTTATATGGTAACTTTCCTAAACTGCTGATTTCATGAAAGAAAATCCATATCGGGAAAATAAAGAGGAAATAAATGAGCTGCTAAGGCAATATGACAACCTCAAAACGGGCCGCAGTCATAAGTTCCTCGACGAAGAAGCCTTTGAGAAGATCGTTGAGTTTTTTGATGAGAAAGCAGATCTTCAAAAGGCCCTTGAAGCGGCAGAATTTGGTTCAGAGCAATACCCTTTTTCATCCTCACTCCTCATAAAAAAAGCCGACATTTTACTTTCTTTAAGGCGCTACCAGGATGCATTAAAGATTTTGGAGCAGGCTGAGCTGTTTGATGGCGGTGACATCAACCTTTACATTTTAAAAACCGATGCATGGCTGGCTCTTGACCAACAGGAAAAGGCAGTGGAATTACTTGAAATGGCCCTGCACTCGTTTGAAGGAGAAGAAAGAATCGAATTGTTGTTTGAGCTAGCCGATGTTTATGATGATTATGAAGAATTCGATAAGGTATTTGACTGTTTAAAGTTGATCCTGGAGCAAGATCCAAACAATGAAGAAGCCCTTTACAAAATTTGTTTTTGGACGGACTTTACGGGTAACAACGAGGCAAGCATCAAACTCCATATAAAGATAATTGATGATTTTCCTTACAATGAACTGGCCTGGTTCAACCTTGCCGCTGCTTACCAGGGATTAAAGCTTTTTGAAAAGGCGATCGATGCCTACCAGTACGCCATAACCATTGACGAAAAATTTGACTACGCATACCGCAATATGGGTGATGCCTACATTCGTTTGCGAAAATTTAGAGACGCGATCGAGGCTTTGGAAAAAGTGTTGGAATTGTCCAAGCCAGAGGACGTGATCTTTGAAGCGATTGGTCATTGTTACGACAGGTTGCACAACTATGCGCAGGCGAGATTTTACTATAGAAAGGCATCACATATGAATGCCGAGGAAAGCAAGATTTTCTATAAAATAGCATGCACCTATTATAACGAAGGCCAGTGGGAGAGCGCAATAAAACAATTGGATAATGCCTTAAAAATTCATCGTCTTCAGCCAGAGTATAACCTCTTAATGGGCGAATGTAAATTCCAGGTCGGCGCTTTTAAAGAGGCGATTCAATATCTTTCAAATGCGGTGCGTGTTCGCCCAAAAAATTTATCCGGGTGGGAAGCATTGATCCGCTGTTTGTATAAGGCAGATTTTTTGGACGAAGCCAGAGAGCAGGTGATGGCGGCCTTGCAGGTGACACAGGGCAAACCTTTATTCATGTTTTACCTGAGCAATATCTTATTTGCGATGGGCCGATCAAAAGAAGCTATTCTCTACCTGGAAAGAGCAATGGAAAAAGCTCCACGAATGTTAAAGAGATTTGTTGAACTCAACCCCTCTATTCTCCAAAATCAACAAGTTGTCGATATTCTGGCAAAATTCAAACGTAACAAATCAATCTAAGACCATACTAGGATCCTGTATAAATGGTGATGTGATCAATGGAACGATTGCGACGCAAAGGACTTTGAATCGAAGCACAAAGCCTCTGAATCAGAACTAAAGTTGTACTGCATTCTCTGTTCGCCTCCCTTTGCATATTCTTGTGCATTGTACCTTGCGCCTTGTTCCTTGAACCTACTTTCTTATTTTTGCGCGGCTTAAAAAAATACTTCTGATGAATTTTAATCTAACGCAAATTCCCGAGCGTCATTTAAAACCCCGGGCTGCTGGTATTACGATGGTAATGGATAAAGGATTAAGTGTTAACGAAACTCAGAATTTTTTAAGTGTCTCTCATCCCCATGTAGACATTGTCAAACTCGGCTTTGGAACCTCTTTTGTCACTCCCGGATTGAAAGATAAACTGGAGGTCTATAGCTCCTACAACATACCTATTTATTTTGGCGGCACCTTGTTTGAAGCATTTCTTATTCGTGACCAGTTTGATGATTATATCCAGGTATGCAAGGATTTTGGCGTTCACTATATGGAAGTCAGCGACGGCTCTATAACTATTCCCCACGCTGAGAAATGCGGCTATATAGAAAAGCTAACAAAATATGGGACCGTATTGAGTGAAGTGGGGAGTAAAGATGCAGAACACATCATACCGCCATACAAATGGATAGAACTGATGCGGGCGGAGTTGAACTCCGGTGCTACTTATGTAATTGCTGAAGCCAGGGAAGCCGGTAACGTTGGCATTTATCGCGGTAGTGGCGAGGTTAGGGAAGGTCTGGTACAGGAGATCCTGACACAAATACCTCAGGAAAAAATTGTCTGGGAAGCTCCTCAAAAAGGCCAGCAACTTTATTTTATTGAATTGTTGGGATGTAATGTCAATCTGGGCAACATCGCTCCTTCGGAAGTATTGCCCCTGGAGGCGATGCGTATTGGTTTACGGGGCGATACGTTCAGTTTATATTTAAATCACAAAAGCTGATGCTCCTGTTCGGACTGATCGGTTATCCTCTGTCACATTCTTTCTCCAAAAATTATTTTACTGAAAAATTTAAGAAGGAAGGAATAGAAAATTGCCGCTATGAAAATTTTCCATTAGCAGATATCCAGGAGCTTCCTAAGCTTCTCGCCGATAATCCTGACTTACGAGGCCTGAACGTGACGATTCCCCACAAGGAAACTGTCTTGCAGTTTCTAAGTGATAAGGATGAACTCGTCAAACAGACGAGGGCATGTAACTGTATGAAGATCGTCGATGGCAAATTGATCGGATACAACACTGATGTCACAGGTTTCGAAAGGTCATTGCGCCACAAACTCGATCCTTCACACAAAACTGCATTGATACTTGGAACAGGTGGCGCTGCCAAAGCGGTTGAATTTGTATTGAGGAAAATCGGGATCCATTACGGATATGTATCCCGTTATCCGTCTCTAAAAAATCTTTCCTACGAACAATTGACACCTGAGGTGATGGAAAAAAACACGCTGATTATAAATACAACTCCTCTCGGCATGTATCCTAAGGTTGCCGAGGCACCACCTTTACCTTACCATTTATTGACGCGGCGACATTTTCTTTTTGACCTGGTCTATAATCCTGAAAAAACTTTATTTCTTAAGAAAGGGGAAGAACAGGGGGCTGCGATTCAAAACGGTTATGATATGCTTGTTTACCAGGCCGAGGACAGTTGGAGGATATGGAATCAATGACAATGGGCAATCGGCAATTGGCAATTACGCGAATTAATTAGGTCGAAGTGCTGATTCCAGCGACTGTCTTACTTCGGTGGGAATTGCTGCAATTTTTTTTGATGAGTAGTCATAACATACCATGCCGGTTTTTGCGATTGCAACAACACTCCTTTTGTCGCTTTGTGGCTGGTGAACTTTTTCCAGTTTGTAGTAGACCTCGAAAGCAACTTTTGAAAATTCACTTGCGGTAACAGAAGCGATGATTCTTTCACCGTAAAAAATTTCACTCTTGAATTCGATGGCTACGTCGCTCATGATCAATCCCAGGCCTCCAAAGTCCAATTCTCCATATCCAAACGATTTGAAGTATTGAACTCTCGCCTCATGAAGTATCGATAATATTGTATCGTTGCCAACATGATTGCCGTAATTCAGATCAGTAATGCGGATTGGAATGATCACTTCAAAAGAAAAGTTTTTTGGTAGATTAATCTTTACTCTTGCCATGCGCGGGTTTCTGATAAAATTAAAGGAAACCGGCAAATGCTCAGAGTTCCTTATCCTGAACCGACTTGATGATGTCAAGAATATCCATGAAATTATCAGGCGAAGAGCTTGCGGGAGACTGTGCAATTTTATCTCTCCATTTTTTTATTTGCTCCTGGCACTGGTTGAATTCTTCGGAGTTACGATTTGTATAAATACATCCGAGGGTTTCCGCCAATTTTTTTGATATCCGGATCAGGTAGCCATCGGGATTGATGAACATCAGGTAGCGGTCAGCATCAGAGATCAGTGAGCAATTTCCCGGAACTTCGCCACTTAGACTCGCCTTTTGAAACGTAGCGGCCAGTGAGCTAACCGAAATGGCAGCCGGATTTACAGTCTGGGTCATGTAGCCTGCTTGAGGTAATCTTCTTCTCAGCTCAGAATTTGTCTTTGCCACGATAACTCTTTCTTTTGGCAAATTATTACTCTCGGAAGGTAGGGGCTGCAAAGCAGAATTGTCCTGGCGTTGAGGCTGGATGATATTTGGCGTAGTATTTTTAGGAAGAACTGTTTTGTTGGCAACGCCACGCTCTGCTGTCTTTTGATTCAGCAATTTAAATGTTCCCAGGGCAACAGCGGCAATGATAGAAGCAGCTATGGCATAGCGCACAATGGGAATGATCTTTCTTTTTGTCGGAATCTGGGGGACACGATTTTCTTCGTCAAGAGCTTCGGAAATTTGTGGCCACGCATCGGCCGGCGGATCGACCTCAAGATCATAGAGCTTAGCAGGGAATTCGTCTTTCACATTCTCCAATGCAGACGCGATGTTGCTCCACGTCCCGGAAGGAGGCATCACTTCTGCTTCATAGAATTGTCGAGGGAACCCAGCGGTGATCTCTTCATCCAGGGCGTCAGCTATTTTGTCCCACACTATTCCGGGCGGGCTGACTTCATAGTTAAGTAATTTTTTTTTCAGTTCTTCACTCATATCACTACCTCTTACGTTCGTCAAGAAATCTTGTCACCATATCCTGCAATATCACTTTGGCTCTTGACAGCTGGGATTTACTGGTGCCCTCGCTTATGTTCAACATATCCCCGATCTCTTTGTGCGTATAGCCTTCCACAACATATAAGTTAAACACTGTTCGATAGCCGGGCGAGAGTTCCTGTATCAGCTTCATGATGTCTTTTTCAGCCAGGTTATCCAACACAGATAGATTTTTGCCTTCTACTGTATTTTCATGTTGATCGGTAATAGGCTGCTGGTACGTTTTCCGCCTGAAATGCTCAATGGCCGTATTGACAAAGATTCGACGTATCCATCCCTCAAAGCTGCCTTCTCCGCGGTAACTGTTTAATTTTTTATACACCTTGATAAAACCTTCCTGCAAGATATCCTGTGCCTCTTCTGCATTGCCGGCGTACCGCAGGCAGACTCCATACATTCTTGGCGAAAAACGGCGATACAACTCCTCCTGCATCCGCCGGTCGCCTGCCAGGCACCCCTGTATCAAGTCGCTTTCTGAAATAATTTGGTTGCGTAGTGTGCTCAAATTTTTTGATTTTGCTCAAGTGTCTGAAAATCCTTCCTTAGACAAATAGGCTACTAGTTTGTCGATTGCCTTTTTCCGGTGACTGAATAAGTTCTTTTCTTCCAAACTCATTTCAGCAAATGTATGAATAGCTCCTTCAGGCACAAATACGGGATCATATCCAAAGCCAGCTTTGCCTTTCTTTTTCGAAATGATTACCCCTTTACAGATTCCTTCAAACAAAATTTCTTTTCCATCTATTATTAGCGAAATGATAGTTCTGAATCTCGCCTTGCGATTAGTGCTTCCCTGAAGCTTTTTCAAAAGCTTCTCAATATTTTTATCAAAAGATTTTTCTTCACCAGCATACCTTGCACTTTTCACTCCAGGCTCGCCATTCAGAGTCTCTACTTCAAGACCAGTGTCTTCGCTGAAACATCCGATCGTCCCCATCGCTATCGGGATTGGATTCATTTTTATCAACTCATAAATCGTTCTGGATTTATTGCTCGCATTTCTCTCAAGTGTATCGTATGGCTCAGGAATATCCGTATCAATTCCGGCTTCCTTCAAGGTGACAATTTCTAAAGAAGATTTTTCGCCAATTGCTGAACGGATCTCGTCTATTTTGTGCTGATTATTGGTAGCGAAAATAAGCCTCATGGATTTTTTGATTTCGTATCCAATTATTAATTAGTGATTTTTCGACCTGCCTGACTGTGGTATTAAGAAAGGCTAAACATTCTCCTTAGGCAAACCCACAGCTTGCTTTTCAGAACTTTGTCGGCTTCCAGGCTCTCAAGCCCTGGCGTATGCAAAAAAGTGCAGTTATTAAAACGCTGCACCTGGAACTCCGGGAAATTAACTGGCATTTCAAACTCCTGGGGCGTTATTCCAAACAGGATGGTGGTCGTGCTTCTAAATTTCTCCATGGCACCCTTATAAAAGGCCGGTGGCGCATTTAAAATATTTACAATTGCGACGTCCCCCAGGCTTAATTTGCAGGCTGCGAGAATAGATGTCAAAAAATTCAACTGTTCGTCCGGCAAATAGGTGACCGTCGGATAGCGAACGATCATCAAAATATTTTTTTTAAACTCTCCTAAATATTTCCATTCGTGCTCCGGGTCTTTTTTTTTGATCACCTCTATGGCGGGCAATTCAGTCAAAACTTTCCGGTGGGTTTTGTCACCTACTTCTACCAAAGAATTTCTATACATTTCCCTGAGAAGGGTTGAATTCAGTTCAATATTATTCAGTGTCATGGGTGATGATGCCTGGAAATGAGTCAGCTTTTTTTTCGTTTCTTTGCCTGCAAAATAACTTATTTATGATTGAGGCTATGGATATTTCAATCACAAAAACAAAACGAAGTAAACTGGAGGATCTGGATCTTGAAAATATTCCATTTGGCAAGTATTTCACGGATCATATGCTTGAGGCTGACTATCGCAATGGCGAATGGACAAATGTTGAAATAAAACCTTATCAGTCCCTGTTGCTCGAGCCATCGCTTTCGGCTTTACATTATGGGCAAGCTATTTTTGAAGGCATGAAGGCATATAAGGACCAGCAAGGAAACGCCTTTATCTTCAGACCTCGTGAAAATTTCCATCGCTTTAATCTTTCGGCGGCGCGAATGAACATGCCGGAAATCCCGGAAGAAATTTTCATTGAAGGTCTACGACAATTGATTGACCTGGATAAGGAGTGGATACCGTCAAAGCAAAATCATTCTTTATACATACGTCCATTGATGATTGCTACAGACACCGCACTTGGCGTGAAACCGTCTGATAATTATAAATTTCTTGTAATGCTAAGTCCAACGGGACCTTATTATGCCGAGCCGATGAAAATTGCTGTGGAGGAAAAGTACACGAGGGCCGCTCCGGGAGGCGTAGGGTATGCAAAAAATGCCGGTAATTACGGAGGAAGTATGCTGGCGGCCACGGAAGCAAAGCAAACTGGCTACGACCAGGTCTTGTGGACCGATGCATTTGAACACAAGTGGCTGCAGGAAGTAGGGATGATGAACGTATTTTTTATTCTCAACGGAACCGTGGTCACTCCAACGGAAGATGGATGTATACTGGCGGGGGTAACCCGCAGTAGTGCGATCACACTATTAAAAGAGATGGGACTACCGGTTGAGGAAAGGAGAATCAATATTGATGAAATACTTGACGCCTACAAACTGGGCACATTAGAGGAGATATTTGGCACTGGCACCGCGGCGACGATTGCATTGATCCAGGAACTGAAGTACAAAGACTACATAATGGAATTCGACACGGATAAATGGAAAACGGCGCCCCTTTTGAGAAACTGGATTACGGATATTCGCGAAGGCAGGAGGGAGGACAAATATGGATGGATGTGGAAAGTGTGAAGACCCCACGTAATCACAGCACAAAATCTCTCTTCCCAGGCTTAAAAAATCTAAAATCTTAAATAAAAAATCTAAAATCTTTCCCCTACCTTTGCCGTCCTAAAATTAAAGGTCAGAATGCCTACAATTCAGCAGTTAGTACGCAAAGGAAGAGATATTATAAGGGCAAAAAGTAAATCAAGGGCTTTGGATAGCTGCCCTCAACGGCGAGGTGTTTGCACGCGTGTGTACACAACGACTCCTAAGAAACCCAACTCGGCTTTACGTAAGGTAGCGAAGGTTCGTTTAACGAATAAAGTAGAGGTAATCGCTTATATTCCTGGTGAGGGACATAACTTGCAGGAACACTCAATTGTGTTGATCCGTGGAGGTCGTGTGAAGGATCTGCCAGGTGTGCGTTATCATATTGTGAGAGGATCATTGGATACTGCAGGGGTAAAAGACCGTAAACAAAGCCGCTCCAAATACGGCACGAAAAGAGAAAAAGCCGGGACGAAAAAATAATTCAACAAATCACGAAGGGACGCCTTCGGCAAATATTATATAATTCATGCGCAAAGCACAAGCAAAAAAACTCCCTTTAGCACCTGACCCCAGATTTAACGACAAACTTGTCACACGTTTTGTAAATAACCTTATGTGGGAAGGCAAAAAAAGCACAGCCTACGATATTTTTTACGATGCCTTAGAGAAAGTGAACAAGCAGACCAGTGAAGATGGCTATGAAATTTGGAAAAAGGCGCTCGCAAATGTGACACCTGCTGTTGAAGTTCGTAGCCGTCG
>Ga0066685_10001340_pt1 | contig 10543 bp, 9 predicted proteins | sample GraSoiAngelo_134_FD_62305 | JGI IMG/M metagenome (GOLD analysis project Ga0066685, IMG submission 62305) | Grasslands soil microbial communities from the Angelo Coastal Reserve, California, USA - 14_0929_05_30cm | ecosystem: Environmental > Terrestrial > Soil > Grasslands | place: USA...
GTAAAGACCACGAAACGGGGAAAATGCATGCGGGCGATCCCGGCCGGCAGCGAGATGAAGGTCCGCACCACTGGCAACATGCGGCTGATCAGCACTGCCGCTTCACCGTACCTCGCGAACCAGCGATCGGCGAGATCCAGGTCCCGGCGTGATACCAATAGATAAGTTCCGTGCCGCTCTACGAACGGGCGACCACCCCAGACCCCCGCGTAATACGCCACCACGGAGCCGACCACATTGCCCACCGCTCCGGCGAGCGTCACACCCACCATCGAGAACTGCCCCGTGGAGACCAGGTAGCCGGAGAAGGGCATGATGATCTCGCTCGGAAGCGGGATGCAGGCGCTCTCGATTGCCATGGTGATGAGAATGCCGGCATAACCGAACCGCGCAATTGTCGCAACGATGAAACGGCTGAGTTCGGTGACGATCTGCTCCAGAAGGCTGGCCATGATGGTGGTGTGCATGAATTAGGTCGGCTGTATGGTCTTTGAACCGGGCACACGCCGGCGCCCTTCGAGCATTGCTTCCCAACTCCGCAATTGTTCCAGCGCCCCATAGTGGGTGATGTCGAGGTGAATCGGCGTGATGGACACCATTCCGCGCCGAATCGCCTCATGATCGGAATTTGTCTGTCGGTTCCACGCGACTCGAGTGCCTGCTATCCAATAATATTTGCGTCCATGAGGGTCCACTTTTTCAACGATCGGGTCTTCGAACCGGCGGCGACTCAGACACGTGATCTTGACTCCTCTAATGGAGCCACGGGGACGATCCGGCACATTCACGTTCAACAGCAGCTCTTCCGGCAAGCCATGCCGGAGGACCGCCCTGGCAACTCGGACGGCGTAGTCCGCCGCCACCTCGAACCGAAACACGCGGCCCCCGTCCTGGGATACCGCGATCGAAGGCACGCCCAGGATCGTCCCCTCCAGCGCGGCAGAGACAGTACCAGAATAGGTCACATCATCGCCCAGGTTCACGCCTCTGTTGATCCCCGACACCACCAACGCGGGTGGGTTGCGCAGCAGTTTCTTGATGGCCAGATTCACGCAATCGGTCGGCGTTCCGTTAATTGAATAGACACGCTTGTCCAGGCGGTTGATTCGGAGCGGTTTATGGAGCGTCAGGGCGTGACCGACGGCAGTTCGCTCGCGGTCAGGCGCCACCACATACACGTCCCCGAGTTTTTTCATCGCCGCGGCCAGTGCGTGCAGGCCTGGCGAGGTCACCCCGTCGTCATTGGTCACGAGAATCGTCATTCAGGCATCAGGAACAAAAAAGCTGCGCATGGCAGCTTTTCATCGCAGCACCGGTTCACCAACACGCTGCTATCCGCTGTTCGTGTCTTCCACCGCAGAATCGAGAATCACGCTCACATCGTCTGCGAAGGCGAAATCGTCACCCTCCGCAGCGATCCACGCTATCGCTCGTGGTCGGGGCGAGCCGATTTGAACGGCCGACCACTCGCACCCCAAGCGAGTGCGCTACCAGGCTGCGCCACGCCCCGACTGTACCGAGCTTCCCGTCAAAACCATGCCCCACTCTCATGACGACCGGCATGCGACCACGCTTCAACTCTGGTAGGACTCAAGGATTCTCAGAACGGCTTGCAGGTCTCCCCTCATCCGCTTGGCCAGTTCGCGTGGGCGCATCTGCTTGCTCCCATGCCGTCCCTTCCGAGCCCAGAAACGCTTGACCCCGGCGATCGTATAGCCTTCCTCGTACAGCATCCGCTTGATCTCAAGGACTGTTTGAATGTCCCGTTGGACATACAAACGCTGCCGCCCCCGGCTTTTCCGCGGTTTCAAAAACCCGAACTCGGACTCCCAGAAACGCAAGACATAGGCAGGGAGTTTGGCGATCTGACTGACTTCTCCAATCTTGTAAAAAACCTTACTGCCCAGCTTGGGCTCAGCCGCCATTTCCACCCCTCGTGGCCTCCTCGGCGAAACAGTCAATAGCCCTTAGGGGTTGACGTATTTTTTGAACACCTGGCTCGGACGGAAGGTGACCACCCGACGTGGCGTGATCCCGATCTCCTGACCGGTTCGAGGATTTCTTCCCTTCCTCGCTCCCTTACTCCGGACCATGAAATTTCCGAAACCGGCGATCTTGACCGGCTCTCCTTTTTGGAGGACCGACTTCAGAAGGTCAAGAATATATTCCACAATATCCGACGCCTCCTTTTTGGAGACCCCGACCTTCTGGTAGATTTCGTTCGCAATATCTGCCTTTCTCATACTTCCCCCTTGACGGCTCAGCAGGGCCCCCTTCAGGACGATCCTATCAGCGGCACACTCCCGATCAGATTTTGCATAAATTACGTGAGGTTACCTCTCGTGTCAAGGGAATTCCTGGTATCCCGGAAGGGTGCGAATCGCCGGGTCAGCGCTCGGTCGACAGGAGTTTGTACTCAATACTATCCGCCAGAGCTTGCCAGCTTGCCTCCATTATATTTTCGGAGACACCGACGGTTCCCCATTTTTCTTTATGATCACCTGACTCAATCAGCACACGCACTTTCGAGGCGGTTCCGCGGCTGGCGGTCAGGACCCGCACTTTGTAGTCCAGCAATTTGACTTCACGGAGCTGGGGATAGAATTTCTCGAGCGCTTTCCTGAGCGCATGGTCGAGCGCGTTGACCGGCCCGGTCGCGACTGCGGCCGTGTGCTCGATCGCCTCACCGACCTTGACCATGACGGTGGCCTCTGAGATAGGCAACTCATCGGCACGGCGTTTTTCCACGATGACTCGAAACCCCAGCAGTTGGAACGAGGGCTGATGCCTACCGACCGCCTTCCGCGTTAACAGCTCCAGCGACCCTTCCGCTCCCTCAAACTGATACCCCTGATTTTCGAGATCCTTGAGCGTGGCCAGCAGCTCATGGAGCTTGGGGTTGTCTTTTGTCAACCGGATACCGTAGGTCTCCACCTTTCCCAGCAGGCCGCTGCGCCCGGCGTGGTCAGAGACGAGCATGCGCTGTCGGTTGCCGACACGTTCGGGAATGATATGCTCGTAGGTCGCCGGATTCTTCTGCACGGCATGGATGTGGACCCCGCCCTTGTGGGCAAACGCAGAATCACCCACATAGGGCTGATGCTTGTTGGGCATGAGATTGGCGATCTCCGTCACGAAATTCGCCACCTCACGCAGGCGCGCCAAGCGACGGTCCCCCAACACCGGCCGCCCCATCTTCAGCTCCAGATTCGGGAGGATCGAACAGAGGTTCGCATTCCCGCACCGTTCCCCGATCCCGTTGATCGTTCCCTGCACCTGCACGATTCCCGCCTCGATCGCGACCAACGAGTTGGCGACCGCCATTTGGGTGTCATTGTGCGCGTGAATGCCCAGAGGCACTGCGCACTCTCTCTTCACCGCGGCACAGATCTCCCTGATCTCCCAGGGCATGGTGCCGCCGTTGGTATCGCAGAGAATGACTCGCTCGGCTCCAGCCTCAACCGCTCGGCGCAATGTCTGCAAGGCATAGTCCGGGTTCGCCTTGTATCCATCGAAGAAATGCTCGGCATCATAAAAGACGCGCCGGCCTTTCTCGCGCAGGAAGGAGATCGAGTCCCGGATAATTTCCAGATTCTTGTGCAACGAAATGCTCAGGGCCTCAGTTACATGGAAGCCCCAGCTTTTCCCGAACAGCGTGATGGTGCTCGTGTCGGCCGCGAGGAGGGCCTGGATGTTCGGGTCCTTTTGCACAGGGTTGCTGGCCTTTCGCGTCGAACCGAAGGCGACCACGGTGGCGTGCTTGAGCGGGACGGTCTTGATCATCCGGAAAAATTCGATATCCTTCGGATTCGCGCCAGGCCACCCGCCCTCGATGTACGGCACCCCGAGCTCATCCAATTTCTTGGCGACGCCGACCTTGTCCTCGGCCGAAAAACTGACGTCTTCGGCCTGTGCCCCATCGCGCAGGGTCGTGTCATATACTTCGATTGCAGACGTGAGGCGTGAGGGGTGAGGCGTGAGTTGAAGATTTCGATTCTCCCCCTTGCTTCGTACTTCGCTGTTCATGCCTTTCTTTACTTTCCCCACCATTTTGTGGCTTTTTCGCTTCGCCTTTCGCCTCACCCCTTACTCCTCACGTCCGGATGCCTCGTCCAGGCCGAACGCCGCATGTAGCGCACGCATCGCAAGCTCCAGGTACTTTTCATCGATCACGCAGGAGATTTTGATCTCGGAGGTGCTGATCATCATGATATTGACGCCCTCTCGGGAAAGCACCGCAAACATCCGCGCTGCCACCCCGGAGTGCGAGCGCATCCCGACGCCGACCAGCGACACCTTGGCAATGGCATCGGTGACGCCCACGGACTTCGCCTCGATCTCTTTGGCGACGCGCTGCACCAGAGTCACGGCCTTGCCGAGATCCACGCGCGGCACCGTGAACGAAATATCCGTGAGCTCGGCCTGGCTGACGTTCTGGATGATCATATCGACGATGATGTTTGCCTCCGCGACCGGCCCGAAAATACGAGCCGCGATGCCCGGCCGGTCCGGAACCCCGATAATCGTGATTTTGGCCTGATGCCGGTCCCCCGTCACGCCGGAGACTACCACCCGTTCCATGTCCATGTCTTCTGTAGTCACGAGTGTTCCCTGCCCCTCCTTGAAACTGGATCTGACTTCCACCGGCACGCCATGCCGCGCCGCAAACTCTACCGAGCGACTCTGGAGAATCTTGGCGCCCAGGCTCGCCAGTTCCAACATCTCCTCATAGGAGACCTTGTCCAACCGCCTCGCCGACGGCACGATATTGGGATCCGCCGTATAGACCCCATCCACATCCGTATAGATGATGCAGCGATCCGCCTTCAGCGCGGCGGCCACGGCCACGGCGGTGAGGTCCGATCCGCCTCGCCCCAGTGTCGTGACGTCGGACCGTTCATTGATCCCTTGAAACCCGGCCACGATGGGGATGATTCCCCCGGCTAACGCCTCTCTGATCCGTTCAGCCGTGACGCGGGCGATCCGCGCCTTCGTGTGCGAGCTGTCGGTGATGATGCCGACCTGGCGACCGGTGAAGGATCGCGCATTGATGCCGCGTCCCCTCAAATCCATGGCGAGCAGCGCGATCGCCACTCGCTCGCCAGTGGACAGCAGCATGTCCATCTCGCGTTCATCGGGACAGGGGGTGACCTCATGCGCAAGCCGCACCAGCCGGTCGGTTTCACCGCTCATGGCCGAGAGCACCACCACGAGGTCGTGTCCGGCCTGCCTGGCTTGCACGACCCGTTCCGCCACGCGGTGAATCCGCTCTACGCTTCCGACAGAGGTGCCGCCGTATTTCTGAACGATGAGGGCCATGCTCAGCGTCAACCGCGCGGGAGGAGCCTGGCGATCAGCTTGGTGGCTTCCCGAGCTCCGGCTTGAATGGCCTCGGCATCAACTTCGCTGAACCCCCTCTTGCCTGCCTTCTCTTTCTGAGAGGCCCCCTCATAGAGCGTATAGACCGCTTGCTGACCTACACCGGGGCGGATGCCGGCGGCTGCAGCATGGTCACAGATGAGGAGCAGGCGATACGCCCCCAGCTTGTGGAGCCCGTCCAAAATGGGCCCGACGACCTTCTGATCGAATTCCTCCAAGACCTTGAGCCGAGCCTTGGAATCCGTCCCCAGGGCCACCTGAGGCGGGACCTCGGCATGCACATACACCAAGTCCTTCTTGGCGAGCTCGCCCAGCGCCGTCACGCCGTGGCTGAGGAAATCCGTGCCGTCGGAATCGGTAAGTGAAGCTGGATCGACAGCCTCCAAGCCGGCGCAAAGGGCGATCCCTCGGTGCAGGTCACTGGTTGAGACGATCGTGCCGGTGATCTGATGCCGCTCTGCTAGATTCGGCAGTCGTGGGGCTCGACCCTGTCCCCACAGCCAGAGGCAATGCGCTGGCTTTTGCCCGGCTTCCCGTCGCTGATCGTTGACGGGATGATCACGCAGAATGATCAGCGAGGCTTCCATCAGTTTCCGCAAAATATCGGATCCATCACCAGTCGGCAGGTGCTCGTTAATCGACCGCCCAACGATATCGTGTGGATTGACACAGGTTGCTCGCGACTTTCCCCCGACCCAGACCATCAGGTGCCGATGCCGAGGACCGGGATAAAACTGGATGGTTTCGGAGCCGAGCTGCTCGTTGACAGCATCAATCAACTCTCGGGCCTCTTCGGTTTCGATGCCGCCAGCTGTGGCGTCCTCCATGACCACGTGCGGCCCCAGCTTCTTGATCTCAGGCTGTTGGCCTCCTTTACCTTGCGCGGCATTCGCCCGAAGCGTCACCATACTACACCGAAACACGACATCATGCTCTCCCACCGTGACACCCAGCCCAGCCGCCTCAAAAGGGGCTGGACCCTGATAAAACTTGCGTGGGTCATAGCCCAAGATCGCCAACTGCGTGACGTCGCTTCCCGCCGCGCGGCCATCGGCAAGAATCGTCACCAGGCCAAGCTCTCCCTTACGGGCCACTGTATCCATATAGGGGGTGGCTGCCGCCTGTAGTGGTGTCTTGCCACCCAGATCCTCCCTGGGGACATCAGCCATACCAGCACCATGCAGGATGACGTACTTCACTTGTCGTCCTTGCTCATAGACTCAACAAGCGGGCCACATCATCGCGGTTGGCCTTCACCGTGCGCGGCTGGCGTGAGACGCTAATAGCTGTGTCGGCATCCTTCAGCCCATGGCCGGTCAAGGTGCAGACCACCGTCTCACCTTCCTTGAGCATACCGGCCTCGCGTAGCCTGATGACTCCCGCCACTGACGCCGCAGAGGCCGGCTCACAGAAGACCCCTTCCTCGGCTGCAACCAGCCCGTACGCCTCCAGGATCTGTTGATCCGTGACCATGTCGATCTTGCCGGCCGACTCCTCCACTGCCTGGATGGCCGACTTCCAGCTGGCGGGATTACCGATCCGGATTGCCGTCGCGACGGTCTGCGGATCTTCCACGACATGACCCAGCACGATCGGGGCCGCGCCCGCCGCCTGAAATCCCATCATCCTGGGTAAGCGGGTAATCTGACCGGCGGCCCGATACTCGGTATAGCCTCGCCAGTAGGCCGTGATGTTCCCGGCATTGCCGACCGGCAAGACATGGACAGTGGGAGCGAATCCAAGCTGGTCGCAGACCTCCATCGCGGCGGTCTTCTGCCCTTCGATCCGGAACGGATTGATCGAGTTGACCAACTCGATCTTGTGGGTCGATGCGATGTCTTTGACAATCGCAAGAGCTTGGTCGAAGTTCCCCTCGATCTGGATGACAGTCGCCTGGTGCATCATCGCCTGGGAGAGCTTGCCCATGGCGATCTTTCCAGCCGGGATGAGCACGTACACCGCCAATCCCGCCCGGGCGCCATAGGCAGCAGCGGACGCCGACGTGTTTCCAGTTGACGCACAGATCACAGCTCTCGCTCCCGTTTCGTGCGCCTTGGAAATGGCCAGGGTCATCCCGCGGTCCTTGAAGGAGCCGGTGGGATTCGCCCCCTCAAACTTCAGATACAGCTCGACCCCGGGAGCAATCTTGCGGCCCAGGCGCCTGGCATGGATGAGCGGGGTATTCCCCTCGCCCAACGTGACGACAGGCGTCTTCTCCGTGATCGGCAGGAACTTTCGATACTCTTCGATGACACCGCGCCAGCGGATCATGGATCAGACACCACGTGAATTGTGAGGGCGTATCTAACGGGGCACATGCATCACTCGTCATGCCCCTCGACGCGGATTAACGTGGTGGGCTCGGAAATAAAGGGCATCCGATCGATTTCCCGGAGCGAAGCCTGGACGTCCCGCTCGGTCGAGGTATGGGTCATAATGACCACCGGCACCGTCTGACCCTCCTTGCGGCCCTGCTGAAGAACCGACGAGATACTAATACCGTGGCGCCCCAGCACGCCTGAGATTTGGGACAGCACGCCCGGCCGGTCCAGCACCATGAACCGCAAGTAATATAGAGAGACGATCTCTTCCATCCGCCTGATGCGGAGCGGGCGACGCTGATCCTGTTGAAAGGAAGCAGGTGGCACCCGACCGGACGCACCTTTCAGCAGATTGCGCGCGATGTCGATGACATCGCTGACCACCGCACTGCCGGTCGGCATCGAGCCAGCGCCCTGGCCATAGAGCACGATATCGTTCACTGCATCCCCAACAAGTTGAATGGCATTGTAGACCCCTTCCACGTGCGCAACCGGCGAGGTCGATGGAATCATTGTGGGGTGCACCCTCGCCTCCACCTCACCCTCAGAAAACTTGGCGATCCCGAGGAGCTTGACGGTGTATCCGAATTCCTTGGCGTAGGTGATATCAAGCGGCGTAATGCGGGTGATCCCCTCCGTATAGACATCCTTAAAGTTGACCGGCGTGCCGTACGCCAGACTCACCATGATCGAGAGTTTGTGGGCTGAGTCAATCCCGGCCACATCAAACGTCGGGTCGGCTTCGGCGTACCCAGCCCGTTGCGCCTCTGCTAGCACTTCCTTGAACCCCTGCCCCACACTGGTCATGCGGCTGAGGATATAGTTCGAGGTGCCGTTAATAATCCCGTAGATCGACAGAATCGTGTTAGCTGCTAACCCTTCGGTCAGCGCGCGGATGACGGGGATCCCCCCTCCGACACTGGCTTCGAATCCCAGATCCACACGGTGCCGTGCAGCAGCCTCAAAGATTTCTTCCCCATGGACCGCGAGCAGTGCCTTGTTCGCAGTCACCACTTGCTTGCCTCTTGCCATCGCGTCCAGGATCACCCGCTTGGCGGCATCATACCCCCCGATAAGTTCCAGGACGATGTCGACCGAAGGATCGTCCAGCACCTCACGCAGGTCGTTGGTCAGCATACCCGGTGGCAGCGAAACCCCTCGGTCCCTCGCGATATCGAGATCCGCCACTCGGACCAACTCCACCGGGACTCCCACACGCCGCTGAATCAAGGCGCGGTTTGCCACCAAAATCTTGGCGACCCCTGCCCCCACCGTCCCGAATCCGACCAAGCCCACTCCGATCCGAGTCTTCATCGTTTGACTCCGTCAAGCTTCAAGGCCTTCTTGATCCCCCGAACGGCCTGCCGGATCCTGTGCTCGTTTTCCACCAGCGCGAACCGCACATGTTCGTCCCCACCGTCCCCGAACCCGATCCCAGGGGAGACTGCCACCTTCGCATCCCTGAGCAGCAGCTTGGAGAACTCAAGCGACCCCATCCCGCGGTACGGCACCGGGATGCGCGCCCACACGAACATCGTCGCACGCGGTTTCTCGACAGGCCAGCCGATTCGGTTAAGGCCGTTGACTAACTCGTTCCGGCGCTTTTGATAGCGGACCACTGTTTCCTTGACACAATCCTGCGGCCCATTCAGCGCGATGATGCTGGCGATCTGGAGCGGCTGGAAGATGCCGTAGTCGAGATAACTTTTAATCTTGGTCAGCGCGCCGACCACTTCGCGATTTCCGACGCAGAACCCGACCCGCCATCCTGGCATATTGTAACTCTTGGACAGGGTATAAAACTCGACGCCGATCTCCTTTGCCTCCGGAACCTGCAAGAGACTCGGGGCGCGGTAGCCGTCGAAGCACAGGTCAGCATAGGCGAGGTCATGGATCACGATGACGTTGTGCTCCTTGGCGAATGCCACGATCTTTTTAAAAAACTCCAGGTCCACAACCGCCGTGGTCGGATTATGCGGAAAGTTGATGACCAAGATCCGGGGACGGGGAAGTGTCTGGCGATAGACCCGCATCAGGTCTTCAAAGAAATCACTCTCGGGGCTGAGTGCGATTCCACGCACCTCTCCCCCGGCAATGATCACGCTGTACATGTGAATGGGATAGGTCGGCGTGGGCGCCAGCACCACATCGCCGGGACCCATCATGGCCAGCGCGAGATGCGCGATGCCTTCCTTCGACCCGATGGTGACGATCGCCTCAGTCTCCGGGTCCAAGTCCACATCGTAGCGGCGCTTGTACCAGCCGGTGATCGCATGACGGAGTTTGGTGATCCCCCTCGACGCCGAGTAGCGATGGTTCTTGCTGTTTCTGACAGCTTCGACGAGCTTATCGACGATATGGCTTGGGGTCGGCTGATCAGGATTCCCCATGCCAAAATCAATGATATCTTCGCCTCGGTGTCGGGCCTCCAGCTTGAGAGCCTGGACTTGGGCAAACACGTAAGGTGGGAGCCGTTTTATTCGGTAAAACCCTTCCACTGTTTCCCCACGTTACACCCCATCTGGCCAGTCTAATCGGCCGACTTCCCGCTTATCGCGGCAAAAAGTGCCTCATTGTAATGCAGCCGTCCAAATCAGTCAATTTTAATCGGGTGTTGGACGAGTTACGTGCCCTAAAACAGTCATCGCATGAGACCGGTGAACACATTCGCTGTAACCGAGATGAGGCAGGGCATGCTTCAGACAATGGCTCCCCACTATAGCAGGCGCAACCGCAGAGATTCGCCTGGTGGGTGCTTGGTGAACTCATACCTCTTGCTACCCCCCTGATTTTTTGCAATAATGCGCTAACCTTTTGCAAACCCAAGCAGAATCCCCGTGGCC
>Ga0066685_10001351_pt1 | contig 10508 bp, 8 predicted proteins | sample GraSoiAngelo_134_FD_62305 | JGI IMG/M metagenome (GOLD analysis project Ga0066685, IMG submission 62305) | Grasslands soil microbial communities from the Angelo Coastal Reserve, California, USA - 14_0929_05_30cm | ecosystem: Environmental > Terrestrial > Soil > Grasslands | place: USA...
TCCACCACGAATTCGCGGTTCGCTTCGGGAATCACCAGTTCCATCTTCGGATTCGCGCGCAGCAGCGGAATCAGCGTCTCCGCGTCGAGATGGTCGGTGTGGTTGTGGCTCGAAGTGACCGCATCGATGAAATTCAACCGCTCCGGCGCGACCACACGCTCGGTCATCCGCACGTGCGGCTTGTCGGTGTTCGCATACTTCTTCGTCAGCGAATCGGACAGATACGGATCAAACAGCAGATGCCCGCCTTGCCACTGGAGGAGAAACCCGCTTTGGCCGAGCCACCAGAGATGGAAGTGCTCGAAGTCCTCGCGTGCCGCCAAAACGTCGGCGAGGAAGGTGTCGCTCTGGAGAGCCGGTTTGATCATTCGCTCCTGTCCTCGTGCACTTTCTTCAGCCGATCAAAAGTCGTGATGGCTTGCGCCGCGACGAACCGATCTCCGTCTGATTTCGCTCGAGCCAGCGCGTCAATGACCACAGAAGCCGTCGCCTCCAAATCATCCAAAGCCCGAACAGCGGCCAAACGTGTGTTGGCATCGGGCGAATTTGTAAGAACGTTTACGAGCAGCTGCGCCACGTCGAAGTCGCCTTTCCCGGCGGAACCCAGGGTCCCGATCACGTACGCCCTCACCATCGGATCGGGATCGCTGACCGCATTTGTCAATGTCGAGATCACCGTCGGAGGGACCCACGGCGCCATTCGAGAAACAGCTTCGGCGCAAAACTGGCGCGCGGGAAGACGGGAATCTTTCAGGCCCGCAAGCAATGCGGGTAACGTCGAAGGCTCACTGGTCCCGGTCAGAAAAAATGCGTTGACGGCAGCCGGACGCGCAAGAGGGGCGGCTAGCACCGTCTCGATAATTTTCGGTACGCCGGCCCCGCGGTCCGGCCCAAGGCAAATCAAAGCCGCTGTCGCGCAGGTCCAGCGTTTCACCGTGTTGTCGGGAAACCTCGGCGGCCAGACCTGCACGGTCCGCTGGCTCTTGAAACGACCTTCAACTGCCGCGCGAGCCATGAGCCATCGCCGCCGCAACGGAGAAGGCTCACGACCGGTCTCGAGGTGACTAACACAAACTGGCACCGCCGCCCGTCCGATGGCTTTAACCGCCTGCAATGCGGGATCAGTATTCGGCTCACCGGGAACAAAGGGACCGTTCGCGTAAGCCATGGCATCAAGCCACTGGGTAACGGTCGTTCCTTGGTACTTTGGCTCGCCAGAAAACCAACCGCGATACCAAGCAACGAAGACTATCACCGCGACCGACGCGACGACGATCCATGTTTTTCTCACTTTCACACCTGCCCACTTTCTCTCCTGCCAAGCGACCTCAGCAGGCCGTTAAAATCCCAGCTTTCGGTAGCAGCCGAGGTAACGAAGCTCTGACTAATTCCGAAATCCGAGTTCCGCATTCCGAGTTTGAAGTGAGCCTCCTCACGTCGGCTGCTGCTTCTTAAACGGGCGTTCATGCCTTCGTCAGATTCAGCTCTTCCCGCACGCGTCTAACTCCCTCCACCATGTTTTTCAATTTCTGCCTCGCCGCCCAGCGCGCGGTCTGGCTCAGGCCGCAGTCCGGCGCGAACGACAATCGTTCGGCGGGCGCCTGCGTCAGGCAGGCGCACACGCGATTCGCCACGTCCTCCACAGTCTCGATGTAATAGCTCTTCACGTCGATGATGCCGACGGCCACGTCCTTTTCCCTCGCGATTTCGCCAATCAACTCCAGCTCGGCAAATTCGCGACTGGCCATCTCGAGATGGATTTCGTCCACGAGCAAACCGTGGAACGCAGGGAACATCGGCGCGTAACGGCGCGGACCGACCGCTCGCCCTTTGAAATTCCCGAAACAGAGGTGCGTTGACAGGCGGCATCGCTGATAGACCGGGTCCACCGTTCGATTAAATATATCGACCAGCCGCTTCGGGTCTTCGCGATGCGCGTAGCAGCTCATGGACGGCTCATCCACGCAGATTTCCTGACAACCCACTTTCACCAGTCGCATGAGTTCGTCGCGGACAATCGGCAGCAAAGCTTCGGTGAGGGCGTACCGGTCCTGATACTGCTGGTTCGGCACGAGCCGTCCGCTGAGTGTGTAAGGGCCGGGAACGCTGGCCTTTAAAATAGTTGCGAGTTCCGAGTTCCGAGTTCCGAGTTCCGCGCTGGCCAGGCGTTTCAAGCGCTCAAAATCCTGCACCGTTCCCAACCCGCGCGGTGCGCGAAGTTCCCCCACCACTTTGTGCCGGCCGCGCTGGTCGTGCGCGGGCGGACCGAAGCGGCGCGGCGGCGCGGATTCCAATTCGATCCCTTCGAGAAAGCCGTAGAACGACAAATTGAAATCGAGCCGCGTTTGTTCGCCGTCGGTAATGACGTCAAGCCCTGCTTCGAGCTGGTCGTGAATTGCGACCAGGACGGCGTCTTCGATCAGTTCCTCGCGGTCGGTTTCGCCGAACTGGTCCAGGTTCCGGCAGGCGAATTCGAGCCAACCGGGAAACGGGTAGCTGCCGATCACTGTCGTTCTGAGGGAAGGGTGAGGCATGAGGCGGGAGGTATGAGGGATGAGGGATGAAGTATGAATTATGAGGTATGAAGTAGGAGGTATGAATTATGAGTCGCGGCCCTTGGAATTCTTGATGATCGCGCTGAAGATAGAGCCATCAATTCGTCAGCTTCCAGCATCAATGCAGAGAGCTTCTTTGGATTCAACGTTCCGCTCTCCCCCAGTAGTTCGAGCCATAGAATCGTTTCCTCCATTTCCTTCTCATACCTCATAATTCATACCTCCTCCCTCATACCTATGCTGGCATACAATTTCGCCAGGCGGCGCGCGTGCTCATCATACGCCGCCTCGAACAGCTCCGCCGCTTTCCTGGCTCCGACGACCGCGCCCGCGGCCAGCACCTTCGGCGGTTGGCCCGCGCGCGTCAGCCGTAACGCAACCTCCGCCTTGATCGAATTCACCAGCAAACAACCGCCCACCGTCGAGCCGGGCGACACCGGTGATTCCAGGCCGTCAATCTTTACCATCGCATCGCCTGCCGGCGCGCCGGTGTCGAGAGCCAGATCGGCGAAGTCCTGCAGTTTTTTGCCGCCTGCATGCTGGCTGCGGCTCGCCTCCGAATGTTTCCGGCTGATGATGGCGACGACTTTGATTCCACGCTTGCGGAACTGTTCGGCGACTTCAATCGGCACGATATTGCAGCCGCTCGACGAAGCCACCAACGCCGAGTCCTGCGGCAACAAATCGAAGTTCCGCAAAATCCGCTCGGCCAATCCGCTGACGTTCTCCAGAAACATCGCCTGCCGCTGGCCGTTCGGCCCGACGACGAGGTTGTGGAAGCTGAGCGACAGCTCGACAATGGGGTTGAAGCCGGGAAAGGACCCGTAACGCGGCCACATTTCCTCGACCAGGATGCGGCTGTGGCCCGAACCGAACAAATGCACCATTCGCCCCGCCAGAATCGTTTCCGCGAACCAGTCGGCCGCCTGTTGAATCGACGCCTGCTGCTTCTCAACAACCGCAATGAGTTCGCGACATTTGCTGAGATACTCGGCGCCTGGAGTCATCAGCCCAAAACATTACGGAGAAGAACGGCGCGGTGGAAGCGCGATTTAGTCAACGCGGTTCGGTTCAGCAGCGTTTATTCTATACCGGTTGCCAAAAGTAATTTCCAATCTATGTCCTTACCACACCTTTCGCACTCCGGTCTTTCTTTCGTGGTATTCCACCGAGCGCCGGACGATGATTTCCCTGCCCTCCAGGTGCCAATCCACGTCGCGCGTGAACCAGAGACCATCGGGCAGGCGCTCGCGACTGAAGGTGTAGATGAATTTCCAGACCGCCCCAACCAGGCCGCCGACCACGTTCACTGTTTCGGTCAGGTGCACGTCGGCTTTAGCCAGCACGTAATCCGCCTCATCCACCCAGAGGCGCCCCGCTGCCTTGTTGATGAATTTGTCTTTGATGTGTCGCTCCGGCAGTTTTTTGTCCGCGGGTTTGAATTCGAGTATCAACATTGGACGTCCGTTGACCATCTCGCGCCCGGCCACGGTGAACTCAAAGCGACTGAGCAGGTCGTCGTTCAACGTGAAATCCCTTTTCTCAAAAGCCTTGCCGCGAACGTTGGAATGCGTGTCCGTAACAGCGTCGTTCCTGGTTGCGTCCTTGCTCGATTCCGGCTTCGACGTGACCGGCGGCGGTCCATTCGCGACCGACATCACCGACGGATTGTTCGCGCTTTTTTTCAACTCGCGCTTCTTGATCTCTCCTTTGGAATTTCGGTATTCGGTCACCTTCGTGCGCGTGTAGCTGTAACGCTGGCCGAACAGCCGGTCGTTGGCATTCTCCTTTTCAGAGTTTTCCACCACCCGCCTGAGCACCGATTCAGCGGAAGGCAGCGGCGGTTTCGCGACAATTTGAGCAGGGAGCGAAGTGGGAATTACCACCAGCGCCAAGCCCAGCAACGTCTTCAGAATCGTTTTCATACGACCAATGGGCGGGTAACATACCGTTTTGATTGCGCGATTCAAGCCAATTTGACCGTTCCAATAATCCGAAAAGAGGATTGCCTTGGCGCTGATTTCGGTGAGTCTGTGTTTTAGATGGATACCGGGACCATCCAGTGTCCGTTTTGCGGCCAGCGTTTTGAACTGGTCATCGACACCAGCCTCGCGTCGCAACGTTTCATCACTGATTGCGAAGTTTGCTGTCGCCCGTTTGAAGTGATCGCGGAATGTGAGTCAGGCGAAATTTTGAGCCTCGAGGTGTCCGGCGATTGATCGCCGCGAACGTGCAACACGCGAAGGCGTTGACTTTTCATTTGTGCATTTTGCGCCTCTTTGTGGCTTAATCCCGGCAACGAATTTCAAAGCTATGAATCCAACAACTGTCCTCTGGGTTTACATCGTGTTGCTGGTGGCCGGCGGCCTGGTCGGCTTCCTCAAGGCCGGCAGCAAAGCGTCGCTCATCGCTTCGGCCTCCTTTGCGGCGGCGCTGATTCTCTGTGCCATCGGCGTCATTTCCCCACCGCGCGCCGCGGACATCCTTCTGGCCGTGCTGCTCGTTTTCTTCGCGCTGCGCCTGACGAAGACCAAAAAATTCATGCCCAACGGCCTGATGCTGGCGCTGACCGTTGCGGCGCTGGCGTTGCGGCATCTGAGGTTCTGAACAACCTTTTGGCGGTCTCGGTTGCCCCGATTCACCCGCTTGACGATGAATTCCTCTCTTCCCATCTGGCAAATCCATCCGCAGACCGTCGAAGCGTTGTATTCGGGCAACCGGCTTGTGCTCGTCGCGCCGACCGGCTCCGGCAAGACGACACAGGTGCCGCAGATGCTGCTCGACGCCGGCCTGGCGAAGGACAAAAAGATCGCCGTGTTGCAGCCCCGCCGCGTCGCCGCCCGGACGGTTGCCGCGCGTGTGGCGTGGGAACGCGGGTGCAGGCCCGGCGAGGAAGTCGGCTACCAGATTCGTTTTGATGACCGAACCTCCCTCGGCACGCGCATTTGCTACGTGACCGAAGGCATCCTGCTCCGCTGGCTGCAGGATGACCGGACGCTTTCCGATGTCGGTGTTGTTTTGTTCGACGAGTTCCATGAACGCAATTTGTTGAGCGACGTGGCGCTGGCGCTGGTGAAACAACTTCAACGAACCCGACGCCCGGATTTGAAAATGGCCGTGATGTCCGCCACCCTCGACCCCGGGCCGGTGGCGGAATATTTGGGAGGAATCTCTTCCACACCCTCCGCCACCCGTCCGACAAAGAATGACAAAGCCGGGTTGCAACCCAACCCTCCCGGTGCCTGCCCGGTGCTCATCTCCGAAGGCCAAAGTTTCCCGGTCGAAGTTCGCTTCCTCGACCACAAGGACGAACGCCCCGTGACGGAGCAGGCGGCTGACGCCGTGGAACGGATCGTCAACGCGGGTGAGTCGGGCCATATTCTCGTGTTCATGCCTGGCATGGCGGAGATCAATGCGACCATCGGCTGCATTCGCGCCGCGCGATTGAACGAGCGCGTGGCGGTGCTGCCGCTCCACGGAGACCTGCCATCCGAAGATCAGGATTTGGCTTTTGAACCGAACGCGCTGCGCAAAGTGGTCGTCGCGACCAATGTGGCTGAGACTTCCGTGACCATCGACGGGATTCGGCACGTCGTGGACAGCGGAGTGGCGCGGGTCGCGCGTTACGATGCCGAGCGCGGCATCAGCACGTTGTTCATCGAAGAAATCAGCCGAGCCTCAGCGGAGCAACGCAAAGGGCGCGCCGGCCGGACCGCGCCCGGGACCTGTTATCGACTGTGGACGCAAAGCGGACATTTGAACCGGCCGGAACGGAACACGCCGGAAATCCAGCGCAGCGATCTGGCGGAAGTCGTGTTGCTGCTGCACTCGCTCGGAATCAAACGGGCGACGGAATTCGATTGGCTCGACAGACCGGACCCGCAAGCAGTCGAACGCGCGGAGAAGTTGTTGCAAACGTTGGGCGCGTTGGCGGACTTACAATCTACCAATGACGATTCGCGCGTCGGAGAAACCGACACGCCCGCAAATCGCAAATCGCAAACCGCAAATACCGGGAATGACCTCACCGCTATCGGCCGGCAAATGCTTCGTCTGCCCATGCACCCGCGTTACTCGCGCATGCTCGTCGAAGCGGCGAAACGCGGCTGCGTGCCGGCGGCGGCCTTGTGCGCGGCGCTGGTGAGCGGCCGCGATCTGCTCATGCGGTTGGGCCGCGACGACAAACACATCGCCGAGGCGCGCGAATTGTTTGAAGCGAGTCAGGAGTCCGATTTTTTTACACTCATGCGGGCGTATCAATTCGCGAGGAACTGCAACTTCAGCGTCGAACAATGCCGGCGCTACGGTATTCACGCCCAGACCGCCAGCCAGGTGGAGCAGACGTATCAGCAGATTTTGGAAATCGCGGACAAACAAGGATTGGTCGAGAGCCGAGCGTCCGGCGCCGCAGGCGAAAATCCGAAATCCGAAATCCGAAATCCGAAAACGACCGATGACGCCCTCCTGAAATGCATCATGGCCGGGTTCATCGACCAGCTCTGCGTGCGGCGCAGTCAGGGAACGCTCGAATGCGATTTGACCGAGGGCCGCCACGGCGCGTTGATGCGCGAGAGCGTGGTGCAGAACGCGCCGCTGTTTGTCGCGGCGACGATTCGCGAAGTCCAGTCCCGCGCTTCCGAAAACCTCACCTTGCTCGGCCTCGCCACCGCGGTGAAACGCGAATGGATCGAGGAACTGTTTCCTGAGCAACTCGCCGTCGCCGTTGAGCACCTCTTTGACCGGACCCACAAACGCGTCGCCGCGGTGAAGCTCGTGCGGTTCCAGGACCTGGTCGTTCATCACGAGCACCAGCGCGAGGTTGATCCGGCCGCCTCTGGCCGTTGCCTGGCGGAGGCGCATCGCAAGGGCTACTTTGAGCTGCCGCTGATCAACCACGACGTGAAACAATTCATCGCGCGCGTGAATCTCGTTGGCGCAGCGATGCCGGAACTGGATTTCCCGCCGTTCGACGACGCGGCTGTTACCGAATGCCTGGCCCGATCGTTTCGAGGCCTGACGCTGGTAAAAGAAGCGCAGGCGACGCATGTGCGCGACGAATTGCTGAAGCATCTGGCGAAAGAACAGATCGATTGGCTCGACGAACTCGCGCCGCAAACCGTCGCCTGGCCGGACGGACGGAAACTCAAGTTGCTCTACGCGGAAAACGCGCGTGACGAGGACGGCCAGCCAAATTCACCTGAGTTGCAGGTTAAACTGCACGAATGTTTCGCGCTGAAGGAACACCCGCATATCTGCGAAGGAAAACTACCGGTGAAACTCTGGCTCTGCGCGCCGGACGGCAAACGGCTCGAAGCCACGTTCAACTGGCCCGCGTTCAAGGCCAGCAGTTATCCCAAATTGAAAGCCACGTTGCAGAAAAAATATCCGGGTGTGGGGTGGTTATGAAGATCGAGATTGCTCACTTGCTCTGTGACTCTCAATGATTGAACTCCTGCGGCGAGAAACCACTCGCACCACTGGAACAGTAATGACTGCCATGCCGCCGAACAAAACCGCAGCCAGAACAGCGTGATGACGAAAAGTGGTGGCTCGCTCTGCGTCCAACGCCGCTCGTGTCTCAGTCGTTGGATTATCGCGCCAGGCACGAAAAGCGTTCCTCTCGTCGCGGCGAAGAATGCAAACCGACGCGCTGATGCCAGTGGACAACAGCAACTCGATGAACAACCAGGTGAGAAGCGCAGTTTTCACACGGCGTGCGAAGCGGCCTAACTTCAATTCCCGCTCAAAACCCCATATGAGTCAGGATGAACGTCCGGAACTTTTCGATGTTCTCCCGCTTGAACTCGCGGTGAATCGTGCGTTGGCTCCCGGCGATATCGACTTTGACTTCCTTCGACTTGGCGATTTTTCGGAGATCGTCCACTGTGGCCTGGTAGATGGCATGTTCGACCAAAGTGCCGCCCGTTTCTTTGCGCTCGTTCAGGCTGCCAACACCGCCGAATTTCATCGTCTGACCGTCCAGCGTCAGCGTCAGCGTTTCGCCCGGGGCGATGTCCAGATAGCCCGTCTGCGCCAGTGCTTCGTAGCGGACTTCGAGATAATACTTGGCGTCCCAGGGTCCCTGGCGGATGCGCGACGCGTTCAGCCAGATGAGCTCGGTCGGCTTGTCGCCGCTGTCGAGTTCGTTATCGACAATGAGGTCGATGCCGGGGCCGCCGATGTCGCTGCGGTAAGTGTAAACGTCGGTCTTCGGCGCGCTCACGCAACCGGCCAGCAGCACAACGACCGGCAGTAGAAGAAAAAATCTTGAGTTCATAGATTGTCAACCAAAGGCAGCTCGTTCAGCGACCTGCTATGTCTGGCACGGGCTTTTAGCACAACTCACCCGCTCTTGAACACACAAAAGCGCGTGGCGTGATTTCCGTCACCCGAACTTGTCGAATCATCCGGCAAGACGTCGGCGTCCTGGTTTGGATTGGGGTGGGTGCGGCGGCGCAGCCCCTTCGCCACCAGACCAGGACTCTAACGGCGAGAGGCTTTTAAGCAGGAAATCATGCAACACTGGACCCCATTGAACCCCTGGATCGAGACCGTCGGTGTGGTGCTCCTGGGCGGCGTCGGTGTCGCGTTGGGTCGTTGGTTTTCACGGTTGGAAAGGCCCTACTGGACACTCGGTTATTTCATTCCTCTCGTCCTGATCATCCTCATCGGTCTGGCTTACCGGATTCGCGCTTTGGAGTTCATTCCACCGTTTTCGTGGCTCATGGCAGGGCGGACCGAGTTCGCTTTGACGGCGCTGATCGGCACGATGGTGTTGACGACGCCGCTGTCGCGCCTGCCGCTGCGGCGTGATCGCGCGGCCATCAGTGTGCTGATGGTTTGCATCGTTTTTCAGGTTGCGGCCTGGCCGTTCCTTGCCCCGGCGTTCGATCGCCAACAACTCGCGGCCTTGATAACGCGTATCGATCCTGACGGTATCTGCCTTCAGAACACTGAATACACCTGCGGACCCGCCGCGGCAGTCACCGCGCTGCGAAGACTCGGTCTGCCTGCCGACGAAAGCGAAATTGCCCTGCTGTGCGGCACCAGCACGGCGATGGGCACGCCGCCGGACATTCTTTGCCGCAAGTTGCAAAAACGCTACGGTCCGAACGGACTGGTCTGCGAATATCGCTCGTTCAAATCAGTCGCCGACTTGAAACAACCGGGCTACACGCTCGCGCTGATGAGATTCGCGTTCTTGCTCGACCACTACGTCACCGTGCTCGACGTCGGCGAGCGCACCATCACCGTGGGTGATCCGTTGAACGGCAAACAAACGCTCACGCACGACGAGTTCGCGCAGAAGTGGCGGTGGGTTGGAGTGGCGTTGACACGGAAACACGATTCGTAGAACCGGGAGCATCCGACGGATGGGGCGGGCGAACTCGCGAGCAGCGAAAACGCCGGCAATTCACGGCTCCCAAACCGCACAGTTTCACGTTTCTCTTTGCACTTCTCGCATTTGCCTCCATCTTGTCACCCATGAATTTGTTGCCGTTTGATACTTTGCCGGCTCACAAACCGCGCCGGTTCGTGCCGGAAAAAATTGACCTCGGCGACTGGAAGCCGCTGGCGCCGCTCTTTGATCGACTCGAATCGCTCGCGGCGCAGTGTCATTCTGCCGCCGACCTTGAACGCTGGCTGCTCGAGTGGAGTGAACTCAGCGCTGCGCTCGACGAAGAATCGTCACGCCGCTACATCGCGATGACCTGCCACACCGACAACATGGAAGCGGAGAAAGCTTACTTTCATTTCGTCGAACAGATCGCGCCGCGGCTCAAGCCGCGCCAGTTCAAGCTGGAGCAGTTGTACCTGCAACATCCGCTGCGCTGCCAGTTGCCGAAGCCGCGTTACGAAGTGTTCGACCGCGCGACAAGGGTGCGGGTTGACCTGTATCGCGACGAAAACGTGCCGCTGGAAACGGAGGAAGCGAAACTCAGTCAGCAGTAT
>Ga0066685_10001352_pt1 | contig 10507 bp, 8 predicted proteins | sample GraSoiAngelo_134_FD_62305 | JGI IMG/M metagenome (GOLD analysis project Ga0066685, IMG submission 62305) | Grasslands soil microbial communities from the Angelo Coastal Reserve, California, USA - 14_0929_05_30cm | ecosystem: Environmental > Terrestrial > Soil > Grasslands | place: USA...
AAATGTCTCTTTCGATTGCTTTCTTAGTTTGTTCGCGGCCTTGCGCAGTTCCTTCGATTCGAGTCGTAACCGCCTGTTGAGAGTGGCGGTCATGGTTCGGCGAAACCGCTCGTTGAGATTGTTGTTATTCACTAGGAGTGTAATGCACTTGTTTAAATCAGCACTACGGAATTAGCAACTACCGGACCCCGCACCAGCGGTGGTATTCCTGTAGGGTTGCGTGGGAAGAGAACGTGGGGGGACCAAGGCTCCCCGCCTAGGGGACTCCAGAGACATTGGGTAGCTTGCGGAAAGCTAAGCGTGTCCAGAGTTCTAGCGACGGAGAGCACTCCGTAACGGTACACAAATTTCAGGAGTAGTACTGCGCCAAGATGCGCCAGCTATCTGAAATTGGCCTTCTTGTGGACAGTCAACTGAAGCTGGAGACTCACCGAAGGAATGATTGGGTAAATCCTCCCCGGCCCTTATCGCCATCATATCTACGTCTTCATCAAATAGCAGACGAACTCATCCGGCTGTACAGACAGCAGTTCACGCTCTGGGTGCTGGGCAAAATGGACGAGTTGAGCAGTACCGACCTATTCAAATATGAACGCCGAAAGGTGCGGATTGAGCAGTTGCGTCAAGAGCTGCAAAAAATGACCTCCCGAGTGCTCCCTGGCACAATTCCGGTTTAGCCAACAAAGCTTTGGCGAGTCCGCACCAGCTTGCCACCATTTCTGACTCTAGGTTGAGACGAGAAAGCTGATTTTTGCCGGCTGGAGACGCTGCCATCGCATTCTTACTCAAGGCTGCCGCGTATTCTGGCTGAGATCCGTGTCGTTCTTGTTGAGGTCGTGCAAGGCCAATGCGCTGGTCAAAATTGACCATCTTGCTGCCGAGTAAACATGCAGTATGTAGCCATGAGAGTCACCCAACAAGAAGCATTGGCAGTGCAGTGCCCCACTTGTGGTGCTAAGCCAGGAGAGAAATGTGAGCTTAGTACCGGGCAGCCCCGCACGGAACCGCATCGAGATCGCCGCCTGGCGGCTTCGGAAAAGTAACGCTCTCTGCCGAGATCTGCCCATTCCAATGCGTGCAAGGTAAACCTCTCTAATGATGCTTATCACATCAACTACTTTCGCCTAGACCTGTTCGATCTAAGTTCCCTTTCCCGAAGGAATTTTTTTCGTGGGTGCGGCCTCAATACGCATCACGGGAAAGTCTTCTGCATCAACTCAGATTCGGCCGCGGTAGACGCGACTGGTTCCTAAAAAGTGTTCCATTTTGTCCAGATTTTGCTAGTATCGCAGGGTGAAAATTTCATTGCTGCCGTCATTTTTGTGGGAACCAAGCCTCTGAGCTGATTTCGAAGGTTCCAGGAAATCCAAGCGATCCATCCCGGGCGGCGCAAGTTGCTTAAGACTCCTATGCAAGGCCGCCCAAGGAGGCCGACACAGCTTGCGCGTTCATCTCATCAATCCAAGCGAAGTTTCCTTCGGTACTGCGGTTATCACCCCTCGCTGGTTATATGTCCTTGCAGCCGCCACACCTGCAAGTTTTGGCGATCCGTCCCTTGTCGATGAGACCCTAGTGGCCGTGGACCCGACCCAGATTCAAGTTGGCGATGTTGTCGGCATCGGCATCCACACGGCCAATGCTCTCCGCGGGTACAAGATCGGGAAAATAGCCCGTGAGCGTGGCGCCTATGTAGTGTTCGGCGGAATTCACGCGACCCTCTACCCGAACGAAGCCCATGAATTGGGTGGCGCCCACGCGGTGGTAAAGGGCGATGGAGATGTGGTCTGGTCAAGGGTGTTGTCGGATTGCTCTCGTGGGACCCCCCTGCCAGCCTATGAAGGCGGCCGGATCGAAGCTTCCGAGTTCTTGTCCGCCCGCTGGGACCTTGTGCCGCGAAAACGCTATATGTGGGCCTCGGTCCAAACTGTGCGCGGATGCCCCAAGCATTGCTCCTTCTGCTCGGTTTGGCGAACTGACGGTCAGCGCCCGCGTCAACGTTCCTCCGACCTGGTAATTGAGGAAATCGTCCAATTAAGGAGATTGGGGTTCCGCTTCATCGCGCTGGCCGACGACAATTTTTATCCGGTAACGCTTACCGACTTGCGCCTCGCTGCGGAGCAGCACAACACGAACCGGCTGAATGAACTTAAGACCATCCGGGCAGAGCGCTTTTCACTGATGAGGCGCCTGGCACAGTTGCCGCCGGATACGATTTTCTTTACCCAGATCACCATGGAAGCTGCAGAAGACACAGAGTTCCTCGATGCCATGCAGGCGGCGCACATCAAAGGAGCCCTAGTGGGAGTAGAGTCTGTGACCCCGGAAGGCTTGAAGGACGTTTACAAGGAATTCAATTGTGCCGGGGAAGACCTCGTTGATCGGCTAAGAACATTTCGCCGCCACGGAGTGTACGTGCTCGGCTCTTTCATTTTTGGACTGCCCAGCGACCGGCCGGAAACCTTCGACGCCACCGCGGCTGCTGCCTCCCGGGCCGAAATTGCCTTTGCGCAGTTCGTTATGCTAACGCCGTATCCGGGAACGGTCGACTTCATCCGTTGGGAAAAACAAATGGAGGCCGCGCCGGTGCACGTTGGTGGAATTCCAATCACCCGGCGTTGGCTCATCCCACAAGGACTTCGGCCCAAGCTCTATTGGCCACACCCGACTATGTCAGCCGAGGAGATTCGAAGCCACACCCAAGCCGTCTGGGATACTTTTTACAGTTTGAAGGCAGTGTGGTTCCGGTCCCGGTTCATAAAGTCGCTGCGCGCCCGTCTTGCCTTTGTCCTGATCTCCAAAATCTACAGGCAGATGTACGCAGATACCGGAATCGCCACCGACAGCGCCCGAGTCTCCCGATCTGCGCGGTGGGCCCGCTGGTTGGCAAAGCCTTGTCAGCGGTTGTTTGCCGCTTCCCCCATGCCGCACCTTGAAATTCCCCGATCCTGGGGCGCAAGCGCCGCTCTGGAGCAGAACACTTCCGCCAGCGATTGAGCGGGCGTTAGAGTCCAGGAATTAGCAGAGCATTGCCTGGCGCGGGTCCCAATACCCAACTAGTGTTCAATTGTGACCAGACAAATGAAGCCAGTTTGTGGTAGCAACATGACTGTGGCTAAGCGACAGTGCCTGCAATGTGGCGGTGAACTGGTGATGGCGTTCCGTCCCAGTGAACATGGCCGGCTCCACCTCGGCGCGGGAAGCCTGGTGAGACCAAACCCAAAGTGGAGATGCAGCACCTGTGGACAGACCTTTACTGCGGAGCAACTCCGGGCAGACAAACGAGCGAGTTCGAAAGTGGTCGAGCAAATATAACAGCAAGACCTTCTAACACCCGCTTCTTGCTGGTGAGCAATAGTGAACAGAATTGGCTATGGCTTTCGCTTATACAACGAAGCATGGCTGCGATTAGCACTCTGCTGTGTATACACCGCGATCCGGCCCAATTGAACCTATTGAAGGAGAAGGGTTACGGGCTGATAACCGCAGCCACTGGAAGCGATGGTTTGCGGCTCCTGATGTCGCAATCAGTGGATGCAATCATTCTTGAGTACGACTTGGGCCTTTTGAATGGCGCCGTTGTGGCCGATGAAATCAAGCAAGTCAGACCGCAGCTTCCCATCGTCATGCTTGTTGACTACGTGGAATTGCCCCAGGGTGCTTTGAAGTCAGTGGACGTACTCGTAGCCAAGTCAGACGGTCCGCACTCCTTGTTGGCAACCATCCACGCCGTACTCGGAACAACGCAATCGCAGGAATTTGAACCAGCCCGGGCAGAACCGTTAACGCCCTCAGCAGGAGTGAACATGCGTAACCCTTCAAAGCGCCAGATTCTCGTGGTCGATGACGACCCGTATGTCCGTGAGACAGTTGCCCTGTTGCTGATCTCGGCCGGATACGATGTCGCTACCGCAGAAGATGGCTTTGGCGCGCTTTTGCAGTTGAGAAAGATGCTACCTGACGTAATAGTTTCCGACCTTGACATGCCTGATATGTCAGGCTTTGAGCTGCTCTCTGTGGTTCGCCGTCGTTTTCCCCGGATTTTGACCCTGGCAATGAGCGGCGCACACTCAGACGATGAAGTACCCCCTGACGTAATTGCGGACGGCTTCTACGCCAAAGGTGGGCAGCCCACGAACCTCTTTCGAACTCTCGAACAGCTCATCAGTTCTGCTCCGGCCCCAGGCAGTGCCCACCAGCGGAAGATCGCTCCAGCTTGGGTCCCGCGCAATGGGAATGACTCGCATGGAATTCCCTATGTAATGCTGGCATGTACGGAGTGCCTGCGCGTATTTCCGCTGACGGTAGTCGAAGAAAATGCTGGACATGTGCTTGAAGTGCCATGTTTCTTCTGTCCGGCCACGAGCAGCTACATTATTCAATCATCCAGTCACGGTGCGCACGCGCTGGTCGCGTGAATGCCGTTTGGACCTCTAAGCTGGTTTGAAGGACTTGCCGCACTCCAGGCAACATGCTTCGTAGCGCGACGTGATGAGTCCGCAATAGGGGCACACCCGCAATGACGCGAAGTCTCCGTCGTGTGGCTCCATTCCAAACAACTTTCTCAACGAAGCGGCCAGAAGGGCACGCAAACTACGAACCCGAACAAGAAACGAATGCCGGACAGGGTCCATAATAGAATTCCGCGTTTCTTTAGTCGCCGCCGCAGCCGGCAGTGCCAGGTGATACTGACGGAGTTATTGGGCCCATAACGGCTGATCTGCAGGAGGCCACCAGACAAATTCACGATTACACGTTAGTTCTGGTAATTCTGTGCAAGATTGCTCACTTTTCTGAAAGGAAACGAGACGCTATGAGTAGTAATTTCGAGCGGGTGACAGCTCTCATCAAAGAGCTGCTGGCTCTAAACAGGGCGGAAAGTGCTCGCACACTTGAGCCCCGTACCGTAATAGAGCTAGAACGACGGAAGTCCAAACGAAAGCGAATCAGGCAAGAACTCGTACAAGTTCTTGGTCTTCATGATCGAACGAAGGCCTGATGCCCGACAAAAGCGCATCTGCTCCACTCCGCAAGAATTCAGAGGTGCCACAGGTCGGCTTTTCAAAATTATGGGGCGTAATAGGTTTGAAAATTGAAAACAATGATACGCTATGCCAGCATCGTTCAACTTGTATTTCCGCACTTTCTTCTGAAGATCGACAAAACTCGCTTTTCCATATGCCGGACGCATCGAAAAGGCATATCGCCTAGCTATGGACGACATGAGAAGCCAATTGATGTCGCAAGAGAACAGGACTAGCTTACGAACAACGAGGTAGATAACCCGATTCCAGACGACACGCATTCTCCGCCAGACACAGAGGATTTGCTTACCACCCTTCGCACGTGGGGTCTTGACATTGATGCCGATCCGCGCCTGCCTCGATCGACTCTGGAAGTAAAAGGAGCCGAAGCGGAGGATGTCGAACTTGACCTGAACCCAACAGTTCCTGAGCCGGCCAGCGATCCGGTGCGACTCTACCTGCGCCAGATGGGTGCCTCGCCTCTGCTTACCCGTGAAGGGGAAGTGGATATTGCTAAACGAATCGAGCGCGGACGGCTGCGCATCCTGAAGAGTCTCTCCCGCTCGTCCCTTGTGATCCGTGAAGTTCTGGCCATAGGCGAGGACTTGAAGCGTGGCCTGCGCTCGATTAAGGAAATTGTCGTCTTCGATGAGGAAGAACTTACCGAGGAGATTCTGCAGGAGCGTGCCCACGACATCACCCGACGGATCGATGAACTGCACAACCATCACAAAACAGCCCGCCGGCTAGCCGCAAGGTTGGCGGCTCTCCCGCCCAAAACGAAAGCGCGCGAATATCGACGCTGCCGATGTCAGTTAGGCCGCGAGATGGTTCGAATTTCCCTCATCATCCGCAACCTCGGTCTTAACAACTCGGAGCGCAAGCATTTCGCGGACCGGGTGAATAAGACCGTGGACACCATGCACTCGCTTGACCGCCAGCTGAGTAATTTGGAAAAGAAGATAGCCGGCACGCACAACCAGGAACTGAAGAAAAATCACCGCACCATACAGCGGCAGCGCCGCGCCGACATGAAAAAACTGGAGAGCGATGCCGGGGTGACGTTCCCGGAACTGCACTGCACGCGGCGCAGAATTATCCAAGGCGAAATGGAGGCAGAACAGGCGAAGCACGAGCTCATCGAGGCCAACCTGCGCCTCGTCGTTTCCATCGCCAAAAAGTATAGCAACCGCGGCCTTCAGTTCCTCGACCTGATCCAGGAGGGGAACGTCGGCCTGATGAAGGCAGTGGATAAATTCGAGTACCGTCGCGGCTACAAGTTTTCCACCTATGCCACATGGTGGATCCGCCAGGCCATCAGCCGAGCCATTGCCGATCAGGCGCGCACTATCCGCCTCCCAGTGCACATGATCGAGGTCGTCAACAAGCTGATTCGCACTTCACGGCAACTGGTCCAAACCCTGGGCCGCGAACCCACATCGGCAGAGATTGCCAAACAGATGGACATCCCCGAGGTCATGGTGCGTAAGGTGCGCAAGCTGATGCGGACGCCGATCTCTCTCGAGACCCCGATTGGCGAGGACGGAGATTCTCGTCTCGGCGACCTTATCGAAGACCGCGCCGGAGTCTCCCCCGCCGAAGCAGTCATCAACGTGAACCTTAAGGAACGAACCGATTACGTGCTCCGCACTCTCAATCCTCGGGAAGAGAAGATTATCAAGATGCGCTTTGGTCTGGAGGACGGCTCGGAGCACACGCTGGAAGAGGTTGGCCGATCGTTCGACGTGACCCGCGAGCGCATTCGCCAGATCGAAGCCAAGGCACTGCGCAAGCTGCGACACCCGTCGCGTTCCGGCAAGCTAAAGTTGCTTCTCGACGTGCATGAATGACGCCGGGTCTTGGGCACAAGTCCAGCTCGTGAGTGTTTCAGTCTCCGTCATCGTGCGACTCTCTCCAGGAGATCGGGGAGCTAGACCGAACTGGGTGAACACACCACTCATGCGACGGTGAGGCACCCAAAAGTAAATTGGAAAATCCACAGCAGCGGGTGATCTCGCCTTCGCTCACAACTTCCATTGGCGTCCAGCCAAGTTACTAGAGAACGAACGCTGCCCTTGCCAGGGCAATCGGGATCGCATCCGCCCGTCTCATCGTAATGAGCGGTCTTCCCAGTTCCTGCAAGAAATCGTATGCAGGGTAGTTATGACTGGCATCTTCAGGCGTCGAAGCAGAGCCAAAATATGACTACCCGCCGAAGATTCCATACCCGTGCTGCAGGCATACCAAAGCGAAATTAGTGAAATTCAGAAAGTCAGCGGCTTGCTCGGCGTTGTGACAGCTTGAGTCCTGATCTATCAGGCCGTTCAAGAAAGGTTCAATCGTGCAGCACTATGTTGAGCAACGAGCTGTGGACCTGAAGACCGCCGTTGTAATGAATGAAGCCTAATTTCCTAAATCGATTCATGAAAAAGCTGACTCGTGACCGGGTCGTACCCACCATCTCTGCCAGCGTCTCCTGACTGATTTTTGGGATTACAGTCTCCGGCACGCCCTCCTTGCCAAAATGAGCGAGCATAAGAAGGACGCGGGCCAGTCTCTTTTCGCTGGAATTGAACAGTTGGTCGACCAAGTCCTCTTCATAACGGATATTCCGAGCCAGCAAATATGCCACGAACATATCGGAAAAGGTGTGTTCCCGATGAAGCGCACTCATCATCGCTTTCTTCTCGATGCGCAGAAGCTGGCAATCCGTCATTGCAGCCGCTGATCCCATACGGAGAACCTGCCCTGCCAGTGAACCTTCCCCAAAAAAATCTCCCTCACTCAATATGGCAATCGTGGCTTCTCTGCCGGTCTTGGACACGACGGTGAGCCTGACTTTGCCTTTTTGGATATAGAAAACAGCGTCAGCCGCATTCCCTTGTGTGAAGATCCTTTCCTTCTTGCCAAGGGTAAGGGTCTTCCTGCCCTCGCCAATAGTTGCGAGAAAAGTACTAGGATCGAACTCACGATTCTTCTTAACAACTGCAACAGAACTCATCAAGTTTTCATTTTAGTCGTAAGAGTGGTCAATCGGCATCGCGAAGTTCAGCGCCGATATTTGCCTCCGTGCAATCGAATTCCGAAAGGCATGCCATTCTGCACAGTATCTGAACGGAAGTGACTACTGGCGCGAAGTGCCCACAAGCCACGCTGCCTGACCCTTCGGTCGGGGAGAGCGAATCAGCAACGTATGTCCGATTGTTTTAAAAAAGGTATGTCCGATTGTTTTAAAAAATGAGCAATTCTGAACAGTATACGATTGGGAAAAAAGTATTGTGCAAGCTGCTTTAACGTGGCAGTCCCCTGCGAAGGCGGACAGCCCTTTTTGGGGGCAGGCATGGGTTAATGTCGGCTACGTGACGACGTTCGGACCCTCACGCCCGCCCCAGTTTTCCTATTTTCTGTGCGCCGAAGCAAGCTGTTCCAGCCGCAGCTTGACAACGGTAGCGCACAAGCCTAGCATCGCAATTGAGCGAGCTACTTCTTCTTACTCTTTCAGGTTCTCTGAACTAAGTCAGCCCATCTGAAGTCTTCCCCTCTTAGCGTACTCCCTCTGAAGGAGGAAACTTTTATGACAGTATTGGCCCGTTGGGAACCTTTCCGTGAGTTTTCCACCATGCAAGACCGCATGAACCGCATGAATCGTCTTTTCCGTGAATCCTATAGCCCTGAAGGCCCGGAAGAAGCGTTGACCACCACCAGCTTTGCACCGCCGGTCGACATCTACGAAGACGAGCACACCATTACCCTGAAGCTTGAAGTCCCGGGCATCGACGAAAAAGACATTGATGTCCGCGTCGACAACAACACCCTCACCGTCCACGGCGAGCGCAAGCTCGAGAAGGAAGAGAAAGAGGAGAACTTCCGTCGCGTCGAGCGGCAGTATGGAAGTTTCACCCGCTCGTTCACGCTGCCTAGCTCCGTGGATCCGGGACAAGTCAGCGCCCACTACGACAAAGGCGTGCTGAAGGTTAATCTTGCCAAGAAGGCGGAAGCCAAGCCCAAGCAGATCAAGGTCAATGTTGGGAGCGAGAAGACCCTCGAAGCCAAGGCCCACAAAGCAGCGTAAAGGCCGCAGCTATTGAGAGAAAGGGAGGCGGCTTGCGTCGCCTCCCTTTTCGGAAGGATTCCCCTCATGTTTGCTCGAATTGTCGATTTTGTCAGTAGCCCGGGCAAAACACGAATACTCAACGAAACTATCCAGAAGAAGCTGCTGCCCCTCTTGCGTGTGCAGCCTGGGTTCGTCGATGAGATCTTGCTGGAGTCCGATGTTGAGCCAGATCGTGTTTTGACTTTGAGCATCTGGAAAACTCGGGAACAAGCAGAACGCTATAGCCAGGAAAAATACCTCGCAGTCAAAGAGGTCCTGCTTGCCTCGCTTGAGACTGATCCTGTCGTGAGAACTTTTAACGTGGCGAGCTCCACGACTCGGAATATCCCGGCGGGCAGGGCGGCGTAGGGTTAGTAGGAAGGCCGGTAAGCGAGCGACCAAGCGCGTACGGCTCACAGCTAAGGCTGGCAATTTCGCGTGACTGGGTGGCGAAAGCGCGCCCTAGTGACTCCCGGCCGAAACCCGACGTTACCGTCCTCGCATTTGTCATTGGGAACCTTAAAAGGAGATCCTTCGGTGAAAACCTTGTTACGGGCCTTTCTCTCTCTGTGCTTTGCCGTGGGCATTGTCGCTATTGCGCAGGACCTTCCCAGTCAGCCGCCACAGAAACATCAAGAGGCTCTGATCCGGCTCACATCCATGATGGGCACGGTTAGAGCAGGCGGCGAGAAGTTAACGTTTGTGACCGACCAAAGAGCCTGGAATGTGGACAACCCGGAGAGCCTTGAGGGTCACGAAGGGCATTATATGCGCGTGGAAGCTCGCGTCTACGCGGACAAGGGTTTTATTCACATCACAGAATTGAAGATGCCTACGCCAAGTGAGAACAGGAAAAATGATTTGCGGTAGGCCACCGGTCCGACTGTAGTGTGGCGCTAACCTAGCAAGTTGTATCGCACTCAATTCGGTGAACGCCATGTACCACTGCAAGCAATTCCTCCCAGTTAAAATGTTGCGTCGCGTAAAGCAGCGCCTATCGCAGTCTCTTCCCGCTCAGCTTAGAGTGGAAATTCATCGAATAATCATCCGCGTGTCAACGCGAACGTCTCCAGAAACTAGCACGCGACTACGGCTTCCTCGGTAGCACAAACCACTACGTACATTGACATGTTTATGGTTCAAAGTGGCACCAGTCTCGCGTCGACGCTCGTCCTACTGAACGGAACTCCTTGCGCGAGCGAGGGAACACTGACGGGGTTACCATCAGCGGGAGTTATTCGATCAGCGGCGCCTGCGATGGCGGTGACACGGGAACTTTCGTCGCGGACTTTATTCCGTCCGTTGACAGTTCCCGATGGTCGGGTGATACAAGTTCGATCAATGGCACGGCAGATCTGCAAGATGATTCTCGTGGACTACTCGGTCTTGAGCG
>Ga0066685_10001353_pt1 | contig 10505 bp, 3 predicted proteins | sample GraSoiAngelo_134_FD_62305 | JGI IMG/M metagenome (GOLD analysis project Ga0066685, IMG submission 62305) | Grasslands soil microbial communities from the Angelo Coastal Reserve, California, USA - 14_0929_05_30cm | ecosystem: Environmental > Terrestrial > Soil > Grasslands | place: USA...
AGGATTCACCGGAGGATACGAGACTCTGAACCCGCCGAACCAGCTTTGATCAGTCACGACGTCTATCGTGTATGTCTGGCCAGCGGCGAAATAGAATCCTTGGCTGCCGGTGTCGATACTTACTGGAACGACGGAAAGCGCGGGAATGGAGACCCCTTGGACTGTGAAAGGTGTGAGACAGCTGGACTCATTATAGGGGATCCAGTGGCAATCGGGATACTTCGATGGCCCGTTTTCGATGTATAGAGCTTGCACCGTTAGACTCTTGCCCGCGGGACCCGTACTGGCGAACCAGATCGTTAGCAGACTAGGCTCTTGATTCGTGTTGTTCCGGATGGTGTAATGGTCTACACGCAACACCTCCGGCGGGTTGCAGCCGGGGCAGACAAGCAACTGATTGTGCATGTTGTAGAGCCCGTAGCCGGTGAGTCCCGAGAGCACGACCGCCGTTATCGCGGCGGCCGCGGCTTGGTGGCTCCTGATCCACCGGATTGTCCACTGCAATGCCGTCCAAGTCATGTTGTTGTCTTCAGGGTGAGTTGGGCAGCGTGTTCCCAGTGAAACGTAAGGCTAGTGCCATTTTTCCCGGCTACGAGGAAGAAGAGCATCGGTACAGAGCTCCCTCCGTGAAGCCCAAGACCTTCCAGCCTTGGAGATTACTTTCGCCTAGCCGCGGTATTCTTCGAGTCTGGACTGTGGTAGCCCGGGGGAGAGCACCGGTCATGAGCACGAATGTCTTCCAGGATCTCCAAACTTCCCCTCTTCTTTTCTAAACATGTGAAACATGAGAGAGATTTCCGGAAGCTACTGATCGCACTGTTGGCTGGCGGGACTGGTGGGATTTGAGCCGGAACTGGTTCACAACCAGTTGAGGGCCTTTCTACAAAAATTATAGACCCGGACCGACATACTGTTTTTACACATTTACGCTAGTGCCCCGGAAGCGTTAAATTCAATGCATAGTTTCACAGCCCAGTCTAGTTCTTGCAGTCGACCCAGATTGGACGGAAGGGTGAGACTATGCGGAAGAATGGTCCGGTCAATCTGCCCTGTCCGGGGCGTCGCGCCAAGGAACTTGCAAAGGCAGCTTTGGTGTCATGTCTTATCCTTCTGACGGTTCTCGGGCCAATTGGTCCTCAGATACCGAGTCTAGTCAACGCACTGTTCGCCTCTCCGGGCGAAACTGGGCCGAGTGACCAACCTTTCGGTGGAGTATCTGGACCTCCAGCCGGTTCCATTCCGTCGAATACTGTGGGTGCTGATCCGGTGCCCGACCTTTCAGTCCCTAGGACTGTTGTTTCAAGTCCAGACAAGCTCCTCGGAGCAGCTGGTGTGATTCAAACCTCTGCTGACAATCTCACCCTGCGAAATCCTGCTGTGTCTCTAAGACTTTTGGGAGGCGTTGCCTCTATTGACCTGCTTCTGGCGCCAGATCGCAAGACCGCTAACTCGTATTCGCGATGGATGATTGAAGAGAATGTTAATGGACTCTGGATGCCAACTATCACAACATCCAACAGGTTTACGATTATCGGAACAAACTCAACGGGCGCATACCTTGTCAGGAGACTGAATGTCAGTTCAGCCTCAAGTTCGCTAGGTGCGTTAACAATTGTCTACAAGGCTACGAACCAAGGTCCTCTAAAATGGGACCTCAGGCTTGACTCCGCTTCGAGCGGGCGTTACAGACTGGTCTACGTTTGGCGAAACATAACAAGTACGACGGACCTCTCACTAGTCGCGAAGAAATTTACGGTCAATTTTGGGAGTTACAACTATACCTTCTCATGGAGCGACGTTCCGAGCCACCTGAACTCCTCGGCGGTCGTATCTTCAGACCAGTTCCGGCTACTCATCGACCTTGGGACTGTAAACGCTGGTTCCAGGATTCAGGTGGACCCCAGCATCGTCTCCACCAATGTTGCCTCTACAGCGACGGCAAACACGTTCCAACGCCACATTTTCTACGACTCGAAGGGAGGAAGGTACTGGTTCTTCTACTATAACGGATCCTCAGAAGTTTATAGAAGTTCCACGGACGGCATTGTCTGGTCCTCCGCCTCAACTATGCCGAGCGGCTGGCCATCATGGAGTAGCACTGATTCGTCGATCCCGGCCATTTTCAACTACGGCCAAACAGTTGTTGCCGTGGTCGGGCAGGCAAATACGACGCTCAACAAGCCTTCTCCTTGGACTGGCTCCGTTTCAGTCTATTATTCAGTCGGGAACATTACCGGACAATCGATACTGTGGGGACCTGTGAGGATTGCGGAAACACAAACAAAAACATGCACCCTTATGCCAGTTTACCCTCCAGGCACTCCCTGCAGCATGACTCTGAGCACGCGATTTTCCAACGTTCACTTGTACGCCGACGGTAGCCTCGCCGTTTCGTATGATTGGTTCTCGCAAACGACAAACTACCTGTGTCCCACTTTTAGTAATCCCTACGACGAGAGTCACGTGCGCCTCCGACTGCTATTCAGCCCATCAGCAAGCTCACCCTGGGGAACAACCTCCTTTGAAGCAGAGGGCCTCGTGGATCAATCCAATTGTGGACAAGCATCTCCTAACCTGTACCTCGGAAGGTCGGTGGTACTACCCTTGGGCTCGACACTCGGAGCAAATGGGGTTCGCGTTGTGTATCAATGGCGGTATTTTGGTAATTATGCTATCAGGTCGGCGACCTTCACGTCTCCAGGCAATCCTAATATCCAAACTGTGAACCCTTCGTCCTTCAACGTTCCTTATACCGATGAATTTTCGGCCGTTTCGGACGCTGATTACGGGACCCATGTGCTCATCATTAACAGGAATGATGGAACGGCCAATTACGCTTTCATGGCAGCCACCGGGACCCTCTGGAGTGTCGCGGTTCCGATATTGCGTACCTCAAGCCAGCTCACTAGCGTGAGGTACCCCGCGCTCACTGTTGACTACTCGACCAGTGATCTGTATGCGTTTGCTCAGTCTTGGGGATGTGTCCCCCAGGATCCCTATGGTGCTTGCTACACCAGTCCGGAGTCTATTATCATGAAGCGTAGGCCGGTGGGGCAGGACTGGGCGGATCAATCTTCGACATTCCCAGTGACTCAGAGAGTCTACCCGTGGTATGTTGGATCTAACTACGCATCGGCCAGTGCGTCGAATTCGAGCAGATTGCTCTTGGGCTGGACGGAGGGCCAAGGACCATACAATGTATCGTTCGCGTCAATCCCAATTCAGACGGCCTGGTCACCATTCTCTTCACCAGCGGACCCCTGGAATCGCAACGGTCTAGCACCTTACGGGCAGTACTTCTCCAACCTAAACGAATACGTATCCGCGAGTACGGGATTTCTGACCGTCCGTCAAACGGACCTCACGGTTCCCGGGCGAAGTCTCAACCTAGAGATTACCCGTGTATACATTGAACCTTCCACCTTCACCGGAATACCCATGCCGATTAGCTACCCATGGGCACCCCTCGGTTATGCTTGGCAACTCAATTTTCCGTGGATGATGAACTCATCGGCACCCCCTTTCATCCAGTTGTGGAATGGTGAAGGGTATGGAATCCCCTCCGCCTTCTGGTCCGGGTCCAGCGGATACATAGAGAACCATCAGGGCGAGAGCTTTAGCCTCACGAGGAACAGCACAGGAATATTTCTGTACACAAAGACCGGTGTTTCCTACACCTTCGACCAGAATAACCTAAACCGGTTGGTGAAATTCACAGACACTGCCGGGAATAACACCATCGCCTTTACCTATACTGCCAACAACTGGATTTCATACATAACAGACACAACGAATCGGGTCTTCCTCTTCTGCTACTCAAATGGTTTGCTTTCCAGAATCGATCAAGCGAACGGAAGCTGTGGCAGTGAAACAGGCTTCGTGAGAAGGATAGCATACACCTACAGCGGCTCTAGCCTGACGAACGAAACAGACCCGGCAGGAAGGGTGACGAGCTACCGGTACAACGCCGTAAACTCGGGGACTGACGCACCATGGCTTCTCTCACGAATTACGTACCCGACAAGGTGGTACACAAACTACACCTACACAACGGTCTGGCTGGGAGACGGCAGTAGCTACTCTTATCGCATCGCGAAACAATTCCTGGCCACTTCGTCGGGTTCCCCCGTTCGCCAAAACCTCTACAGTTACACACAAGGTGACGGTGACCCCATAATCGCGTCTACAGTAAAGAGCTACAATGCAACTTCCGGCCAACTACAGTTGGCATCCTACACGGACTACGCCTTCGCGTTCGATCGAGTGAACCGGACCGTTTCTGACGCAAATCATAGTCTGGTGCGAGGCTATCAGCAACGATTCGGCCTTCACGGTGAGGTACCTCGCGAGATCGTCCTTGTCACCGACGGCTCCGGAGGAGTAGGCTCTTACACTAACTATTACGGATACGATTTATGGGGGAATCTTATCTACAGCCGAAGCGTCATCAATCCATCGGCCAACTGGTATCACGAGAGCTTCAACGCCTACTACAACAACGGTCTACGGCCGGGATTCTACGCGTTCGAGGAAACTTTCAGCCGGAACCAAGGAAACTCGCCCGACAATCCCTGGTCGGTCCAGAATGGGTACTGGCTGGTGAAGAACGGTGCCTACAATGGTACCTCGATCAGCGGAAAACAGGAGAGCGTATTTGCTTGGGCCAACATAAGCAGAGCCGATGTGTCGATCCAAGCAAGAGTATTCGTCGGTAAGAATGTGACCTCTTCGGACCAGAGGATAGGGATATTCGTCCATTATCCTGGCACAGGCATTTCAAAATGGGGACTCGTCCTTCACAACAGGACGAGCAACGGAGGCATGTACCTGGAATTCTTGGATGAAGGGAATCAATGGCTCCCGGGAGCAAACTCCTGCACGATATACACGAACACTTGGTACACCTTCAACATGACAATTCATGGTTACGCAGGGACGGGATGGGCCCAGGCTGATGGTCACACAACCTGCACCACTGTTACGGGAACATTTTCCAGCAGCAGCCCTGCAGCTCTGGGCAACGGTTTCGGACTCTACCCCGGAGGATATTCAGCCCAGTTTGACAATGTAACAGTAGCCACAGTAGCTCCTCTCATTACGGGCACGGGCTTTTCAAATTCATTCTATGCAAACGGGGCTCCAAGACCTAACATTCACAGCGAGGTTGCGGGAATTGCAGGACTATCAAATTCGACCGGAGCCATCCAACCAATAGAGTCGTACTTCAGCTACATGTCTTGGGGCGGGCTGAATCAACAGAAACGTCGCTACGACTCGCCCCCGGTTCAGTGGGTCACCGCGTCAACCACTTTCGATGGGCAGTATGGAAACCCAAAGGTCACTGTAGACGCGCGAGGCAACAGCACGTACTACGCTTTCTCAGGAAACTACACCAACGCATACCTCACAAATCAGACGATGCGCGATGGGAGCACAAAGATAACCACCCTATACGCATACAACTTCACGACTGGGAACGTTCGAATCGTAACGGACCCAATGGGCAATGTGACAAGTTATCAAAACGACAACCTCGGACGTGTCAAGAAAATAACGTATCCCCTTGGCGGATACGCCCAGTACGCTTACAATGACCAATCCAACTATGTTGATATCACCAACGAGAATGGATCGAAGACCCGTCAGATCTATGACGGATTATCTAGGCTGACGGTTATTGATAGATTCCTTTCTGGAACATCATATTCCAACGAAACGTTCACTTACACATGGCAGGACAGGGTAGCCACGAGAACTGATCCAATGGGAAGTGTCTATCGTTTCCAGTACGATGCTCTTGGCCGAACGGTGAACTCAACGAGGCCAGATGGAAAGTCGACATTGCAGCTTTACAATGACTTGTCCTCATGGATCCATTCGAAGGACGAGGATGGAAACTTCCGTTGCAACATCTACGACCGGCTCGAACGTCTAATATCCGTGGTCGAGCGAGCAGATTCGTCTTGCAACGCTCTCTTCCTGGCTGGCTACTATTACATTACTAGCTACTTCTACGATGAGTTGGGCAGGCTCACGAAGACTACGACCTCCGACTACAACAACATCTCGAATCCTAGCTTCGAAACAGGAACCTTCAGCTCCTGGACGATGACTGGAGGAATGATAATCAGAACAGACCTTTTCCATTCGGGAAGGTATGCCGCCGCACCGTACTATGACTCTACAAGTCTCAAGTACAAGGCTTTCACGCTGCAACAGAACTTTCCCGCACCTATTCGCGCAGACCACGTTTCTTCCCTCGCGCTGTGGTACTTGTATGCCAACTCGACCGTCGACAGCATCCAGGTCCTCTACTCCGACGGAAGCTACACGTCAACATTTCTTCCCCACGTGGTATCGTGGACTCTTATCAACGCAGCTTTCGACAAGAGCAAACAAATAACCGGAATCAAAGTCGTCAGAACTACGGGCGTGGGTTGGAACATCGTGATGGACGATGTACTAGTGAGCCTGGCTGAGACCAGATCCTACTCCTACGACAATCTTAATCGATTGAAATCGTCCAGTTACCCTGACAGTCGTTCCGAATCATACGTCTATGACAACAACGGCAACCTCGTCCAAAGCTTCGATAGGATGAACGTCAAGACTCTATACAGTTACGATTCGGTTAACAGGCTCAAGACAGTCACTTTCTGCGGAGCGACCACAATTATTGGCACGAGCTACACTTATGACAAGAATGGAAACCTGTTGCAGATGAAGAACGAGAATGCTACTGTGACCTACATTTACGATGCGAGAAACAGGGTTCTCAACGAGACGTCTGCCGTCAACCTTGCGAGCCGGCAGGTCGTGGACCTCGGATGTTTCGGCCCCTGGGGCACTCTGACCCGTAACGGCGGTGTCTCCAAAACCTACACAGTGGGCTTCACCTACAAGGGCGAATTCCTGGACACTCTGATGTACCCGACTATTTCACAGTTGAACCCTGACATCACGATAAAGTATGCGTATGATACTCTGGGAAGAGTGCTCAACGTGACCCGGCTGGGCGCCTCCACATACTACGCGAGATCGTTCACCTACTACAAGAACGACCAAGTCAAGGGATTGCAGTTCGGCAACGGACTGATTGGAAATTACACCTACGACAACCTGTCCCGCCCTTCGACCATCACGCTGAGTGGAGCTACGACAATGTCCCTGACCTACTCTTACAATAACACTGGAACAGTGGCGACTGTTGTCGGCACAGTGAACCTGGTAACTGTCAACGAGCAATACCGGCACGATGCCCTTCAGCGGCTCACAAACTATACCATCACGAGTAGCGGTTCCGCTACGAGCGGATGGTACGAGTACGACAATGTTGGGAACAGGGTCCGGCAGAAGCTCAACTCAACCATCACCAGTTACGCTTACAACTCGATAAGCCAGTTGACAAACTCGACAGCATACACCACTCCGCAGACCAAGATCACCTACGGCTATGATTTGACCGGGAACCTGAAGACTCAGAACGTGACCACGACCGGAACGGTCAGATGGACGTACACTTGGGATGCTGCAAACCGTCTCTTGAAGGCCACGAATGGTACAGGTCAGGCGCTGTATGCCTATGATGGTGTCGGACGGATGGTGGAGGCGGTCGAAGGCGCCTCCACTTGGTTCCTAGCCTACAGGGGGACAGAAATAATGTACAGGAACCTGCTGAACATGAACAACCAGGCTTACGTCTTCGCTGGTGGGCTGAAGATAGCTCGAGTCGTGGACAGGACGGCGATGTACTACTACCACACGGACGCTCTGGGCAGCACCCGGATGATTACCTACAATGACGCCACGTATGTCTTCACCGACAACTACCAGCCGTTCGGCAAAGACAATGGAACACCCAAAGGAAACCTTGCCAATACTGAGAAGGACAGGTTCACTGGCAAACCTGTAAGCGCAACGACAGGTTTGTATTATGAGTACCAGCGCTGGTACGACCCGAGTATTGGACGGTTCATCAGTCAAGACCCACTAGCTGGACATTTATCCAACCCTCAGAGTCTCAACCCATACGTCTACGTGACTGACACGCCTACTTCATCAACCGATCCTACCGGAATGGATGGAGGTTTTGGTTCGGACCATCGACGAGAGCAGTGCGACCGGGATCACACCCTCTCTTGGTGCAAGCCGCTGACCAAGGAGGCGGTAGAGGTCAACGTTAAGGTGATGTGGATTTTCCTTGGTGTCGAAGCGGCAATCGGAATAGCATTCGTCTGTGTCGTTGCTTGCCCTGCAATAGCGGCTTCCCTCGCAATCGGAGGGCCTGCCGCATGCGAAGAAGGCGGATGCGAAGACCTTGCTGGCCTAGGCACTCAGGGCCTAGTCAACACGGCGGACTTCTTCGAGAACGTCGGAGCTGACTCGACAGCCTCAGCTGTGGCTAGATTGGCCGCGGGACAAGCGTCCCATGTTTCACTTGTCAATGATATTGTCCAACTTTACGGTGAAGCGCCAAACACGGGCCCCGGCCAGCTCCGGGTTACAAACCAGTTAGGCACATACATTCCCGACTTCCTTAGCGGCTCCGAGGCCAAAAGCGTTACTTACCTATCGCGTACATCGCAGATGCAAATAGCCATACAGAACGCCATAGATACGGGAACTCGATTCACGCTATACACCCGTCCCTACACCGAGCTGTCGGATCCCTTGCAAGGCTATGTAGATCGACTTATAATCGAACTAATCCGAGTACCGTTTCTAAGCTAGAATGCACCTGAGAAGTACCATGGATAGAACGATGCGCAAAGGCTCGGTTACAATCAGCATGGACTACAACAGTTCAATTCGTAGCGGCCGCACCGCTGCGAAATTCTTCGACCTCTTTGGCTCAATCTTTCCTGAGCTGAAGTTCCGCACTATGGGGCAATGGGAACCTCTAACCAAGCGTTTCGACCTAACAGAAGCGGCTGTCGAATGGGAGAAAAATAGGTCGGTATCGCAGAGTGAATTTGGGGACTGCATATACCAAGGCGATCAACCTGCGCTATTCTATGCGTTAGTCAATTGGTTCGGACCTGGAACTCACAGAACGTGGGTGGATAGCATAGCCGTAAAGCTCAACGAGAGTTTCTGGACCAAATGGAAAGCCCCGGATGTGACAGAGAAATCTGTTCGATTGATGAAGGCTCTTGCAACTCTAGGAAGTCCTTTGTATGGAAGAGGATACCACCAATCAGAGTTCGAATCAAAGCAGTTTAGAGAACGCGTTCTGAAGGATGGAAGGGTCAGTCGTGAAAGCATTTCGCTGACCCCCCGAGAGGGAGTAGTGGACATGTTCTGGGGGAACTACTTCGGAAAGGCCTATGTGGACCTATTTGGTCAGCAAACTTTGGCTCGAGTAGAGTCTCTGCGAAATGAACGAGTAGACGATGGATTCCTGCTAGTGTTTGCTCCGGACCCTTTCCACTGGAACCAGCAGGAGGTCTTAGCTGCAGAGAAGAATGCCAAAGCGGAGCTGAATCATGACGCATTCCTTGACCTCTCAAGAGGCTTCCAACCGAATCTGAACATCGCGCCGGAACCTCCACTAGAGAACGGCTAATCTAGGACGGTCCTTTCTCCAGCCGGTTTCCGTGTTCTCTGAAAACTCTGCTTCTCGGGAGTACTCGACTGAAACTTCAACAACAAGAGCAGTTCTATTCTCTGATGAGTATCAGCCTTTCGGCCAGGACAATGCAACACCGACAGGCTCCGAGACGTACAAGTTCACTGGCAAACCCTACAGTTCTGCGATAGGTTTGTACAGAAAGTTCCTCGCTGCAAGGGGCAGATTCTAGCAGACGTTCTCAACGACACACTTGTAACCATGAAGACTCTTTGTGCCATAAAGCTTCCTCATTTGGAACAAGCTGGGCCACCAGCCTCTCCTTTGAAATTCCTTCGCTTTTGAAGTAGTCAGCAGGCTCCTTGGCGCCAATTTTTCGATTGGCCTTGCCCGAAACCATTGCCATGTTACGAACATCGTTTATCTCATTGTCCGGGACTCGTAATTTCCGTAGGAGAGCCTTTGGAAAGATGTGGTGGAGTTCGATTTGCTGGGTGTTCTTCAAATCAGTCCCACTAAACCAATCGAGTCCATGGTTCCTCTGAACTACGAAATAGAGCATGAGTATCTTATTCTTGGTAAATTTCCCTGCTAAATCTGAATCATTGATTGCGAGCCTTCCCGTTTCGTCCACAATGTTCGAGATCCACTTTGCCAAGGAATCCTCCTTGCCCAATGCGGAAAGGTCAGAATCAAGTGCTGTCTCGGTTGAGCCGCTGTATCTTCCCCAGAACGAGGCCATGAGATACCAGTAAATCAGTTTGCCAACCTCCTCGTCACTCTTCATTTCTCCCTTCCGTGAATAGAGATATGCTACAAACGGGACCAACGCCACCTCTGACGGCATCATTTCCCGTGACTTATCGGCTGTCAGCCCCAAGTGGGTGTTGAGCAAATTTAGGGCCTGACGTAGGTAGACCAGCAGTTCATCCAAGAT
>Ga0066685_10001360_pt1 | contig 10494 bp, 15 predicted proteins | sample GraSoiAngelo_134_FD_62305 | JGI IMG/M metagenome (GOLD analysis project Ga0066685, IMG submission 62305) | Grasslands soil microbial communities from the Angelo Coastal Reserve, California, USA - 14_0929_05_30cm | ecosystem: Environmental > Terrestrial > Soil > Grasslands | place: USA...
AAAAACGGCGACGTTGAAGTGAAGGAGATGGATGAGGCATTGTACGGTAAGTTTAAGCGACTATAATAGCATCAGCACTTGGCGCACGGATTTTCTGTGAGACTGGAGAGGAGTTTACCTGAGACGGCCTAAATCGGGTAGCCGGAAGGATTGACCTCCCGGCCCCCACACCACCGGACATGCACCTTGTCATGTTCGACATCGACGGCACGCTTACCGAGACCGTGAAGGTCGACGAGGAGTGCTTCGTTCGCTCATTCAAGGACGTGTTTGGTTTCTCCGACATCAACACCGATTGGTCACATTATCCACGCACGACGGATTCCGGCATCTTTCACGATGTTTTCACGTCGCGCATTGGCCGGTCACCGACGGCGCAGGAAGTATCGCGATTTCGCCAGCATTTCATCCAATTGCTCGCTGCCGCTTCATCACAGTCTCCATTTGCACCGGTTGCAGGAGCTGACAGGTTATTATCCCGGCTCGCACAGGGCGGCTTGCATCGGGTGTCGCTTGCTACCGGAGGTTGGCGTGATTCCGCCCGCCTCAAGATGGCCAGCGCCGGGATGTGCTTTGACGACCATCCGGCGGCATCGGCGGATGACGCCCTCGACCGGGAGTCCATTATGCGGCTTTCCAAGCAGAGGGCAGCCGAACGATATGGCGAGTCATTTGCCTGCACCGTGTATGTTGGTGACGCAGTCTGGGATGCTCGTGCATGTCGCAGTGTTGGCATTCCGTTCATTGGCATTGGCACTGGGAGTCGAGCAACACGATTGTCCGCGGAGGGTGCTGTTTGTGTCTTCCCTGATTTCAGTGACGCGGATATATTTTTGAGGAGTGTGTATGAGATTACGAACGCGGCCTAACCCACGTACCGCGAACCCGGCCATTGCGTTCCAGTTGCAATCCACGCCTCCCGTGCGCCGGGTCGCTATATTGGGTCGTTCGGCAAGCTGGCCACCTTATGAGCAAGTACATTAATCCAGTTAAGACGGTGCTCGCGAGTGCGATGCGTAGTGGCGGCGGCATGGACACCACCGAGTTGGGGTTCATCTGTCAGCAATGCGGCCAGCGTGTCTCGCTCACCTTGCGTCAGGCGCACCGAGGCGCGAAACCGGTGTGCCCGACGTGCGGAGCCGGAGCCACAATGATTTCCGCGCGAAAGGCTCAGCGCATCGCTGAGGATAGCGACCACCACACATAACCTTTGTATGGGAGACCAACGCCGAACGCTGCACCGAACCGCCATTTGCGCCCGAGTTTTGCCGTTGGGGTTTCTCTTTCATTCGTCCTTTGGTGGCGGTCGGTGAGATCGTTCGGCATAGGTGTGAGCGCGCATTCCGAAAATGAAGGCTGGGTCGTTGAGCAAGGCGGTAGAGTCGTCGACAAGAAGGCTCAGAGCGGTGCGACAAGTCTCAACACCTGGGAGCGCCTAGTTTACTGCCTGTGGGTCGCTGACTACATGATGCGAAATGCAGGTGACTTTGCGACCGCAGCCGACATGTACCCCGATTTCCAAGCGGACGCGAAGCGGTTCGCCAAGCAGTTGTCTCTGCCCGCGACATGGGAGGCCTTTTCCCTTTCAAAGAGAAAGCTCCAAAGGGAGTATTTCGACAGGTTTGAAGCAATCTGCAACGAGATCAGGAATGCCGAACCATCTGTTCCACCGAATGGCGGCCCCGCAGCGCCATTCGGCGATTCGGGAGGTGTCGGGCCGTCATCAGTGGGCTGATCGTTGGCTACAAATGGGCTACAATTACTACATCGCGTGCAAAAGATGCCAGAGATTCTTGGATCTAGGCCGGTGGCGAGTTTTCCACGATCTCCAGTTCCCGGAGGCGAGCAAGGAACTGTTTCCCGGCGCCGGTAACGTCGCAGCCGCTCCCGTTGATGGGCCGCGTCTCCGCGAGCGACTCCGTATTATGGACGATCCTTTCAGCGTAAACCACAAAGGAGAGGCTGACTTCCAGAAGCTGGCGGCCATTCTGGCGGAGTTTTGCGACAAGCACGATAGCCACGAGCTGTATTTAATCAACGACAGTGGCGACTTTCCCTGGAGCGCGTGTGATCGGTATCCGTGGTACGAGTGGGCAGAGGTTTTCGGACCCAATACCGATATGGGCGGTGTTGACCTGCCGAAGAACCTTATTCATGATTTGCATCTCAGGTCTTGGGATGAGATTGAGAAGCACTTGCTCAGATCGCACCGTTATGACCCGGCGACTTTCCCCGGTGATATTGATCTGGTGAAGCACGGATTTGAGGTGGTACGGAAGTCCACGTCCCGCTGGGGCGGCTGATGACGGAGCTTTCCATACCAGAGGAGGAAGCGAGGCAGCGAATGGCGGAGTTCAAGAGGAAGTATTTTGCTGATAGGGAGCGGATTTACAGCTTCCTCAAGGAACACAACCCGAGCATTTCAGGAATGGAACAGGAAGAGAGCTACAGGCGCAGAATAGCGAGCCTTATGGCCGAGATGCAGATTTCTGAGACGACTGCTGATGCACTTGTCATTACAGGAGAGGTTTTGGCGGAGGGTGGAATGAAGATCCTTCGGAAGAAGAAAGCGAGGTCGACACAATCGGATTTCCAAGAGATGCTTGGCGTCACTGTATCGATTCCACAGGATGTGTTAGATGCACTCGGAATTGACGATGGCTAGGCCGGTCCAGCGAAAAGGGGCCGGCCGTTCAGTTCAGGAGACAAATCGAACCTGTCCGCGGCTGGCTCTCGTCGCTGGCCTTTGCGTTTTAGCAGCATGATCCCCGGCCAGCCCAATCCCGAAACGCCACCCGCTTTCTCGACCCCGATTGAGGTGCCGGAGGTAATCGAGATTTCCACCGCGGAGTTTGATGTAGTCGCGTATGCCCACTTTTTGCTGACCCAATTGCTGCGCCAGAATACAGCACTGCTTCACGGTCAATTCCAAAACGGCACTGGCGTTTGGCTGCTGCGCCGACGCCTGGACGGCACCGAAGGCCCGGACGTGGAGATTGCGCGTATGGATAGCGTAGGCGCCTTCCGCGTTGTGCTTGCAAGGTTCGGGTACTATTATATGGCGGTACAGCTTTACGGCGGCTTTGCCCGCCGTGTTTTGACCCATCGAGGTCGTCAGTATGCTTGCAGTATCTACATGTCGAATGACAATTGCACGGGATACTGGATGCGGGTATATGCGCATGTGCTTGCCGAACAAACCGGACCAAGCTAGTTGCCGCCAACCTCTCAGTTTTCGAGGACGCGGCGAGGCTGACGTCGCGAGTTCCACAGCGGGGGTAGTCATTCGAAGCGTTAGTTGTGTGACCAGGCCATGACGCTGTCAGTCTTCGTAGGATTGTGCTTCGCGTTGCTTCTGGCAGTCGTCGGCGTGACAACCTTCTTCTTGGTTCGGAAGCCTCGTACTGGATTCATCATTCTAGGCGTCTTGCTGGCCGTTGCAGCCCCAGCGTTTGTCAGTTGGAAGCCGATATACAAGACTCGGACACCGCGATTCGCTGAGGAGGTTAAGAAGGTTGCAGACCCGTCAGAGCTTCAGCGATGGGCCGTAGCCACACTGCAGGAGACCTCGCAGGCAGGCTCATCACACGAGATTCCCAGGGATAAAGTTCCGGTTGGAATTCGGAATTTGACGAGTGACGGCTCTCCGTTTCAGGATGCTTTCTGCGATGCTGGTTCTGTTCAAGACCGAACTGTCTGGCTTGTTTGGGGCGGTGGATTCGGACACTGGGGCATACGAATAGGCACGTCATCATTCAGAGTCAGTCCGGACGACAATTACTATATTGAGTGGAAGCCGGGCATTTACTTTTGGCATCAGACGCATTGAGCACGTATCTAAAACTCAAGTTTGACGCGCGGTACGGGGGCGGTCGCTTTCGTTGGGCGTATGCACTCGACGCACTTTGAAACCTTCATTGGTGCCTTCGCCGCCTTGACTGAGCCCTCGCGAATGCTTGATGGCGACATCATTCTGTGTCCTCCGTCCGAGGACTATGGCTACCAGAGCACTCCAAAAAACGCTCTCGCCTTCGCCTCGATGGGAGTGGACGGAGTCCATTACGCAATTCTCAAGCGTGATGGCGCAGTGCGAGACGATTCTCCCGTCGTGCAAGTCAGCCCCATGGACTCCGATGATGTCACGGTGGTGGCCGAGTCGCTCCTGGGGTATCTCGCTGACGGATGTGGGGTGTCTGACGAAGAGATGGAGGCACTGTTTGACGCCGAGCGGGCTGGCAAACCGCAGCTCGTTTCTTTTCTGGCAGAACATTTTCATGGCACCCATCTCCTTGAGGAAGAAAGGACCGATAAACTTAACGCACGGTATGGGCATCTGGTCGAGCGCAAGCCAGGGTGAGCGCCGAACCCGCCAGGGTGGCCGCGGCCTCCCGTCCCGCACCCTGATTGTTCGGCGGCAGCGTCACGCCCTCACAAATGAAAACATTCCTAATTGTAAGCGGGTGCCTTGCGGCGGCATTCGTTATTTTCCTCATCATCTACAACCGATGGGCGGTCAAGCAGCGGATCGTTGGCGCTTGGGTCACATCCACACCCGACGGCAGTCTCATCATGATTCAGTTCGAGGGTAGCGATGCCGGCGGGACCTACAAGCAGCTCATCAAGCGCGACGACACTCAACTTCGAGAGTTCGGCCACTGGGTGCGAGGGATGGGCTTCATTAGGATGATTATTATGACGACGGATGTTGTCAGGCATCCACGCTTTGGGCAGGATACTCAGTACAACGTCAGTTGGATTTCCGCAGACTCATTTAAGATTGACGGACCAGAGCGCGACAAGTGGGAGTTCAAGCGCGCACCTGAAAACGTGAGGATTGATTTTGATGCATCGAAACCTGCCGCAGCAGAACGAACTGGATCGAGCTAACCGCCACCAGCCTCTGGGTTTTCGAGAGCCATAATAGTCGGCGAGGCTGACGTCGGTGGTTTCACGGCGGCGGTAGCTCATCCGGGCATCGAGAAACGATGTTCACGCTACTACGTCATTTGCTTGCAATTGCGATCCTCCCGTTCACGGTCGTTGTTCTTGTTCCATTTTGGATTGCTGAGCGGTTTGGGGTGGCACTTACCCTTGGTCGCTCGGTCGGCTCCGTGTTACTCCAAGTGGTTGGCTTTGCGTTACTGAGCTTAGGGCTTTTGTTGTTCGTTGCGTCATTGCGGCGGTTCGCGACTGATGGGAAGGGCACCTTGGCGCCCTGGGACCCTCCAAGCAAATTCGTAGTGCGCGGACCGTATCAATTCGTCCGCAATCCGATGATTTCCGGTGTCATCCTGTTGTTGTTCGGCGAGGCGCTAGTTCTGCTTTCACGGTCACACGGTATATGGGCAGTTTGTTTCCTGTTATTGAACCTGATTTACATTCCCATCGTTGAAGAACCGCAATTGGAGCGACGGTTTGGTAATTCCTATCGAGAGTATTGCAGGCATGTGCGACGATTTATTCCGCGTTTTCGACCTTGGCGCCCTATACGAAATGACCACGATGCCTAACGAGCGTGGAGCCAATGGGAGGCAGCCGTTGCGCTCAGGTTGCATTCATGAGTCGAGTCATCGGCGGCTGCCTCTCGTGGCTCACGCTTTTCGTTAACTCTCATGGTCGCACGTTACGCCAAGTCTTATGTTGACCGGCTTTACCAGACGAAGGACATCTTTGCACTCCATAGCGTGATTAGCGTCGTCGGCAGACACCGCGATTTACCAGAGCAGTTTTCCTTGTTCCTGAGGTTATGGGATTGGTGCTGTTCGACTCGGTCGGGCATCTGGCAGTATTACGAGGGTGTTTCCGCCGACGAGTTCGAGTCGCTTGCCGGAGCGTTGGAGCGCTTCGGACTTCATGAGTTGTCGAAACGCTATCGGTCCGGCATGAGCACCTGGAAAGAGCCAGAGGGATGCGGAGAGCTTGACCGATGGATTGAAAACCACTGGCCTGAGCTTGAGGCCACAGCCTTTCGACTGATTGCGGATAGTCGAGAGTGTCTTTACGATGAGAGTTGACCAAATCACCGCAGCCAACGCCGGGAAGCGCCTCGGATTTGCCGGGAAGTCGCGGGTTGGCTTGCGTCCTCGGTCCGGCGTGGCTGAGTTTCTTAGCCGGCATCGTATTCGTCACGTCCTCAACATGTGTATTGCGTCGACCCTGTTGGCAGTTGGCTGCACCGCTCCGAGCAGGACCGATTTCTCTCAATATTATCCAGCGACGGCGGCGTTGCGTCAGGACGCAGTCGCGCATTCCGTTCCGACGAACGTGCCATTTGGTTCGCTTTATGAGGTGGGGATTTACATTGTTCAGCCCGCCGACACGCTCGACAGAGTCCTGGAGCGGTTTCATTTGACCGTGCAGGAGCTTGCCTCTCGCAACGGCTATGATCCAGATTCACCACATTTACGCCGCCTCTTGGTCGGGCAGCGGCTCGTGATTTATGAGGATATCAGCCACTGAGGATTACAAGAGGCCGGCTAACGTTAGCAACTATGCTCACTCCATCCGAATCAAATCTGCTGCCATATGACCGGGTTCCCAGACAAGTTTCCTGAGACGCGGTTGATTCCGCGTCCACCGACGCTGCGCGGGAAGTTGGCTGCCATTTGGGATTGGGACATGACTGTAAATCATCGCCTTCACAAGATTGGAGGCGAGCCTGATTGGATTCAGGGCGATGAAACGCCAGAGTGTTGCGGCCAGCCAGCCACGTTTTACGGGCAACTTGGTTCGCTCGACCGGAAGCACGACTTGATCGACAACGGACTGATTTACGTTTTCGTTTGCCGGAAGTGTTTGAAGACATATTCGGTGTTTCAGTTCTCATGAGGACATTGGCTGACAAATCGCGAGGCTGCGTGAAAAGCCGCGACCTGGGAAAACTTCCTTAGCCTAATGCACCTGTTCGCGATAGTTCTCGTTCTGCTGATCGGGGGCACCTTCGTTGGCGTGGCAATCTCTGGGGCGATTAGATGTCAGCACAAAACTGGAAAGCAGTGGTGGGTGGAGGCGACGGGACTGATTCTGGTTGCACTCGGCGGAGCCGGATTCTTCGGAATTGCCTTTTCAGCTGTCGGCGGGCTTAGCTGGCTTCCGCTTAGCTTCGAATGGCCCGTTGGATCTGCCACGGGCATTCTGACGCTGCCGGACGGGAAGCACGTAGTTCCAGTTCAGGCCCCGGACAGAATCCAGGTTTACGCCCCGGATTGGAAATTCCTGAAAGGCTGGTACCTTGATGCTCATGCTGGATGGTTTGACATCCGACCGGCAGGCACCGACAAGATCGAGGTGAGAACAGCACGGGGACAGTTGCGGTACCTGTATGATCTGGACGGCACGATGCTTTCTCGGGGAACTTACGCACTTGGAGCATACGATAATTCCCCTGCTGCCGGTGGGTTCGCCAAGGTGCCAACTCCGTGGTGGTTGTGGATGCTGACGAGCCCAGCTCATTCGTGGATTGTTGCGGCGGTCGGGGGTGCTCTTGTGTACTTAAGCACAAGAAGAAAGGGCAGAGCAAATGACGCCGGCTGAGCGTTGATATGAATACATCAGGTCGCCTACGATGGTTCCGGGCTGTGATACTCTTGGGCGTCGTGTACCTTGTTGCTGGCATCGCCTTCGCGGCGCTTGCCAATCGGGCTGCGTCCAATCAAATGCGGGTTGCGTGGCGGCTTGCCGCCTGGGTGATCAGCGCGGCCGGATTCGCGACGCACATAGCGTACGAACACGTTCGGCAGCGCAGTTCGCCCGGGAACAACAGCATTGCGCGTATCGTTGGCTGTCGCCCTGGGGGCCTTCGCACTTGCGGTCGCGGCGAACGTTCACGCGCAGGCTGCTTCAAGCCACCAACACTCCCGCGCCCTCGCGCTCGTGGTATGGCCGGTAGTGACGGCGCTGCCGGCGTTTGGTGTCGCACTTGCTGCAGCTGCTGTTCTAGCGCGAACGCGACGGCGCGGTTAGATGAGGTTAGCCAAGTTTGGTTTCCAACTCCTTGAGAGCTTCCTCGAACACTTTCGTGAGACGGTGTTTGATCAAATAGACTTGATCCACCGGCACCTTCAACGTCTGCATGTTCTTGCAGACCGACATCACCGTTTCCTGTACCACGTCTTGCGCCTCTCAGTGGTTTTTCGGAGACGGCTTTGGCGGTTTTGGCATGCTGCTTCACAGACGAGGCGATTGGTACAGGGGTCCCCGCTTCTGTCGTCCCATCCGTGGGACGGCCAAATCCCGCAGGCGAACACAGATGTGCACCATCTTTGGCAAGCCGCTAAGGACTAAGCCTTTCATTCTCCGATGGTTGTAAACTTCATGGCCTTCGTTTGGCCTGTGGCACGCGTCATGCAAAAGAATCTGGATTCGATGAAAGTGCGCCGGTCGCAACCACATCGCGAACTGTGCTTTGACAAAGGTTGGAATTCCTATCGACCTGGAGCACCCCACCGCCCCGCGAAACTCTGATGCACCCTCTTTTCTATGTTTAACGACCTCAAATTCGCTTTCCGCCAATTGTTGAAGAATCCCGGCTTCACCGCCGTGGCGGTGCTGACGCTCGCGCTGGGCATCGGGGCCAACTCCGCTGTTTTCGGCGTGGTGAAGTCGGTGCTGCTCGATGCCCTCCCCTACGCCGATGCCGACCGCCTCGTGCGCGTGTACGGGAGCTACCGTGACCGCCCGCAGGAACGTGGACCGCTGAGCGCCGGCACGATCAAGGATATCACTGATCGGCAGTGGTCGTTCGAGAAACTCAGCGCGTTTCAGGATTTCGCAAGCGAAGCCGTATATGGCGGCAATGACCGTCCACAAACGGTGAAAACCGCCTGGGTCGAGCCCGGTTTCTTTCAGACGCTTGGCGTTTCGGCCGCAAGCGGACGTACTTTCAGTCAGGACGATACCACCAGCGGTCTCGCGCCCCTCAGCGGTGGGCAGCTCAGCCCCGACACGGCACGCGTCGTTGTGGTTTCACACGCCGCCTGGCAACGGCTGTTTGCGGGCGATCCCAACGCGGTAGGGCGAGACGTACCCATCAACGGGATACCGCGAAAAATCATCGGCGTGCTGCCGCGCGATTTCGTCGCGCCGATGGGCCAAGCCGATATCTACTTCGCGTTCGATCTTGGTCCGGTTCGGGCGCACGCTATTGCTGGGCGGCGCTCGTCCTGGCTTGGTTTCATTGCCCGCCTAAAACCGGGCGTCACGCATGAGACGGCCCAGCGCGAACTCGCCGCCATCGGGGCCGAGTTGGCGCGCGAATACCCGGAGTCCAACAGCAACCTGGAACTGGCAACGATGCCGTTGCGCGATGCCATGCTGGGCGACACACGCACGCCGCTGCTTGTGCTGATGGCGAGCGCGGGGCTCGTGCTCTTTATCGCGTGCGCGAATCTGGCCGGCGCGTTACTGACCCGGACCCTTGCCCGCCGCAAGGAGTTCGCCGTCCGCGCGGCGCTTGGGGCCGGAAACGGGCGGCTCATTCGTCAACTGCTGACCGAGAGTGCGGTCCTTGCTTTGGCCGGAGGCGTGACGGGACTTCTGCTCGCGGCGCTTTTGCTGGCTTTCCTCCGCGGACTCGCGCTGCCGGCACTGCCGGCCTACGCCGACCTGTCACTGGACGCTGGTGCGGGGCTCGTCACTGCCATGCTTGCCCTGGGTACCGGCTTTGCCTTCGGCCTAGCGCCGGCGCTATCCATTGGCCGCGCGGACCCGCAGGCCACACTCCATGACGAGTCGCGCAGCGCGACTGAAAGCCGACACTCACGCCGCCTGCGCGGCGCATTGGCGTCGGGTCAGATGGCGCTTTGCATCAGCCTGCTCGCCGGGGCCGGGCTGCTGGCTCGCAGCTTATGGACGATGACCAGTGCGCCGCTTGGGTTCGAAGCGAATGGAGTGTTGACAGCTTTCATTCAGTTGCCGCCGCGCGACTATCCTACGCCCGAGGCCCGCGCCCGCTTCTACGAGCAGTTTTTGGAGCGTCTGCGGACTCTCCCCGGCGTGGAAGCCGTGGCGAACGGAACATCGATTCCCACGGCGGTCCGCAGCCGAATGCCCTTCACCATTGACGGGGCGCCATGGCCAGGAACGGAGGCGCCGCTGGTTCTCTTTGCCAGCGTTTCGGACGACTACTTTCGCACGTTGGGAATCCCGATCCGAAAAGGACGCACCTTCGATGCTCAGGACCACGCCGGCACACCGGCGGTCGTCGTAATCAGCGAGAGCATGGCACGCCGCTATTGGCCGGGTGGCGAAGCGCTTGGCGCACGCATCCGCATCGGCCCGACCCTCATGGAGGTAGTGGGCATCGTGGGCGACGTCCGCAATGACCCTGCCCGGCGGGACGCGGAGCCCATGGCATACAGTTTGACCCGACAGAATCCCTGGCCCATCGCGAGCTTCCTTCTCCGGGCGCCGGGCGAGCCGATGGCCCTGGTGAGGTCCGTCGAGCGCGAACTGGCGGCAATGGATGCCGGACTGCCGCTCGACCTGCCGATGACG
>Ga0066685_10001362_pt1 | contig 10487 bp, 6 predicted proteins | sample GraSoiAngelo_134_FD_62305 | JGI IMG/M metagenome (GOLD analysis project Ga0066685, IMG submission 62305) | Grasslands soil microbial communities from the Angelo Coastal Reserve, California, USA - 14_0929_05_30cm | ecosystem: Environmental > Terrestrial > Soil > Grasslands | place: USA...
CGGGGATAAAGGAAGCATCCGTCGAGACCGAGACCCTCACCCGGCCTTCGGCTGGCCTCTCCCAGGGGGAGAGGCCATCAAATCCAACAGCCGACAGGCTCGTTCTTGTCACGCTCGCGGTGTCGGGGTTCGTCGCGATGATGTACGAAGTGTCCTGGACGCGAGCACTCTCGGCCGTAATCGGCAGTTCAACGTATGCGTTTTCGATCATGCTGGTAACCTTTCTCACCGGCATCGCACTGGGGAGCTCGATCGTTGGACGCCGGAAACCCGCAGTGACACTTCGATTGCTGGGTTTGTTGCAGCTTGGCATCGCGATTGGCGGCCTCGTTTTTTTAATCGGTTACCTTGCCGCGCCCAACGTACTGATCGCCTTGATTCGCGCCTTCTACTATTCGTTTCCGGCGGTCCTGATGATCCAGTTCGTCTTGTCCGCTGGCTTGATGATCTTGGCAACGCTGTGCATGGGAGCGACGTTCCCCATCGCGAGCCAGTTATATTCCAGCAAGTTCATCATTCTGGGCAGGAGTATCGGAAATATTTATTCCTTGAATACGATCGGGGCTATCGCCGGATCGCTTTTTGCCGGTTTCGTTTTGATGCCTGTTATCGGGACCGAACGGACCATACTTGCCGGACTCTTCTTCAATGCCGCGATGGCGCTGTTGTTGTTGGCGGAGGCGAAGACATCGCGTATCGCGCAATCCGTAGCCGTTGGACTGCTGATCGTCGCGACCCTGGCCATGCGAGGCGGCGTGTTCTGGAAGCCGGACATCATGGATCGCGGAGTACTCATTTATTCGCACGCGTTCGAATCCCGGCCGGAACTGACCATCAGTGAGCATTACGAAGACACTGACGTGGTCTATTTCAAAGAAGGCAACAACGCGACAATTTCGGTCCGCAAGGGCGAGAACTACATGGCATTGCGGACGAACGGAAAAGTAGATGCCTCGAACCGCGACGACATGATCACGCAATTGGCGGTGGGATGGCTTCCGGTCTTTTATCATCCCAATCCGCAATCGGCCCTCGTTATTGGCTATGGCTCTGGAGTTACGGTGGGGGCAGTTGCGGGTATTAAAGAGGTCGCCGATATCGACTGCATTGAGATCGAACCGGCAGTGTTCGCCGCCGCTCCGTGGTTTTCGGAGATCAATCGAAGAAGCTACGAAAGCCCGAAGCTCCACATGATCTTCAATGATGCGCGAAATTACATGAACATCACGCGCAAACAGTACGATGTCATCATCTCCGAACCATCCAATCCATGGATCGCAGGCGTTGCCAGCCTATTTACTGCGGAGTTTTACGACCGTGCGGTCCAGGTCTTAAAACCTGATGGCATCTTTGCACAGTGGATCCAACTGTACGAACTCGATCCCGAAGATCTCCGGATGATTCTTTACGAAGTCCAACGGAAGTTTCCAGAAGTATCCGTTTGGGTGACCGATTCGGATCTAATCGTCATCGGATCGCGCCAACCGCCAAAGCTCGACGCGGCGAGGCTCGAGAGGACGGTGAAGTCCGATCCCGCGATGACCCGCGATTTTCGCAACTTTCTGCATAGCGAACACGCGGAAGGACTGCTGGCTTATTACGTGATGTCGACGGAGACCGTTCGTAAGTTTGCGTCGAAGGCCCGGCGCAACACCGACGATCACCCGCTTCTGGAATTCCATGCGCCACGCGAACTTTTTTCCGACACACGTGACTTGAACATCGATCTGTTGTATCAGTCGAAAGATGGTCTGACGCCTTACGGCGCAGAGATTTCCGATCCGGAAAGCGCCTACTACGGCATGATCGATCCGTTTCTGCACTTCAAGCGGTCGAATCTTGCGAACCAGTCCATGGCGTTGCTTGCACAAGTCTCCCGAAAGGAGGAAGCCTCCCTACAGCTTGCAATCGCAAAATTGAATCTGGATTCCGGAACTCTCGATCGCGCCGCGGATGCGTTGCGGGAAGCCGACTCGCAGATGAAGCCAGGAAGTTCGTTCATGGCGGAGAAAGAGGAATTATGGGGGATTCTCAACGAAAGTCTTGGCGAATCGGAGAGCGCAAAACAGCACTATGAGATGGCCGCGACAATCGATCCAAAGCGTCCGCTGCCGTTGCGGAAGTTGGCGGAGATGGCTGCAAAGGACCAATCTTGGAGCGAGGCTGCCAACTGGATGCAACAATTCGTGGCAACCGAACCCACTTCGCTCGGCCACTTTTGGGCAATGCTTGGAGACTACCGGCTGGCTGCAGAGCAATTGGATGAAGGGATTCGCGCGTTGGAGACCGCGCTCACCGTGGATCCGTACGTATATTGGGGACACTATCGAATGGCGCGCGTTTTCGAACAGAAAAAAGACATGGAGAGCGCCGCAAAAGAATATGAGTACCTTGTCAAGTACGCGTTCGATCGTGATCCCGATGTCTACCTGAAACTTGCTAACATTTACAAAGACGCCGGCCGCAAGCGCGACGCGCTGAGGGTTCTCGCAAAAGGAACCCGAATTCTTTCAACGAACGCCGCGATCTACCGTCTATACCGGGAGGTTCAGGAGGGAAGTTGAGGGAGAAGAAACTATTGGAAATTGTAAATTGGAAGTTGCTGGATTGTTTCATCCGAAAAAATCTCCAATGAAACAACCTCCAATTTTGGAATTTACAATACTTGTGTGTCTGCTCTCTTCCGTCATCTTCGGCCAAACCCTCAAAGTCGATGTCAACCTGGTCAACGTCTTTGCGACGATCAAGGACGATCGAGGCAATTTCGTCACGGATCTGTCGAAGGAGGACTTCCGCGTCTACGACGACAATCAACTGCAAGACGTGCGGGTCTTCGAAAAACAGGACAAGGTCGAGTCCTCGATTGGTCTGCTCATGGACGCGAGCGGCAGTATGGTCGACATTATTCCTTATATGAGGCGCGGCGTCCGCGATTTCACGCGAACACTTCCTAAGACTGACGATTTCTTTCTCGTCTCATTCGGAACAACAGTGAAGCTGCTTCATACCTCAAAGCAGCCGGCGAAGCACCTGGAAGAGAGTTTGGCGGGGTTACGGGCTTGGGGAACATCGTCATTGTACGACGGCCTTTTGTACTCGATGGAGAAGGTCGAAAAATCCGATCGTCCTCGAAAGGCTCTCATTGCGTTTACCGACGGGAACGACAACGGCAGCACTATTACGCATGCTCGGGTCGTTCAAGAGATCCAGGAGTCCGCGGTTCTACTGTACTTCGTGGCGATCGGGTCCGCCGTGCTGGTCGATTCGCACACGCTGGAATCCCTTTCTGAGATCAGCGCTGGCCGCACTCTTTACGTTCCGAAGCAAGATGCAATTGCGCCCGTTCTCGAGGAAATCCGGACCGAACTCGGACAGCAATATTACCTTGGCTACTACGTGCCCCACCGCGCTGGGTTTCATCACATTCGCGTCGAAGTGCCGGGTCGCGAGGTGAAGATTAGGGCGAAGACCGGCTACGCCGGCTAAGCAACATTCCCCTCCTCGCAGAGGAGGGCGCGAAGCGCGAGCCCGACAGGGCGAAGTCTGCGCCGAGCGCAGACGGGGTGGTCAGCCCGGCAAAATGTTCGGGCCGAACTTCGATTGAGGCTTCGCCCTATCGGGCTCGCGCTTCGCGTGAGGCTTCGCCCTATCGGGCTCGCGCTTCGCGTGAGGCTTCGCCCTATCGGGCTCGCGCTTCGCGCCACCCCGGCGCGCCAGCTTCTATTACGCTGTCGCGCCTCTCCTCTCTGCGAGGAGGATGGTCGGTAATTAGGCTGCATCGGCAAACCGGAATATTTGTTTGGGACCGCTCTCGTGATATCCATTCCACTGTGCTTCGAACGAAGCATCATCGATTTTATAAATCCTGAACACGGGTAGGGGATTACAGACAGAATGGATCGGGCATGCCTGCTTGATTTGCAACACGGTCAACGGCGGCTCGGCGGCCAGCTTGCGAACCAGCTTGAGTTCGGCGCCGGTAAACGTGGTCATCACGTTTATGTTAATCGAAATTGGACCACATCTGTCCGGTAGTCGCGTGATAACACAAGTAGTTGTGTTGGAAAACGTCGAGGAGGCAATAGATGGTCGAGTTACGATTTCGCATCCGGAACAACGTTTTCAATCCCCAAGATCCGCCGCGAAAGTCAACGATTCGCCCGCTCTCGCTATGTTTGCCGTCGGTGGAAGAGGCTGCTCTACTTGGTGAGGTGGATGAAACCGGACGCGTCATACCTAGGCGCGGGGTGTTCTTTCTGACGAATCTTAGAACGGGGCCGGTGATCGAAGGATTTGAGGATTGCGCTCTGGGCGAATTCGTAAAGGCGCAGCTTGAAGGACTGTCTCAAGATGGTGAGCCGCCTGTAAAATGCGAAGTCCACGGGCTGGATCCCTTCCTGGAAATGGCAGAATCGGACCAGGCGGATCGTCTTCGCGACCTCATCAGCGTGTGCGAATTCCGGTCTAATGAATTCACCCCAGAATCCGCAATCCGATTTCTTAAAGAAAGCGGATTTTTCGACGAATACATCATCGTCGGCGTGAAGCGGGGCAATGGTTGGCGCCGGTCCCGATGCATCACAACGTTTGAAGGCCGGCCTTTTGATGCTGCAACCATTCTCGGTCACCTCGCGGAGTATTTCGGAAAAGAACAACAGGACGACAAGCCGCATGACGACCGGCACATGTAACGAATCACAGGTGGAGAAAATCGAACGTACCTGCCCAAACTGTGGGGCACAACTGGACGAACAGAAATGTAAGCTGGTGTGCCCCAAGTGCTCGTATTTCAAGTCGTGTAGTGACTACTAAGTATTGTAAATTCCAAGACTGGAGGTTGCTCATTGGAAATTTTTTCGGATGAAACAATCCAGCAATTTCCAACCTGCAATCTCCAATACCCTCAGGTCAACGCTTTCAGCATGAGCGCGAAGGGATAATCCGGCTGCTCGCGCAATAATTCATCCAGTTTGCGGTTGGCTGCGGCTTTGTCGCCCGATTCGAACAGTCTGGCGGCTGCGAGGTATTTCTTATTTGCCTTGTAGAGACGCTCCAGGCTTGCCCACGGTTCTGCGATATTCGTGCCTTTTTGCGTTTTCGTTTGTTTCTTTTTTAAGAACCCTTCTAAAATCTCGCACGCAGCGCGCGAGGTTTCCTCGCTGTTGAAAACCTGCAAAATTTTCTCTTCTGTTTGCGGATCTTGCGCCTCGGCGAGAAGCTCGACGAGAGCCAGCAGATCCTCGCGATAATCGGGATGCTTCGCATGCGCGAGAACTTCCTCCAGAATGCGGTCAACCGCAGAAGCTTCGCGGCAGTCGATTAAGAGCTGAAACCACCGAAACGGAATGTCCTCGTGCGCGTGCGGCTTCAGCGAGTAGAAGATGTATGGACGAGGCAGCGGCCACATCGCACGCACATAGGTATAGGCTTTCACCTCGAGGTCTTCTTCAAGTATTGGCTCGGAAATAACGTGCGCCAGAACGCGCGCGCTTATGGCGGATTGAATAGATCCTAAAGTCTCTATAGCTCGTTCCGCGGCAGAGCGGTCTTCCGGAGATTCCAGCAACAGATCCGCAGCAGCTTCGATTTTCTCATCGGGTTTCTCATCCGCACATTGCTCGAGTGTCCGGATAAGGTAAGCCGTGTAACTCTGAATGATCGTTGGAACGTCGCGTAACGGAGCCTCAATATCTTCGACGAACTGCAACACTCGTACGGGCATCGATCGCAATTTACGGAGGCGTGCGGCAATCTCCGCCCGGATGTCTAGACGCCTCTCGACGTGCTCATGGATACCGGCATCGACAAGCCTCCGAAATTCTTCATCATCGAATGAGGCACGATCCTCCTCGACTAGCCGGCCGAGCTCGTACACGAAAAAGTCATCGCACTGGACGCGGTAATCGAAATTGTCGAGAGGATTCTTCATGGAAGCACCGTAACTCCCCTCCTAAGTTAGGAGGGGAGCCGAGCGCAGCGAGGCGGGGTGGTTCCCAAAAGAACCACCCCGTCTTCGCTCACTTCGTTCGCTCGCCACCCCTCCTAACTTAGGAGGGGATACGGAACCGTACGTCTCCCTTGCCGGGATCGATTGTTTCAATCCGGACATTGATGGTTTCGCCCGGCTGTAATTTCACCGCACCTGAAACTTTGCCGCGCAGGTAATAGTCCTGCAGTTCGATATTTCCTTTTTGATCCAGAACTACTGCGGCAAGCGGCTCTTCTCTCTTGTATCGTTTCAAATATTCCAACAGCCAATAGTTCGTCGAGCGATCTTCGATGGTCCTGATTTCTTGTTCTGCCGCCTCAGCGGTAGCAAGAATTTGCAGTAGTTCCTCCCGGCCGTATGGTACTGGAACACAGGTGAGCATCGCGGTGAACTGGCGCTGAGTGACCAGGTCGGCGTATCGCCGGATAGGCGATGACGCCTGTGTATACGCGCTGAGACCAAGACCCGAGTGTAATCCCGGCGTGAGCGACAGCCGGGAGCGCTTGAAGGTCTTTCTCAATCGTTCAAACGCCAATGCTTCAATTGCAGGCGTTTCTTCAACCGCCAGTGCTTCGCGGGGTTCTTGCGTCCGATAGATCACGGGAATGCTATTCAGCGATGCGAAATCCGCCGCGAGTCCGTTCGCAAGAATCATCATTTCGCTCACGATGAAACGCGAGGAGGAGTTCGGATTGATCTTCGTGATTTCAATCTCATCACCTCTCACGCGGATCTTCAGTTCAGGACGGCGGAACGTGATAGCGCCTCGCTTTGACCGCGCGTCGTGCAACTGTTTCGCAAGCTGGCGAAGCACGCAAAGGACAGGATCGGTTTCTATAATCTGATCCGCCTCATCATAGGAGAGCCGCTTTTGGACCTGGATCGTAGACAGCGCGATGCGATAGCCGATGCGGTTTCCTTGCTTGTCAAATCGCACCTCCACGGTGAAGGCAGGCCGAGGCACGCCCACCCGCAAACTTGCGAGGTCCGTGGACAGGCGATCGGGAAACATCCGAACTGTTATCGATGGCAGGTAAATCGTCGAAGACCTTCGCGCTGCTTCCGCATCGAGAAGATCTCCCTTCGTGACGAAGGCGGAAACGTCGGCGATGTGGATGCCGACCAGAATTTCATCTCCTTCCCATCGCAGAGTGAGCGCATCGTCGACTTCGCGGGTATCTTCGTCGTCAATCGTGAAAGCCGCTGCGTCTTGGTAGTCCACCCGGCTGGAAACATGCGTATAGCCTGGGAGCTGCTCAGCCGCCTCCAGGAGTTGAGGCGAGAAGTGGGGTTCAATACCTGCGGTGACCAGAAACCGGTCCAACGATGGGTCCACGCGGCCGCCGCGCAACAGGATGTCATATGCAGTGTCGCGGGCTTTAGCGGCGCCGGCGATCTCTTCCAGGATCGTACCGATTTCATCGCCGGTCCGATACCTGAGCCAATTCTGGATGCGATCGAGGATGACAATCGATTCTTCCGGAATCCCAGAGTTCTTTTTCATGATTTGTTCGAGGATCTTCAGAACGCGTTCCCGGAATTCTTCCCGTTCCCTTTGACGTTGCCGGCGTGTCCGCTCGCTGGAGACTTGTTCCTCGGTTTTGGGTAGAAATTGCGCGCCTCTGCGCTTGAAGAATAGATTGTCTTCCGAAAGCGCGCGAAAGACCGCAGACTCGGCCTCTGGTGTCGTTTCGGCAAAAAACAACTCCGCCAGTTCGGCCGGGTCCATTTCGCCTTGCTTCGTTCCGAGCGATTGCCACAGCAATTCGACGTCAACCTCGGACTGGCGGGCGGCAACTTTCTCCGAGATTTGGCGGGCGAGCGCAGGAAATTCCATTTCACTTGCCGGACGGTGCACGACCACAACACGATCCCCGTGAACCGTCAGATTGCGCCCGCGCGGATCGATCAAGTGCAGGCGATCGCGTTCCTGCTTTCTCACATAACCGACACGCAGTTCTTCCGCGTCGAGGAATTCGATAATCCGTCCTTCGAGCGACATGCCTATAATTCTGTCATATGCCGAATGAGATGCTCAGTCCGTTGACCGGCTCCGCGCTAAGGGTCGAGAACAAGGAACAGCTCGACGAGTTTCTGGCGCGGCCGGATGCCGCGCAGGCCGTAAAGGCTGCATCGTTTGAGGAAATCTTTTTTACGGTTAAGCATGTCGGCTTGGCCGACAGTCTCGATCTCCTGCCGCTGGTTTCGGGAAAGCAGGTCCGAGGCTTTATCGATCTGGACTGCTGGCGCAAAGATACGTTTGTGCGAAAGCCGTTCATGGAATGGGTTGCCGCATTCATTCAGGCTGGGCCTGAAGAAACGATGAAGGCAATTTCCGGAATCGACGATACGCTCATTTCACTGTTCTTGAAGGACCTCATTCATGTCTACGAAATCGATCGCGACGATCCACCCACGGGTACGCAATTGATCTTCACGCCTGATAATCGTTACAGCGTCGAACCTCTCGACCAAGGCGAAGCCACAACGATTGGTATGCTGATCCTGGATGCGCTTTTCAAGTACAACCCAAACCTTGGGACACAGATTTTGGCGAAGGTTCGCTACACGACGCGCGTCGAGCTTGAAGAAACGGCTTACGACAACAAGAACCGCCGGCTTGAAGCACACGGTTTCGTCGACTACTACGACGCACTGTCGATTTATGCGACAAGCAGCTTGGATCAGAGCCACCCGCCGGGAGATCGCAAACCCGAAGCCGAGAAAATTGCCGGAGAAGAAAATCCGGGCAACCTGCCGGCTGTTTTTGTGGATTCCCTGCTGGGCGGCGCCTTTCTGACGAAGGCTCTCGAACAAATTACCGATCCGGCAGAGTCCGATCGTTTTGCGCAGGAACTGACGGCCCTTGGCAATCGAATTCTTTCGGCAAATCTCGTGAATCTTGGCGAACTCGAAGGCATTCGGCCGGCGCTCGAGGAAATGCGGGATTTCCTGACGATCGGGCTCGAGCGTCTAACTGGCGGCAAGGCAGAAATCGCGCCCGATGTGCTCCGCAAGAATTACATTCAGACGGTGTTTAAAATTGGTTTCGATCAGGTGGCGCGTTTGCGCGACGAAGCGGACCGGCTGGCGGGTATCCGCGGCTTTCGGGTCTCGATGCTCGACGAATCCGATCAGCAATTCATTGAAGGACTACGCCGGTTCAAGCCGCTGCTCGCCGAAAACGGCCGCTACCGGAATTTCCAGTCCATAGCCGACGTCGAGCGGGCACGCCTGCGCCTGGACGAACTGGTTGGCATGGTCGAAGTGTTTGTTCAGTCATTTCCTGTCATTCGCGAATCGCTCGCCAAAACCTTCAATACCGCTACCGTGCAGTTCGCTGTCAACGGAAATTTCACCGCAATTCCCGTCAAGGTCATTGAATTGGAACGATTCCTGGCTGCCGGCGTCACCCTGCCGGCGATCGACATTCCGAAGGCGATCCGTCCGTTCGCGGAACGTTGGTGGCAGGAACTGCGCGAGGAGCTCGAACCACTCGCTGGTAAATCCATCGATCCAAGGTTCATTGCCACCATTCATCTAGGGGGCACGCCATAAAAGGTAAGGCTGTCATCCTTGCGGGAGGTTCGGGGGGCCTTGGAGCCGCTGTCGCAGAAGGCCTCGCCAAGGCGGGTGCCATACCCGTCATCGGGTATCTCCGCAACCGCGAGCGCGCTGAAGGCGTCGGGAGGAGGCTTTCAGAGAAGTACGGCGTTACCATTCCACTCGTAGCCGGCGATATTCTCGATGCCTCCGTTCGCCAGCAGCTTATCCATAGAGCAGAAGTCGCAGGGGAGCTATACGGTCTCGTACCGCTCGTTGGAAACCCGGCGCGCATTCCGATCGAGAAAGCAACCGAGCGAGATCTGATCGAATCGATGCGAACAAACTTCATCGGGCCGGTATTGCTTGCGCGTGATTTTGCCGCTGCTGCCGGTGATCGCGACGCCGCCATCGTCTTCATCTCGACCATGCAAGCCACCGCAGTTTTTTCCGGCAGTACAACATACGCGGCGGCCAAAGCGGCGCTCACCCACACGGCGCGAATTCTCGCAAAGCAGTGGAAAATCCGGGTGAATGTTGTCGCCCCGGGAGTCAACAACGCGGGAATGGCCGAGCAAAGCGTTCAAAGCGGAAAATATGACTCCTTCATCGAGAAGAAAGTCATCCCTCGATTCGGGCGCCCCGAAGACGTCGCTCGCGCCATCTTGTTCTTCCTCGAGCCGGACAATTATATAACGGGACAAGTGCTCACGGTGGATGGCGGACTGAGTTTAAAGATGTAGAGGTCTAATGCCTGCTGCGAAGTTCCTTAATCGTTTGCCGAACTTTATCGGCCTCCGGAGCTTTAGGGACGAGCTTTAGATACGTTTCAAGCTCGTCTGCGGCGCGGCCGTATTCACGGTTTGCCCAGTAGATTCCACCCAAGTAGTAGTGTGCCTTGGCAACTTCAAGGGAGTTGGTGTTGGCAGCAGCTTCCAGTTCGAGTTGAGCTTCA
>Ga0066685_10001366_pt1 | contig 10482 bp, 10 predicted proteins | sample GraSoiAngelo_134_FD_62305 | JGI IMG/M metagenome (GOLD analysis project Ga0066685, IMG submission 62305) | Grasslands soil microbial communities from the Angelo Coastal Reserve, California, USA - 14_0929_05_30cm | ecosystem: Environmental > Terrestrial > Soil > Grasslands | place: USA...
GGCACGATGATTCTTCGCGTCGAGGACACCGATGCGGAGCGGAACAAACCCGAACTGGTGCAGGGAATTCTGGATGGCTTGCAGTGGCTGGGCGTCAATTGGGATGAAGGCCCGTTTTACCAATCGCAAAGAACGGAATTGTATCGCGCAGCGGCGAAGAAATGTTTGGCCAATGGAGCCGCATTTTTGTGCTATTGCCCCGCGGAGAAATATGCCGGTGGCGATCACGCCGAACCGGCGCAAGACGAGGAACCAAAGGCCGGCGGGCCGCGCCGCGTCTCGCGGTGTTCTTGCCGCGATGGTAAACCGTCGACCCCGGGTGTGAAGCCGGCGGTGCGCTTCAAAGTTCCTCTGGGTGAAACGACGAAATTCCTCGACGCGGTATTCGGAGAACGCGAGTTTTCGAATGAGGAAATCGAGGACTTTGTGCTGCTACGCTCCGGAAAAGGCGAGGAAGAATTCGGCCAGTCCATGTATCAGCTGGGCGTCGTCGTCGACGACATCGATATGCGCATCACCCACGTGATTCGCGGCGCGGATCACATTTCGAATACGCCGAAACAGGTTTTACTGTATCGCGCGCTGCGCGCGGAGCCTCCGGTTTTTGCGCACGTGCCGCTGATTCTTGGCGCGGACAAATCCCGCCTTTCGAAGCGTCACGGTGCAACCGACGTCAACATGTATCGCACCGAGGGCTTTCTGCCCGAAGCGTTCCGGAATTTTCTCGCGCTGCTGGGCTGGTCTCCGGGCGGAGACGAAGAATTTCTGCGCACAAAAGATTTGCTGGAGAAGTTTTCGCTCGAGGGCGTGAGCCGCACCAACGCCGTCTTCGACCGGCCCAAACTCGAATGGTTCAACACGCAGTATCTACAGAAACTCCCGATCGAGGAATTGCTGCCCGAAGTCGAAAAGGAATTGAAGCGCAGCGGATTATGGAAACCGGAGTGGGCAGCGGGAGCCGCTCCGGGCCCCGACGGCCGGGATCATACATGGTTTTCAAAGACGGTCGATTTGCTGCGGCCGCGAATCCGTTTGTTGCCGGATTTTTCTTCGTGGTCGCGCGCATTTTTCAGCGATGAATTCACGCGCGACGCGGCGGCCAAAGAGAAATTCTGGAAAGATCCTAAAGTGCCGGAGCTTCTCTCGAGACTCGCCTGCGCGCTCGAAGCGCTTCCCGAGTGGAACCACGACGCTTGCGACCACGCTTCCCGCGCCGTCGCCGAAGCCGGCGGAGTCAAAGCGGGACTGCTGATCAATGCGGCGCGTGTGGCGATGGTCGGCCAAGCCGTGGCCCCGCCGCTTTTCGATACCATGGTCGTACTCGGCCAGCGTCGCGTCGTCGGCCGCTTGCGCGATGCGGTCCGGTCGCTAGAAAAGGCAAGAGTTGAGGCAACCACCGGCAGTGGACAGCTCGTATATTTCGACACTGATGTCTTTCACCGGATAGGCGAAACGTTTGCTGACCAAAGACTGCCTCTTGAACTGAGTCAAAGAATCGTTATATCTCCCATCACGATCCTGGAGGCACTCTCGCATCTGACGCTTACCAGAAGCGAGAAGATTCTAAGACAGATCAAGGCCATCCACAATTGGGTTGACCCACAGTACGGTCGGTTGTTGCCTTGGCCTACGGAGATCATCGCGGAGCTTGGTTTTCAAGCAAAAATCCCAGGCGACGACTTTATCGCGAGCGTAGGAAAGGCGATCAACGTCTGCCTAGGGGCTGAGTCGGTCGAGGATGTTCGTATGTCGGCCGGTAAGCTAAAGGATCAGCTGGACAAAATGAAAGCTTCAACCAGCCGCCTCTTCCAAAGCTTAGTGGAGAGTTACAGAAACCAACCACTCACCGACGAAGAGTTTTCTGAAGTCTGGGTTTACGGAATCGCAAAGCGTATAGGCATTGATCCCAAGAGCAGGCCTACGCCTGAGATAGCGTTAGCCCTAAGCGCGTACTACGAGTACGAAAAAGAGAGAGTGAAGGTAGCCGCCAGCAATCCGCAGTACGTCCCCGATCCAAACGATCTCTTGGATTCGGAACAGCTGGTGTATTTAGCCGACCCTGCACTTCGGTTCTTGGTCTGTGACAGTGGCTACATGGCTCGGATTAAGAAATCACCCCAAGTTGGACAAATTCACAGAGTTTCCCTCGAACAGTTAGGTACGGTGGACAGCGTGAGAGCGCTGCTTCAAGCTCTTACGGCCTGATCGGACTGGCACGCGGTCTCCACGATCGAATTCAGCTCTCCATCCACCTAGCCCTCATCGTCATTTTCTCGGGGCGACTATTGCTTTCCAAAAATTTCTGCATGGGCGGGCTTTGCAGCGGAAGCCGAGGCGGCGACGTTCAGTGTCGCGTCAAGTGTGAGTGTAACCGGGGGAAGGCAAAGTTCGGTGCTGCAAGCCTGGTAGCGGAGCTTCAGCGGAATGTGCTGTTCGCCGAGAGGGGCCTCTGCGAGTGCCGTCACCGGCATGCGCAGAATCACGGTGCCCTGGTAGACGTTCAGCGGAATTTTCGAAAATGTGAATTTTTCGAGTTTGCCCCGGGGATAGGAAACTTCGCCGCTGCTGAAGCCTGCGGGGAGTGCGGCCTTGAGATCGGTGGCGATGAGATATTCTTCCGATTTTTCGCGAGCGTTGACGTGGAAGCCCGGGCGAATCTTCATGACCACAGCAATCTGGAGCGAACTGCCGCGGCCGGCGGGATCGAGCGAGGGGTAGATTTCCGGCTTGACCACCTCGCGACCGGAAGGAACTTGCGATGGCAGCGCTGCGCATAGAGCCAACAAGCCAATCAAAAAGCCAATCGCTTTGACTTTCATAATGTGACCTGGGCGCGGAGTTGCTGGGAGATAACGCGGCTCATGACGGCGTGGAGATCTTCGCCGGTTTTTTCGTGGACGAAGGCGCTGCGCGATTCGTTCCAGCCGAGCTTGAAACTGGTGGAAAGCGCGGAAATCCAAATTTCACGGACGGGCGTGTTGGGCGAAATCACGAATTTGGCCTCCTCGGGTTCCTCGAAGAGAACTTCGAGCTTTCCGGATTCGCCTTCGACGTCGAAACCGTGTTCGTCGCCAGCGGTGAGCATGCGGCGCTTGAGATTTTCGAAAGCGGCGTCGGCCTTTCGCTGAAAGTCTTTTTCGTCGAGCATACAGTTAGCGTACATGAAGATAGTGGCAGTGGGATAGTGGGGCAGAGGATGGCGAAGAGGGAATGAGGATAACGCAGAGACGCAGAGTTCGCAGAGGAACGCAGAGAAGGTAGGCGAGAGGCGTCGATACACTCGTCGATCAGAATGCGCATTTAGGGACGTGCGAACAAGAGGTGTTTTGCTTCTTCCAGAGCGGCGACGGCCGATTCACGCGAGACGGTAGGAAATCCCTCCAGAAAGTCTTCGAGTGTTTCTCCGCCTTCCAGGTAGTCGAACAGCGTTTGGATAGGCACACGGGTTCCGCGAAACACAGGGGTTCCGCCAAGAATATCCGGATCTTTGATGATGACTCCCATGAAATGATTGTATCACGTGCGGTTGTGGCGGGCGCATGGGTACAAGAACCTCTCTAACGTTTTCCAAGAACCGGAACGGGTAGAGTAGGGATCAGGCAATTTGCGAGGATGGAACAGTCCCAGTGAGGCGGGACTATGGTCCTATTGTTCCGCTTTGGGGGAAAAGGGAGACTTTAGGTAGCGTTTAGCTAACCTCGATGCCCATAGTCTGACCATCGGGACCCCTGGGGGTCTAAAATTGTCCGGAAATGAGATTTTGGTGAAGACATTTGCAGAACCCGGGTTGCAGCCGTTCGCATCGCGCGTTTTTTCACCGCTGACGATGGGGCGCGATCGAACTGAAACTGAAATGAAGCGGCTGGCGCATTGGCAATTGGCGGCGGTAGCCGGTTTCCTGCTGCTGTACACGATCATTTCCCTAACAGCGCCGCGTGGTTTTGCGCTGACGGCGTTCTCCGATATCAGCGGCGCGGGATTGTGGCTAATCGCCGTTGCGGTGATGCTTTGGGCGGCGTTTAGTAACCAGGGACGAACACGGTGGTTCTGGATCCTGATGGCCGCGGGCGCGGCGATGGTGGGCAGCAATTTTGCCGCGTGGTTTTACTACGAGGTCATCGCAGGGCGAAGCCCCCCGGACCCGTTCTGGGCGGACATCCCACTTTTTCTGCAACCGGTTCCGATGATGGCCGCTGCGGCGCTGCGGCCTGGTTCCCGACAGCAAGAACAGAAATTCCATCTCAGCACGCTAAATTTTCTGATTCTTCTGCTGTGGTGGATCTACATTTACATGTTCCTGGTTTATCCGAACGAATACATCCTGCCGAACAAGGTCTCTTTCGATCGCTATTACTATGTTCTGTTCGTATCGGAGTTCGCGTTGCTGCAGGCGGTTCTGGGGGGCATGGCGATGGTGGCCAAGGGGGCCTGGCGGAAGATTTACTGGCATCTCTTTTTCGCTGGCGCGCTCTACCTGCTTGCTTACCAGTGGCTGAACGCCGCCTTGGGGCGCGAGCAGTACTACAGCGGGAGCATCTACGATGTTCCGGATTACGCAGCTATCTGCTGGTTCATACTGATTGCCTTGCGAGCGCGAAATGTGCCCTCGGAACCGCTGGCGGGTGAAGCGCGGGAACGGTGGGCCGACTTGCCCGGATTTCTGGCCGTGCTGGCAGTCCTATCCTTGCCGTTGATCGGCCTGTTCGCGCTATTTCTGGACCCGCAGGCAAGCCAATTGCGCCCGTACCGCGTCATGGTTACCCTTGGTGGGATCCTAGTGCTCGGCGTGTGCGTCTTTCTGCGGCAGATTCTGCTGGCGCGGGAAATGAAGCGGTTGCTGCTGGACTCCAAGCAGAATCTGGAGCGTCTGCAACGCGCGCAAAGCCAACTGGTGCAGAAGGAGAGGCTTGCGGGTGTGGGCCAATTGGTCGCCGGGGTGGCGCATGAGCTGAACAACCCGCTGACCGCGGTCATGGGTTACTCCGACCTGCTCATTGAACAGGGCGGGGAGGGCACGTCCCGCCCCAAGCTGGAAAAACTAAAGACGGAAGCACAGCGCATGAAGCGGATCATCCAGAACCTGCTTACCTTCGCGCAACCACAGCGTGAAGGACGCACGCTGCTGGACATGGAAGTTGTGGTGCGAGAGTCATTGATGCTGCTGGAATATCAATTGCGGAATTGCGGGATACGCGTGGAATTGAATTTTGCGCCCAATCTGCCGCGGATTGCCTCGAATGAAGGACAATTCAAACAGGTATTCGTGAATCTATTCAGCAACTCCGCTCAGGCCCTGGAGCAAGCGCAAGAAAAGAAAATTCTGGTGGAAGGGTACCAAGAGGGAGAAAAAGTCATCGTGCGGTTCGCCGATTCGGGGCCGGGATTCAACGACATTAGCCGCGCGTTCGACCCTTTCTACACCACAAGGCCTGTTGGGCAGGGAACGGGGCTAGGCCTGAGCATTTGTTATGGCACGGTGCGGGAACACAACGGCAGCATCTACGCGCAAAACCTGCGGCCCAGCGGTGCCGCGGTAACCATCGAGCTCCCTGTCGGACAAGCGCCAACAAAATCCCGGATACAAGAGAGTTTTAAGAGTGTTTGATTTCGCGGAGAAGTCCGCTGGAGACGTCGTAAACGAACCCGCGGACGGCGACATTCTTCGGAATCCAGGGATGAGTGCGGAGCTTCTGCAATTGGTGGCGGACATTTTCTTCGATGTTCTGGAAGGCGTAAAAGAAGGCCGGAGCAACGGCGGCGGTTCCGGTGTGATTCTGGATTCTGTTGCGTAAATCGTGTTCGGATGTGTGCATCAATCCGCAATCGGTGTGATTGATGACCATGAATTCCTCTGTGCCCAGCAAATAATGCGATACGACCAGGGAGCGCAGGGTGTCATCCGTGACGATGCCGCCGGCGTTGCGGATGATGTGGGCATCCCCCTCTTTCAGTCCCAGGGTGCGAGTCGAAAGACGCGTATCCATACAAGTTAAGACAGCCAGCTTGCGCTCGGGACGCGGAGTCAGTCTGCGCAATTCATGGGTGCGCGAGTAAATTTCGTTGGCGGCGAGAACTTCGTCAATGACGGTCATGGTTTAAAGAGTCTAGCAAAACGGTGGAGAGTGAGTAATGCGGAAAGCTGAAAATAGAAATTGAAAAATGGAAGAGACACGTGCCGCTCGCTTTTTAGAGAGAGGGGCTGTGGCTAGGCTTGCCGTGGAGCGCCTGATGGTGTAAGAGTAGCGGCATGAATCGCGTCGTCCTGGGAATTCTGTGTGGTATTGGGTTTGGCGTGATCGATGCGTTGATGGTGGTGTTTGGCAAGAGCCCGGACAAATCGACGGGAATGCTCCTGCAAGCATTTTTCAGCCGGTTCGCACTCGGCTTTCTGGCTGCTAACGTTTCCCTGCGCTTGCACCCGGCGCTAAGCGGTGCCTTGGTGGGATTGCTGATCAGTTTGCCAGATGCGATCGCGATGAAATCATACGCGGGAATCCTCGGAACCGGACTGGTCTTTGGCGCGTTAACAGGCTGGGCCGTCAAGATGTGGGGAACTTAGGAAGTGGAACAGCTCTCGCGTAGTTTCTAGCTTGCCTAGGGGTTCCAGCTTGGTTTCCCCTGTCTGGCGTTGCTAAACTTTCCTCCCGTGAGCACATCGTATAATCGGATTGCAGGCCAAAGTGTGGAGCGGCTGGCGGCGCTAAGCGATGGCATATTTGCCGTGGCCATGACACTGCTCGTGCTGGACCTACACGTGCCGGCGAGTGAGCTCGTTCATAGCGATGGGGATTTGTGGCGCGCGCTCGCGGCGATGTCACCGCAGCTCCTCGTGTACCTGATGAGTTTCGTCACCCTGGGAATTTTCTGGGTCGGGCAGCAAACGCAGCTCAACCACCTGGAGCACTCCAACCGGGATCTCACGTGGATTCACTTGGCATTCCTGGCTGCAGTGACGCTCATGCCGTTTTCGACGCGGTTGCTGGCTGAATTCATCTCCTATCGCACGGCACTACTCGTTTATTGGAGCAACATACTGGTTCCTGGCATTTTGTTGTATTTGAGCTGGGGGCGCGCGACCAGAGCGGGTCTTGTGAAACAGGACATTCCGGCCGAGGCGCCGGCCGCCATCTGCAGGCGCATCTTGATTGCGCAAGCGCTCTACGCTCTTGGAGTGCTGTTATGTGTATTCAGCACGTATTGGAGTATTGCGTTTATCGTGCTGGTTCAGTTGAATTACGCAATTGCACCGAGGATTGGGAAGCAGCGCGAGTGAAGGCGCGTCTGGATATCGGGCACGGCATGTCGCGCGCCTACAGTAAGAATTACAGCTGAGATTCGATGGCATTGGCGATGTCGTCGAAACTGGTGAGGCCCTGGAATTTCTTGACGACTTTGCCGTCGCGACTGATGAGGAAGCCGGTGGGATAGCCGAGCAGGCCGCCGAACTTGTCGGCGATTTCGTCGCTGCCAAGGACGATGGGATAGTTCATCGGGAGCTTCTGGCCGTTGACGTTGAAGCGCTCCTTAGCGAGGAAGGGGACCACGGCGCTCTTGCCGTCTTCGTCCATGGAGACGCCCAGGACGGTGAAGCCCTTCGCGGCGTATTTCTGCTGCATTTCGATGAGCCAGGGAATCTCGACGTAGCAGGGTTCGCACCAGGTGGCCCAGAAATCGACGAGGACGACTGTGCCCTTGTACTGCGCGAGCGTGACATCATTGCCGTCGAGGTCTTTGAATTTGACTTCGGGGGCGGGCTTGCCGTCGATCTTGGCCTCGGCTTGCTGGGTGTTCTTCACCGAGCTTGTGGCTTTAACGCGCGTGGCCTTGTCCCAGTACCAGAGGACTGTGCTAAGCGCCAGGACGATTGCGAAGATCAGAAGAGTCTTTTTCATTTCTACCCTCAAAATTTCATTATACCCGGAAGTGCTGCTGCGCTTCCGGCAGCCAGGCAGGGGCACACCTCATTTGGCCCCGGTTAGAGCGTGTTCTAGCCATAGGACGATGCTATTCAAGAAGCTGAGCTTGCCTGCAAGCCAAGTCAGACGGTTGAAGAAGACCAGGCCGCCAATGAGCAGCAAAAGCGCACCGCTGAAGAGCTCGACAGCATGGAGATACTTCCGAAAATTCTTGTAGAACGCCATGAACCGGCTGATGCCTAGGGCGGTGAGCAGAAAAGGAATCGCGAGGCCGGCGGAATAGACGGCGAGGAGCAGCACACCGCGTGCTATGGTATCGCTGCGAGCGGCTAGAAGAAGCACAGCACTGAGGATCGGGCCGATGCAAGGAGTCCAGCCGAAAGCGAAGGCGAAGCCGAGGAGGAAGCCGCTCCAGATGCCGGGTTGCGTGGCTTTGCTACGGAGGTGGACGTCACGATTGAGCCAGCGGGCCATAGTGGGACCGAAAAAACCGATGAGCGAGAGCGAGAAAAAATGAGAAGCGCCCAAGCCGGCAAATAGCGGGGCGTGGCGGAGATACGCGGCGATACCGAGAGCGACCAGGAGCGCGCCAAGGACAATACCCGCGCGCAGATTGAGCTTGATGAGCGCGCCCAGGAGATGAAGGCCAAAAAGAAGGATCAAGGCGCCGGCAACGGGAGCGAGCAGCCCGCGGTTCTGAAGAAGGAAAGAGCCTACGGCGCTGGCAGAGGCGCCAAAAGAAATAAAAACGATGGAAAATCCGGCGACAAAAGCGAGTGAGGAGGCGAACAGGCCGGAAGTGGGGGCTTCTCCTTTGCGAAGTTCCTCCATACCGATGCCCGAGAGCATGGAAATGTAGCCGGGAACTAGCGGCAGAACACAGGGCGAAAGAAACGAAACGAGCCCGGCCAGAAAAGCTCCAGCTAGAGAAACATCTGTCATCTCAAGGCAATCCTTGGTTGCGACTTGGAAGCGCGACGAAATCGCGCCTCTGCATAGACTTCAAAAGAGACCTTCTTATTCTCCCATAAATGTCGTTCGTGTTCGTTCCTACGTCGAGTCCACTCCGGCAGGACCGAAATGTGCGATCAGCGACCCTCATTACTCCGCGTCGGGGTGACATCGCGAAGGATGGGTGAGCGAGCGGCAAACATGAACTCAGTTTATTAGACGCGGAAGCTGAGGAAAGGAAACAAGGCGAAGAAGCTGGGAATGAGCGACAGATGATGGATTTGGCTGGCGCGGAGACCTTACAGGAATGGCGAAGTCCTCCTGTAAGTGTCTGAACAGACGAGTCTTGCAATACCAACGATTGGCATGCAGGTTGCCATTACTTGGTTGGTCGCCGTGTCGTGCCTGGCAGGTGAATATGCGATGGACGCCAAACAAAGTGACGTTCTTGCGAGTGGTAGTGGGATTTGCGGCCGTGTGTCTATTCGGGCGCGGGGCGTTGGCGAACCTTACGGCGGTGGGACTGACCGTGGCCGCAATCGCCCTGGATGCACTCGACGGGCACATCGCGCGGAAGAAGAAAATGGCGACGCCGGTTGGCGCGCAACTGGACATACTGGGCGACCGGATGATCGAGAACGTGTACTTCACGTATTTCGCAGTTGTTGGGATGGTGTCGCTGTGGCTGCCGATTTTGTTTTTTGCACGCGGGGCGGCGACGGATTTCCTGCGCGGGCTGGCGATGAAAAAGGGGCATTCCGGTTGGGGCGCGAACGCTATGCTGCGGACATGGTGGGGGCAGGCGCTGGTGGCGTCGCGGTGGAGCCGAGGGTTGTATGCCGCGATGAAGTGCTTGTGCTTCTGCTATCTGGGATTGGAGTTGGCGCTGACACGCGGGCCGCTAGCGCCGACGGGTGAGCTGACAGCAGATGTCCACGCCATGATCCGCGTGGGGGCGCAGGTGTTGACGTGGATGACGGCGGCGTTCTGTATGGTGCGGGCATTGCCGGTGCTGGTGGAAGGGTGGAAATACATCGCAGGAAATGTGGGGCACGCGCGGGGCGCGAAGAGTATGACGCAGGAGGCGATGTGAAGGGATCGAGCGAATTAAACGAAGTAAATGAGGTTCATGAGGTAAAGGACGAGAGCGGCGGAGTGGCGGCGTTCTTCGATTTGGATGGAACGCTTGTGTCGCTGCCATCGCTGGAGCAGAGGTTCTTTCGGACGTTGCGATACCGGCGGGAGATTCGCCTAAAGAACTATTTTTTCTGGCTGGAGGAAGCGGTGCGGCTGATACCGCGTGGAATAACCGCAATCTTGAACGCCAACAAAATGTATTTGCGCGGGGTACAAATTATTGACGAGCGTGGCGAGGGAGACGGGTCCGTCTCTTCTTGGCACAAAGGCGGCCACCAGGCCGAGGGACAGGCGTCGGCTCCTCTGCGGCGCAATCCACGATTGCCTGTCCCTACCTTTTTTGCGCAAGCGATCGAGACAGTAGTATGGCACGTGAAACTTGGACACGAAATCGTGCTGATCAGCGGGACCCTCGCGCCGTTGGCGCGGAGTGCCGCGCTCGCCTTGGAAACCAAACTTGCCGCGCGCGGAATGACGG
>Ga0066685_10001367_pt1 | contig 10481 bp, 17 predicted proteins | sample GraSoiAngelo_134_FD_62305 | JGI IMG/M metagenome (GOLD analysis project Ga0066685, IMG submission 62305) | Grasslands soil microbial communities from the Angelo Coastal Reserve, California, USA - 14_0929_05_30cm | ecosystem: Environmental > Terrestrial > Soil > Grasslands | place: USA...
TGTCCTCGATCCATTTCTTCGCCATCCTGACGGCATAGTCGTCAGCGTCTCGCGCCGTGTCGAACGTCACGGTGAGCAATGCGCGGACGTCGTGCGTGCGGAACCTGCCACCTTCGAAGATGCTCACCAGCGCTCTGGGCCACCAGCGATCGGAGTCTGCCTTGTAGGATCGCGATTCGATCTGCCATCCCATGTAGACCGTCACCCTCATCATCGTTGGCACTCCTCAACTCTTGCGCGTTCGCGAGCACTATTGCTTCGCGGGGGGCCCAGTGCAGAGGGAGTGCCAGGTACGGCGGCTCATCACAGAGCCTGGAAATCGCGAGGGCCGAGCGCGGTCGACTCGGACACGTGAGGCCGCTCAGCACAGCCCGGCTGACCGACGAGTGCCGTGTTGGATCACGTCTGACAGTCCAGCGTCTTCTAGCTGACGGCGCGCTTTGTTGACGGCGCGCTCCGCTTATTCATGCGCCGAGGACTCTCCTACTCCTCTGTAGGAGAGGCTGATGCGCCGGCGTCCAAAACGCGCGCACGCGAAGGTCGAAGCCAGGCGTCTGGCGGAGGCGCTGCAGCGCGAGGCGGAATTGCTGGATACCATCGCGACGAATGCGGTACGGGTCTGCGGGGCATATGACGCAACGGTCCTCTTGCGGGAAGGGGAGTTCGTGCGTGGTGCCGCCCATCACGGCCCGCTCACCAGCGGTCGCGAGGACCTGGACCCCAATCGCGTGATTCGTGACGCCGACCCGGTGCACCTACGCTTCGAGGAGTTCCGCCAGGTGGGAACAGCCGCGAAGAAGGTGGAGGGCAGGGGGGTTGGAGCTCCACGGGGAAGAGGGTCTCCGGAAACTTTCCGAGCCACCAGCGCCATAATAGGGCGGGTTGCCCGACTAGCTGGAGCGTTCTGTCCCGAACCAACCGGCGACGACCGCATGCAAACGCCCACTCACGCTCACTTCCTGCCCCGGCACCTCTTATGCACCCCTGGTCGACATGGGACGATCCTTCGGTGAACCCAGCGACGAGCCACTCCGATGTTGATGGGGCTCGCCAAGGGCGTGACTGTCGGTGTCATTGCCATCATTTTGACGCTCGATGCGTCCGTCCAGGAATTCGCCGAGCTCGTCGCCCTGTCAGACGACGCACGGAGGGAGCGGTTCCATCTGTCTGCAGCGTGCACGCCTATCGTCAGCGCCGTGAAAGCTGCGGAACCAAACTCGAGTCGGTTGACCGTCTTCGTGCGTTGCAGCCCTTGGACTACGCTTCCGTCCTCGCCGATCGAACCATCGTCATGGAGAGACAAGTAGCCTGTCCGCATTTCTTGGATAACTGGAACGGCGTGACCTCGTCCTGAACAATTCTCTCCACCTGGCAGGCTAGAAAGTTACCTGCCACGTGTCGTCGGTGCTTTCCAAACGCCCGAGAATAGTACCTCGGTGTGATTCTCGGATCTGGCACCAGGTATGCGGTGGAGTTGGCCGGCGCTCAAAATGGGAGGAGCCGTGAAATCGAAACGAGTGCTCATCCTCGATAACGACCAGGCGCAGATACCACGGCTGAAGGACTGCTTCGCGCGGTTCCACCACGGGTGTCAGTACGATGTGGTCGCCGCGACCTCGGCCTCTGAGACCGTCGCCGCGCTCACCCAGGGGCGCCCGGATCTGATCATCCTCGAGCCCGAGATGGACGGGTTCGATTCTTTCCCGATCGTGAGCAAGCTCCGCCAGCACGACCGCACGATCCCGATCATTGCGGCGAGCAGGGGCACAAAGCGCGAAGCGACCGAAGCGATCTTCAGGCTCGGGCTCTTCGCTTACGTTCCCAAGCCGGTTGACTTCGCCCCCTTTGAGCACATCGTCGCCATGGCCTGCGGATCGACTTAGTTCGTCGAGGCAGGTGCTGTGAGAGGCTTCCGGAATTTTGGAGGGAGGACAGGATGATGAACAGGACTCAGCGAACGATCGGTCTCAGTGCATTCGTCATGCTCGCTGTGCTGGGTACGGGCTGGGCTCTCGAGAAGGCGTCCGGCCGCTCTCATACGCAAGGCGCAACCTCGGTCAGCGGGCCCGCGAGGCCGCGCGGCGCGGTAACCACGCCTCTCTGGCGCGAGCCTGTGGACGCGCAACCGGCCGGCACCGACTCGAGCCCGGAGTACGACCGCTCTGATCTCGCCCTCAGCCAAGGGTAGGCCGCGGGAGCTCAATTCGTCGACTTGCCGGCGGTGATCTCGTCGATGAGGCCATAGTCGAGCGCTTCCCGTGCGTCGAGAAAGCGCCCGCGCCGCATGTCCTCGGCGATCTCCTCGGCGGGCTGGCCGGTGCGCTGGGCCAGGCGCCCGTAGAGCTTCCACAGCAACTCCTGCTGCTGGCGGCTCTGAGTGGCGATCTCATCCGGGGTGCCGGTGAACCGCCCCGTCGGCTGTGAGAGGTGGAACCGCGTGTGCGGCGCGGCGGCGCGGTGATCGGCGGCCGCGACCACCGCGATGGCCGGGCCACCGACTTGCCCCCGGCAAAGGACACGCAGCGTTGAGCGCAAGGTGTCGGCCGTGTCCACCAGGACGAAAGCCGCCTCGAGCGAACCGTCGGGGCTGTCCAGGTGAAACTCGATAGGCCGGTTCCCGGCGGCGTCCAGCGCCAGAAGCGCGGCCGCTGCGTTGGCCGCCGCGGCATCGTCGAGCCGACCGGTGACGAGCACGATGCGGCGCGCGAAGAGTTGCTCCTGCAGCCAATCCCCGAGGCTCACGCCTCGAGCGTACAACGCGCGACTACGCGAGAGCCTTCCGGCGCACGCGGCGTTCAGCGCGTGGCCGACGACCTCAAGGGCTCCTCTGCTCTGGACGGGATCTAGGCATCTCGCCGCTTGCCGTACCGTGCGAGTAGGTCCCGATCGTTCTTGAGGGACACGTTATCGAAGTCGCACGCTTCGACGAACTCCTTCAGATTCACACCACCATCCAGCGAATACTCGCGTAGAGGATCGTTGCCGGTCTGCGCGGTGGCCCGCTCCCGCGCCAACCGGATCTCGTCAGAAGACCGAAGGTTCTTGACGCCCGCTACGAGCAGGCCGTGCAGCGCACCGGTCTGGTTGGTGCGAACGAGAAGCACGTATCGTTGGACGACCCTATCGATTCGGTGATCCGCGTCGTGCTCGGCCGCAGCGACCCGATCCTCCTCTCGATACCTCTTGCCGCGCCTCACGCCCACGAAGTAGGTCAGCACCAAGAGAATCAGCCCGCCGACGATCGTTAGGGCGATCTCCAACACCCACCTATTGTACGGCGAGCGACCGATAGCCATGCCTCCTGCACGACGTCCTCGGCGTCTGCCCGCACGCGCAGGATCCGCAGGGCGAATCGGGTCGCGGACTCGCGATGCCGGTCGATCAGGAGCCCGAAGGCCTCCCGGGCACCGTCGAGCACCCGCTCGCACCGCGACGTGCCCAATCCCCGTCCCATGAGTCGAGCCGCGTGCGTAGCGCCCAGAGCGCGCGGTCGTACGAGGGCAGCGAGCACTAACTACTAGCGAGACATCCGACCCGAGACGCAGAACATCCCTAGCCTCGCGGTGGCCCATTCAATGGCGCGGTTGCGACAACGATAGCCAGCCCACTCGTTATCCACGCAGCATTGCGCTCGCCACGTCCGATGGCGAGGGCGAAGGGCAGCAAGAGCGAGCCCGTGATACCGGCGCTGGATACGGCCCGAGCACTCCAGACGGTTGTTGACCAAATAGTTTTGTCTGGGACATCCGGGGTTTTACCATCTTGCCTTGCTGGTCGGTTCGACGCTTGCTCGGACGAAGGAACCTGAGGGAGACGACGATGGCGGGTTCGCTATTCATCGTGTCACGCACGAAGCCAGGCACCTATGCCTACATGAAACTTGTGAGCGAGAGCGAGGACGTCGTGCTTTTCGACCGCCGACAAGGGGATCGTCGCCGAATCCATCAGCCGACGACGGGCGAGCGGCGCCAGGGCGAGCGGCGCCACCGCGACGTCATAATGGACCTCCAGAAATCCGGCTGGGCGCTGGTGCGCCGGTAGAGTCCCCCCAGCCTACCCCTGCCCGGCGGAACGAGACTCCGCCGAGCAAGACTGGTGCTGAGGCTCCTCGCTACTTCGTCGCCTGCTGCAGAGAGCGGCTCGCCGTTAGCTCGACGTATGTGAACCACCAGCCGTCGATCAGGCGAACCTCGAGCGAGCTCCCGGACTTCTCGTAGACCAGCTTGGTGACATCGTCTACGGAGGTGCTGCTGACATAGCGCCAGCCGTTCGTCTCGAGCGTGGCCCGCATCGCGTCGCTCAGGCTCGAGACTTCGAGCCGGCCGCGGTAGACGAGCCGCGCCGCCTTCACCGCGGGCGACTCAATGATCGTGGACTCGCTGACCTGGTAGGTCAGCCCCTGCGGCACCGGGATGTCTTCGAACTCGCTTCGAGTTGGCCGGGGCGACGTGGTGGCGCATCCGCCTGTGATCGCGAGGACGAGGAACGCGGCGACGGTACGTTGAATGCTCATGTTAGCAGGCTATCGCGTGGTGCCGAATCTATGCTAGCGCCTTCTGGAGCCCCGAAATACCCTTCTAGATTGCACAGATCGAGAACGACTTCGTGCTGTCGCGTGTCGGTCGTCAGCACCTTTGGGAGTCTGCGAGTGCTGAAGCACCCGACGAGCCGATGATTCACCTCGTGTGAACGGCACGCGACGGGCCCGATGCTGGTCGGGATCCCCATGAGGTCAAGCCGGAGCCCAATCAACCGCATGCGCAACCTCGGTTGGGACGGCTGGCGGGAGTCTAGCAGGCCTGAACTTTAGGCGGTTCCGCGCTCGTAGATTCTGCCTGGGTCTGATTGCCACGTCTGGCACTGGCGTTTGTCTAGAATCTGACGAGTTTCTGGATGACATTTCCTTCAGACGGGCGCCAAGTTACTACTCGATCGGCAGAATCATCTACACCCTCGTGTCGCGAAGGCTGTGGTACGCCGCATGCACGGTTAGCGTGGGTCAACTCGTGACAGGAGGGTCAAATGAAGAATGTGATCCACGCTTCCCGACTTGGGCTCGCCGTGGTCGTCGCGCTCGGCGTCGCGGTGAGCGCGTGGGCCCAGACGACGGGCACCGGTGCATTCGCTAAGCTCTCACCGGGGGATCAGAAGATTGCCCGAGCTCTGTTCGAGGCGCAGAGCACCAGTAGCGGGACCACGCCGCTCACGCTCGACCAGATTGCAGGAAAGAAGAAGGCGGCGCATGACGGGTGGGGACAGGTCTTCAAGCAGATGAAAGAGCAAGGACTGGTGAAGGACAAGAACCTCGGCCAGGTCGTCAGCAGCTACGAGCATCATCATCCAGAGCTCGCGGCCAAGCCGGACCACTCGAAGCCAGACAAGGTGGAGAAGCCCGACAAGCCGGCGAAGCCGGAACGGCCTGACCGCTAATCGGGGCATGAAGGCTCGGTGCGTCCGAGCCACACTGCTCGGAATCGTCCTGGCGGTCGTCGGCGTCGGGCCGGCGGTCGCCCAGGACGAGCCCCGCGTCTCCTTCTCGACCTCAGTCGATTATTCGGTCGGGGACTACGGGACGGGCAAAGACACCACTCTCCTCTACGTGCCGTTCACCCTGGGTGTGCGACCGTTCGACCGCCTCTGGCTCAACGTGACGGTCCCCTACCTCTACCAGACCGGGCAGAACGTCGTGCTCACCGGCGGTGGCGTCGCCGTGAAAGGGAAAAAGAGCAATGGAAAACTGACTCGCCCGACGACCTCCACCAAGGAGAGCGGCCTCGGGGATGTGCTGGCGAAGGCCTCCTTGGTCCTGATCGAGGAGAAGGAGTTCATTCCCGAGATCACGCCGTACTTCAAGGTGAAGTTCCCGACGGCGGACAAGGACCGCGGCCTCGGCACGGGCGAGTTCGACGAAACCCTTGGCGTCGACGTCAGCAAGCTCCTTGTCGGCAGCTTGTCCGGGTATCTCACACTCGCCTATACGTTCATCGGCGAGCCCCCGGGGACGACGCTCCACGACTCCTTCGGCTGGAGCGTGGGGGCCACCTACGCAGTTGCCCAACCGTTCGCCATCTTCGCGTTCCTCGACGGTGCCACGGCCATTGCCCCTGGTCAGGAGGATCCTCTCGACATTCGCGTGGGAGCCGAATGGAAGCTGGCCAAGGCCCTGAAACCAACAGGGGCGGTGACCAGAGGATTGTCGAAAGGCACAGCCGACTGGGACGTCTATGGAGGGCTGACCCTCCGGTTCTGAGGTTGGCCCGCGTTGGGCCAGCTCTGGGCGAGACTCGTCATATCCGAACGGTGGAGGAACGGCGGTTGATCGGTGAGGACATCAATCTCATGTTCAGGCCGGCCCCGCGTCTTGGACGAGTGGCAGTCGATCCCGGACAGCTCGAGCAGGTCATCGTCAACCCGGTCGTCAACGCCCGCGATGCGATGCCGAACGGCGGTCAAATCTCGCTCGAGACGGCGAACGTCGAGGTGAGCGAGGATTCTGCCCTCTGGCACGTTGGTGCCGTCCCGGCTCCTACGTGATGCTCGAGGTCAGTGACACGGGCACCGATGAACGCGGAGACCCTGGCGCGCATCTTCGAGCCCTTCTTCACGACGAAGGAGTTGGGCAAGGGGACAGGGCTCGGCTTGGCGACGGTCTACGGGATCGTCAGGCAGAGCGGCGGTCACATCTTGGTCGAAAGTGAACCGGGAAAGGGAAGCACGTTCAGGATCTACCTCCCTCGCATCGAGGGTGTCCCGGAGCAGGTGGTGGAGGCGGTCAGCCCCCTGCCGGCGCGCGGAAGCGAAACCATTCTGGTCGTCGAAGATCAGAATGAGGTTCGTGCTCTCGTTCAAAGGGTCCTCGGTGACTATGGGTATGTCGTTCTGAGCGCTGGAGAGATTGCAGACGCAATTCGGGTCGTCGAGCGCCATTCCGGGCCGATCCATCTCCTCTCACGGATATGGTGATGCCGCAGATGAACGGCGTCGTTCTGGCAGAGCGTCTCGTATCTCTTCGCCCGGATATGGCCGTCCTGTACATGTCAGGCTACACGGACTGTGCGATCTTCAACCACGGTCGCTTCATCCAAAAGCCGTTTGCGCCGGACGCCCTCGCCCGCAAGGTGCGAGGCGTGTTGGATTCCAGAGCCGGTAGCGAACGCGATGTGCGGATACTTCCGGACGTGCTCCTCGAAGCGGGGTCGCCTCCTCCCGATCAGGGAGAGGGGCAGGGCGAGCCGGGTCGCCAGAAGGTCGGCCGCTACTCGCACCGCGTCGGTGACCGCCCCGTAGAGTCGCCGGGCGTGGGCGGCCAAGTACTCGCACCAGGCGGCCGCCTGCGCCTCCGCGGCGCGCGACAGCGGCCCGCCCGTGCCCGCATCCAGCGGAGGAATTCAGCGGGACCGTGATGGTCACCCGAGACTAGTTGATGTCGCCCGAATTCCCATCGACCGAGTTGACCCATGAACCGTTATCGCCGGCGTGGTAGACCCAACCCCACCACGCGAGGTCGAATCCGACTGTGCTCGAGAAGTAAAAGGTCGTCCAGTCCTGGTAACCAGGGCAAACAGCCGGACCCGGAACGCCAGGCAGGATGACGCACATGTAGTTAAACGTTCCGATGTTCCCCCTGGTTCGGTAGTCGGCGGGGTCTTTGAGCGTCCCGGTAAACACCGTACTCCGGTAGCCCCCTTCGAACGTCCCGGTCACCCCAGCCGCAACGGTATCGTTGGTATCCGGATCGAAAAAACCGGGGCTCTGACCCATAACCGTCACGAAAGATCCCATGTACTGGACAACGGCACAGAACGTGTCGTCGCTCAACTGCCAGACCTGGATTCGGCGCTGGAAGTCATCGTAGGCCCAGTTGTTGCCAGCCTCCCCAGAATCGGCGTCACCGATGATGCGCTGGATGACGTTGATCACCAGCCTGGCTCCGGTCGTGTTGCACTCGGCTGCGTTCAGTTGCGTCCCAAAATTGAGGTGCTCGGAGGGTTTTGCCCCCGCCGGTTGAACCAGCAGCAGCCAAGACAGGACCAGCGGAAGATAGATTCTTCGCATTGCCGTTTTCCTTTCCGGTCGCTTAGCCCTTTCTGGGCCGAAGGTCGCAAGACGACTTACCTTGAATCGCGGTCGGCGATGTGTACGCTCACCCCCTTCCTGCGAGAGTCGTTGATCCGTCGGGCGATAGACGCGGCGCCAAGGCTAGGCCGAAACCCCTACATCGAAATCAGGTAAAACGCGGAATTAACGTCAGGAAACCCCCTAGTGTTGCGCGAGAGGATTCGCGGCTGCTGGTCACGCCGGGAGTGCAGCCGCGTTCGCTCGAAACATGTCCGGATCTTCTCGACGAGGTTCATCCGGAACCGGCCTGTGTGGTGTGAAGGTGATCATGGAGCGACGGGCGGGGGATCGCCGAGCGGCGCAGTACCCCGTGGCCGACGAGCGCCGACTGGTGAGAAGGCGACGGATCCGGCAGGGCGAGGTTGCTTCGCTCGGTTACACGATCTCGATAGTGTTGGCGGGAGAGTTCACTGGGCTATGACAGAGCAATGAGGCTGCACGCCAGCTAGGAGTCCGTCCCGGTAATCGCGTTTGTTGCGCGGCCGGAGCCGGACCAGCTGCTGCTGATGCCGCCGTCGTTGGCCGACTGGGTGCCGGAAGACCATCTCGCCCCCTTCGTGAGAGACGTGGTGGAGAGCCTCGACCTCCGGGCGATCGAGGAGACATACACCGAAGAGCGGGGCTATCCGCCGTACCATCCCCGGATGATGGTCACGCTGCTGCTCTATGCCTACTGCACCGGGGTGTACTCGTCGCGCAAGATCGGCCGGCAGGTGATCGATAGCGTGGCATTCCGCTTCCGCGCGGCGGGCAACTCGCCGGACTTCCGCACGATCAGCGAGTTCCGTCGGCGCCACGGCGCCGCGCTGGCGGGCCTGTTTGAGCAGGTGTTGGGGCTGTGCCGGCGTGCGGGGCTCGTGAAGCTCGGCCGGGTGGCGATCGACGGCACAAAGATCAAGGCCAACGCCTCGAAGCACAAGGCGATGAGCTACGGACGGATGCAGCAGGAAGAGCAACGCCTGCGGCAGGAAGTCGCGGAACTGCTGCGCCGCGCCGAGGCGGCGGATCGGGAGGAGGACGCGCAGTACGGGGCCGACCAAGTCGGTGACGAGCTGCCGGCCGAGCTGGCGCGCCGGGAGAGCCGATTGCGGCTGATCGCCGCCGCCAAGGCGGCGCTGGAGGCGGAAGCGCGCGCCGCGGCGAGGACCGCCGGCAAGGATCCGGACGCGCCGCCGCCGGACCGCGCCCAGCGCCACTTCACCGATCCGGAGTCGAAGATCCAGAAGACCGGGGACGGCTTCGGGCAGGGGTACAACGCCCAGGTCGCGGTCGGCGAGGGCCAGCTCATCATCGCCCAGCACGTGACGCCGGCGGCGCTCGATGTGCAGCAAGCGCTCCCCACGGTGCGCTGGATCAAGGCCACGCTGGGCGTCGTCCCGAAGGTCGTCCTCGCCGACGGCGGGTACTGGTCGGACGCGAATGTCCGCACGCTGCAGGGACAAGGCATCGACGTGCTGATTGCCACCCAGCGGCCGCGCCGCAGCCATCACGCGCCCCCCGCGGCGGCGCCCCGCGGCCGCCCGCCGCACGGCCTCACGCCGCAGCAGCGCATGGAACGGCGGCTCGCGACGCGCCAGGGCCGGCGGCTGTACGCCTTGCGCAAGACGCTCGTGGAGCCCGTCTTCGGCCAGATCAAGCACGCGCGCGCCTTCCGCCAGTTCCTGCGCCGGGGCCTGACCCGGGTCGGTGAAGAGTGGGCCCTGGTCTGTAGCGCCCACAATCTGCTGAAGCTCTTCGCCCGCAGAGCGGCGGTGTGAGGCCACCCACCGACCGCGCAGTCGCGGTGAACGGCATGGCCCGAGTCACGTAGACGCTTGTGATGCGTCGCTGCTCACTGTCGTCCCACATTACCGGGACGGACTCCTAGCCGGGACGGCCAGTTCGCTGTGCCGGCGGCGGTTCACGCACCCGCGCCAGCCGACGCAGTTCGACGAGCGCGGGTTTCTTCTAGTTGATACAGATCTCGGGCACGCTCACCGACCGAGTTGCGGAGGCAAAGTGGGATGGCGCGCGATCGATCGGCGTGACGGCTCCAGCCGGGACGGAGCCAGCGTCGCCTTGAATCGCAACGCCGGCTTCTCCAGGTAGCAGAACGACGCGGCGGCGAGCGCGACGGTCACGCCCCACGCCAGCACGATCCTGCCGAGGCCGACACCGGGCCGCCAGATCGGGCCGGCGATGATGAACACAGGCAGATGCCAGAGGTAGAGGGTATAGGAGCGTTTGCCGATCCAAGAGAGCGGGGGACACCGCAGCGTGTGAGCACACCAGGACGTTGGCTCGAACGCCGCGACGATCACACACGCTGTCGCGATCGCGGCCCATGTGCTCGCGCTGGCGTGCACGTAGTGGTCGGGGTACCG
>Ga0066685_10001369_pt1 | contig 10480 bp, 12 predicted proteins | sample GraSoiAngelo_134_FD_62305 | JGI IMG/M metagenome (GOLD analysis project Ga0066685, IMG submission 62305) | Grasslands soil microbial communities from the Angelo Coastal Reserve, California, USA - 14_0929_05_30cm | ecosystem: Environmental > Terrestrial > Soil > Grasslands | place: USA...
TGATGAGCCCGGCCTGGGAGAACGAGCCATGAAGCAGGTCCTGATCGATGGCTACGGGCAGCCCGAGGAGTTCGCCCGGTGCGCGGAGGTGCCCGACGTCGGCGCGCCCGGCGCGGGCGAGGTGGTCTTCGATGTCCTTGCCTTCCCAATCAACCCGGCCGACGTGTCGTTCTGCCGGGGCACCTATCGTCTCAAGCCCCCGCTGCCCGCCACGCCGGGGGCTGAGTGCATCGCTCGGGTGACGGCGGTGGGCGCTGGTGTCTCCCACGTCAAGCCGGGCGATCTCGTCATCAACCTGCAGCGCGAGAACTGGGCCCAGAGGCGGCGCGTGAAGGGCGAGGACGTCATTCCCGTGCCATCGCGCATGGATCTCCGCCAGGCGGCCATGCTGCGCATCAACCCGCCCACCGCGCTCCTCCTCCTCACCGACATCGTGACGCTGAAGCCGGGCGACTGGGTGATCCAGAACGTCGCCAACTCCGCCGTGGGGCGCCTGCTCATCCCGCTCGCCCGCGCGCGGGGCGTGAAGACCATGAACGTGGTGCGTCGCGAGTCGCTCTTCAACGAGCTGAAAGCCCTCGGCGCCGACGCGTGCGTCGTCGACGGCCCCGATCTCGCCGAGGCGGTGAAGGCGCAGACGGGCGGCGCCGCGATCCGGCTCGGCCTCGACGCGGTGTCCGGGCGGGCGACGGCGCGGCTGTCGGCCTGCCTCGGCGAGGGCGGGGTCGTGTGCAACTACGGCTCGATGAGCGGCGAGGATCCCGTGATGTCGCGCAGCACGTTGATCTCGGGCGGCCAGAGCCTGGTCGGCTTCATCCTCGGCCGCGGGCTGGCCACGCGCTCCCTCGAGCAGGTGCGCGCGATGTATGCCGATCTCGGCCGGCAGATCATGGATGGTACCCTGTACGCGCCGGTCGAGAAGGTGTACCCGATCGAGGAGATCAAGACGGCCTTGACGCATGCGCAGCGGGGCGAGCGGAGCGGCAAGATCCTGGTGGCGCCGAACGGCATGCTGTGACGAGCGAACCGATCGAGAAGACGTGAGGACCTGACCCCATGGCGAAGAACACCGCGCTGCCCCTGGCCCGCTTCAATGTCCTCGACCTGACGCGCGCCCGCGCCGGCCCGACCTGCGTGCGCCAGCTCGTGGACTGGGGGGCGCACGCCATCAAGATCGAGATGCCGGGCGGCCGCACGGGCGACGGCATGGGCGGCGCGCGCCATGGCTTCGACTTCCAGAACCTGCACCGCAACAAGCGGAGCATGACGCTCAACCTCCAGGATCCCGAGGGCGTCAAGATCTTCAAGGAGCTCGCGCGGGAGACGGACATCGTCGTCGAGAATTACCGCCCCGGCGTGAAGAAGCGCCTGGGCATCGACTACGAGAGCCTGCGCCAGATCAACCCGCGCCTGATCTACGGCAGCATCTCGGGCTTCGGGCAGAGCGGCCCGTACCGGGATCGGCCCGGAGTGGACCAGATCGCGCAGGGCATGGGCGGGTTGATGAGCATCACGGGAATTCCCGGCCAGGGGCCGGTGCGCGTCGGCATCCCCATCGCCGACCTCTGCTCGGGCATCCTGCTCGCGCAAGGCATCCTGGTCGCCCTCCTCGAGCGTGAGATCACGGGCGAGGGCAAGTGGGTGCACACCTCCCTGCTGGAAGCCATGCTCTCGATGCTGGACTTCCAGGCCTCGCGCTGGCTCATGAGCGGCGAGGTGGCGCCGCAGGCGGGCAACAACCATCCCACGGGCATTCCCACCGGGGTCTTCGAGACCAAGGACGGGCACATCAACATCGCCGCCGCCGGCGACGACATCTACTCGCGCTTTTGCCGCGCCATCGAGCGCCCGGACCTGCTCACCGATCCGCGCTTCGCCACGGCCAAGGCGCGCTCCACGAACCGCGACGTGATCATGGAGGTGCTCATGCCGGTGACCCGGCAGAAGCCGAGCGCGGAGTGGATCGCGCTGCTCAACGAGGCGGGTGTGCCCTGCGGCCCCATCTACAAGATCAACGAATCCTTCGCGGATCCCCAGGTGCAGCACCTGGCCATGGCCCAGCCGGTGCATTCCCCGGCCCTCGGCGACCTCACGATCCTGGGGCACCCGGTCTCGTTCGGCGCGAGCCGTCTTCCGATCCGCAGCAACGCGCCGGAGCTGGGCCAGCACAACGAGGAGATCCTGACGTCGATCGGCTACACGAAGGACCAGATCGCCGACCTGGCGAAGCGCGGAGTGATCTGAGGCCGCCGCCTCAGTCGTTCACGCGGCGGATCCTGGCGCCCAGGCTCAGCAGCTTGCCCTCGATGTTCTCGTAGCCGCGATCGATCTGCTCGATGCTGCGAATGACCGTCCGGCCCTCGGCACAGAGGGCCGCGATGACCAGGGCGATGCCTGCCCGGATGTCGGGGCTGGGAATTCCGGCCGGCTCACCGCGAAGTCGGGCCGGGCCCTGGACCAGCGCACGATGGGGATCGCACAGCACGACCTTGGCCCCCATGCCGATGAGCCGATCCAGGAAGAACAGCCGGCTCTCGTACATCTTCTCGTGAAAGAGAACGGATCCCTTCGATTGCGTCGCGGCCACGAGGGCGACGCTCATGAGATCCGCCGGAAAGGCGGGCCAGGGGCCATCCTCCACCCGCGGAATGGCGTCGCCGAGGTCGGCGCGGATCTCGAGGGGCTGCTCACCCGGAACCACCAGATCGCGACCGCGGAGCTTCGTGACGATCCCGAGTCGCTCGAACACGGCGAGCGTCATGCGGAGATCGTCCGGCCGCACGTCCTCGATCACGACGTCGTCTCCCGCGAGCGCCCCGAGAACGACGAAGCTGCCGATCTCCATGAAGTCCGGACCGAGAACGAAGTCGGCCCCCGTCAGTGCCCGACCGCCCCGGATGGTGAGGAGATTGGATCCCACGCCTTCGATCTGGGCTCCCATCGACTGGAGCAGGACGCAGAGCCCTTGCACATGAGGCTCGGACGCCGCGTGGCGCAGGATCGTGGTCCCCTCGGCCAGCACCGCGGCCAGGATCACGTTCTCGGTCGCCGTCACGCTCGCCTCGTCCAGGAGGATGTCTTGCCCGTGCAGACGTGATGCCGACAAGGTCAACCCGTCAGCATCAGATTGCATCGCGGCCCCGAGTCCCACGAGGCCCATCACGTGCGAATCGATGCGCCGGCGCCCGATCCGGTCCCCCCCGGATTGTCCGAACTCCGCCCGGCCCTCTCGGGCGAGAAGCGGGCCCATGAGAACGAGCGCGCCGCGGATCTTTCGAAGGAGGTCAGGGTTCGGCCGTGTCGTCTGGATGGCTCGGGCGTGCAGGGTGGCGGCATGAGGGTCGTGTCGGGTCACCGACACGCCGAGGCCCTCGACGAGGGCGAGCATGGTTCGCACGTCCTCGATGTCGGGCAGATTGCGCAGGGTCACGGGCTCGCTGGTGAGGAGCGCGGCGGCCACGGCGGGGAAGGCCGCGTTCTTGTTGCCGCTCGGGCGAACCCGTCCCTTCAATCGGGCCCGTCCGTCGATCACGAACTCTGCCACTACCGTGTCAGCTCAGGCGGAGATAGAGCACGCCGATCAGGAAGATCAGGGGCGCCAGGCCCTGGATGACGGCGCCACGCATCATCTGGGGCGAGGAGGCGGCGAGCACGACGGCGGCGGCCAGCATGGACGCGCAGTTCCAGGTCACCAGCGTCAGGCCGAGGCTCGTGCGCCCCGAGGCGATGAGCGCGAGCCCGCCGAGCGCGCCGGCCGCCAGGAAGAGATTGTAGAAGCCCTGATTGAGCGCGAGCGACTTCGTGGTCTGCGCCTGCTCCGCGGTGCTGCGAAAGCGCCGGTAGACGGCAGGCTTCGTCCACCAGAGACTCTCCATGCAGAAGAACAGGACGTGGATGATCCCGGCCAGAGCGGCAGCGGCCCACATGACGACGAGCATGTCAGCGACCTCCTCGGGCCTTCGAGGCGAGGCTCCGGATCGTCATCCTCCCCGGAGAACGAAATCGAACGCGCCGATCTTGCCGCCCTCGACGTCCCGGACCTTCATCACGAGCTTGGGATCGAAGATGCCGTCACGCTGATTGGCTGACTCCCCCGGGAAATAGAGCTGGGTGGTGAGGGCGGGCCGACCGGGCGCCTGCACCTTGACGTGGATGTGTCGCGTGCGGCCCGGATACTGCGCGGGCACGACGGTCTCGAGCCGGTAGTGCCCGGCGTCATCGGTGAGCTGATGCCCGCGAAGGCGCTGGCCCTCATTGTCATAGCGGCCGGCGGCATCCGCCTGCCAGAAGTCCAGGAGCGCGCGGGGGACCGGCTTGCAGTCGGCCGTAAGCACGGAGCCCTCGACGACCAGCCTCGTCCCCGGCATGCCGGGCTCGATGAGGGAGGCCCTTGCCGGGGAGCTCGGCTTGAAGTACGGCCCTTCCGTCTGGGGCGGCGTGAGGGCGCCGTCCCCACCACAGGCCGCTCGAGCTCCGGAAACCCGGCCGGCGGCCCAGGCCACCCCGACGGACAGTGAGGCGATCAGAAAAACCCGGCGACTCCCCAGCTCGCTGCGTATCTCCATGGCGCTCCTCCTCTGGCGCCCATTAGAACATGCCGTTGGAGCTCGCGGCCTCGTCGGGAATGGCCGAGACAGAACAGCCGTCGGCGCCGGATCATCGCGGCGGCCGGACGGCTGTCGGGAGCGGCGACGGGCTACTGGGCCTTGACGAGGAAGTGCGCGCGTCGGTTCTTAGCCCAGCAGCTCTCGGCGTGCTCGGTGCAGACGGGCCGCTCCTTGCCGTAGGAGATGATGGTGATGCGGGTGGCCGGCAATCCCTGCGCGAGCAGGTAGTTCATGGTCGCCCGCGCGCGCCGCTCGCCCAGCGCCAGGTTGTACTCGTTCGTGCCGCGCTCGTCGCAGTGCCCCTCGATGAGCACGAGGTCATTGCCCCGCGTCTTCAGCCAGGCGGCATTGGCATCGAGGGTCTTGGCATCCTGGGGGCGGATGTCGGACTTGTCGAAGTCGAAGTAAACGTCCTTCAGGTTCGCGCTCTCCTCGAACTGCGCAGGCCTCGCGGCGGGAGCGGGAGTCGGAGATGGCATGACCGCGGGCGGAGGTGCAGGGGTCGGGGTCGGCGTCGCGGTAGGACCCGTCGGCGGAGGGGCTGCGGCCCCGGTGGTCATGGGACGCTTCGGGCATCCGGTCAGCAACAATGCGATGGCCAGCATCAGGACAATGGCCGGAGCCGATCTCGCCGTCGTGCGCACTGTGTCGCCTCCTCGCAAAGAGTTCGTGTTCGATTCGCCGGGATGCCCGGGCGCCTAGGCCATCTTAACGGAACCCACCGCACTTCCTGCTATTTCACGAAGGCCGCACCGGAGACCCGCCTCACTCCCTGGTGGGAGACGAGGAGCTGGAGTACCATGTGGCCACCCTGTTGGTCGCCCCTTCGAGGGCGGAGAGGAGCAGGCGATGTCCTATGACCTCGTGATCAAGAATGGCTGGGTGGTGGATGGATCCGGGCTGCCCCGGTATCGGGGCGACGTCGGCGTGATCGCCGGCCGGATCGCTGCCATCGGCCGCATCCGGGAGTCTGCGCGCGAGGTCATCGACGCCGAGGGCCGGGTTGTCACGCCCGGCTTCGTGGACGGGCACACGCACATGGACGCCCAGATCTTCTGGGACCCTCTCGGCACCTGCTCGTGCTGGCACGGGATCACCAGCGTCGTCATGGGCAACTGTGGCTTCACCCTCGCCCCCTGCGCCAAGGAAGACCGGCACCTGGTCATCCGCAATCTCCAGAGGGCTGAAGACATCTCGGTGGAGGCCATGGAGGCCGGCATCGACTGGCGCTGGACCACCTTCCCCCAGTTCCTCGACACGCTCGAGTCCCTGCCCAAGGGGATCAACTATTCCGGCTATCTCGGCCACTCCGCCCTCCGCACCTACGTCATGGGCGAGCGGGCCTTCGACAAGCCAGCCACCGAGGATGATCTGGCCGCCATGGAGCGCGAGCTGCGTGGGGCCATCGCCGCGGGGGCCATGGGCTTCACGACCTCGCGCTCGCCGAGCCACGAGACCCCGGACGGGCGGCCTGTAGCCAGCCGCGTGGCCGCGTGGGACGAGGTGCGGCGGCTCGTCGGGGCCATGGGCGAGATGAACGCGGGCATCTTCGAAATCGCGGGCGAAGGCGTGGACCGGACCGACGACAATCCAGGCCTGCGCGACTACCACAGGCGGCTACGCGATCTCGCCGTCGAGACGGGACGGCCCGTGACCTTCGGGCTCTTCACTCGCCGGGACGCGCCGAAAGTCTGGCGGACCTATCTCGATCTCCTCGAAGACACCGCGGCCGCGGGCGGCCGCATGTTCGCACAGGTGCACAGCCGAGCCCTATCGTCCGTCCTCTCTTTCAAGACCCAGCTCCCCTTCGACCGTCTTCCCGTGTGGAAGGAGCTGCGAGCGCTTCCCCTGGCGGAGCAGGCGCGCCGCTTGCGCGATCCTGAGCTCCGGCAGGCGCTGGTGCGCGCGTCGCGCGAACGCGACGAGGGGAAAGCCCTGGGCACGGAGGCACGGCCCGTCCCCTTCGAGTGGCTCTTCGTCATGGAGACCCCGGATGGTCCGCACCGCTCGATCGCCGAGGTGGCGCGGGAGCGTGGCTGCGATCCCGTCGAGGCCATGATCGACCTCGCCCTCGAGAAGGACATGGAAGTCTTCTTCCTGCATCCCGTGGCGAACGAGAACCAGGACTACGCGCTGGAGCTGATCAAGCACCGGCGCTCGGTCGTGACCTTTTCCGATTCGGGCGCCCACGTCTCCCAGCTCATGGATGCCTCCCTCCAGACTCACCTGCTCAGCTACTGGGTGCGCGCGAAGCAGGCCCTCACCCTCGAGGAGGCGGTGCGGATGCTCACCTTCGACACCGCCACCCAGTGGGGCTTCACGGACCGCGGTCTGATCCGGGAAGGCTTCGCCGCCGACCTCGTGGTCTTCGATCCGGACACCGTGGGCGCCGAGATGCCCGAGGTGGTCGATGATCTGCCCTCGGGGGCGCGTCGCCTGATCCAGCGCGCGCGAGGATTCGCCGCCACCGTGGTCAATGGCGAAACGGTCCTGCGCGACGGCAAGCACACGGGCGCTCTTCCTGGAAGACTGCTGAGGGGACCGCTGGCGAGTAGATCCTAGCCCAGGCGGCTGAAGAGTTTCATCCCTCTCCCCCATCGGGGGAGAGGGACGCAGTTCGAGCTGAGCGGCGCAGCCGCGAGGCGAGGGCTGAGTAGATCAGGGGGCAGGCGCCTACGAAGTCTGGGCTTCCTTCACCAATTTAGACATCGCGGACGCGTTGGCGTCCTTCATCGCGCCCAGGCCCTGGACGACGCCTTCACGGTCCACGGCGGGCCGGTTCTGACTGACCTTCCACTTCCCGACGAGCCTGGTCACCGGCATCTCGATTCCGACGATCGCCCGGAGCTGCGTCTTGATGAAGTCCTCGGGCGCATCCGAGACCTTCCAGGGCTCCGCCCGGCCCGACTCATGGCGAGTGGTGAGCCGCTCGACGAGACCGCGAAGCCAGGCCTCATCCTCGATGATGCGCAGCGATCCGTAGGCATGGACGACGATGTAGTTGAAGGTGGGAACGACCTTGCCCGTTTCCTTCTTCGTCCGATACCACGCGGGGCTGATGTACGCCTGCGGCCCCTGGAACACGGTCAGCGCCTCGACGTCGCGGGAGAAGTCGCGCCACACGGGATTGGCCCGGGCCACGTGGCCGCGGAGCGTTCCGAATGGCGCCGGCTCGGAGTCGATCTCGAGCGGGATGTGGTTGGCGTTGAGCCCGGTCGAGCCGAGCGTCACCAGCACGGCGAGCGGGTGCTCGTGAATCAGCCGATGCATCACCTCGGCCCGCGTCTCTTCGAAATGCGCCGGCATGTACATACGCGACACCCTCCTGTTGGCGGCCGGAGAGACACGGATGCCGCCCGTCCTCCAGCCTAGCGCATATCAGGGGGATTCGTGGAATCGCGAGCGGAAGGCCGTCAGCGGCCGTACCAGTGACGATAGTAGTAGGGCTGGTACGTGTACACCGGATACGCGTAGATCACTCGAGGCGGCGGCGGGGGTGGCGCATATGCGTAGGGAGCGGGGGCGGGCACCAGGACACACCCACCGAGAAGCCATCCAGCCAGGGCAAGCAATGCGAGTCTCATGAGAGGTCCTCCCGCGTGCTAGACGACGGGCTACGGCCATCTATTCGTCTATTCGTCACGAGGACGTCTGGCGCGTGGGGTGATCGCGGCGCGCAGCGCTGGGTATGGCACGGAGGCGGCGCGCAGCCGCCCCCGTGCCTTCGTCAGTGCGTTGTTCTTGCTATTCGACTAGCCGCCGCGGCGGCCGCCCCGCCCGCGGTCGTCACGTCCTCCACGGTCGTCACGTCCTCCACGCTCTTCACGGCCTTCATGCCGGTCTTCGCGGCGCTCGTCGCGAACCGCTTCGCGATGGTCGCGCCCCTCCTCCCAGCGTCGGCCCCATGCTGGGGCCCACTGGGGCGGGCCCTCGCGCCGCCAGTGTCTCCACTCCGAAGGTGGCGAGCGGTAGTAGCGCACGGGCACGGCGAGGATCGGCCGCGGAATGAACTCGGGCGCCACGACCACCCAGGGCCCGTTGTACCGGGGCGCCACGTACCACCCACCGTTGGTGAAGACGTAGTACTGCCCGCCGTAGAAGAAATAGTTGGCCTCGACCGCCGGTGCATACATGACCGGAGTGGCAGGGACCACGACCAGGTGCGGCGGGGCCGGAACATTGATCCCGATATTCACGCTGACCTGGGCCGCCGCCGAGCCCGCCGCCCCCATGACGGCCGCTATGGCGACCACTCCAAGGATCATCCGTCGAAACATGGCTCCGTCCTCCTTGCTGGGAGCGGACGATCTCCCCCGCTCCCAGCCGATAAGACGAGACAGCCGCAGCGGATATTTACGCCGGCGGAAATGTCCCTCGATCACTTCCGGCGGAGATCGCGAACGTAGATGTCATTGGCGACGACCGAATTGGCCTTGATCGTATCCGCGTAGATGGTGTTGGCCGCGACTTCGGGCGCCCTCAGATCACCGCGCGTATCGCTGATCTTGATTCCCTTGGACTGGTGAATGGTGCCGCGAACCTCATCGGCCTCGATTCTGTTGGCATAGATGACCTGGGCCCGGACCTCGTGCGCTTTGATCTCGTCAGCCTGCAGGCTCGGAGGTGCGGTGACGGTCAGGCCGGGCGACAAGGGCTGCTCCACGCTGCCCTCGATCCGCACGTGAGTGGCCCACGCCAGTCCCGCGGACATCGTGATTGCCGTGAGCGTGATGAGTGCCGTCCGATGCCATGTCTTGCGAGTGAGCATGCGAGCCTCCTGTGAAAGCCGCGCGCAGCCGAAAGTCGCTGCCACGGCGTGGGTTGACCATCGCAGGAGTAGAGCTGCATCGCATGTGCCACGGGCCCAATCGCCCCTCGGAAGGTCGTTCTTCACAGAAACGCCCCAAAGGGTCCCGAAGAAATTTCCGGGGACGGTCGGACTACCCGGATCTGGCGAGCGGGGCAGAGGTCAGCTCATTCCTGACTGATCGCACTCCCGGCACGGCCCGCGCCAGCTCGACCGCGCGAGAGCGGGCCGCGGCATTTCGGACCTGGCCGCTCAAGGTGACGAGGCCCGCATCTACACGAGTGTCGATGACGGCATCCTGCAGCTGCGGATCCTCCTTCAACTTGACGTCGAGCGCGCGCGCGATGGCCTGGTCTCGCGCGTCCACCTCGGCCCGCCGCTCGGGCGGTACGATCTGCAGCTGGTTGCGTATCTCCTTGACGCCCTCGAGCCGGCCGATGATGTCGTCGGCCGCCTTCTTCGTCTCCTCCGAATCGACCTTGCCGCGCAAGGTGACCACGCCGTCCTGTGTGTCGACACTGATCTGCCGCCCCGGGAAGCGCAGGTCGCTCCAGAGCGCCGTGTTGATCTTCACGGCCAGTCTCGAGTCCGTCACGTTCCGGTTAGGAGGCCACGTCTGCGCGGAGCCATGCGAGACGATCACGACGAGCAGGGTCATGGCCGCGCCCACGGCGAAGGCGATCCTTCGCGAGACCCGGTCGCTCCGCGACGAAGATCTTGCACGCCCGTGGGGAGCTCTTACCGGGTCGATCCTACCCGGCACCGCGCTCATGCGGGAGATTCGGAGGGGAAGATCTTCATTGGCCATATAGAGTTTGCCTAGGAAAAACGGGCGCGGCTCCCGACGCCGCGCCCATTTTTCTGCGACTCCCGTTCGCTACTGCGTCTTCATCGTGGGAGGCGGCGTCTTCGGCGCAGGTGGCGCCAGGACCTCGAGGCGCGTCGCGACATTCTTGCCCTGCCGCAGCTCGTAAGCCGCTTTGACCTTCGCTCCTTCGTGCACGTCCATCAGCGTTCCCTGTCGGCCCTCGACCTGGACCTGAGTCTCGCCGGTGACTTCGAGCGT
>Ga0066685_10001370_pt1 | contig 10478 bp, 5 predicted proteins | sample GraSoiAngelo_134_FD_62305 | JGI IMG/M metagenome (GOLD analysis project Ga0066685, IMG submission 62305) | Grasslands soil microbial communities from the Angelo Coastal Reserve, California, USA - 14_0929_05_30cm | ecosystem: Environmental > Terrestrial > Soil > Grasslands | place: USA...
GTGTGCAATCACGCCAGCTACCTCGACGGCATCGTCCTCATGGCGGCGCTGCCGCCGCGCTTCGGCTTCGTCATCAAGCGCGAGATGGCCACCGTGCCGCTCGCCGGGGTGGTGCTCAGGCGTCTGGGCTCGGAGTTCGTGGAGCGCTTCAATCGCCAGCGCGGCGCCGCGGATGCACGCCGCGTGCTGCGCAACGCCAGTAACGGGCATTCGCTGGTGTTCTTCCCGGAGGGCACTTTCACGCGCACCCCGGGCCTGTTGAAGTTTCACACCGGCGCGTTCGCCACCGCGCTGCGCGCCGGCTGCCCGGTGGTGCCGGCAGTGGTGCGCGGCACCCGCCGGGCGCTGCCGCCGAACCGCGGCCTGCCACTGCCGGGACCGCTGGAGCTGCAGTTCCTCGCGCCCCTCGCCCGGCTCCCGGATACGGCTGCGGAGCTGCGCGACCGGGCGCGCGCTGCGATCCTCGAGGCACTCGGTGAGCCCGATCTCACATGTTGCGGCGATACTGCCCGCCCACCTGGTACAGCGCGCGCGAGATCTGCCCGAGCGAGCTGACCTTGACGCACTCCATCAGCTCCGCGAACACATTGCCCCCGCCGGCGGCCACCTGCTGCAGCGCGCTCAAGGCCGCCGCGCAGCGCGGCGCATTGCGTGCCTGGAAGGCGCGCACCGCCGCAACCTGATCCTGCTTCTCTGCCTCGGTGGAGCGGATCAGCTCCGCCCCCTTGTGCTCCTCCGAGCCATCGGCCCCCGACAGGAAGGTATTGACACCGACGAGCGGCAGCGACCCGTCGTGTTTCCTGGTCTCGTAGTACAGCGACTCCTCCTGGATCTTGCCGCGCTGGTACATGGTCTCCATCGCCCCGAGCACGCCGCCGCGCTCCGACAGCGCGTCGAACTCCTTGTAGACCGCCTCCTCCACCAGGTCCGTCAGGTACTCGATGGCGAACGAGCCCTGCCAGGGGTTCTGGATCTTGTTGAGGCCGAGCTCGCGATTGATGATCAGCTGGATCGCGACCGCACGGCGCACGCTCTCCTCGGTCGGCGTGGTGAGGGCCTCGTCGTAGGCGTTGGTGTGCAGGCTGTTGCAGTTGTCGAACAGCGCATACAGCGCCTGCAGGGTGGTGCGGATGTCGTTGAAGGAGATCTCGCGCGCGTGCAGGCTGCGTCCGGAGGTCTGCACGTGGTACTTGAGCATCTGGCTGCGCGGACCCGCCTGGTAGAGCTCGCGCATGGCGCGCGCCCAGATGCGGCGCGCGACGCGCCCGATGACCGCGTACTCCGGGTCCATGCCGTTGGAGAAGAAGAACGACAGGTTGGGCGCGAAGTCATCGATGCTCATGCCGCGCGCGAGATAGTACTCGGCGATGGTAAAGCCGTTGGCGAGCGTGAAGGCCAGCTGCGAGATGGGGTTCGCGCCGGCCTCGGCGATGTGGTAGCCGGAGATGGATACCGAGTAGAAGTTGCGCACCCGCTGATCGATGAAGTACTGCTGCACGTCGCCCATCATGCGCAGCGCGAACTCGGTGGAGAAAATGCAGGTGTTCTGCGCCTGGTCCTCCTTGAGGATGTCCGCCTGCACGGTGCCGCGCACCGCCTGCAGGGCGTGCGCGCGGATGCGCTCGTACTGCTCGCGTTCCAGCAGCTGATCCCCGCTGACGCCCAGCAGCGCCAGCCCCGAGCCGTCGTGGTCGCGCGGCAGCACGCCCTGGTAGCGCGGCGGCGCCACGCCGCGCGCGCCGTTCTCGGCGTGCAGGGCTGCGATCTGCCGCTCGGCCTCGCTCCATTTGCCGGCGGCCTTCAGATAGCGCTCGACCTGCTGGTCGACCGCGGTATTCATGAACATCGCCAGGATCATCGGCGCCGGCCCATTGATGGTCATGGAGACCGAGGTCGAGGGCGAGCACAGATCGAAGCCCGAGTAGAGCTTCTTCATGTCATCGAGCGTTGCGATCGAGACGCCGGAGTTGCCGGTGCGCCCGTAGACATCCGGGCGGGTATCGGGGTCCTCGCCGTACAGCGTGGTGGAATCGAACGCGGTCGACAGGCGCGCGGCGCCGTGGCCTGCGGCAAGGTAGTGGAAGCGCCGGTTGGTGCGCTCCGGTGCGCCTTCACCGGCGAACATGCGCGTCGGGTCCTCTTCTTCGCGCCGGTAGGGATACACCCCGCCGGTATAGGGATAGCAGCCCGGCAGATTCTCCGTGAGGATGAAGCGCAGCACCTCGCCCCAGTCGCGAAAGCTCGGCACGGCGAGCTTCGGCACCGCCGAGCCCGACAGGCTCTCGGTATAGTTCTCCCCCTTCACCATGCGCTCGCGCACCTTGTATGAATAGGTGGCGTCGGTGGCCGAGCGCACGCGCGCCGGCCAGGCCTTGAGCTCCGCCACGCCCTCGGCGCCGATCTCGGCGAGCGCGCCGTTGTAGGCGGCGCGCAGCTCGCGGCGCGTGGCATCCGCGCCCGCATCGGTGAGCGCTGCGGGCGCAAAGGGCTCGAGCGGCGCGGGCAGGGCGGCCTCGTGCAGCGCCTCGAGGGACGCGTACAGACCGCAGGCGCGGCGCGCGGCTTGTGCCTGCGCCTCGATGCGCGCGCGCGCGGCACGGCCCGCCTGGGCGATTTCCGCCAGGTAGCGCGTGCGCGCCCCCGGCACCAGCGGCGTGCGCGGCGCGAGCTCGGTGGGGCCCGCGTCCGCGAGCGTCCAGGAAGCGGCGCCGATTTGCCGGGAGCTGAGCGCAGCGCACACCGCGGCGAACAGCCGGTTGACACCCGGGTCGTTGAAGCGGCTGGCGACGGTGGGGAACACCGGCAGCTGCGCATCCGGCAACTGCCCCTGCCCGGGATGGTTGCGCCGCCATTGCTTGCGCACGTCGCGCAGGCTGTCCTCGGCGCCGCGCTTCTCGCTCTTGTTGAGCACGATGAGGTCGGCGTAGTCGAGCATCTCGATCTTCTCGAGCTGGCTCGCGGCGCCGTATTCGCTCGTCATCACGTACAAGGACAGGTCGACCAGCTCCACGATCTCGGAGTCCGATTGACCGATACCGGCGGTTTCGACGATCGCCAGGTCGAACCCGGCGGCCTGGTACAGCTCGATCACGTCCTTGAGCACGGCGGCGGTCGCCAGATGCGCCCGCCGCGTCGCCAGCGAGCGCATGTAGATGTTGTCCGCCGACAGGCTGTTCATGCGGATGCGATCCCCGAGCAGCGCGCCGCCGCTGCGCCGGCGCGTCGGGTCCATCGCCACCACCGCGATCTGGGCCTGCGGGAACTGCCGCGCCAGGCGCGTGAGCAGCTCGTCCGTGAGGCTCGACTTGCCCGCGCCTCCGGTGCCGGTGATGCCGATCACCGGCGCCTTGCGGCGCGAGCGGGCCACCGCCCGCCGGATCTGCTCGGCATCGGCGCCCCCCACACCGGCGGCTCCTTCCAGCACCGAAATGCTGCGGGCGATGAGCGCGTGGTCACGGGCATTGAGCGGGCGCAACTCGTACGCCGGCTTGCGCACCGCGGCGATGCGCCGCAGGACATCCTCGATCATGCCCGCGAGTCCCATGCGCCGCCCGTCCTCGGGCGTGTAGATCTTCTCCACGCCGTGGCGCTCGAGCGCCTCGATCTCCTGCGGCGCGATGGTGCCGCCACCGCCGACCACCACGCGGATGTGCTCGCAGCCGCGTTCGCGCAGCATGTCCACCATGTAGGCGAAATACTCGTTGTGGCCGCCCTGGTAGGAGCTCACCGCGACCGCATCCGCGTCCTCGTCGATGGCGGCGCGCACGATGTCGGCGACGCTGCGATTGTGGCCGAGGTGCACCACCTCCGCGCCGCGCGCCTGCAACAGGCGCCGGATCATGTTGATGGCGGCATCGTGGCCGTCGAACAGCGAGGCCGCGGACACGAACCGCAGGGGTGACCGGGAGAGGGCCTGCTCGCTGCTGGGCGCGGCCGCGCCACCCTTGAGACCGGCACTCATAGAGCCTCCGTAAGGAAACCCCTGACTTCAGTCAGGGGAGCAATTGCATCCAAGGCTTGACCTGTAGTGATGGCTGGAGGTGTCTCTTTACCCGATAGTAGGATAGCTACCAATCAGTATGGTCGAGGCCCGGGCGAGCGGTCAACGCGCACCAGGGGCCCGCCGCCGTCCGCCGCCGCAGTCACGCTGCGGCCGCCGCGCCGCTATAATACTCCCGCAGCGATGAACAGCCGCCGTGCCAGCCCGCCCGCCGCGGGCAAACAACCTGAAACCGCCGCCTCCCCCTGGCGGGCGAGCCGCGAGCGGCTGCGCGACCGGGCGGTGAAGCGCGAGGCGGTGATTCGCGCCGCCGCCCGCGAGTTCAACCGCAAGGGCTACCACAACACCTCCCTCGATGACATCGCGGCCCGGCTCGAAGTCACCAAGCCCACGGTCTACTACTACGTCACCAGCAAGGAGCAGCTGCTGTTCCAGTGCTTCGTGGCGGGAGTGGAGCAGATCCGGGCGGCGTTTCGCGACGTGCGCCACCTCGAGGTGCCGGCGCGCGAGCGCCTCAACGCCGTGCTGCGGCATTACGGCGAGGCGGTGGCATCCGAATTCGGCTGGTGCATGGTGCGCGCCGAGGACCAGGACCTGTCCCCGGCGATGAGTCGCCACATCAAGGCCCTCAAATCCGAGATCGATCACGGCATCCGGCGCCTCATCCGCGAGGGTGTGCAGGACGGCTCCATTCAGCCGTGCGACCCGAAGATGACCGCGTTCGCGCTCGCCGGCGCGCTCAACTGGATTGCACACTGGTATCGCGAGGACCACAGCCTCACCGGTGCGCAGATCGCCGCGGCGTTCGTCGCGGTGTTCGAAGGCGGGCTGCGGCCGCGCGCCGGCAGCGCCCCGCTCGCCGTGCGCCGCGGCACGCGCCGCCGCGCACGCCGCCCCGCGCAAGCCGTGGCCCGCTGAACGACCCCCGCAAACCTGGAGGCTCCAACATGTCCAATCAGGATGTAGTCATCGTCTCCGCCAAGCGCACTCCGATCGGCGCGTTCCAGGGTGCGCTCACGCCCCTCACGGCGGTACAGCTGGGCGCCGCGGCCGCGAAGGCCGCCATCGCCGCCGCCGGCATCGACGCGGCCGAGCTTCACGAGGTGATCATGGGATGCGTGCTGCCGGCCGGCCTCGGCCAGGCGCCTGCGCGCCAGGCGGCGGTCGGCGCCGGCGTGCCGGTCGGCGTGCCATGCACCACGGTCAACAAGATGTGTGGCTCGGGGCTGAAGGCCGTGATGCTCGCTGCGGACCAGATTCGCGCCGCTTCCGCCCAGGTGGTGCTCGCCGGCGGGCTCGAGTCCATGAGCAACGCGCCGTATCTGCTGCCGAAGGCGCGCAGCGGCTACCGCATGGGCCACGGCGAGATCCTCGATCACATGTTCTACGACGGCCTGCAGAGTCCCTTCGACGGCAAGGCCATGGGGTGCTTTGCCGACTCCACCGCCAGCAAATACAACTTCACGCGCGCACAGCAGGATGCCTTCGCCACCGAGTCGGTGCGGCGCGCCACGCAGGCCCTGCAGGGCGGCGAGTTCGACCTCGAGGTCACGCCCCTGACGGTGAAGGGCCGCAAGGGCGAGACGGTCATCGCACGCGATGAGACGCCCGGCACCTGTGACGTGAGCAAAATTGCCACGATGAAGCCCGCGTTCAACAAGGACGGGACCGTCACGGCCGCCAGCTCCTCCTCCATCTCCGACGGTGCCGCGGCGCTGGTGCTGATGAGCGCCGCGGCGGCGCGCGAGCGCGGCGCCAAGCCCCTCGCCCGGGTGCTGGCCTACGCCAGCCACGCCCAGGAACCGGAGTGGTTCACCACCGCGCCCGTCGGCGCGATCCGCAAGGTCCTCACGCAACTCGGCTGGAAGCCGCACGATGCCGATCTGTACGAGATCAACGAGGCTTTCGCGGTGGTCACCATGGCCGCCATGCGCGACATCGACATCGATCATGCGCGGGTGAACGTCAACGGCGGGGCCTGCGCGCTCGGTCATCCGATCGGGGCGACCGGGGCGCGTATCCTGACCACGCTGGTGCACGCGCTGCGCCGCCGCGGCGCTAAGCGCGGCATCGCCTCCCTGTGCATCGGCGGAGGCGAGGCGGTGGCCCTGGCCGTAGAGGTCCTCTAGCCGCTCACCTGCAAGGGGGTTACGTGAAGATCCAAGACGCACGCGCCGTCATCACCGGCGGCGCCTCGGGCCTCGGCCACGCGGTGGCGCGCCACATCGCCGCCCAGGGCGGCAGGGCCGTCATCCTCGACGTGCAGGAAGGGCCCGGCCGGGCCGCGGCCGCGGCGCTGGGCGCGAATGCGAGTTTCATGCGTTGCGATGTAACCTCCGAGGCCGAGGTCAACGCGGCCATGGAGGGCGCGCACTCGCGCCTGGCAGGCCTCAACCTGCTGGTGAACTGCGCCGGTGTGATCGGCGCCGGGCGGGTGCTCGGCAAGAACGGACCCATGGCGGGCGAGTTCTTCACCAAGGTGATCCACATCAACCTGATCGGCACCTTCCTGTGCGACAAGGCCGCCGCCGCCCTCATGCAGAACAACACCCCCGGGCCCGACGGCGAGCGGGGCCTGCTGATTCACACCTCGTCAGTCGCCGCGTTCGAAGGCCAGATCGGCCAGGCTGCCTACTCCGCCACCAAGGCGGCGGTCGCCGGCATGACGCTGCCCATTGCGCGCGAGCTGGCGCGCCTTGGCATCCGCTGCGTATCGATCGCGCCCGGCATCTTCCATACGCCCATGATGGACGGCATGTCCAAGGAAGTGCAGGACTCGCTCGCGGCGCAGGTGCCGTTCCCGGCGCGGCTCGGCAAACCGGAGGAGTTCGCGCAGCTGGTGGCGAGTGTGTTCGAGATCCCGATGTTGAATGGTGCAACGATCCGCCTGGATGGCGCGATCCGCATGCAGCCGAAGTAATCGCCGCCTTTCGGCGGCAGCGGCGCAGGGGCAGGCAGTGACCGACGCAGGCAGCGCAGCGAGCGCGATCGAGCGCGAGGTCATGCGATATGACGTCGTCATCGTGGGCGCGGGTCCTGCGGGCCTGGCGTGTGCGATCCGCCTGAAGCAGCTCAAGCCCGCCGCCAGCGTGTGCGTTCTGGAGAAAGCCTCGGCGGTCGGTGCCCACTCGCTCTCGGGCGCGGTGCTCGAGCCCGCGCCGCTCGAGCGGCTGCTGCCGGAGTGGCGCCGCGAGTACCCCGGCATGAAGGTGCCGGCGGCGGAGGACGACTTCCGCATCCTCACCCGCAGCGGCTCCTTCAGGCCGGTTCCCGCTTCGCTGCTGAAGCTGCTGCCGCGCTCGATGACCTACTCGACGCCGTTCGACAACCACGGCAACTACATCATCTCGCTCGGGCAGCTCACGCCGTGGCTCGCCGCCAAGGCCGAGGGCGCCGGCGTCGAGGTGTTCGCGGGTTTTGCCGCCGCGCAGGCCGTGTTCGACGAGCGCGGTGCCGTCAAGGGCGTTCGCATCGGCGACATGGGGCTGGACCGCGACGGCAAGCCCGGCCCCAACTTCACCGCCGGGGTGGAGATCCACGCCGGCCTCACGGTGCTCGCGGAAGGCGCCCGCGGCTCGGTCTCCAGGCAGCTGATCGCGAAATTCGACCTCAGCCGCGGGCACTGCCCGCAGACCTTCGCCCTGGGGTTCAAGGAGCTGTGGCAGCTGCCCGCCGGGCGCGTGCGCCCCGGGCGCATCGAGCATGCGCTGGGCTGGCCGGCCGACCCGCACACCTACGCCGGCAGCTTCCTCTATCACCTGGATAACGACCGCGTGTACGTCGGTTACATCGTCGGCCTCGACTACCAGGATCCGCGCCTGCAGCCCTTCGAGGCCTTCCAGCAGTACAAGAATCACCCGCGCGTGAAGCGGCTGCTCGCGGGCGGGGAGATCGTCTCGGCGGGGGCGCGCACCATTGCGGCCGGCGGCTGGCAGTCGACCCCGACACTGGAGATGCCGGGCGCGATCCTCATCGGCGATGCGGGCGGGACGCTGAACTTCGCCAAGATCAAGGGCGTGCATCAGGCGATCCGCTGCGGCGCGCTCGCCGGGGAGCACATCGCGCAAACCGGTGGCGGCAGCGGCTTCGACGCCCGGTGGCGCGCCTCCGAGGGCGGGCGCGAGCTCGAGCGGGTGCGCAACTTCAAGCCCGCGTTCAAGCGCGGCCTGTGGCTCGGGCTCGTGAACTCCGCCTGGGAGACGCTCACCGGCGGCAAATCGCCCTGGACGCTCAGGAACAGCGCCGACTGGTCGGCGCTGCACAAGCTCGACGAATACGCCTCGCCGCAGCGGCACTGGGTCGAGCGCACGCTGCCGCCGCGTGATCGGGTGTCGTTCGTGTTCTTCGCCGGCAACGTACACCAGGAGAACCAGCCGGTGCACCTGAAAGTGGCCGACACCGGCATCTGCGCACAGCGCTGCACCCGGGAATTCGGCAATCCGTGCGAGCGCTTCTGCCCGGCGGGCGTCTACGAGATGGTGGACGACGGCCACGGCGGGCGGCGGCTGCAGATCAACGCCGCCAACTGCGTCCACTGCAAGGCCTGCGACATCAAGGACCCGTACCAGATCATCACCTGGACCACGCCCGAAGGGGGCTCGGGGCCGAACTACCAGTCGCTGTAGCATTGCCGCGACCGAGCGGATGAATCGCGCACCGCGGAGCTCTCGATGTCTGAACTGTGGCGACCCTCCCCCGCGCGCATCGCGGATGCGACCCTGACACGCTTCACGAGCTGCGTGAACGCGCGCCGCGGCACGCAGCTGCGTGAGTACGCCGAGCTGTACGCCTGGTCACTCGCCGAGCCCGCAGATTTCTGGAGCGAGCTGGCGCGCTTCGCGGATGTGCGCGCGGACTGGGGCGCGGGACCTGCCATCGAGCACCCCGGGCGCATGCCGGGGGCGCGCTTCTTTCCGGGCGCGCGGCTGAACTTCGCCGAGAATCTCCTGAGATTCGGCGACGATCAGCCGGCACTGGTGTTCCGCAACGAGCGCGGCACGCGCCGCACACTCTCGTACCGGGAGCTGCGGGCGCAGGTGGCGCGCGTGGCCGATGGACTGCGCTGCGCCGGGGTGGTGGCCGGTGACCGCGTCGCCGGCTTCCTGCCGAACCTGCCGGAAGCGGCCATCGCGATGCTGGCGGCGGCCAGTGTCGGCGCTACCTGGTCGTCGTGCTCGCCGGACTTCGGCGTGCGCGGCGTGCTCGAGCGCTTCGGGCAGATTCAACCCAAGGTGCTGTTCAGCGCCGACGGCTACTTCTACGCCGGCAAGCAGCTCGATTCGCTGCAGCCCATGTCAGAGGCGCTGGCTCAGCTCACCGCAGTCGAGCGCGTGGTGGTGATCCCGTATGTCGATCCGCGGCCCAACCTGGCGGCGCTGGGGCCCGCGGCCGGCCGCGCCAGCCTCTGGCAGGAGTTCGGCGTCAGCGGGGGCGCCGCATCGTTCGCCTCGCTCCCCTTCGACCATCCGCTGTACATCCTGTATTCGTCCGGCACGACCGGCAGACCGAAGTGCATCGTGCATGGCGCCGGCGGCACGCTGCTGCAGCATCACAAGGAGCACCTGCTGCACACCGACCTGAAGCGCAGCGACCGGCTGTTCTACTTCACGACCTGTGGCTGGATGATGTGGAACTGGCTCATCAGCGGGCTCGCCTCAGGTGCGACGCTGGTGCTCTACGACGGCAGTCCCTTCCATCCGCACCCCGGGGTGCTGTGGGACATGGCGCAGCATGAGCGCATCACGGTCTTCGGCACCAGCGCCAAGTACCTCTCGGCGCTGCAGAAGGCCAGCTTCGTTCCGGCGCAGGCGGTGGATCTCACGGCGCTGCGCACGGTGCTGTCCACCGGCTCGCCGCTGCTGCCGGAGAGCTTCGACTACGTCTACAGCGCCGTCAAGGCCGACCTGCAACTCGCTTCGATCTCCGGTGGCACCGACATCGTGTCGTGCTTCGCACTCGGATGTCCGACGCGGCCGGTGTATCGGGGCGAGATCCAGTGCCGCGGACTCGGCATGGCGGTCGACATCTTCGACGACGCCGGCCGGCCGGTGCGCGGGGAGCGCGGCGAGCTGGTGTGCACGGCGCCATTCCCGTCGATGCCCGTCGGGTTCTGGAACGACCCCACGGGAGCGAACTACCGCGCCGCCTACTTCGAGCGCTTCCCGGGTGTCTGGTGCCACGGCGACTACGCGGCGCTCACCGAGCATGACGGAGTGGTGATCTACGGGCGCTCGGATGCGGTGCTGAATCCGGGCGGTGTGCGCATCGGCACCGCGGAGATCTATGCCGCGGTCGAGAGCCTGCCGCAGATTCTCGAGGCGCTGGCGGTAGCCCAGGACTGGCAGGGCGATGTGCGTATCGTGCTGTTCGTGCGCCTGCAGAACGGGGCCGAGCTCGACGAAGCCCTGCAGCAGCAGATCCGCTCGACCATCCGCACGCACACCACCCCCAGGCACGTGCCGGCGAAGATCATCGCCGT
>Ga0066685_10001371_pt1 | contig 10478 bp, 10 predicted proteins | sample GraSoiAngelo_134_FD_62305 | JGI IMG/M metagenome (GOLD analysis project Ga0066685, IMG submission 62305) | Grasslands soil microbial communities from the Angelo Coastal Reserve, California, USA - 14_0929_05_30cm | ecosystem: Environmental > Terrestrial > Soil > Grasslands | place: USA...
TTACAATAGGCCAGATCGAGGAGTCTCTCGCGATTTTTCGGTAGAGTTGTTTAAATAGTTTGATTCATCAAGCCACTCGCAACCCAACAGAGAGTTTGAAACAAGATTGAGTTGTGCACCATTCGTCTCGTCTCCACATGACGTTGTCCGCAAAATGCTAGAGGTAGCCAAGGCTACAAAGGACGATGTAGTCGTAGATCTCGGATGCGGGGATGGCCGGATTCTAGCGACGGCCGTCAAAGACTTCGGAGTCAAGGCAGCATTCGGCTACGAGATAAGAGAAGATCTTTTCAAAACCGCTTCGGGCGAGGTTGAGAAGCTCAACCTTACTAACAAGGTCCACGTCTACAATCGCGATCTCTTTCAAGCCGACCTTAAGGAAGCTACCCTCATAACTCTCTATCTCACAACCTATGCGAATGAGCGGTTGAAACCGAAGCTGAGAGCTGAGGCGAAGCCTGGTTCTCGAATAGTAAGTCACGACTTTATGATCAACGGATGGAAGCCATCAAGAAAAGAGAACTATAACGAACACACTATCTACGTATACTCGATCCCTGAATCCTACTCAATGTAGAGTACCGTAGCCAACTTCATCGTACTTCGACGAGAGAGCAATATTTCCAATTTCGAGAATGGCCGGAGGCTCGTTCGTTCTCGTCTCAACGAGAACCTTCCCACCATCGATTCCACTGATTCTTCCAATTCCCAGAAGCTCCTCATTGTCATTCAGTAAGCCTGCAACAAAGCTTCTGAGGCGGTGACTCTCCGGAAAGACTGTCTGTTCTAACTTGTCAAACATTCTCATTCTCGTGGCCTCTTGACTAACTTTGATCTTGTATGAGCCTTGAAGGAACCGTCGGTATCCGGCTTCTCGAGCCTTCTTCCTCTCCTCCTTAGACCGCACTCTTGCAAACGCTGAGCTCGGCAACGTTAGCGAAGTGAATTTCCCTGCGTCAAGAAGAGGATTGATAGTTTCCTCAAATCGTCCAAGCAACATCACCAGGTCAGGACGGATCTCGTCAAGCAAGAGCTGTTTGTGACGTATCGCATTGAACTCTGCTAGCCATCCGTCAGTGTTCACTATCCCAATGTCAGTCGTATCCATGACGCTCTTCTTCAATCGAGTCGCTAAATTGACAAGTTTGTCAGATACAGAAGATGGGCTAGTGTCGCCGATGAAAAACGAAAGGTTCGCTGTTACTTTGTGGAGGCCAATAATCGGTGCCTGCACAACCGATGAGCTTATCGTTGTTGGAGGCCCGATATCAGCTTGACCTACATCGGCGTCAACTACTCCAACTTTCGCTGCGTTTTCTAGACACTTGTTGGTGAGAAATGTGCAGAGGCTGGATTTGCCAGAGTCCACTTCTCCAATGATGACAGAGACTCCTCGCTGTTGCTGGAGTATTTGGGCTGCCTCGTTCCATGCCGCCGGCACCGTTGACTCTCGAATTACACTCCAGGAGCTTCCTGGACCCCGTCTGATTTCGAGAAGGCTATGGTCCGCAGCGTAGATGGGTTCTTGTCGAGGCTCCTCTATTATTGTCCACCCGTCGGACTGTATTGGAGCGCCAAGACATTTCGCGTCTCCCTTTTTCGCTCTAACCCATGCTGGTCCTTTGAGAAGTAGTGTATGACCTTGTTCTAGGTCGAGTGTGTCTTGTTTAGACATCTAAATCCGACCTGGCTAAGCTTCTTACCTCGCAGGGGAATATTGCGAATTCAAGATTGGAAACTCTCAGCACTGGCGTTCGGGGACTTGATATGTTGCTGGGAGGCGGCTTTCCGCTTCGACAGATAAGCCTCCTGTATGGCGAAGCATCAACTGGCAAAACCATACTTTCCATGCAGTGTGCCCTGGAAATGGCTCGGAAGGATTTCAAAGTCTTCTATGTGGACGCTGACCAGTCATTCTCCGCTCACCGGCTAGAACGGATGATTGGCGGGCCGGAATTGGCCGAGAAGATTGTATTGTTTCGACCCGAGGATTTCAAAGATCAAGTCGGGATTGTCGAGAACTTGGAGAATGTGCTGACTAGGACCCCAGCGTTGGTGATCGTAGACTCGATAACCGGACTCTACCGGGCTGGCGATGGAGTGTCGGAGAAGATCTTTGCACGTAACAGGGAACTGAATCGTCAGCTCGCCCACCTGAACAGTCTGGCAGCCCGATTTACATTGTGGGTCTTGCTGACTGGACAGGTTCACAGCTCCCCGTCTGGCGGAGAATGGCTGGTGGAGCCGGTGGCGACTCGTACTCTGAAGCACTGGTCTGATCTAATTCTAAGACTGAGACAGACTCCAAAGACAGATGTGAGGGACTGCCTCTTGGAGAAGAAGAACGGAATTGAAGTTTCGGGCCCTCATTCTCTATTCAGGATCGACGAGGATGGGATCGAAGATGTCTAAGGGCTGAATTATTAACCATAGGCAGTTGGTTAACGAGCGTCTAAGATAGATGACGGGACTCATTACTTCCGCTTTGCTCTTCATCGGTCCCGCCTACTTCGCCAACGCTGCGCCTCTAGTACTCGGCGGAGGTGCCGCTCTTGATGGTGGCCGAACTCTCGCAGATGGCCAGCCGATCCTTGGATCTCACAAGACGGTTCGGGGAGTGGTTGCAGGAATCGCCGTGGGGACTCTTGTTGGGCTCGCCGAGTCGGTCGTAGACTCCCGGCTTGTGATCGCAGGATTCATGATTGCGCTTGGAGCGGTTCTGGGAGATCTCTTCGGTGCCTTCGTGAAGCGCAGGCTAAAGGTAGAACCTGGGAGGACGTTTCCAGTGCTGGACCAGCTCGACTTCATTCTAGGCAGCGTTCTCCTCGGATATCCGTTCTTCCAAGTCGGGCTAATCTCAATCCTACTAGTTGTTGTTGTGACACCTCCGATACACCTAGCTACAAACTACGGCGCATATCGTCTCGGGATCAAGAAGACACGATGGTAACCCAGTTTTTTGACCTGAGAAAGAGGGCCTAGAACCCGATTTCTATTCTCCAAGGGTTAGCCGTCTCGGATAAGATGGGACCAAAATAGCCACAGTGTTCGCAACGGTACCAGATCTGATTTCTGCCCAGCGGCAGATCGTCCGAACCACGGTCGGGCGTCGTCTGATCCACATCTTGGGCATTTCCTACCACACTAAATCACCTTGGTTTCGAGATGTCGGGGATTGACGTTATTGATTCTCCTAGGAATTTGCTTAAGTCCTAGAATATTCCCGGAGGCACGGGAACCGCACTGTTCAGCGATGTTAGACCAGTCTTCGTGAAACTTCGAGAGAACGCGTTTCTCGTGATGCCCGTGGGCTACCTGGTGATTCTTCTTCTCCGGTACGTCTATTATGGAGTGCTATTCTCGTTCTCGCTCGGACTCGTCTTCCTAGCTCTGCTGCCACTAACACTGCTTCTGGGAAGGACCGCACAATTCGTCAGAGAGCTAACGCCCTTCATCGTCCTCCTTATGTCGTACGAAGCTCTCCAAGGTGTAGCAGGGTCTCTGACTCTAGCTCCCGTCATTCATCCGACTGCTAGCTCAGGGCTTTCCTATGGAGTCATTCAGGCTGTTCAGTCAGCGTTCTTGTCGCCCGACCTTACGGACGCCATGAGCCTCTTGTACGGTCTACATTTTCCTCTCGTAATCGGTTCAGCGATTCTACTATGGTACTCAAACAAAATACTCTACAAGAGGTACGTCTACTCACTCGTAGCCTGCTCCTACGTCTCACTGATCTTCTACACCATAGCTCCGTCAGCCCCGCCCTGGTACAATGGCGTCGCCTCCAACCTGCTCGCAACGACGAGCGCTCAGATCGGCTCTTCCAGCCTCTTCTCGGAACTAGCCAAGATCGGTAGCATGATCGAATCCGACAAACTTGCCGCCTTTCCCAGTCTTCACGCCGCCTACGTCGTTCTCTTCAGCTACTTCACTATCAAACTGAAAAGAACATATGGCCTTGTCAGTATTCCGATAACTGTCGGGGTGCTGTTCTCAACCATCTATCTCGGCCAACACTACGTCACTGATCTGGTTGCGGGAGTCGTGGTAGCTGCGGCTTGCGTGCTAATGGTCGCTCGGTTGGACAGAAAGGGCAAGACCTTGCCGGTGATTCCTCTTACCGGAAAGCTCTAAAGCCAGCCGGGCCAAAATCGAGGACGTGAATTCTACAAAGAGCCTTGGGGAAGAACTGTCAAGAGTCAGCCTTGAGACTGCTGCTCGAGAGAACGCTACATACGCAGATTTCAGACTCGTCAACACAATCTCCGAGGTTGTTAGTGTAATCAATGAGAATCCTGCAAGTGAAGAATTGAATGACTTGGGCGCTGGAATGAGGGTCCTCTACAAAGGCTCAGGGTGGGGCTTCGCAGACACCGACGATGTCAATCCGGAAAACATCCGGGAGACTACACGTAAGGCAGTAGCGTTGGCTCGCGGTGCGTCAAAGATTGGATCGAAAGGATCCTTCGTCAAGGAACCGGTTCATGTGGACGATTGGATTTCGCCAAAGAAGAAGGACCCGCTCGCTGTGTCGACAGATACGAAATACGGAGTTCTCCAGGATGCTACCGGGAGAATGAAGGAGGAGGGCATAGTAGCCAGAAGAGGCCAGATTTTCTCGACTAGGATCGAGAAATACTTCGCGAACTCTGAGGGCTCTAAAATCTTTCAAGACTTGACACAGACAGGCGCATCACTGATTGTAGCGGCAAAGGGACCATCAGGCATCCAGAGGAGATCCATTCAGCAGTATGTGCTGGGGGGCTATGAACTCCTAGACGATCTAGATCTTCCCGGTCAAGCTCCAACGCTGACAAAAGAGGCATTAGCGCTGACGCAGGCCGAAGGATGCCCAGAAGGCAAGTCGGACGTAATACTGAGCGCCGACCAAGTCGGACTACAAGTGCACGAGTCGTGCGGCCACCCTATCGAGCTCGACAGGGTATTGGGGTACGAGGCTAATTTTGCAGGCAGAAGCTTCTTGACACCTGATCAGCTCGGAAAAATGCAATACGGCAGCGAACACGTGAGTATCGTAATGGACGCTACGGTAGCGCATGGACACGGGCTTGGTACATTCGCGTACGATGATGAGGGCGTCCAGGCTCAGCGAAAATACGCTGTGAAGAACGGGAAATTTGTAGGCTATCTAATGTCACGCGGAACAGCGTCCCATGTTGGAGAGACTAGGAGTAATGGCTGCATGCGAGCCGACACCTACAAACTCCCGATTATTCGAATGACCAATGTGAGCCTTGAACCGGGAAACTGGGACTATGATGAGCTGATAGAAGATACGCGAGATGGAGTACTCATGGACACGAACTACGGCTGGAGCATCGACCAGAAAAGATACAACTTCCAATTCAACTGCGAAAAAGGATACCGGATAAAGAACGGCAGCCTCGGAGAAATGATCCGGGGTCCTGGCTATTCTGGAATAACACCAGAGTTCTGGAACGCCTGCGACGCAGTCGGTAACCAGAAGAGCTGGGTCCTGTGGGGAACCCCCAACTGTGGAAAAGGACAGCCCCAGCAAGTCATGGGCACCGGTCACGGAGCAGCGCCTTCAAGGTTCAGAAACATCCGGATATTTGGAGCGTCCTAGCCATGTCACAGAGCAGCACACAGAAACAAACATCCCTCGCGCAGCAAGGATATCGAGTCTTTGACCTAGTGCGGAAGTTCGCCAGAGGAGCCCAAGAAATCGAAGCAACCCTGACGTCTACGACGGGCGAGTCCCTTCGTTTTGGAAATAACGAACTTGGACAGTCGCAGTTCACGAAGAGCAGAACGCTCTCTGTCAGGCTAGCATCGGGGAAGAAGCAAGCACGAACGACTACCGGGAGACTCGATGAGAGCTTCATTCAGAAGGCAGTTGAGAAGACAGTTGCCCAGCTAAATACCGCGCCTGAGGACCCAGACTATCTACCAATGTTGGGACGCCAGAAATATCCCACCTTGAACAGATATCATGAACGAACAGTCGAAGAGTCCGCTGAGACCAAAGCAGGCCACGTTGGACATGCAATTGATCTAGCACGGAAGAACAAACTGCTCGCATCAGGAATCCTGGGAACAAGCTTTGACGAGGTTTTCATGCTCAACACAGCAGGACTGGAAGCAGACTACAGAGGAACTGGCGGCTACTTCTCACTGACAATGGACGCTGATAATGGAAACCAGACAGGATTCGCAATGTCCACCTTCGCTGATATCTCGGAGCTCAACCCCGGCGAAGTGTCGGAGACCGCACTGGAACGAGCGCGACTCAACAAGGCACAGTCCGAGATCGCGCCGGGAAAATTCGACGTCGTAATCGACCCTAATGCCTGGAGTGAAATGTTGTTCTTCTTCATAGTCTCAGCGAGCACCGGATTTTCTCCTGATTTCGGGGTGAGACAGTATCGCGAGGGACGGAGCTACCTGTCCGGTCGCATGGGTGAGAAGATACTTGGCGACAATGTCACGCTCGTGGATGATGTGTACCATCCGCTACAGACGGGTCCCGCCTTTGACGGAGAAGGCTATCCAAAGAGCAAACTGACCCTGGTCGAGGATGGATTGCTGAAGGGGCTAGCGTCAAGCCGGATATCGGCTCATAGGTACAACGGTGTCAACCCAACAGGGCATGAGTTGCCTCTGCCCAACCCACTAGGCGAAGCTCCCACTAATCTGGTCGTACACGGAAAAGGAGGGACCAAGACCACTGACGAGCTTGTCAGCGAATTGGACAAGGGATTATTGTTGACGAGGCTTTGGTACATTCGAGAAGTCGAGCCGCGAACCAAGACCCTGACTGGCATGACTAGGGATGGGACCTTCCTTGTAGAGAATGGTGAGATCAAGAGACCGGTGAAGAATCTGAGGTTCAACCAGAGCCTTCTTGATCTGTTCAAGAACATTGACGGATTCACCGAACCCGTAAGGAACACTTCGTTCACTGGAACCGCGATGCTGCAACCAGGAATATTGGCGAGAGACTTCAACTTCACTAGTGTGTCGCCATTCTAAACCGGGATCCTCCGGAGATTCGGAAGTAACTCAGAATGTGTGGGGCACGGGCAAGGGTCCCACGCCCACGGACTACTTCATCGCCAGGGTGGGATTCTGCGAGAACGTCATATTCGAGCGAAACGCCAGCATCGCGAACCTGAGCATCGACTCCCTAGAAACAACTGTGACCGGAACCTGGGATCGAAGAGTGCTCTTTGATATAGACGGAGTTGCGCCCAGCTTCAAAACCATCACAGTCGAAACAAGGATCACGACGAAAGACTCTGTCCAGAAAGTCGTCGAGGTCGCGAATCAGACCCACAGACGGTGTCCAGTACATGCAACCCTGAGCCGAGCTACTGTGATGATCTTCAGGCTGATTGTAAACGGTCAGATCTTTCCGCTCTAGTCGAGGAAGATGATTTGCTTCACGTCACAGAAGCTGACGTAAGAAATCTTCTCTCGTTCTCAAAAGCCATCGGATTGGCCAGGGAAGCATATACAAGACTGGCCAAAGGAGAGGCCCTGAATCCTCAGCGTGTCACGCTGACGGTTTCAAGAGGAGCTTCTATGTTCTTTATGCCTGCACATATTCTTGGACAAAGAACCGTCTCAGTCAAGATTGCCCGGGTGAACCCGGAGAACCCAGCGCTCTCTCTTCCTACCGTAATGTCTGATATCTTTGTGTACGATTCGCGAAGTGGAGTCTTGCTCGCTGAGATCGCTGGCGAGAGCTTGACCACTATTCGGACAGCCGCGAGTTCCGCAGTGGCGACCGATTTTCTCGCGCGAAGAGATGTGGAATGCCTAGGGTTGTTCGGTGCGGGTCGTCAGGCAGAGGCTCACGTCCATGCCATTCAACAGGTGAGGGACATATCCCGAGTGGTCGTCTATTCAAGGGAAAAGAATAGACTGGAAGCTTTTGCTAAACAGATCTCACAGGACTGCGAAGTAGAGACTTTGCCCGCAGATTCTCCGGAGAAGGTCGTGAAAGAATCTGATCTGCTCGTAACCGCGACCACATATCACACTCCACTATTCAAAGGCGAGCTGGTCAAGAACGGCGCCCACGTGAACGCCATTGGAGCAGCGCAACCTGACGCGAGGGAAGTTGGCACATCACTGGTCAAGAGGTCTACGCTAATCGTGGATTCGCGAGAACAGGCGATATCCACCTATGGAGACATCGTCATTCCAATAAGAGAAAGGGCCATTGACCCGACCCACATTCGAGCTGAACTGGGAGAATTGCTTGTCGGGAAAAGTTCGATTTCGCATAGCACAAACGACATTACATTGTTCAAGTCGGGAGGACTAGCAGTCCTCGATGCAATGGCGGCTGACTACATTGTGTCACGGATCGAGAGAAAGAGTCTCTAACTACTTCTCGTCCTCAGTGTACCTTCTTTCTGTAGGATTGAAAGACCAATAGGTCGTAGAGAATCTTTGAGAAACCCCCTGTCAGAATGGGCAGGGACGAGGCACCAACCGTGAACATGATAGCAGTCAGCGGTCCCCCCAGCGTGCCACTCAAGCTCCGGGACGTATTCGTGATCGCGTTCGCGGGCACCCTCTCTTGGTCCGTAAACAACTGCGCCATGAAAGCCTGTCTTGTTGGCACATCCATCTGCGATATGCTCTGTCTAAGAAACAGGAATATCAGAGCCGATAAGAATGAGCCTGCGAGCGGGACCATAATGAGAAAAATGTTGGACAACAAGTGAGTGGATACCATGGTTCTAAGATTTCCCAGTTTTTCAGCGAGAAGCGGCGCCGCCAAGGTCGAGAAGGCGGTAACAACGTTGACCGCGAGAAATATTATTCCCAGGCTGGATAGCGATACTTTGTAGACTTGGCTGAACCAGTAGGAAAGGACGAACTGGGAGACAAGGCTTCCACCAAACGCGTCGATCGAATAGAAGGCCGATAGTTTCGTGATGTCCCGTCTCGCTTCAGGGCGGATATTGCCAAGACCCATCTTTCTTCGTCCAGTCTCCCGAGATTCAATGTTCCCTAGCTTACGATAGACGACTAGGAGCAGGATTCCGACTAGCCCGTATACAAGATAGAGCAGTCGAGAGGCGAGGAGACTATCTTGGAAATAGTCCGGAGCTGACGCGGCGAACGCTCCGATTGACGATGCTCCATATCCAATGAAATTGTAAAGCCCAAAAGCTCGGTTCTCCCTGCCTCCTGCTACTAGGATTGGTAGAACTCCCGTCTCGATTGACTGGAATGGTCCAGCTTCGGTCCCAGTCGTACTGATGTTGCCAAGAAAGAGACCCAACAGGATCAAGGGCAAGAAGATGGTGGATGAGAGCAGGAAGCCGGAGACGACTACTAGAAGGCTGAAGGCCAGAAGGGATCTTCTGCGTCCTAGATAGTCTCCGTACCATGTCAATATGGTGTTGAAGAAAGCGTTGCCTGCGAGGATCGCAGTAAGCCCTATGCCCACGTACAGGGCTGAGTACCCCAATCTAGCGAGGTAAATTGGAGTAAGGATACTCAACAGACTTGAAACAGAGGCTCTAGAGGCCTTCGAGATGAAGATGTAGGAGAGTCTCTGCATCCCCCCATGTCAGAGAAAGGCAGGGGTCTTGAGGTTTGGCTGGACACTTTGAAGCGTTGACGAGCCAGATGGGCCCTCAACCTAGGGTTAAATCTCAAACCCATATCGACTGTTCCATGCGTTTCTCGACTAGGGCCATACATGCTGGCCAGGACCCTGATCCCGTAACCGGCAGCGTCACCGTTCCGGTCTACCTCACCAGCACCTACCAGCAACCCGGACCGGGCAAAGAGGGAAAATACGTTTACAGTCGGACAGCCAATCCGACCCGCACCGCCCTTGAAGAATGCCTAGCCAGCCTAGAAGAGGGACGATACGGTTTGGCATTCAGCAGTGGTATGGCTGCGACAACTACAATCCTCCTGTCATTGAAAAAGGGCGATCACGTCGTTGCAGGAGACGACATCTATGGCGGGACCTACCGACTATTCGAGCAAGTACTCCGGAACTACGGCCTGCAGTTCACCTATGTCAATCCGGAAAATCCAGACAATGTCGAGAAAGCGATCCGAAAGAACACGCGGATGATCTGGGTAGAGACACCGACGAATCCGTTAATGCGGATCGTAGACATTCGACAAATTAGCAAGATTAGCAAGAAGGCTCACGCCCTTCTCGTCGTCGACAACACCTTCATGAGCCCATTTCTTCAGAACCCGCTACAGCATGGGGCCGACATTGTCGTACATAGCACCACCAAATACCTCGGCGGCCATAGCGACCTCATCGGCGGCGCCACCATTTCAAGGGATGAGGATGTTCAAACTCGTCTCAAGTATCTGCAGAACGCTGTTGGGGCTATCCCTGGGCCCTTGGACTGCTATCTCGTTCTTCGAGGCATCAAGACATTGGCTGTACGAATGGATCGACACAGCGAAAACGCGAGAACGATCAGCGAATTTCTCACTAAGCA
>Ga0066685_10001377_pt1 | contig 10456 bp, 9 predicted proteins | sample GraSoiAngelo_134_FD_62305 | JGI IMG/M metagenome (GOLD analysis project Ga0066685, IMG submission 62305) | Grasslands soil microbial communities from the Angelo Coastal Reserve, California, USA - 14_0929_05_30cm | ecosystem: Environmental > Terrestrial > Soil > Grasslands | place: USA...
AAAAACGTCTTCCGGTTCTGAGATTCCACCCACACCCGCTGCACCTCGCGTTGCAGCAGTTCGCGTGCCTGCGCGTCGAGGGCGCCGAACGGCTCGTCGGCCAATACGACGTCGGGGTCGGCGGCGAGCGCGCGCGCGAGCGCCACCCGCTGTCGCATGCCTGCGGACAGCTCGTGGGGCTGCGCGTCTGCCCAGCCCTCGAGGTGAACGTTCGCGAGCCATCGCTGTGCGACGGCGCGGCGCTCGGATAGCGGCACGCCGATCAGGTCCAGCCCGAGCTCCACGTTGCCCCGCACCGACAGCCATGGGAACAGCGCCGGCTCCTGGAAGAGCACGGCCCGGTCCGGCCCGGGCCCGGTGATCGGACGACCGTCGAGCAGCGCCTGCCCGCTGGTCGGCTCGACCAGCCCGGCGAGGACGTTCAGCAGTGACGTCTTCCCGCACCCGCTCGGGCCGAGGAGACAGACGAACTCACCGGCCGCGACGTCGAAGGTGAGGCGATCCGTCGCGGTCACGGTTTCGCCCCACGCGGTTCGACGCGTCACGACGAGGTCTCGGAGCGCGAGCTTCGGTTCCGCGGGAGCGGAGGGACGGTCGGCGAGGGTGCGGATCGCGTTGGCCATCAGCGCAGACGGAACTTCTCCGCCATCTCGACCTGGACGACCTTGCCGTCCTGCACGACCAGCACGACCGTGCCGAACTGGATCTTGCGGAGGATGTCCGCGACCTTCGCAAGGACGAGCTTCTCCTCCTCCGTCAGGGCGAGTTCGGAGAGATGCTCGTCGGCTGCCGACTTCGAAGCTTCGACCATCACGCGGATGCTACGCGGTCACTCGAGGGGCGTCTTCGAGATACTCGAGCGTGCACATCGATGTCCGGATCGTCTTCGCCGCTGCCATCGTGGGCTTCACGGTCGGGCTGACGGGGATGGGCGGGGGCGCGCTCATGACCCCGATCCTCCTCATCTTCTTCAACATCAACCCGACCGCCGCCGTCTCCTCGGACCTCGTGGCAGCGATGGCGATGAAGCCCGTGGGCGGCGGGGTCCACATCCGCCGCCGAACCGTCCGGTGGGATCTGGTGCGGTGGCTCTGCATCGGCTCGATCCCGGCCGCGTTCGGCGGGGTCATGGTCCTGCAACAGGTGGGCGATCCCGTGGCGATCGAGGACACGACGAAGAGTCTCCTCGGCATCACGCTGCTGCTCGCGGCCGCCGCGATGGTCTTCAAGAGCTATCTGCAAGGCCGGCGGAGCGCGGCGTCGCGGCGCTCGGGCGTCAGCCCGCACGCCACGCCGCCGCCGCTTCGCGTTCGCCCGGTCGCGACGGTGCTCGTCGGTGTGCTCGGCGGGTTCCTGGTCGGTCTCACGTCGGTCGGTTCGGGCTCGATCATCATCGTCTGTCTGATGCTCTTGTATCCGAGCCTGCGGGGGGCCGAGCTCGTGGGTACGGACCTCGTCCAGGCGATCCCGCTCGTCTCGGCAGCGGCGCTTGCCCACATCCTCGTCGGGGATTTCAAGCTCGGCTTGACGGCGACGATCCTGATCGGGGCGCTGCCCGCCGTTTGGGTCGGCGCCCGCATGTCATCGAAGGCGCCGGACGGCGTGATCCGTCCGGCCCTCGTCTTCGTCCTCGTCGCGACCTCTCTCAAGCTGCTGGGCCTCTCGACGGCCCTGCTGGGCGGCACGCTCGTGCTGTTCGCGCTGCTCGCCTTGCCGATCTGGGGTGCGCTGGACGCTGCGGCGCACCCCGAACCCATCTGGGTGCGAGCGGGTCTCGACCGCCGGAGGTGGATCCGATGGCAGGCTTGGCTCGCACCGGTCGGGATCGGGTTCGGGGTGGCGGTCGCCTACTTCGCGCGTACCCGACCCCAGCTCGTCGCCGCGTCGCTCGTCGCTCAGCCGGGGCCCGTACCGAGGTAGGAGGGCTGATGTTCGAACGGATCGTGGTCGCGATCGACGGCTCCCGGGAGGGCAGCAAGACCGTTCCCATGGCGCTGGACCTCGCCACCCGATACGCGTCGACGGTCACGGTGGTCCATGTCCGCGAGCACACGAAGTACGAAGGGTCGGACGTGGATCTCGGCCCCGAGATCGGGGCCGACGAGCTCGTGGATGGAACGGTCGCACGTCTCCGCGAGGCGGGCATCGAGGCGGACGGCGTGATCCGCCGGGTGGCCCCGGGCGCGACGCCCGAGCAGATCGTGGAGGTCGCTCGCGAGACCGATGCCAATCTGATCGTGATGGGGACGCGCGGGATGACGGAGTGGAAGAGTCTCTTGCTTGGCGGCGTTGCCAACAAGGTCGTCCAGCATGCGCCTTGCCCCGTGCTGCTGGTCCGCTGACATCCGCTCATCGCCACGAGTTCGTTGACACCACATGCCTCTACGCGGCATCCTTGCGGCGACGCGGACGTGCAACCGGACATCCGGAGCCGTCGCGCCGATGGACAGCGGCTCCAGGAGCCGCAGACGGACGTCCATATCTCTTTCGGTTGACCGGACCACCGGAGGCCGAGCCCCAGAAGCGAGTCGGTGCGCCACGTGTACCGGCCCGACCGGAAGGAGCTTCGCATGCCCTTGTGGTCCAAGCGGCGGCGCTTCGCCGCTCCCCTCGCCCTCGCCCTGTTCGCTCTCGCCGCGTGCTCCAACGCGAGCGCGAACGGGGGGAGCGTTGCCTGCGGCTCGTCTTCAGGCTCGACCGTGATCAACTTCGCTGCGTACAGCACGCCGCGCGAGGTCTACGACGCGAAGATCATCCCCGCCTTCGTGAAGGGATGGAAGGACAAGACCGGTCAGACCGTGCTCTTCAACGAGTCCTACGCCGGTTCCACGACCCAGGCGCAGAACGTCGTCAACGGGCTCGGCTCCGACGTCGTGGCGCTGTCGTTGGCGCCCGACATCCAGACGATCCAGGATGCCGGGCTGATCACGCACGATTGGACCCAGGCCCCCGACGGCGGCATGGTCTCAGCGTCGGTCGCGGTCTTCGACGTCCGCTCCGGCAACCCCAAGGGCATCAAGGATTGGAGCGACCTCGCCACCGCTGGGACCGGGGTGCTCACGCCGGACCCGGCGCAGAGCGGTGGTGCCCGGTGGAACCTCGTCGCGCTGTGGGGGGCGGCGCTCCGTGGAGACGTCACCGGCATCGCGAAGGGCGATGAAGCGGCGGCGGCGACGCTGATGCAGGCCGTCACGCACAACGTGATCTCGTACGACAAGAGCGCCCGCGATTCGATCCAGAACTTCGAATCGGGCAACGGCGATGTTGCCATCACCTACGAGAACGAGGTGAAGACGGCACAGGCGGCCGGGGAACCGCACACGGCGGTGTACCCGAAGGGGACCGTGCTCATCGAGAACCCGGTCGCGGTCGTCGACAAGAACGCCCAAGCCCATTGTGTGGAGGACGTGGCCAAGGCGTTCGTCGACTATCTCCACACGAAGGAGGCGAAGGACTTCTACACGACGGTCGGTTACCTCCGCCCGGTCGATCCCGCCAAGGCAGCCGCGGGAGATCCGGCGAACGGGTTCCCCGCGATCCACGACCTGTTCACGGTCGCCGATCTCGGCGGATGGGACGCGCTGGACCAGAAGCTGTTCAGCGATACGGGGATCGCCACCCAGGCGATCGCCCAGGGCTGATCGCGACGATGGGCAGCGTCGCGCAGACGCTCGGTGGCCGCAGCGGGCTGTGGTCCTCGCAGAGGACCACAGCCGTGCTGCGCCACCTTGCCCTGCGCGGCGCTGCCGTCGTCTACCTCGGTCTGCTCGTGGCTCTGCCGGTCGTCGCCGTGATCACGAAGGGCTTCGGCGACGGGCTCGGCACGTTCCGAGACGCGATGGCGACGCCGGCCGCGTGGGCGGCGATCCGCCTCACGCTGTGGACCTCCACCGTGGCGGCGGGGCTGAACGCCGTGATGGGCACGCTCCTCGCCTGGGTCCTTGTCCGCTACCGGTTCCCGGGTCGCCGACTCCTCTCGACCCTGATCGACCTCCCGCTCGCGATCCCGACACTCGTCACGGGCGTGATGATCCTCGCCCTCTACGGACCGAACTCCGTCTTCGGTCGGTTCCTGGACGACCTCGGTATCCGGATCCTGTTCACCCCGATCGCCATCGTGATCGCGCTCTGCACGGTCACGTTGCCGCTCGTCGTGCGGAACGTCCAGCCCGTGCTCCAGGAGCTCGATCCCGCGGAGGAGGAAGCGGCCGCGACGCTCGGCGCCGGGCCGCAGGCCACCTTCCGGCGCGTGGTGTTCCCCGCGATCCGTTCTGCGGTGGTCGCGGGAACGCTCCTCACGTTCTCCCGCTGCTTGGGGGAGATCGGGAGCGTGATCCTGGTCGCCGGCAACATCCCGAAGAAGACCCTGACCGCGCCGGTGTTCATCTTCCAGCTGACCTCGCAGTTCAAGCCGGCCCAAGCGGCTGCGGTCGCGACGCTGCTGTTCGGGCTCTCCTTCGTGCTGGTCCTCGTGACCAGCCGGTTGATCGCACGCAACGAGGCCTCGGCATGAGCGTCGTGGCGACCCCGAATGTGCGCCGCCGCGGATGGCTCCTGGCGGCGTGTCTCGTCTGGGTCGGCGTGCTGCTCCTGGTGCCGCTCGTCGGCATCGTCATCACCGCGCTCGAGCCGGGGATCCACGTGGTGACCCAGACGCTGCGTGCTCCGGACGTGATCCACGCGCTGGAGCTCACGGCCGTGATCACCGCCATCTCCGTCGTCGTCACCGCGCTCTTCGGTGTTGTCGTCGCTTGGGTGCTCGTCCGGCAGCGGTTCTGGGGTCGGTCGCTGTTGAACGCGACCGTCGACCTTCCGTTCGCCCTTTCGCCGGTCACGGTCGGGTTGGCTGCGCTGGTGCTCTTCGGCCCCGGCGGGTGGCTGGCGTCGTTCTTCGAGTCCCGCGGCATCCAGATCATCTTCGCGCTGCCGTCGATGACCCTCGTCACGATCTTCATCTGCGTTCCGTTCACGATCCGCGAGATCGTCCCCGTGCTGGAGGAGATCGGGCTCGATGAAGAGGACGCGTCCCGCACACTCGGCGCCTCGGTCTGGCAGACCTTCTTCCGCGTGACGCTGCCGAACATCCGCTGGGCACTCGCGTACGGCGTCGCCCTCACGACCGCGAGAGCGATCGGCGAGATCGGGGCCGTGCTCATCGTGAGCGGGCTCCTCCAGGGCAAGACGGAGACCGCGACGCTGTTCATCTTCCGGGCGTACGAAGAGCGCCAGGTCCCGGCCGCCTACGTGGTGGCCCTGCTCCTCGCCGCCGTTTCCGTGACCCTCTTGGTCGTGATCGAGTTCCTCCGTCACCGACAGGAGCGCGAAAGGAGCCGCACATGAGCACGCCCATCGTCGTCGAGGGGCTCACGAAGCGCTTCGGTTCGTTCGAGGCGGTCACCGACGTGACCTTCACCGCGCCGGCCGGCGCGATCACCGCGCTCCTCGGGCCGTCGGGGTCCGGGAAGAGCACCGTGCTCCGGATGATCGCGGGGTTGGAAGAGCCGAGCGCCGGCCGAATCGTGATGGACGACGAGGAGCTCACGGTCAAGAGCGTGCAGGAGCGCCGCGTCGGCTTCGTGTTCCAGCACTACGCGTTGTTCCGGCACATGACGGTCGCCGAGAACGTCGGGTTCGGGCTCCGCGTCCGGAAGCAGGACAAGACGGTGCGCGAAGCACGGGTGCGCGAGCTGCTCGAGCTCGTACACATGGAGCCGTTCGCCGACCGCTACCCGGAACAGCTCTCGGGCGGGCAACGGCAGCGCGTGGCGCTCGCGCGCGCGCTCGCGCCGGCGCCGAGAGTGCTCCTTCTGGACGAGCCCTTCGGGGCGCTCGACGCCAAGGTCCGGCAGGATCTGCGCCGCTGGCTCGACGAGCTCCACCGCGAGCTGGGCGTCACGTCCCTCCTGGTCACCCACGACCAGGAGGAGGCCCTGGAGCTCGCGAACCAGATCGTCGTGATGCACGAGGGACGCGTCGAGCAGGTGGGCTCGCCGGGCGAGATCTACGACCGGCCCGCAACACCCTTCGTCGCCGGTTTCGTCGGTGCCGCGAACGTCCTCCACGGGGAGGTCGTCGGCGGTCACATCCATCTCGGGTCGATCCGGATCCCCGGCGCGGCACACCTGGATGAGGGAGCGTCGGCCGCCGCGTTCGTTCGTCCGCACGACGTGCGCGTCGCGTCGGGGGACGGGGATGTTGCGGCCGTGGTCGAGCGGGTGGCATCGCTCGGCTGGCTGTCCCGGGTGAGCCTCAAGCTCCCCTGGGGCGAGACGTTGATCGCGCACGTACCGAACGACGACCTCGTGGGCGTCGTGGAAGGCGACACGATCCACGTCGATCTCCGTAACCCCAAGGCGTTCCTGGTCGGCAGCGAGACCTCCACCGAACGCGCCGACGTGTCCGCCCGAACCTGAGCGCCAGGGGGGCGGGCCTGCGGTGTCCCGTAGACTGAAAACGCCATGCCGGCCACCGTCGTACTCGGGACCCAATGGGGTGACGAGGGCAAGGGCAAAGCGGTCGACTACCTCGCCGATCGGATGGACGTGGTGGTCCGCTACCAGGGAGGCAACAACGCGGGCCACACGATCATCGCCGAGGGTCGGCTGCTCAAGCTCCACCTCGTTCCGAGCGGCATCCTGTACCCCCACGTCACGTCGGTGATCGCCGACGGCGTCGTCGTCAACCCCGAGGTCCTGCTGGGCGAGATGGACGACCTCGCGGGAGCCGGGGTCGACGTCTCCGGGCTCCGACTCAGCCTCAACGCGCACCTGATCATGCCCTATCACCTGGAGATGGAGAAGGTGACGGAGCGGTTCTTGGGGAAGAACGCCCTGGGCACCACGAAGCGAGGGATCGGCCCCGCGTATGCCGACCGAGCGTCGCGTGTCGGGATCCGCGTCCAGGATCTCTACGACGAGAAGATCTTCCGGGAGAAGCTCGAGGTCGTCCTTAAGGAGAAGAACCAGATCCTCACGAAGGTGTACGGACGGCTCGCGATCCCGATCGAGGGCATCGTGGAGGACTACGTGGGCTACGCGGAACGCCTCCGTCCGTACGTCGCCGACACGACGAAGCTCCTGTACGAGGCCCTCACGGCGAGCAAGCATGTCCTGCTGGAGGGCGCCCAGGGGGCGATGCTCGATCTGGACCACGGCACGTACCCGTTCGTGACCTCCTCGACCCCGACCGCGGGCTACGCGGCGGCGGCGGGCGGTTTCGGACCGCAGCACATCGACCGGGTGGTGGGTGTCACGAAGGCCTACGTCACCCGCGTCGGCGCCGGGCCCTTCCCCACCGAGGCGCTGGATGACGACGGGGAGCGGATAGGCGAGCGCGGACACGAGTTCGGCACGACGACCGGTCGCAAACGCCGGTGCGGCTGGTTCGACGGGCCGGTCTTGCGGTCGGCCGCGCGACTCAACGGGCTCACGGAGCTTGTGCTGACCAAGCTCGACGTCTTGAGCGGGTTCGAGACCGTCAAGGTCTGCGTTGGCTACCGCACGCAGGGAGAGCTGTTCGACGACGTCCCGCCGACCCAGACGCAGTTCCATCATGCGGAGCCCGTGTGGGAGGAGCTGCGCGGCTGGGACGAGGAGCTCGGCGACGCTCGAGAGCTCGACGATCTGCCGAAGGAGGCGCAGCAGTACGTCCGCTTCCTGGAGGAGCTCGGCGGCGTCCCGGTGTCGGCCGTCGGTGTCGGTCCGGCTCGGGAGCAGAGCATCCCGGTGACGGCGTGAAGGTCCTCGTCGTCGGGGGTGGGGGCCGCGAGCACGCGCTCTGCTGGCGCTTGGCGCAGGATCCCGCGGTCACGCGCGTGCTCGCGGCCCCCGGGAACGCCGGCATCGCGCAGGTCGCGGAGTGCTTCCCGGACGTGCGGGCGGACGACCTCGATCAGGTCGTGGACCTGGTCGAGCGACGGGACGTCGAGCTCACGGTCGTCGGGCCGGAGGTCCCGCTGGTCGCCGGGCTGGCCGACGCGCTCCGGAAACGCGGGCGGAACGTCTTCGGTCCGTCGGCGGCCGGCGCGCGCATCGAAGGGTCGAAAGCCTTCGCGAAGGAGATCATGGCGCGCCGCGGCATCCCGACCGCCCGGTCGGGCGCGTTCGATGACGTCGGCCGGGCCGTTGCGTTCGTCGACGAGCTCGGCGGCGCCGCGGTCGTGAAGGCCGACGGGCTCGCCGCGGGCAAGGGCGTGGTGGTGGCGTCGGACCGCGGAACGGCGGCGATGGCGATCGAGGACTGCCTGGTCGCGGGCGCGTACGGCGACGCCGGCCGGACGGTCGTCGTCGAGGAGGTCCTGGAGGGTCCGGAGGTCAGCATCTTCGCCGTGACGGACGGCAAGGGCTCGTGCGTGCTGCTCGACAGCGCACAGGACCACAAACGGGTCGGGGACGGCGACACAGGACCGAACACGGGAGGGATGGGCTGCTACTCCCCGGTCCCGTTCCTCGATCAAGACACCGCCACCTGGGTCCTGGACAACGTCCTGACGCAGGTCGTCGACGAACTCCGTCCGTATCGGGGCGTCCTGTACGCCGGACTGATGCTGACGCCCGACGGTCCGAAGGTCCTCGAGTTCAATTGCCGGTTCGGGGACCCGGAGACCCAGGTGCTGCTCCCGCGGATGCCCTATGGGTTCGGGACCCTGCTGCACGCGTGTGCGACGGGCCGGCTCGCGTACGAGGCGGCCCACGCCGGGTTCGACGACGGCGCCGCGGTGACCGTCGTGATCGCGAGCGGCGGCTACCCGGGCGCGTACGGTATCGGGTTCCCGATCCACGGGCTCGAGGCCGCCGAGGCGATCGAGGGGGTGACCGTGTTCCACGCTGGGACCGCGCGCGATGACGAGGGCCGGTTCCTCACCGCCGGCGGGAGGGTGCTCTCGGTCACCGGCGTTGGTGCCGATCTCGCCGAGGCTCGCGCGCGCGCCTACCAGGGCGTCGACGGGATCCACTTCGACGGCGCGCATCACCGCACCGACATCGCCGCGCATGCGGTGGAAGGAGCCCGAGCATGATCGATGTGCAAGAGCCCGCGCCGCTCGTCGGGGTGCTCGCCGCCTCGCCGGCCGAGCTCCCGATCCTCCGCCAGGCGGGGCTGATCCTCGAGAAGTTCGACGTCCCGCACGAGGTGCGGATCATGTCGTCGTCGCGCAACCCGGATCTGGTCGATGAGTACGCGCGGACCGCGTTCGAGCGGGGGCTCAAGGTGATCGTGTGCTCGACCGGGCTCTCGGGTCACCTCGCGGCGGCCGTCGCGGCTCGGACCGTGCTTCCGGTGATCGGGGTGCCGATCGCGACCGCCCCCCAGATGGTGGGCAACGAGGCGCTCGCGATCACGGCGCAGATGCCGACCGGCGTGCCGATCGCGACGGTCGGCGTCGACGCCGCGGTCAACGCCGCGATCCTCGCCGTCGAGATCCTGGGCGTTCAGGACGAGGAGATGCAGGCGCGCTTGTGGAAGTTCAAGGACGACCTGGCGGAGGGTCTCAAGCTGTGATCCCGCGCTACGAGGTCCCCGAGATCGCCGAGGTGTGGGCGGACCAGAGCCGGATGGCGAACTGGCTCGAGATCGAGCTCCTCGCGGTCGAGGCGTGGTCCGAGCTGGGCACGATCCCCGAAGCCGACGCCCGCGCGTGTCGCGAGCGCGCGTCGTTCACGGTCGAGGCCGTGAACGAGCGCGAGCGCGTCACGCGCCACGACGTCGCCGCCTTCGTCGACGTCGTGGCCGCCTCGATCGGCGAGCCGGGACGCTGGATCCACTTCGGCATGACGTCATCCGACGTCGTGGACACCGGGCTTGCGCTCCAGCTCCGGGCGGCGAGCGACGTCCTGCTTGCCGATCTCGAGCGGCTCCTCGCCGCCACGAAACGCCGCGCCCTCGAGCATCGCGACACGGTCTGCATCGGCCGCACGCACGGCGTACACGCGGAGCCGACCTCCTTCGGGCACAAGCTCGCCGTCTTCGCGTTCCAGCTCGATCGGGACCGCGAACGGCTCCGCCGGGCGCGCGAGGGCGTCGCCGTGGGCGCCATCAGCGGTGTCGTCGGGTCCTACGCGAGCGTCGACCCCCGGGTCGAGGAGCGGGTCTGCGCGCGGCTCGGACTGAAGCCCGCCGAGGCATCCACCCAGGTGATCCAGCGGGACCGCCACGCCGAGTACATGGGGGCCCTCGCCGTGTGTGCGTCCACGCTGGACGCGATCGCGACCGAGATCCGTCATCTGGCTCGGACCGAGGTCCGCGAGGTCCAGGAGCCGTTCATCGCGGGCCAGAAGGGCTCCTCCGCCATGCCGCACAAGCGGAACCCCGTCGTCACCGAACGCGTGAGCGGTCTGGCCCGCGTGATCCGCGGCCAGGCCGTGACCTCCCTCGAGGATGTCGCGCTCTGGCATGAGCGCGACATCTCCCACTCCTCCGCCGAACGCCTGATCTTCCCGGACGCGACCGGGTTGCTTGC
>Ga0066685_10001379_pt1 | contig 10453 bp, 13 predicted proteins | sample GraSoiAngelo_134_FD_62305 | JGI IMG/M metagenome (GOLD analysis project Ga0066685, IMG submission 62305) | Grasslands soil microbial communities from the Angelo Coastal Reserve, California, USA - 14_0929_05_30cm | ecosystem: Environmental > Terrestrial > Soil > Grasslands | place: USA...
TCTTGAACGGGTTCCTCTTCATGGCATACCACTTCTGGCAGCCTTGGAACTATCCTTCCATTCTGTGTCTATCCTTGCTGCTGGTCTACCCGGTGTGGTGGAAGCGGAACGTCTACTTGAGCTTGCTTGCTCACACCATCCCGAACTTCATCGGCGCACTCCCGTTCCTCGCCCTCGTCCTAAGATGACCAACAGAACTATGCGCTCTATCCTAAGATGATTATCATTCATTGGCCCAATCTTTCGTGGTCAGAGAGGCGGGATGCGAGACCACATCAGCCTGGAGAGCATAGGACTCTTGGAGGGATAGGTGTGATTTTGAATCAAAGAAACCAGCACATAGGGGAAAGGCCGGAAAAGCCCCCCGGACGATTGCGCTAAGACGGCAACCGCTGCTCCGACCATTGTGAAAGGGGTGAGGACGCCCAGGGCGAAAATGTTCGACCTTAGAAACAATTGCCTCCGCTTGGACACTTGGTCATCCCTTATGTCCTGTTGGACGAATCACTTCTTTAACCTCAAACATTTCGCGGAGGGGTGAGAGAGCATGAAATTCGTCAAGGTCCTGTTTCTTGCCCTCGCGCTTCCATGGCTCGTGCATTCAGCTCAAGGAACGCCGCCGACAACAGCCAGCGGGTTCATAGCAGGAACCTCATTTACGTTCACGAGCATCTCCTTCGCTGACAACAACACCATCTACACGGTGACCGTTACGACCTTGCTCACAGGAACGCTTGCCGGAACCGGTGTCGACTATGCCACACTAGTAGTGCATCGTGATGGCTCATTCAACGCTCAGCACTTGTCAACATGCAGCTGCACCTTTGCGGGCCAATCGGGGACCCTGAACTCTATCTTGAACCTGAAAGGCAGCATGACCACTAAGGTAGCGAGTGGACAATGGACAATCCTGAGCGGGACTGGAGCCTTGGCTCGACTTCACGGACAAGGGACACTAAACGGCGCACCTTTCGTGGGGGCGAATTATTCGCTGGAAGTCCACTTCGACCCATAACATGCGCGGAAAGAAGCCTAACACCGTGGTTTGTTTTCCCAGACTTCTATAATGCTCTTTCATCTGAATGCCTGGGCGCTGCTCTCAGGAGCAAGAATCGGGGGAAAATTTAGAGTCCGCCTAGAGGGCCTTCTTCACGTTCGACAGGGCTTGACTTGCAGTCTCCGGCTTTCGAACGATGTAGCGGTCAAGAGGGCAGATTGGGGCCCGTTTTTCACTGCCCCTACAGCTTCGGCTAGCCGTTTGAAGCCGGGTGAGTTTACTACCTCGAGCGGCTAGTCACCGTGAGCCCATGACTCGAATGCAACTCTTCACCGTTCAACGTTTGAGCGGAGAAATACGCCAGCTAACTGAAAATCAGGGAACCTGCTTCATCCCCAGGTTTCACCTGATGGCCAATGGATCGCCTGTACGAGAGCGCAGGTAACGAAAGAGTTGTGGAAACAGAAGCTCTAGTCGGAGAGCAATCGTCGTTGGTGAGCTTTCCGTGGAGAACAGAACAGCCAACTCGATAATTGTAAATACGACAAGGAGCGCAAGTGCCTCCTGGTCGTGGATTGTTGCTTGGAAGAACAGGGGAAGCAGAGACTGGTTCTCCGTACCTTGTGCTGATTTCTGCAGTGTAGAGAAGCTTTTTTTTTCGCAGAATTCCACGTGTCTTTGAACCTAACCCGCACCGTCGAAAGTGCTTCCAACATGTCTAGAAGTGAGACAGGCTTGTCTTGTTTCGCCTAGGGACCGCCGCTCCTCATAGGTTGGGCAAGGTTTTCATCTTGGAAGATGGTCATCCTTAGTCACCTTGAATACAGAAAAGTGTCCCTTCTGCGGAGCATCTGTCAAGAAGGAGAATCTCAAGGGACATTACGAGCGGGTCCATCCTAAGGGGCAGAGATCGCTAGGTCAACCGCAAGCCGTGATTCGGTCAGGTTCCGTTTTCAAAAGTCATCGGGGAAGAAACGTCCTCGTGCTGTCTCTGGTTGTGCTCGCTGTCCTCGGCGGGGCCTTCCTGTTCAATTCGTTCGTCGCTAACGCAACTATGAAGTTGCACTGGCATCCGCACCTTTCCGCTACTATCAATGGGAACGCCGCTACTATCCCAGGGCAGATAGGAATAGATCCACAGCTTTGGCACGACCATTCGCTGGACCAGTATGGAATAGGCATGGCGCCCCTTCACACTCATGATCCCGATGGCAAGATTCACGAGGAGTCTAATACTGTTCGAGACTTTACTCTCCAAGAGTTTCTGGCAATCTGGGGCCAGTCGGTCGATGGAAGCCAAGTTCTAGGCCACCCAGTGGACCCTGGGCACAGGGCCTATATCGTAGTGGATGGAGTTCAACAGTCGCCTACCCAAACCGTAATTCTCCATGAGGGGGAGCAAATCCAAATAATTTGCGGGCCTTGAGCGAGTTGAAAAGTGTGAACGTAGCGCAGAAGCCTGCCGCTGCCTTCATATTAGGCCTCGCTGGAGGAGGTTTCATCCTTCTGGGCTCCGTGGTCATGTTCATGTTCGCGTTCGGACAGCCGATAATGATGATGGGTAAGATGGAAGGCACGCAAGGAGTGATGGGTATGATGGGCAGCGTGAGTATGGATTGGATGATGGGTTACGTCCCGGTTCTGGCAGCCTTCGGAATCGCCTCGGGGACAATGGTGACCTTAGGCTCGGTCATGCTCTACAGGCGGCCCGCTGAGAATCAGCTCTGGGGGGCCATCGTTCTCGCCTTCTCGCTCGCGAGCATAGTGGGAAGTATGGGCGGCCTAATAGTAGGGCTAATACTGGGAGTGCTTGGTGGAATTCTCGCGATAACTTCGGATAATAGCGGTAATTCAAGTGGGCAGACCGTCGCTCTCTCGGCCGGAGCCTGAGTCCCATCTAGCTGCAAATCCATCCCGCGTTCCTTGTGGTCGGCTCTCTGCTTCCTAACGAATTAGCGTGACGGTATCTAGAGTTGGGATGCAACGTTAGGGGCCGGATGCTTATTAGCGTCTTTCCCTTATCTGGCCCGAAAGCCCATTTGCTGGCTGAACTCTAATGATAGATCGTCTGAAGAGGAGGCCACTCTTCATTGTCTCAATAATCATTGTAGCCTTCGTGACAATAAGCGCTTTCCTGGTGATGGGGCTTCCAGCATTATCCCCTTGCTCCTACACTCGGGGGACCGCGCGCCTCATTACAATTGTCGCTGATCTTGACGGTTACAATGATAGCAAGAGCATGCCAGGCCAATGGCCTTTAGCAAGCGTGAACAGATGCGACCCAGTAACCATACGGTTCACTAATCAGGATATTCAATCTCACGGGCTCGCAGTGGACTCCTATGATGTCAAAGGCCTGACTCTAACAGAAGGGACGACACAATTCCTCAACTTTACAGCAACCAGGACGGGACAGTTCAGAGTCTACTGTAACATCTTCTGCACTGTCCACACATACATGCAGAACAGCCTTCTCATCGTAACTTGAGGACGAATAGTGCAGTTCCTCCTGCGAGCGTCGCGAGCCCTGACAATCGTTCTGGTGCTACTCGCAACACAACTTACACCCACCCTACCTACCTTCACGGTGAACGATGCGCAATCGATCGTTTACCAGCAACCAGCATCGACGACCCCATACGTGAGCGCTTTTCAGGTTCAAGCCAACCTAACCGACCCTGCACCATTCGTTATCTACCCGCTCAACAGTAAAACAGCATGGGTCCTCACTACAAATCGTGGACCCTTCTTGTCTCAAATCATCAATTTCACCGTAGGCGCTCCGCCAAGAATGGTGCTCAACACTACGGCTGACATTGGCAGCATCGCCGTCGACAGGCAAGGAAGAGTATGGTTTGCGAGCAATCAGGGTCTCGGGTACTACGATCCCGCTACGGCGAAGGCGCAGAATGTTACTTTTCCGGGGGAGTATTCATGGTTCGTCACAACAGACGGTCTCGACCGTGTCTGGATTACACTGGGCTCTAACAAGATCGCCATGTATGACCCTTCGACTGGGCGAAGCGCGACCTTCGCCGTTCCCACCCCGAACGCCATCCTACAGGGTATCACCATCGCCCCCGACGGAACAGTATGGTTTGCTGAAACAGGGGCAAGGAAGCTCGGTCGTCTGGACCTATCAGAATTGACCATCGCCGAATATACTTCGCCAGAGCTTGTCGCCCCGATCCAAGTCGCGGTTGATAACACGGGCACGGTCTGGTTTACGGATCATGGGAACAATGAGTTCGGCAGCCTTAATCCCAAGACGGGAGTGTGGAGAGAGTATCCAATCGGCTATTGCCCTGGAACAACATGTTCAATCGGGCTGCCTAATGCCATATCGCTGGATGGAAATGGCAAAGTTTGGTTCTCCGAACATCTTCCCGGGAGAATCGCAAGGCTCGACCCAGAGTCCGACGTCCTGACAGAATACACCATTCCACCTCCACGCGGAAACAACGGACTCGAGTATGCTTATGCCTGGTGCGCTCGGGTTGGCCAGTACGATAGCGTTTGGTTCACGGCCTTCGGTTATGGGGAAATTGGGTATGTCAATTCAAGCGTACCGGTGCCCTTCACGATATCCGCCCCGACGGAGCTGACCGTTCCAAAAGGACTGGCCGCAGAATTCCCCCTGGTCATATCCAATCAGGGTCAGAGAACAGCGTCCGTTGGAGTCTCGACTACAAGGAAGGATGCAAATCTTGGAAAGACCCCTTTCCTATTGGGATCTTACCTTCCAAGCGTGCAGTTGGGCATCGGCACTGCTACGGTCGGTATGCGCGTGAGGGCTTCGTCAGATGCTCCGTTGGGGTCGCGACTTGTCATGGTGACCGTTTCAGACGGTCAAGTCTCTGTCAGCGTCCCAGTGAAGCTAAAAGTGGTCGAGACCTACCTGCCATATTTCACTATAGGCACAGTCCTCGCCATCCTACTAGCAGGCGTAATCCTGCTAATCCGTCGACAACCTCGCAAAGTGCCCCCAATTTCAACCTCGGAAGACAAGAGTGATCTCGACCTAGAGGGTGAAAACCTAGTGAAGGCGGCTTTGACGGAGCAAAGCCGCGCGCGCATGAGAAATTGTAGAAACTTGTTCCGGGCTTGCCCATAGGCCTGTAAGAGTCGAACTAAATGCCGATTCTTGACTCCCGGCAAAGAAACCGTTCCTTTCAAGCTTGCGGTGAGTCGGGGCGAATTCATGATCTCTATGTGGAACGTCGTTACTATCTACCGGTAAACTAGTGAGCGAATCCTACCCCCTGCACTCGAAACTGGCCTCGACCGATGAATTTTCCTTGCACTCAGGTCTGGTTTCCTTTTCGCCACTCAAGAGCTGCCATCAGAAGCTTTCTGAGGCGAAGCGGAAAGCTCAAGCCGAGATAGGTGAGGAGTTGGCGGCTCTATTGGACTCCAAGGGAAATGCGACCATGACGAACGTTGCAAGTGGGGTCACAGATATGAAGAAGCTGATTGTCTCGGTGGCAGAGGAAAGAGTACGGTCGATCCTCGAATGGCCTCTCGACACTTCCACTCTTGGACGCTTCACAGTGACATTGGTCAGCATCTCGGGTCATTGATCTCCGCCATAATCATTGCCTTTCTCGGATTCCGGTAATCAGGACTACGTAGAAATGAGTTCTGGAATTCTGAAACTTGATTTCGGGTATCGAGCCACGACTCGCACGTTATGAGGTTAGGTCCATTCATCAAATCGCTGGGATGATGAATCAAGTCCTCACTCCTTTTTTCATCCGGTACAGGCTGCTGTATTCGTGACTCACAGTGCCCGGGTTGACGGTGGCTCCAAAAGCCTCAGGTCGTAAAACACTGTCAAGGGTCGAGTCTTCGCGAAGCCTCTTCGGGAGAAGATGGCCTGATACCACCGATTCCTTCAATACCGTAAGGCGATCTCTTAGGGAATCTTCGTAGGAAAAGTCAACTCTCTGAGAATATTCCCGAAATAACTCAATCACTGTTCTATGAACCACCACTCTAGAGCAGTCCCCCAATAGCCACCCCAACTGTTAATCTTATATTCCTAGCAGACCAGGAGTAACCATGACGAAAGTAGTTAAAACCATATTGATCAACGCGCCAATCTCAAAAGTCTTCGAGAAATGTGACAACCCTAACGCGATGCCTCTATACGTTCCCAGCGTAACTAGCGTCAGCAACGTCCAGCGAAGCGAAAAGCGGATAGGAGACACCTTCCGGGCCACTTATGGAATGATGGGGGCACATTTCGACGAGGACTTCACATACACGGAATTCGAACGCGACAAGAGAATAAAGGCCGCATTCGAAGGTGCCATGAAAGGTACGATGGGCATAACTCTGGTACCCCAAGGCAACTCGACGAACGCAACGCTTGAATCAGAGTACGAGGTCTCCGGTGGTATTTTGGGCAAAGCCGTAAACAAACTCCTATTCGAGCGCATCAACGACAAGAACGCTGAACGTTTGCTCGAGAACCTCAAAATGGTTTGCGAGTTCGCCTAGACCCTAGACCTCCGCAGTCACAACAAGAACTAGGAGAGGATGCATCGTTGTGGCAGCGGAGTCTCTAACGGTCCGCCAAGAGGAGGTGAATTAGCTCGGAGCAAAATAGGTTCTTATCTCCTACCGCGACGAATTAGGCGAAACATGTCCCCGCCGCCTGACCCGCTGCGTTTCATAATGGCTTTGTCTACATCAAGGTGAGGCCGCATGGTTTCCTTGCTTGGTTGCCAATGACATTGAGGTCTTGGATTCCAGCTTCATGGATCTTCCGTTCGTTCTACCTCGGAAAAATGGGGAGGAGTCCAAAATCCAAATCTATGGCAGTCGAAAGTGGCGAAGACTGAATCGGTTGCCCGAACTCTTTGTAAGCATATTGAGCCACGAAACCATACATATTGTCTTGTGGAAGTTTGACAGCGGCGCCTCTGAGGCGTTCGACGACGTTGGCAGCGTTTCAGTAATCTCTAGCGACTGGCGGGGGTTAGCTAAGTGTGCTCCATATTATCATGGCATAATTGGGTTAGGTAACGGCAGTTCAAAGGGGTTGGGTGTTCGAGGATCTCATGGTTGCTGAGCTCTCTTCGAGATAACTCTGGATGACGATTCGACACGTAGTGGATGAACTTAAGCGAAATTAGGGATTTCTCTCCAAGCGAGACCTATTTGATTCCCCACTTAGGAGGTCGGAATTAGGCCTGTGGCCCATATGGATAACCAGGTCCAGGAACTTACAAGGCGGGGGCGGCCTAGACGACTGAGCTGCGGAGCCCAATCACTCTGCCAGAGTCTGCGAAGGGTATGGATCTGCAACTAGAACGTCGACCGTGAGTGCAAGTGCAAGCTCAAAGCGCTGTCCCAATCTCTAATCAGTATCTGTCTTCCTAGGTGAGCCTAGACTCGACGGTGGCAGGATGCTTTAGAGATCGTGACCATGTCAAGCTAATATCTACTCATGGAATCTCAACCCTGCTCGAGGCCTTTTTCTCAGGGTTTGCGAGCGTCGGTTCCTTGACAGTCCCGGATGAAGTCTATTCGCCTTCGAGGCGAGATCTACAATTGAGAATGCATAGTCGACATCGCTCGTGGTCGCAAATTTGATGGAGAGCCACTGGGATGGGTGCTCTCTGAATTTGACTCTCTTATCTTCCACGAGCAGGCTCGAATATTCTTCTTGATAACTCCTGGTCAAGCGTACATCGATTTCTTGATTGTTATGGAAGTGAGCAAACTCCCTTTGACGAATGTAGAAGGCGGTCCCGTCCATCCATCTTGACTTTTTCTTGTTCACTCCGTCGAGCGTCATAATCTTGGATTCAAGTAAGGAAGCCAAGCGAGCTGGACGACCCAAGATTCAACTGCAGTCGTTCCGGACTGCATTCTTCACATGAATCAATTGCTTACTTAAACTCCGCTATTCTAGGGTTGGGGACGGACCTTGGATCGTCAACACGGGTTCCTTCCGAAACTCTTAACAGAATTAGACCGTTCTCGTGCGCGTGAATTGCCTAGAATCACCCTGAATTGACGCCTGCCCGCGACCAGAGACGCTACTCGTCAATCAAGCATAGACTCGCGAACTAGGCGTTTTCGATTCATGTCTCAGGAATAGACGAGCACACCCCCACCACCCGGGCCAATGTGCAACACAACTCCAGAGAAACCATACACCTGCCCCAAGGGACCGTTAATATTCTAACAGTGACCTCGCATCTACACTATGCCTGCTCCTGAATACCAGCCTCGAAGTGATCTCGTCAAGGAAGCCGAGGCGAAAGCAGGTAACTATGAATGGTCAACCGCAGCACGGCTGTACAGCCAGGCCCTCGGCATCACAGAAACCTCAGAGAACAGTCGGATAGCAGAGCTGCTCGCAAAGTCCCTCTACAAAGCAGCGCGTCAATCGAAGACCCGAGAGGAATTCGATCGGCGAATGGGAGAAGCAAAAGAAGCCTACGAGAACGCTTCCCAGCGCTACTCGAAAACCAGCCAGCAAGGCCACTCAACAAGGATGCTCGCAAGAGCCCGCTTCGCCGAGTTCTGGCTGGCAGATGACTCTAACTCTAAGAGAAATATCATCGCGGAAAGTGCCAGGCTTGCTGAGGAAAGCGCGAAGTCCTTTGAGGCAGAAGCGGACACAGAGGGTCAGGCTATGTCTCACAGGGACCTTCTCGACCTGCTTCCCGAAGTCCAAATCTTCGCTGTAGATTACGAAACAAAAAAAGATGCGTTCATGAACTTCATGGCGATCGCGCGAAAAGAATCAGCGCTTCAGCGACAGTACTTGCGGGGAGACGATCGCGGCGACCAAGCACTTACGCATATCTTCTAGCATTTGGAACGCAACAGCGCTCCGGGTTCATTCAATGAGTTCCGGGAATGAAGAATAACGAGGGCAGTCTTCCTCCTATGATCTGACAACGAAGTCTCGGAATACGTTCGCCCCCGTCTGAGGCTTATGATTTCGATAATCGATAGCCGGAAACGCCTGCAAATGTTATCGTTCAGAGACTTTGAGCCTCCTGGCCGCAGTCAAGCGCGACCGGACCATTATCTCACAGTGAACCCTTCAACGTCTCGGAACCATGGTCACCTGTCGCATCCACGGAAACCCGCGGATTGTAACGGTTTTCGTATCCGACGGGAGTTCCGCCCCGGAAGTCGCCTCACTGAGAAATCGATAATCGACAATCGACTATTGTTTTGGAGCCTGGCGGGACGTTCAACACTGTGGCATCTGCTTGGTGATATCCTTGCCTAGGCCAAGGACAGTTGTACCTGAGAACGTCCGGGTCCAGATGAGGCAGTTGCGCGACCAGGGGAGACAGCTATCAGACGATTTCGAGGAAGACTGGGATTAAGTACAACGTTGTCTACCGCGAAATCGGCCACACTCCTCGTCCAATGGCTCGCGGTGCCGAGGCAAGCCCAACGCAGTTTGCGGCACTAAGGTCTCCTAATTCTAGCTCTTCCTTGGACGAGGAAATCAAGAGATTCGAAGGCATAAGGGAGAAGTCTCAAAACAGAGAGAGATTCAAACGGCCTCTGGAGCAGACCAGACCGGATTCAGGTGAGAAGTTCTGGCAGAACAAGCTCAGGGAGGAGCGAGCGCTGCAAGAGTTCAAGAAAATTTCAAGCCCAGAGTTCGCGAACAATGAGCAGTTAAAGGTTCAGATTGAAGGCTGCAAATTGCAAACCGAACTAAGCAATCTAGAAGACCAGTTCAGAGGGTCAACGAAGGGGCGGGCTATCTTCGGTGATACCCGAAAATTGTACGTGTGGAATGAGCGCTACTGTCTCAAGATCCTCGCTGAATTCGTTATGTATGCAATGGCGGGGAGAGGTTGGAGTGTAGACCAGACGTTTACCTTTATAGACAGAAACTTCTGGTCCTTTCTCGTTCAAGGGTACAGGCCCGTTAACTAGATTTACCTACAGACCGACGGTTCCTCTCTGAGTGGTCTCAAGACCACTTCAGAGCTAGAGATCAGTAGCAAGTCCGTTCTCCAGAACAACTTCCGCAACCTATCTCCCTCTTCGGCAGAAAGAATTGCTAGGTTTGCTTCGTGCTCTTTCAGCGTTTTTTCTTGGACTGGGCCCTCACTATCTTTAGTATCTCTCGGACCAGTGGACCTAGATTGTGTTCAACAAACTTTTCGACGCTCTTTGGAGAGTTTCGTTCCACAATTGAATGGGCGAGACTGTCTGCTACTATTGGGAGTGGGCCTCTGCGAAAGTGTGGATGAAAAACCTTGTCGATTGCCCGGTTGACTTCTCCCAAAGCGGGCACTTCATCAGACCGTCTTCTCCCTCTCTTCCCTCCCACTTCGAGTACTCACCATACCCCTCACCTTCGGCAGTCATCGTTAAAACCTGTAGACGCCTGAAAGTGCTCTCGTAGAGGATGTGGCGCGGGCCCCCTTGCGATTCCGGGTAACAGGTTCAAGGACGCCTAAT
>Ga0066685_10001383_pt1 | contig 10445 bp, 6 predicted proteins | sample GraSoiAngelo_134_FD_62305 | JGI IMG/M metagenome (GOLD analysis project Ga0066685, IMG submission 62305) | Grasslands soil microbial communities from the Angelo Coastal Reserve, California, USA - 14_0929_05_30cm | ecosystem: Environmental > Terrestrial > Soil > Grasslands | place: USA...
CGTTTTTTACATCGCTAATCCGATCACGAGCCGGATTCAGGCGATTTGCTGCCATCGCGGTAGCCGCCGAGGTAACGAGGCGGACGGCGCGAATCCGCTTCCTTACGTCTGCGGCTACAGGGGCTACGGCAACGGCTGGCAGCTTGAACACTTGTCGGACTTTCTGCTTTCCAGCGACCCATGGTTCCGTCCTGTTTCAATTCACTTCGGTCCCGACGGCTGCCTTTACCTCGTGGATTGGTATAACAAAATAATTTCGCACAACGAAGTGCCGCGGAACCATCCCGAACGCGACAAAACCCGCGGTCGCATCTGGCGCGTGCGCCACGAATCCCAGCCGCCACGAACAGATCTGCCGAATCTCTACCGAGCGCCCGAAAATGAGTTGCTCGATCACCTCAACGCCGCGAACACGTGGGAGGTCAACGCCGCGTGGCAGGAGATTGTGGATCGCCGTGCGGCATCACTGGCGCCGAAACTCGCAAAGCTCCTGATGGATGATTCCCGACCGACTGACCTGCGCATTCGCGCGCTTTGGTGCCTCGAAGGTTTGGGTAGGGTCGAATTGAAACAAGTGGAAAAGGTGGCAACGGCCACGCACCGCGCCCTGCGCAAGGAGGCGTTGCGTGTCGCTCGGGCGCTGGCGAATCGGTTGAGGCGTGAAGCGAGGCTGGTGGCGATGGCAGAAGGCGGCCTCGGTGATTCCGACCGTCTGGTTCGCCAGGAGGCGATCCGGTTGATGGGAGACATTATTGCCAGCAGATCGCAAACTCATGTCGATCCGCCGGACTGGGAAATCGCTGGCCGGTTGATTAGGGCTGCCGTCAGGATGCCGGCGTCGCAGCAAACGCGGTGGTCGTCCTACTTCGATTCCTTCGAGCGATATCTCATACGTGTTGCATTGGAGAAGCGCACTTCGGCATTGATGGAATGGTTCTCGGTCAATGACGACGCGCTGAATGGAGATCAACCGGCGAGACACGCGTTCGCAGCGCTTGCGTTGAACGGACCCGAGGGCGCGAAGATGTTGGCTCGCATACTTCCTGGCGACCCTACTGATGAAGAACTCCTCCTGATTGCCTCCACGCCGGATGATCCGTCGTGCCGGTCAGTCTTGAAGTCGAGTTTGTCCAGTTCACGGAATTTGCGCCTGCTTTACGACAATCGCAGCCGTCTGTCCGACCAGGCCGTGCTGGCGCCGTTGCTGACCGATGCCCTCCGCAGCCTGCTGGCACGCGATCCGAGTGATGCGAATCAGGATCTGCTCGTGAAACTCGCGGCGGGTTTCCATCTCACGGGTCTGGAGGATCTGCTGGTCGCCGCCTCCACAACACCCGCGGCCGGTAATGATCGACGCCTCGCCGCATTGCGGGCGCTGCGCGAGTCCGGTTCGACGCGCGTCGATGTCTTTCGTCAATTCGCGACGAGTGGAAACGCGGCCATTCAGCGTGAAGCCGTCACCGCGCTGGCCGCGGCAAAATCGGACGCCACAGTTTCGGCCTTGCTCGAGGTCTGGCCGTCGTTAGCGCCCACGCTTCGCAAGACAGCCGTGGATCGGCTCGCCAGTTCCGCCGCCAGCGCGAAACAACTGGTTGCCGCCGTCAACAGCGGCGCTGTCGCGCGAGACGAGCTGGACGGCTATACGCTCGATAAACTTTCCGTCGTGTTGCCGGGAGACGATGCCGTCCAACGTCTCATCTCCGAACTGGGCTCCACACTCAAGCCCGTGCTCCGTCTCAGCGGCGGCGATGGCGATTACGTGGACACGGACCTCACGCTGCGCGGGCCCTTCACCGTGGAGTGCTGGGTGAAACTCGATCCCGGTATCAACAATCAGGACTCAATCTTCGCCGGAATCGGCGCGCTCGACGCCAATTTTCACGACAGCCGGTTCCGCGTCTGGGTCGGCGGTGGCATCAACGACATCGTTATCGCGACGAGATCCATCGCGCCCGAAGCGTGGACGCATGTCGCGTTTACGCGCGACGCTGACGGCCGCTTCCGCCTCTATCTGAACGGCGAGCTGGATGCGACGAGCCACGCGACGGAAAAACGCGATTTCGAGCATTTGAAGGTCGGTTATTCGAACCCCAGCGGTGGCACCGCGGGCGAGTTCGCGGAGTTTCGCATCTGGAACCGCTGCCGTTCGGCCGATGACATCCGCGCGACGGCGAATCTTGCGATGGAAAGTAGGGCAGGCGTCTCGCCTGTCTCTCCTCGTGACTCGACACTGGCAGGCGAGACGCCTGCGCTACTTTATCACGGCGCCGCCGATTCTTGGGGCAGACTTCATGGTGCCGCGCACCTCGAGCGAACGAGTGATCTTCCACCGTTGCAAACCGAGGCGGAAGCGAAGGCGCTGGAAGCGAAGTTCGCTCAATTCCGCGCGCTGGCGAACCAGCCCGGTGACCTGGCTCGCGGCGAGCAGGTATTCACCGTGGCGTGTGGTGTCTGTCACAGTGTTCATGGACAGGGCGGGAGGATGGGTCCGGTCCTCGACGGCGCGGGCGCGAACGGTGTCGAATCTCTGCTGCGAAATATCGTTACTCCCAACGCCGCAATGGAAGCCGGCTATCGGCTCTTCCGCGTCGAGACCCGCGACGGCGAAGTGCAGGAAGGGCTGCTGGCGTCGCAGGATGACAATGCGATTGTGCTGCGCCAACCGAACAGCGAAGACCTTCGCATCCCGCGCAGCAACGTCCAGCGCGCGGGTTTCACCCGAACGTCGATTATGCCCGAAGGGTTGCTGGAAGGGTTGCAGCCGGAAGATGTGTCCGACCTGTTCGCTTATTTGAAGGCGCTCAAGTGACAGGGAGATCGAAACAACTTTCAACCTTCAACTTTCAACCTTCAACCGGTAGTCTTCGTCAGTGCCCGTTGACATCTCCATCATCGTTCCGGTCTTTGACGAGGAAGACAACATCCTGCCGCTGGCGCGCGAAGTCGCCCGCGCGCTGGACAAGGAGCTACGGGCATTTGAGCTGGTCTTCGTCGATGACGGCAGCGGAGACGGCACGTGGGAGAAAATTCAGGAGGCGCACCGGCTCGACCCGCGGGTGCGCGGCCTGCGTCACACGCGGAACAGCGGTCAAAGCGCAGCGCTTTGGACGGGGATTCTGGCGACGAACGGCGCGATCCTCGCCACTCTGGACGGCGACTTGCAGAACGACCCGGCCGATTTGCCCAAAATATTCGCGGAGCTGGATCGGGTTGACTTCGTGTGCGGCATTCGGGCGAATCGGCGCGACACCTGGCTCCGGCGCATTTCGTCGCGCATCGCACGATGGGCGCGCAAGGCTGCGCTCGGCGTGGACTTTCAAGATGCCGGCTGTTCGCTGCGTGTATTCAAGCGCGCGGCTCTCAACGGTGTCCTCCCCTTCAACGGCTGGCATCGGTTTCTGCCCATTCTCGTTCATGGCGGCGGCGCAACTACGAAGGAAATCCCGGTGAATCATCGGCCGCGCGTGGCGGGCGTTTCCAAGTACGGGGTGTGGAATCGGCTCGGACGCGGAATTTTTGATTTGATGGGCGTGGCCTGGTATCAGAAGCGTCGTCTGAGGCCGGTGCCGTTTACGAAGATTCCGCAGGAATAAAAAGCCGCCGTTCGGAATGTCCGAACGGCGGCGCAAGGTAAGTTTACCTCAACTCTGCTTGATGAAACTCATACCAGTCATCCAGGTTATTCAGGTCCACTGCGCCCGGATTCACTGAACCCTCATCGGCAACGCTGTTCGCGCCGAGGATGCTCTTGCGCGTCGCGTCGTCGTGGATGTAGCCCCTGACCGCTGAGTTGTGCTTGTAGACGGTCGCCTTGTCGAGCTTCACGCCGGGTTGCTTTTTGACCCACGCCTCGAACTGGCAGTAGGTCGGTTTCGAGTCGTTAATGAATTTCTTCACTGCGTCTGCATTCAATCCCAGCGCGTTGATCGTCATCATGTCGTAGCCTTTGCCGATGCCCGGATAACCGTCGGCAAGCTTGCCGCGGCATTCGAGCGATACCTTCAACCAAAGGCGCGGCAGGTGCAACACTCCCAACGGCCCGGCGACTCCCGAACTGATCAGTGGAACGATTTTAGCCATAAAATATCCTTTCGGTTTTGTTAGTGCGATTGACGGCGCTAACTTAGTGAAAAGCCGCACTACGGGTCAACGCGAATTTGACTGTGGCCGCCGGCATGGAAGGATAGACAGGCTTATGCACGTTCAGGTCGAAAACCATCCGGCCGACGCGGTCGTCGGCGAAACAGCCGCCTCCGAGTTCGCGGTCACAGGCATGAGCTGCAACAACTGCGCGCGGCATGTGACCGAAGCGATTCAAGGCGTTGTCGGTGTCGCCGGCGCGTCCGTCCAGCTGGCGGAGGGGCGCGCCACCGTGCGTTGGAATCCGGGCACCAGGCCCGACGTTGAGCGAGTGGTCCGGGCAGTGAAAGCCGCCGGCTACGACGCCACGCCGATTGTGGAAACCGGTTGTCATACCGGGCCCTCGGGCAGTTCGCCGATGGCAGCCTGGAGGTTCACCGTGATTCTCGGCGCTGCGCTTACACTGCCGCTCATCATTGGTGAATGGGTCTTCGGCTGGGGCGAGCGCGACCGTTTTAAGTGGGTCGGGTTCGCCTTCTCCGCGCCGGTGATGCTCGTCTGCGGCGCGCGTTTTTTCCGCGGGGCGTGGAGCCAGCTTAAGCGCGGCAGCTCGAACATGGACACGCTCGTCGCGCTCGGCTCCAGCACGGCGTTTGGCTTCAGCCTCTGGGGTTTGCTGACCGGCGCGCCCGGCCATCTCTACTTCATGGAAGCCGCGGCGATCATCACCCTCGTCAGCACGGGCCATTACGTGGAAGCGCTCGTCGGCGCGCGGGCGGCCGGTTCGTTGCGCGCGTTGATGAACCTCGCGCCGCAAATGGCGCGGAGACTCGATTCGAACAGCAACGAAACCGAACTGCCAGTCGCTGCTTTGCGTATCGGCGACCGGGTCGTCTTGAAACCAGGCGACCGCGTGCCGACCGATGGCGAAGTCGTTGAAGGTTATTCTGCGGTCCAGGAATCCATGCTCACCGGCGAATCGTTGCCGGTTGAAAAAGCGCCCGGCGCCAGGCTTTACGCCGGAACCGTAAATCAAAATGGCCGGCTCGTGATGCGCGTCACAGCTATCGGCGAAGCCACGGCGCTCGCGCATATCATCGCCCTCGTTCAGCGCGCCCAGAACAGCCGCGCGAACATCCAGAAGCTCGGCGACCGCGTGAGCAACGTGTTCGTGCCCGTCGTCGTGCTGATCGCGCTGGGGACCGGACTGTGGTGGGGACTCGCTTACGCATCCGCATTGAAAGTCGGCGCGTCGCTCGCGCCCTATCTTTGGTCGGTCCACTTTCCTTCGACCGCGCTCGCGGCGGCGTTCATTCAAGCCAGCGCGGTTTTGATTGTGGCCTGCCCGTGCGCGATGGGCCTGGCCACGCCCGCCGCCATTATGGCCGGCACCAACGTCGCAGCGCAGCGCGGCATTTTGATTCGCGACGGCGCAGCGTTGGAAAAATCGGGAACGATCACCGCCATTGTGTTCGACAAAACCGGCACACTGACGCGGGGGACGGTTTCCATTGGCGCAGTGGTATTCCGGCGTGCGGATTCGCCGTCGTCCGTGCCGCTGGAGCGGATCGCGGCGGGGCTGGCTGCGCCGTCAAAGCATCCTCTCAGCCAGGCGGTGGCGGCAATCAGCAAAAGTCCGCTCAGGACCTCGACACCAACAACCAACGGCGACGATCCGCAGTTGGAGACCTGGCAGGAGATCCGCGGCAAAGGCGTTCAGGCTTCGTTGGACGGAGAACTCTTCCGACTCGGCTCCTTCCGATGGCTGAGCGAGTCCGGCGTTGATACGGCGCTTGGTCAGGAATTTTTGAAGGCATGGTCGGCCGGGGGGGCGACTGTCCTCGGTCTCGCGGCCAGCAGTCAACTCATCGGCGTGTTTGCGCTGCGCGACACCCTCAAACCCCACGCCGGCGAGGTCGTTGTTCGACTTAAACAAGGCGGGCGATCCGTCTATCTCATCACCGGTGACAACACAAACACCGCCGCGGCGATTGCGGAGCAGTCCGGCATTCCGAAAGAAAACGTGTTTGCAGAAATCCGTCCCGAACAAAAAGCGGAGATGGTGAAGCTGCTCCAGCAACGCGGCGAACGCGTCGCCTTCGTCGGCGACGGCATCAACGACGCGCCTGCGCTGGAGCAGGCTGACCTCGGTATTGCCGTCGCTAAGGCCAGCGACGTTGCCCGCGAGGCGGCCGATATTATCCTGTTGAAGTCGGACATTCAAGCAATCCCCGAAGCGCTCGGACTGGCGCAAGCCACGCTGCGCACAATCAAACAGAACCTCTTCTGGGCCTTCTTCTACAACGCCGCTTCTCTCCCTCTCGCGGCGCTCGGTTTTCTCAGCCCGGTCATCTGCGCGCTGGCGATGGGTTTGTCCGATTTGATCGTCATCGGCAACGCCCTCCGATTGCGAAGGTGGAAAGCGTGAAAAGTCTCAAGCTCAAAGCTCCAAAGCTCAAAAGAATCTCCAAATCCCAAGGCCAAACGCGCAGCCGCGCGCCGTTGGTTATGCATTCGCGCCTGGAATTCATTTTGAGCTTTGGTTTTTTTTGCCTTGGAACTTCAAAGTGTCATGTCAGAGAAACACCCATGCAATGTGACCGTCCCGCTTTCCCTCACCCGGCCTTCGCCACCCTCTCCCCATCGGATGGGGAGAGGGCAGGGTGAGGGGCGGCGCTGCTGTTTCCAGTCTGGTGGGCATCGTTGTAAAGAAGCGTTAGGGACCACCACGCGGTCGGACGCGGCTGCCGGCATTCGCCTCTCGACAAACCGCCGCCTTGCGGCTATATGCATCCAACAACGCAACCCACCCCGGCTTATGAGAATACTATTCGCCGCAGTTCTGATTTCGCTTTCTGCTACTGCGCTGATCGCCGCCGACTCCGGCAAGGCCGTCCCGATCTTCGACGCCAAAACGTTCAAAGGCTGGGACGGCGACACCAACAAAACGTGGCGCGTTGAGGACGGAGCGTTTGTGGGCGGGTCGCTCAAGGCGACTGTGCCGGAAAACGAATTCATCGCCACGACGCGTTCGTTCACCAATTTCGTGTTGCGGCTCAAGTTCAAGCTGACGGGCACGGAGGGCTTCATCAACGGAGGCGTGCAGATTCGCAGCGAGCGGACGAAGAACCCGCCGAATGAAATGAGCGGTTACCAGGTGGACATGGGCGATCCGGAATGGTGGGGCTGCCTCTATGACGAATCGCGCCGGAACAAGGTCATGGCCAAATCCGATATCAAGGAGGTCAACAAGGTGTTGAAACGCGGCGACTGGAACGAATACGTCATCCGCGCGGAAGGGAAACGGATTCGCGCGTGGATCAACGGACTTCCGACCGTGGACTACACCGAGGCGGACGATGCCATTCCGCAGTTCGGAAAGATCGGTCTGCAAGTCCACGGCGGCGGAAAGACCGAGGCATGGTACAAGGACATCACGCTTGAGGAGTTGCCGTAGGAAGCGGGCAAGCGAAGGTTGACGTTGAAACAAGCGCCGATTAGGGTCTTCATCGTGAAAGGCAGGTGGAGTTTGCTTGCGGCTCTGATTGTGGCTGCGTCCGATTCGTCGCTCGGCCAGATTCCGTTGCCCTATCCACTTCCGCCTCCCGAGATTGGCATCCGATTGACGACTTCGAACACCCAGTCAGCTTTCCCAGCGGGCACCCCCATCGGGCTGAATGCCGAAGGAATTGGTGCCACCTCGAATCTGACCCAAACGACTTTTTATCAGGAATTACCTGGCCCTTCCTGGTTCATTCATTTCGAGAAAATGCTCGGGACCGCCACGGGCCAGCCGTTGACTCTCACGTTGACTAACCTTGATCCAGGCTTCTTTGCGGTGTTCGCGCGAGGTACTAACGGTTCCGGAGCGACTGTTGAGTCGGAGCGCCTAACGTTTACCGTTTATACTCCGTTTTCTGTTCGTTCAATTGCGCCGACCAACGGAGGAGTTGAGGTCATCGTCAATGCGCCGGATGCATCCCCAGCCTCCTATTGGGTTGAAACCTCCACGAATCTGGTCGATTGGACGCCGTCACTTTCTTCTTCTTGGCGCTATGAAACGAACGGAACGTTTCGACTTCTCGACCAGGGCCGGACTGGGCCAACGTTTTACCGTGGTTCCGTGTCTTACGCGGTGCTCGTGACCACCACAGCGAAGTGATCGCCGGGACCGCGTTTGGCATGTTGTTGCCCGCTAACCATGGAGCTTCCCAGCCTGCGGGCGTATCTGTTTAGCGCCCTTTGGACGTACAGGTTTCCAAACCTGCCGTATCGCCGATTTCCAATCGGCAGAACCGTCGCCAGTTCCGAAGCTTTGGAGGCGGCGAAGCGTTTGCGGGTTAGAAACCCGCGATACAGCAGGTTTGGAAACCTGCTACTGCGCGGTCGCCACGCTAAACACTTACCTGCGGGCTTCGCAGCCCGGCAGCTCTTGACTCAAATCCGTGTTTCCTCTCGGTGCAATCTGTGGCTCAATGAGACCATGAAAATCATCCGATTCTTTTGCCGTTGGCGGTCGCTTGTGTTTGTCGCGATCCTGTTATTTTTCTCCGGCCGGGCTTCGGCCCAACTGCTTCCCGGCGTTCGCGGCCTGGCTACGCGGGCGCCGAAGAACATGAAAATCGACGGCGACCTGTCCGAGTTCAAGGACGCTTTCTGTACGCCGGTCGAATATTTCAGCTTCGACGCGAAGACGCTGCGCAATCGCGCCGCGCAGTTCTTTTACCTGTGGGACGAAGAGGCGTTTTACGCCGGTCTGCGGACGCTGGACGAGACGCCGGCCAACCTCGCGGACGACGCTCACCTCTGGGAAGGCGACGGCGTGGAATGGTATTTCGACACGCGCCAGGACGAAACCTTTCGCAGCCAAGCCTGGCCAACAAACGTCTCGCCCGGCGCGGTGCATTGCTACTGGACCGGTTTGAAAGGGACAAACGTGCACCCGCGTTTTTGTCTGCGACCGGGCTTTCTCGAAGCGATTAAGAAGATCGGCGTCGAAGTCGGTGCCCGACGAACGGCGCACGGCATGGAGGTTGAATTCAAATTGCCTTGGGCGAACTTTCCCGGTTTCAAAGCCAAAGCGGGTGTCGTCATCGCACTCGACGCGGAGCTGTGTTACAGCGACGGCGGACCGCGGATTTTTCGCACGTTCTCTTACGGCAGTCCGTTGTCGGTGCAACAACCGGCGAGCCTCGGCAGGATCCAACTGGTCGAAAAACTGGAACCGACGTTCTGCAAAACATGCGGCCCGGTCATGACGCCGGTTCGTTGCGACACGGCCTGGACACAGAACTCCAGACCGCAAATCACCGGTTACATGGCCATTCCTCCCAACCAGGCTGAACAGATTGGCAAAGTGGTTTTTCGTGTGCTTGACCTCGACGGAAAGACGCGGGGTGACTACGACGGCAAGATCGAAACGTTCGATGCGGAAGGCAACTTTCAGCGCGCCGTCGCGCAGTGGCCGAACGAATTGGCCGCGCCCGGCGCGTTTCATTTGTTCGGCATTGTCTATGACAAGCACGGCAAGGAGCTGACGCGAGTGGCGCCACGGATGGTGAGCGTAAACATGCAGTCGGGATATTGACGCAAAATTCCGTTGCCAGTCCGCCGCGAAACATTAGCATCCCCACTCCCGCCGAACCGGCGGGCAAGGACAGAGAACTGATGAAAAGCTACAACATTGCAGTCATCGGCGGGGATGGTACCGGGCCGGAAGTCGTGCGCGAGGCCATCAAGGTGTTGGACGCCGCCGCGAAGAAGTTTTCGCTCAAACTCAATTACACCCAGTACGACCTTGGCGGGGAACGTTACCTGCGCACCAACGAAGCGTTGCCGGACAGTGTCGTGGGCGAGCTGCGGAAGTTTCCCGCCATTTTGCTGGGCGCCATTGGCCATCCCGAAGTGAAGCCGGGCATTTTGGAGAAGGGAATTTTGCTGCGGTTGCGCTTCGAGTTGGAGCAATACATCAATTTGCGACCGGTCAAACTTTACGACGAACGCTTTTGCCCGTTGAAGGACAAGGGACCCGAGGACATCGATTTCGTGGTCGTGCGCGAGAACAACGAAGGGCTTTACACCGGCTCCGGCGGTTTTGTGTTCAAGGGGACACCGCACGAAATCGCCGTGCAGGAGAGCATCAATACCCGCCGCGGAGTCGAGCGCTGTCTCCGCTTTGCCTTTGAGTTCACCCGCAAACGGAACAAGGAGAAAAAGCTGACGCTCTGCGGCAAGACGAATGTGTTGACCTACGCCTTCGACCTGTGGGAACGCGCCTTCCATGAAATCGGCCGGAAGGATTTTCCGGATGTGAAGCGCGACTACGCGCACGTGGACGCGACGACGATGTGGTTCGTGAAAAACCC
>Ga0066685_10001385_pt1 | contig 10438 bp, 4 predicted proteins | sample GraSoiAngelo_134_FD_62305 | JGI IMG/M metagenome (GOLD analysis project Ga0066685, IMG submission 62305) | Grasslands soil microbial communities from the Angelo Coastal Reserve, California, USA - 14_0929_05_30cm | ecosystem: Environmental > Terrestrial > Soil > Grasslands | place: USA...
TGGTGTTTGGTTGACAAGGTTGGAGATGCTGTTAGAATCCGCCTTTCGATTCTTGTTGGCGACATATGCTCGATAAGATCTGGCTGATACCGTTGGTGCCTCTGGCGGGGAGTGCCATTGCTGGGTTGGCGGGTCTGATAAACCTGCGCCTTACCGGGCAAAGGCTCGACAGGAGGCTCGTTTCGATCATCGCGCTTTCCTCGGTAGGGCTGGCCTTCTTACTCTCTGCGGGCGCTGTTTTCGAGCTCTTCTCGTCGCAACACAAAGGGTCTTATAGCCTGGAGTCTTATAGCGTAGACCTCTTTACCTGGTTCGAAGCGGGATCCTTACCGGTAGCGGAGGGCGGCCTTGCAAGGTTCACGGTGCCTTGGGGTTTTTTGCTGGATCCGCTCTCGGCGGTGATGATCCTGGTGGTCACGGGCGTAGGATTTTTGATCCACGTATATTCGACGGGGTATATGTGGGACGACTCCGGCTACTACCGTTTCTTTTCCTACCTCAATCTTTTCATGTTCGCCATGCTCACGCTGGTTCTGGCGAACAATTTTGTCCTGATGTTTGTGGGATGGGAAGGCGTGGGCCTGTGCTCCTATCTGCTCATCGGTTACTACCTGGAGAAGAAGAGCGCGGGAGATGCCGGGAAAAAGGCTTTTGTCGTAAACCGGATCGGGGATGCCGGGTTTATTCTAGGAATGTTCCTGATCTTCGTTCACTTTGGTTCGTTGCGCTACGACGAGGTTTTCAGCAAGGCCGCTGAAATGCCCGTGCAAGCAGGCCACGGCTTCCTGTTCTGGGCTACTCTTTGTCTGTTCATCGGCGCCACCGGGAAAAGCGCGCAGGTTCCGCTCTACGTCTGGCTCCCCGATGCCATGGAAGGCCCAACTCCTGTCAGCGCCTTGATCCATGCTGCGACGATGGTCACGGCGGGGGTGTACATGGTGGCCCGCTGCAATGCCTTGTACAGCCGGTCGCCGGAGACCATGACGATCATTGCGACGATAGGCGCTCTCACTGCTGTTTTTGCCGCAACCATAGGGTTTGCCCAGACAGACATCAAACGAGTCCTTGCCTATTCGACTGTGAGCCAGCTGGGCTACATGTTCGCTGCGCTCGGCGTGGGGGCCTTCGCCGGGGGCATCTTCCACCTGATGACCCACGCGTTCTTCAAGGCTTTGTTGTTTCTCGGTTCGGGCGCTGTGATCATGGCCATGCATCACGAGCAGGACATGAGGAAGATGGGCGGGCTGCGCAAGCACCTGCCAGCGACGTATCAGACCATGCTCATCGGAACTCTGGCCATTGCTGGGGTGCCGGGCCTGGCAGGATTTTTCAGCAAGGACGAGATCCTCTGGAAAGCCTGGAGCAACGGGCATCCCAGGATCTGGTTTGCGCTCTGGTTGGGCGCGGGGATGACCGCCTTTTATATGTTTCGCCTGATCTTCCTTACCTTCTGGGGCGAGGAGAGGATGGACGAAGATACGAAGCGCCACCTCCACGAGCCCGGAAGCAACGTCATCGGCCCTCTCGTGGTACTGGCGTTTCTCTCGGTAGTGGGCGGTTACGTGGGCTTACCCGCCTGGCTCGGAGGCAGCAAGTTTGAACGCTTTTTGGAACCCGTATTGCGGTTGCCGGAAAACCCGGCACTTGCGGAAGCCCATCATCCCGCCCGGCAGGAAATCCTGTTTACTTTTCTCTCGGTCGCGATTGCCGCGGCCGGAATCTTTCTCGCGCATTACTGCTACGTAAAGAATCCTTCGGCACCCGAGAAGGCGCTGGGCTGGTGGCCGGCGCTGCACCGGCTTGTGTACCGCAAGTATTATGTAGATGAGATCTACGATGCTTTGTTTGTGAACCGGGCGAAAGACTTAGCAAACGCGTGCTTTTTTGTGGATTCGAAGTTTGTCGACGGCGCCGTCAATGGAACGGCCGCCACCACAAGAGGCACAGCGGCGGTATCGGGCTTCTTTGACAAGTACGTCGTCGACGGTTTGGTGAACCTGATTGGCTGGATCAACATGATGCTGAATCGGGTGGCCACTTCGCTGCAAACGGGGCTGATCCAGCGTTATGCCCTGGGAGCCGTGTTTGGAATTGTTGTTTTCATTCTGATTTATTTCAATGGGCTGTTGAACTTTTAGCTTAGGACGGCGCCTCACAACCGTTTTACGAACGTACAATGGGACACCGATTTTCAAGGATGCCACGGATCGACACGGATTTTACCCGATCCGTGGCATCCTTGCGAATCCGTGTCCCATTGCGGCATGCACGTAAGAATTCGTTACTGTAAATTAACCGTGATTATGAAATGGACCAGATAGCCCGGGCGATTCCTGCCGAAGGAGCTGGAGCGCATGGAACCCAACATGAGGCACATCCTGAACATCGTCTGCTATCTCCCGCTGCTGGGGGTGGCACTGATCGTGTTCGTGAAGCCCGAGAGAAAAACGGCCGTCAAGTGGGTAGCCAACATTACGGCGTTTCTGGGGTTCCTGGTTTCGATCCCTCTTATTACGTCGTTTAACGATCCACAATACATCGACTCGTCGACCGGATTTCGCTATGTCTTCGAGGTAAACTGGATTCCCCTCATAGGGGCCAAATATAAATTCGGCATCGACGGCATCAGCCTCCTGCTGGTCCTTCTGACGACGCTTCTCGGTTTCATCGCTATTCTTTCCTCCTGGAACGCCGTCACGGAGCGCGTCAAGGAGTACTACGCCTTTCTGCTGCTGCTCCAGACGGGGATGCTCGGCGTGTTCATGGCGCTCGATTTCCTTCTGTTCTACGTTTTTTGGGAAGTGATGCTGGTTCCGATGTACTTCTTGATCGGCGTCTGGGGCGGACCGCGCAAGCTGTACGCGGCGATCAAGTTCTTTCTCTATACGCTGGCCGGTTCCGTTCTGATGCTCGTGGGTATCCTTGCGATCTACTTCTACCAATACAACACGACCGGGATATATTCCTTCGACATCCTCGCGCTGCAGAAGCTGGGCTTCCCCCACGACCTGCAATACTGGGTGTTCCTGGCCTTCTTCGTGGGGTTTGCCATCAAAGTTCCTATGTTCCCCTTCCACACGTGGCTGCCTGACGCGCACGTGGAAGCCCCGACGGCAGGTTCCGTCATCCTGGCGGGAGTCCTGCTGAAGATGGGCACGTACGGTTTTGTTCGCTTCAGTCTGCCGATGCTTCCGTGGGCCACCATGCATTTCCTCAAGCCCATGCTTATCCTGTCGCTGATCGGGATCATCTATGGCGCCCTTGTAGCCATGATGCAAAAGGACATGAAGTCCCTGGTCGCCTACTCTTCGGTGAGCCACCTCGGTTTTGTCATGCTGGGCGTCTTTGCGGCAACGCCCGTCGCGCTGCAAGGAGCGGTCCTCCAGATGGTGAACCACGGCATCTCCACGGGCGCTCTGTTCTTGATCGTGGGAGTCATCTACGAGCGCCGGCACTCCCGTCTCATCACGGAGTACGGCGGCCTGAGTCAGGTCATGCCGGTCTATGCCACGGTGTTCCTGATCATGACTCTAAGCTCGATCGGGATGCCCGGACTGAACGGATTCATTGGCGAGTTGTTCATCCTTCAGGGGACTTTTGCTGCGCCCGGACTCTGGATGTATGCGGCCGTCGCAGTACTCGGCATCGTCCTGGGCGCAGCCTACATGCTCTGGCTGTACCAGCGCGTGATGTTCGGCAAGCTGGAGAATCCCCTGAACCAGAATCTTCCCGACCTGAACTTCCGGGAGCTGGCGACTTTTGTGCCTTTGATCATACTGGCGTTCTGGATCGGGATCTATCCTTCCTACTTCACCAGGTTCCTGGACCAACCGGTCAACGCGATCGTCGAGCGCGTTCGAACCGACTACTTCAAGGCCGGGCGCGCCGAGGGCCCGCTTCCCGCCTCTCCAGTGATTCACGCCATCCGGGCCGCACCTTGACAGTCGGAGAGGTACAGCCGCAACCAAAAAGAATCTCACCGCGGAGACGCTGAGAACGCGGAGCCTCCTTCCCTGGGGGAGCGCACACTTCCAGGCTCACCACAAAGACCCTAAGGGCGCAAAGATTCAGACATACAAGACTTGCTGGATCTTTGTCTTCTTCGTGTCTCCTATACTACTAACGCGAAAATTCTTCGCGGCCTGGCAAGGATTTTCCGTCAAATGACCAATGACAAATGAACCACTCAAATCAGTTCTTCATAACGACCCATAATCCGTATTTTCTCGCGGGCATCGCGGAGAAGACGCGCAGTACCGATCTCAATATTCTCGTCTGTTATCGGGACGATGATTCGGGTACGCGGCGCGGTCCTTAGACAGAGGGGAGGTCTCACGGCTGATTGAACAGGGGGCCGCAGTCTTTTTCAACCTCAAGGACTACGCGCGACGATAGTCGAATTCGGCTCCGCCCCTGTCAGCGTAGCGGGCTAGGTCGAGCGCGTGCCGGCCCAACACCCACCGTAGTGTGAGGAGCCGATGGGACTACAAGATGAAAGGGGTTGCTCGGCAGGAAACTTTGACTGACTTGCGCGGATTCGCCACCTGGGGCGGTTTCGGGAACAACCCCGAAACCGCCGCTCGATACAGGTGTTGCTTACAGCTTCACAACGTCTTGTGCCTGAAGCCCTTTGGGGCCCTTGGCCACCGTGAATTCGACCTTGTCACCTTCGTTGAGCGATTTGAATCCCGTTGCCTGAATGGCAGAATGGTGGACAAACACATCATCCCCGGAAGCGCGACTGACAAACCCGTAGCCCTTCTCGCTGTTAAACCACTTTACTGTTCCTTGTTCCTTCATTTTTTATTTTTCCCTAAGAATACCGCTCTGAGAGCGGGAGATGTTTTCGTATTGGTTTTCCTGTACTCGCGCTTTCGCAACGATTTGCCAGCCTGCGAGGCTAAAACAAAAATGGCCGCAACTCCATATTTCAGGAGTTCGCAGCCTCTCTTCACGACGAACAAGACACAAAAACCTGACTGACCAAGACTGAAGGGTACGCTTTCTCATTCCCTAATGCAAGAGTTATTTCGGGTAATTAGAAGTGGGAGTCAATTTTTTGAAATTCGTGCTAATTCGTGCAATTCGTGGCCAGTAATCAGTAGAAACCGCCACGAATTTCACGAAAGGATCAATGCTTGTGTTAGCCCCTGTTGTCGCTCCTTGCATACGGGCCTGGACTCGCCACCGGCTCGGGGGCTGCCCCAAAGTGCTCACTTTATCTCAGCACCGGCGCTTAGCCGCGCCCAAAACGATCCGCGGCGCCTGCCAGACGGTAGATCTCCGCGGTGCGGTCAAAAGCCGCATCCTGCACGCCGATGATCGTGAGCTGACGCGGCGCGAGGCATCCGAGAGCTTCGGGAATATCGAGCACTCGCAGCACGTTCAGAAGCGCCGGTCCGTAACCCTCACGATCCGGCCGCGGACGATGCGAAGCGGGCGGGTCCACGGCAATCACGGCCTCTATGGCGGGCTGATACAGCGCCGCATAGCCGGCCAGAATGCCTGAGCGCCCCCGCCCCGCGGCGCGCCAGTGGATGCCCGCGCCGGTGCGGCGGCCGGCAACCGTCATCACGTCCCACACGCGCCCGCCGTCAACCGTGCCGCCTAGCAGTGCCATCGCGCGCTCAACCGGATTGGGAAACTTGTCACGCGTCCACGCGCCCGGACCCACGCCTCGCGTGCACAGGAGCAGCGCCTGATTTTCTCCCACAACGCTGCGCCCCCATTCCGGCAGCTTCGCCGCATCCTCCTCCGGATTGAGCACGATGAGCCAGCGCACGCCGTCCGGGTCCCTGCCCGGCAGCCAGCGCCAGTAAACGTCGATCCCTTCTTCGGTTATCTCTTTCCCCGCTCTCGGGTCGCTGCCCAGAGCAGGCACGTAAACCACAGGGGCCGCTGCCGGCCAGGCAGGAAACGCAGCGCGGCGAAGGCGATTCAATAAGTCCTCCCTCCACGAGTCGAACTTTCCGGGCGCAGGCAACGCAGGCTTTGCCGGCGCAACGAACAGCTCGTCGATCCTGGTGTTGATGGAGTCCTGCGGAAAGTCTGCATCTTCAGGAAAGACCCTCAGCGATTTCAATTCGATTCTGGGGGCGCCATCAGGTTTCAGCCCGGCATCGTCGTCGGTGACGGGCCGGGCGTCGCCCTTCAGATGCCGGTTGAAGAACTCAAACACGGCCCGCCGAATGTCCGTGCGATAGCCGTGACCGCCGACGCTGATAACGGCGTCAACCAGATCACCGGCGCCGAACAGGGAATAGAGCCTTTCGAGCCGCAGGATGACGCGCTCGTTGTTGGCCATCGGAAAGTAAATGTCATTGTCGGAATTGATGAACAGCAGCGGGCGCGGGCACACGAGCGAGCAAATCGTGGTCCAGTTCCAGCGCGCGCGGTTGTAGAGAAAGAAGCAGTCGCAGTGACGGCTGATGCCGTCTTCTCCTGCGTAGAAGGTCAGATCTCCCATCCCGCTGACCGGCGCTGCGGCTTTTACCCGGTCGTCGGCCGCCGCAACCCAGAACGCGCCGATCCCGCCCCCGGAAATACCCGTGGCCCCGATTCTGCCGGCGTCTACCTCCGGCCGCGAAGTCAGATAGTCCATCGCGCGCATGGCATTCCAGCACTCAACGCCGGCCGGAGTGTATCCGGCCGAATGCCACCACCACCGCCTTTCGTTCAGCAACCCTCGATGCAGGCCGGCAATTTCGCTCAGTTCGAGCGTGTCAATAACCAGCGCGACGTAGCCGTGCGTCGCGAACCATATGCCGTGACTCTGGCAATCGGGGGCGGCCTTGTTGCCTTCACGCCGGTCGCGGTTGTAATGGCCGCACTGATACAGGATCGCCGGGTGGCGCCCTGGCGGCGCCGGCCGGGGCAGATAGAGATTGGCCGTGACGTATAGTCCGGGGAGGCTCTGGAAATGGAGTTTCTCGACAGTGAAGTCCGGTCGCTCGAGCGTCCCTGTGATCGTCGCTCTGAGCGGAGTCCTTTCGGGCATCGGCTTCAGCCCCAGCATGTCGAAGAGAACTTCTCGCAACGATGGGCGTATCTTCTCGAAATCGGCGGCGGTTGTGATTCCCGGCAGAAACCCGCGTTCCAGTTCGGCGGCGCGGGCGGCAAGATAGCGTCGGATCGCCTCGTCTCCGGAGAGCTCTTGGGGCCAATCCGCCGGCAAGAAAGCCGAAGCAAATGCAGCGCTTCGGAGCATCATGTCTCGTCTGGTCAGGAGCACGGTCTTTGTTCCCCGAAATGAAGTCAAGAGAGTAGATTCATCAATATCCGTTCTGGCTTGGCTCGTCAAGCAGGAAAGGTCGCCAGCGTTTCCGTGGCGCCAGTCACAAAGTGAAATCACAGATGAACACGGTGCAGCCTAGCCTCAGCCGAAAACTTGGCGATTCTTCGCGTCTTCGCAGTGGATTGGGCCCGGCCTTTACCACGAAGAAATGAAGAGTTCCGCGTAACCGCCAGCCTGTTTTCGTTTAATTCGTGGAATTCGTGGCCACCTTTTCTCTTTGTAGCCAATGGCGCGAGTTCAGCTTTTAGCTTTAGCTGCTTGGGCAGTGCATGCTGAACTCCAAGCTTGGCACAAGCGAGCTCACGGGGCAGTGTGAAGCAAGAAGCGTCTCCGGATGAAGACGCTGTCGGCGTCAAGCGGCCATTTCCGCATGTCGATGAAAGCGCCCGGGGGGCGCTCGGTTCTGGAACCGGGACTGCTGACGCAGGAGGTGTAAGAAGCGCGGACGTTGTAGCCGTTGTTTCGCTATCTTGGCAGGTTTTCCAACGTGCTCCAAAATCGGTTGAGCACCTCAGCCTGCTCGTCGCCGGCGGTTTCGAAGGTGTGAAATTCCTTGTTGTTCGCCGCATTGTACAGCTCGATCGTTTTTCCTTCCGTCCGGAACTTGAGGCTCTGGAAAGGGGCGCGGAAGCCGTGCGCTCCCGAGCGTGGCCGGTACTCGACGCCGGCAAGGCTCAGAACCAATTCCCCGTCGCACTTCCCCGCAGGCGAGAAGTGTAGGTGCTCGACCGGAAAGCGTTCCGTCGTCCTTCGATTGCTCAGCAATTCCTGGTCGCTGTCGCGGATCTCCCGCAGTACGAGACTGGCGGCGTCGTAAACGAAGATAGCATTCTGGCCCTCCAGGAACTCCTGGATGCGCGGGGCTTCCAACCCGCGGTCGTTCTTCACCGCCAGCAAGTGGTTCCCTGTGCCGACGCTTCGATTCTCCACGTCTCCGCCGGAATCCAGACGCTGGCCGTCCAGAGTTACCACGCCAGGGGCGCCCAGGCGATATACCGTGACCTGGGCCCTCCCGGACTCTTTTCCGGACTCCAGGCGCCGCCGGAACTCCGCAACCCTCGGGTCCGCCGGATTGAGCTGTTCCAGCTTGCGCAACTCATTCAGTGCGTCCTCGTACCGTTGTTCGCTTAAGGCGGCCTCATACGATTTCAGGGCGTGCCGTGCGTCTGTAACGCGAATCTGCAGCGGCTGCGCGCTCTTCGCGTCCTCCACCGGCTGCCGGCCCAGCACACTCTGCACCTCGTCGTATCTTCCCTGGCGGTACAGGTCGTATGCCCCAGGAAGCCGTTCCTCATCCGATTTCGCCAACTGCTGCTCTTCTTCCTTTTTGCCAACCGACGGGGTTGGGACTTCTACGCTTTTTTCGGCCCAGCGCTCTCGCGCCGCCAGCATTTCCTGGTCCTCGGGGAGAAGTTGCCGGGCCACGTCTAATTGTCCCTTTGCTTTCTCCAGTTTTCCCTGCTTGGTGAGCCTGGAAGCGCTGTTCACCAGACCCTTGACCTTCATTTGCAGATCCCTCAGATCCTCGGCGTCTGTAACCTGATGGCTGAGTCTGAGTGCCGGCTTGCCGGCGGGATCCAGTTTTAAGGCGCTTTGAAGCCGGGATCTGGTCTCCCCGAGGCGGCCGCGGGCCAGAAGATCCTGCGCTTCTCGGAGGAGGGAATCCAGCGTCCCTCGTCTTTTGCCATTCTGTGCCTCCTCAAGGACCGCCTCTGCCTCGGGATTGCCGGGCGCTTGCGCGAGCGTACGCTGGCAAATGGCAATAGCCTCGTCGAAGCGCTTCTGATTCAGGCTCAGCCTCGCGGGCTCCAGCGCCGTCTTCATTCGGGCGCGGGCCTGAATCCAAAGGGTCGCGGCCACGAGAACGAGGAGAATTACGGTGGCGACCCGGATCTCTCCCCAGGGCAGGTGCCAGAAACTCGCTGTCGTCCACCCCACAGCCGGGGGATCGCACCGCTCGGATCGATCCCCTTGAATTTCCGGCGAGACCGTGGTTAAAGGCCTGGCATCGCCGGCTCTCGTTTGACTTTGCGGCTTTTCCGTGTCCTTCTGCGCGTCAAGCTGAGTCAAAGGTTGTTCGGGCGCGCGCTCCTCTCCCGTGCTGTCCGCTTCCTCAGGATTTGGGGTTGGAAGTGAGGCCTCCAGAATCGCGACCTCACCGCCCTGCCTCACTGCACCGGACTCATCGGGACCCGGGTTGGGATCACCGAGCGCGAACGCGTAATCCACCTCGACGTCGATCTCATCGAGACTTACACCTGCGGCACGATTACCGAAAGAGCGATCGAACAGGCCGGTCTCGCCGAGGCTCACAGATCCCGTATCTGAGGAGGAAGGAGACGCAGAGATAGCGGACGAGCGCATCGGAAGCTGGCTCTGGTCGGACACCTCTACCGATGCAGCTGGAGCACCCGCTTGAATTCTGTCCAGAATAATCGCGGGGATGGCCGTGGCCGACGCGCCCGCAGGCATATGCCGTGCCGCCAAACGCAGAAAGCCCTGGTGCTCGACCAAGGACAACGTCAAGCTATGAAGCCACGCGTGGTCGGCGCCGGCATCGGCCGCGAACGTCGTCTGGATTTGTCTGAGGAGCCACGCGAGCCTGATGCCAGAGCCCGGCATCTCGACTGCCCGCTTGAGAAGAGGCACGGCGGCCCGAAGCTCTTTGAGCATGAGATCGCAATCCTCCGTAAGATCCTTCAGCAATTCCCGGCAGGCCGCCCCGACTTGACCCATGTTGGAGTACCTGTCTTTCGGATCCCTGTGCAGACAGGTCTGGACAATAGGCCAGAAGCCGATGGGGATATGAGGGAACCGATCGACGGTGACGATATCGCACTCGAGGAGCAGGTCCTCAGGGCCGGCTTCCCCGTTCGGGTCAGAGAAAGGACGCACCGAGGTCAGCAGCTCATAGAATACTATGCCCGCTGAGAACATGTCCGCGCGTTCATCAGATGCTTTACCGAGAATTTTCTCCGGCGCAAGGTAAGCCCGTGCCTCACGCAGGGCTGCCACCGGGAGCCCAAAGTCCCGGATCTTTATTATCCCGTTGGGCGTGAGATGGATCTTGCCGGGCCTCAGGTTGTTATGGAGAATCCCGTTCTTGTGCGCATGCTGCAGGCCATCGGCGATCTGAATCATGAT
>Ga0066685_10001386_pt1 | contig 10433 bp, 13 predicted proteins | sample GraSoiAngelo_134_FD_62305 | JGI IMG/M metagenome (GOLD analysis project Ga0066685, IMG submission 62305) | Grasslands soil microbial communities from the Angelo Coastal Reserve, California, USA - 14_0929_05_30cm | ecosystem: Environmental > Terrestrial > Soil > Grasslands | place: USA...
ACACGTTGGCCCAAGGCCTCAAGAAACAACTTGGGACCTCGACGAAGGTTCGGCAGGCGGCAGAGGCGAAGGCAAGAGAAGGCCGACCGACGGTCACGCGTTCACAGGCAGAGACCAAGACAGCCACGAAAGCGGGAACGCCGCGGTTGTCGTTCCGTGCCATGCTGAGGGAAGAAAATAAAAACCAGATTCTTGAGGCAGGAGAACAGGTGACAGTGACGGTGGAGGTGACCAATGCCGGATCAGGCGTCGCACACCAAGTGCAGGTCATGCTCGATGGAAGCCCGGCGCTGGTCCAGCGGTTACCCAATCCCCTTCAAGTCGGAGACCTGCAGCCTGGGGAAACGAGGCTGGTCGAGGCGAGCGGCAAGTTGCCGCCGGTCTCGGTAGCCGAGCAGGCTGAGCTAATTCTCTCTCTCGCATCGTCGTCCGCCGACGTGCAGGAGCCGGCCCAGAAGAAATTCGTTGCGGCGCTTCGCCCAGCCGGATCGGAGCCTGTCGAAGTGCTGTCGGTCGATGTGGATCAGGTCCCAGAACGGGTGCCGGGGTATGAACGGCGAAAGGCGGTCGGGATTGCCATCGGAATTGGAGCTTTTAGGGACCCCGATGTGCCAGGCGTGAAGTTCGCCGTTCATGATGCGGAGGTCGTCGCTGACTACTTCCGGACAGTCGTGGGAGTTCCTGGTAGGCAGATCAAGGTCGTGACGAATGACCATGCGCTCAAGGACGACCTCGCCGAAGTGTTTGAGAACTGGTTGCCGGAGCATGTCGGGTCTGACAGTATGGTGCTGGTCTTTTTCTCCGGTCGAGCCATCATGGATCCTTCAACTGGCGCGGTCTTGCTGATCCCCCACGACGGGAGCCCGACGCCTTCTCCTCGCCTCTTCTCCTTGCGTCGCCTGCAGGCGGCGTTGGCGCGTCTGTCGATTCAGCGGGCCGTGCTCATGCTTGATGTGTCGCTCACCGTTTCTCCTTCGTCAGTCTCTCAGAATCATAGGGATCCGGTCTGGGATACCGGAGGGTTGGCCCTGCGAGACGGTAAGCTGGTGCAGATACTCGGAATCCATGGGATCCAGGAGGCGCATCAGTATGAACAGGGCCGGCACGGACTGTTCACCTACTATCTACTCAAAGGGCTTGGTGGGACAGCGGACAAGGACCGAGATGGATTCGTAGCGGTGGGAGAACTCTTCGACTACCTCCGCACACAGGTCTCGAAAACCGCCAAGGCGAAGTACGGGAATGAGCAGGAACCCTCCTGTGTGCCAACGCTCGGGCCACGAGCACCAGTACGGGGTATTCCGTTGGCGCACGTCAGATGATGGGTGTGATGCGTCTCTTGCGTCTGTAGCGTGCGGCGTCTATCGCGTCTATGGCGACAGAGGTTCCTAACGCGACGACTCTATAGACGCAATGACGCAGTAGACGCGAACGACGCGACGCGGAGTGTCTCTGTGTGAGGCGGTTGACAGGCGTTCGGGTACTGGCTATCATGCCGCCCGAGTCATCGGTTTCACAACCCATCCTCATCCCCACTGATAGATCGGCAGCCGGCGTAGCTCAGTGGCAGAGCAGCTGATTCGTAATCAGCAGGTCGGTGGTTCGACCCCACTCGCCGGCTCCAGTACTCTCACCCAAGTTTTCCACCACTTCCGCCGCTTCAGACGTGTCTGATAAAGGCGCCGACTCAGTTATGTCAACCGTGGTGCCAAGTTTTGGTGCCAACTTTTTTGCCGGACGGTCCAACAGGTCCACGTGCCGCTCGTCGCCGCTCGGAATCCAGTGGGCATAGTAGCGCAGGGTCGTAGTCGGCTTGGCATGGCCGAGTTGTTTGGAGACATAGAGCAGCGGGACACCCGAGGAGAGCAAGAGGCTCGCGAACGTATGCCGCAGATCGTAGACGCGGAAGCTCGGGAGGGTGGCCTGCTTGAGCACGTAGTGGAAGACCCTCCGCGCTTTGGCGTCATCCAAGAGCTTCCCCGCCTCGTTCGGAAAGAGCCAGGGGGAGGCCGCATACGCCAGGGCCAGCCGGCTTCGAGTTTCCAGGCGTACCTTCAGTTCCGGGTCCGCCGTCGTGGCGGCATCCTGGAGGGCCTGGTGCGCCTCGCTGCGTTGGGCCAGCTGCTCACTCTCCAGCCACGTCAGGTACTCAGCCAGTTTCCCCGCGAGGTCGGCGCTCAGGTCTACGGTCCTAGTTTCAGCGGTCTTGGTGGACTTGATCTGTCCCCTGTCCACTGCCCGTTCCACCCGCACCCGTTGGCCGAAGAGGTCCAGGTCACCCGGCTGCAACGCGAACGCTTCGCCGGGACGAAGCCCCGCTTTGAGTAGCACCTGAAACGCGGTGGCGTAGGGGTAGGGGACTCGACCCTCCTGACGAAGCTCTATGAGGGCCTGCTCAAAAACTTGCTTCTGCTCCCACGTCATCGGATGAATCTGCTTGAGCACGTCCGTCTGCGTGAGGTGCCCGGCGGCTTTCTTGCCCCTCCGGCCAACATTCAACGCCGGGTTGGCCAGCAGAATCTCATCCTCTACCGCTTCAGAAAGCACGGTCGAGAGGGCGGCCTTGATCAGGCGAAGCATATTTTTTGAGTACGGCCGGGCCGGGGCCGAGGGTTTGCGCTTCCAGGTCGCGCGTCGTTTTTCATTCAACAGCGTCTTCACGTGCTTCCGGCGCAGATCCCGGACTCGGAGGGAGCCAAGGGCGGGGAGTACGTGCAGGGTGAGCAGTTGGTCGTAGCTTTTGAAGGTCTTCGGAGCTAATTCCGCCTTGGCGGCTTCCATCCACCGCGCCACATAGTCTTTGAGGAGAATATCACGATCCTCAGGGTTTGGGACCGGCTCCCGCGAGGCCTTGATCGTTTCGGCAAGTTTCTCTTCCGCTTCCTCGCGGGTCGCCCCGCCGAGTATCCGTACCCGCTTACCCCTCGCATCCCGGAAATCCACCACCCAGACATCACGGTCTTTGCGCTTCCAGATGGTCGCCATGATCAGCGCCCCCTTTTGCGCTTCGTTGATGGACTGAGCAACTTGACCAATCGCGTCACCGGCTCAGGAATCATGCGGACGCCCTGCTCCCATCGTGCCACAGTACTCCAATGGACGCCTAGCTCTGCTGCGAGTTCAGCCTGTGTGAGCTCGCGTGCTTTTCGGAGTCGTTGCAACTCCTTGCCGGTCATCATGCTGAATTATGCCATTGGCATAGGTCTGTGTCAAGCCATAATTTTTGGCTAAGGTGGCCTGATATTCGGCAAGGGCCTGCTCCGTCACCCTAATGTATTTCCCCATCCGCACAGAGCGAAGCTTTCCCTGTCTCGCCAGTTCATACGCGAACGAGGTTTTCACGTTCAGCCGTTTGGCCACTTGAGGAATCGTCAACAGATCTTCGTTATTCTCCGTGCGGCCTTTGGCCTGAGCTGTCTCATCAATCATTTTGGACCAAACCACCGCCTTGAGTCGTTCTAGTTGTCCTAGCAAGGTTGGATAGTCAGAAAGAGTCAATTCATCCAATCCTTGCTCAAGAGCTGCCGTCAAACGCGAATACTCCATTCTACGACCAACGAGTGTTACCGGCGACACGCTACAAAGATGCGGCAATCCCAGGTTTGGCCAAATCCCCGAGGGGAATTGACCGTATCTCCCCGAATCCGTTGATAATCAAGGACCAAAGCTTCTGCCAATAAGTCGACTATTTCCTCAAATAGACCCGGCGGCCATGCCTCAGAAGACTCGCCGCGCTTGTCTGAATCATCTGGATCTACACGTTTCATGAAGATTAGAGTCCCAATGTTCCGTCACTCTTCTAAGTAGAACCTCTTGTGATCCTGCACCCTGAGCCATACGGTTGGGGACAGATCAAAGAATGATTAAGTCCTGTCATCAATGGGCGGCCACCAAATCTCAAACACTGGTGTGACTCTCACCCGACCTCGATAGCGCACCACGATCTGGAACGTGCCACCCCCAAACCGACACTGAATATCCGCCAGGCTGCGCTCGTACCACTCCAGGGTGGCCAGAAAGACGCGGCGGGCGGGCTGCACGATGCGATAGAGCTGAACGCTGACCGGATCGGGCTCGAAGTCTTCGAATTGGTCCAGAAAATCCCATAGCGGCGACCGTCGTCCTCTAGTCGAGCTTCGTCGTGTGCGTTTCATGATGGAAGCTCCGAGTTCCCCGGCGGGTGAACAAGGCTGGCTTCTGTGCCACCTTCGTGATAGCGCAAAACCGGGGGTTCTGTCATAGCGTAGAAAAGCGCGGTGCGTTTTCTACGCGCGGAGCAGGGCTTAGGAGGTCCAGGGATTGAAGGGGAAGGGGTTGCGTTGGATGAAGGCTTTCCAATCCGCAAACCACTGCTCGAAGTACTGCTGATAGGTCTCTACCTCGGGTCGGTCCTGCACGAAAAGGATGCGTTGGCGGACCGTCTCTCTCGAAAGCGGATACCCCTGAAACGTTGCTGGGCAGAAGGCATTCAGGAGCAAGGCAATCGAGCTGTACGGAGCGGTATGAGCTGCAGTTTGCTCCAAATGCCGAGCAAGAAGGACCATGGCGGTATTGAAGAAATGCTCGCCCGGCCTTCCTTTCCTGGGAGGCGGCTTAGGATTCGGAACTGGGACCTCTGCATACATGACCGCCTTTTCCCCTGCATAGCCTGCTCGGCCTGGAGGCTCGGGCAATGCCTCGAAATGCTTTCTTAACTGCTCGATACGGGCCAGGTCACTGGTTAACCCTGCTTTTTCTAAGGTGGGCAAGCCCGATTCGATGGTTTTCATGTCCGATTCGGTCACGAGGTGAAAATTGCCAAGATCATGTGGGAAGGTGCCGCCCATTTCCAGGGTGGCCACATACGGGAAGCCCACATAGTGTCTCACCCGGTCTTCATCACAAAGCAGCACGAGGACATGGAGCAGATAGACTGGATCTGCACCACGTGAGACCAGGTAGCTGAAGGTATCCTGGCTCTTCTTCTCGAACTGACGTAAATGGGCGATGAAGGGTTCATAGCGCCCCCGTGCGTCGTCACTTTCGTTGAAGGCGGCAAGCAGCTCCCGCCAAAACCGAAACGCACGTGTCGATTTCCTACGCCAGGATTCCATGGATTGGCCTTAAACCGCTTACCCAATTCTAGTGCTCAGGACTTGTTATCGCTCTACCTGTTTGGGGGGTGTCGGGGAATCGGGGTACTGCCTACGATTACAATAGCCTCATAAGAATTATCTGCGTGGCGCATGTTGGTAAAGGCGGTCTTGGGCAGGGTAGCGCGCACTGTTTGGGTGGTAGGATCGAACGTCGAAGGGAAAAGCTCGAAGTGGTCTAAGACTTCCATGCCTCCGTCTTGGTAAATCTGTGCAAACACTGTCACTCCAAATGACGGAGGCAACGTACCCCGGAAGGCTTTTGGCACGCGAATCGCGACCTCAAAAGAAGTGGCTGGGGCAAGGGAACCAGAATTGATCCGAATCTCATGGGGCAGCCGAGGCCCTACGGAAAATATTTCAGTCGATGTGGCAAAGTCTTCCTGTGTCTCAGGAGATTGTGTGGCTGAGATCAACACTGAGAGAGATTCGGAGAATGCCCTGGGGGGGAAGGTGACCGAACCAAATCCTTCCAGAGTAACCGTTCCCCCCTCGGGTGAGACCAGCATCGTGGTTTGGCCATAGACCATGACTGGTAGATAAGAACCTATGAGTATCCCGATCAGGACGGCGCTCAGAATCGACCCTTGCCTACTCATTGTTGACTATCCAGTCCACGTAGAGACTAGGTTGCTAATTTCTTTGCCAAAGGCGGTGGCTCCCCGAACCGTACGATTTGCGAACCTTGAGAATCGAGTTCCACAGGACCAAGTTATAGTCTCAGTCACCCCTATCATCATTGCTAGGCTATTTGTCTCTGGTCTTTAACGAAATCTCAGCAGATCGAGTGCCATCCTTCGAATTCGATTCATTAATTTTATAGCGAAGAACCTGCTTTTCTTTATCGAGTTCAGTTATGACGTAACCGGGACCAAAATTATCAACTCCATCGACTTGTTTTCCTTTCGGAGCTAGCTGTTTTGCCTTGCGGGTCTTGAGATTGAGTTCGTATAGGCCACCCGATCCATAAATGTTAGAGGTAGCAACGTAGAGTCTACTTCCACTAGGATCCCAAGCGAAGCTGGTAACATCCGAAGCCCATATTGGCTCTTGCCATAGCCGATTATCGAGCATCCAGCGATTGGAAAATGGTTCTGCATTAGGTGCTCCGAGTATATCGACATAGATAACACCTATGTAATCGCCGAGTGCGTCTTCGCAGAAGAGAAACACAGCAAAAGGACCCTTCGGTTGGTGGTGCAGGCCGTGCTGGCAACCATGTTCACTCACCCAAATGTCTTCGGTGAAATACATCTGCTCGGAAAGAAGGATGGGCGGAAAGCAAAGCGACAAAGACAAGAGGGTCAGAACGGTGATCCCCTTGATATTAGAGAAGGTTGGCAACTGTCGAACCGCGTGATGGGCTAATCTATTGATTTCATTACGCACGAATAATGACTCCCCGATCTGTACCCTTTGCGAACCTTGCGATTCGAGTTTCCCAGAACAGAGAGAGCCTCGGTCACAATAAGTGATTTGAGTGCCGGATATTTCCTGTCTTAATCGCTGGCCGTTAACGAGTGATAACGGCCATTCTTCCAGTAATACATGGCGGCTATCCCTTTGTACATCAATTCCAACTGGAAGGCATCCAGCGTTAAGGTCACCGTTTTGTCTTCGTAAAAATCATTATACTTCCCTGGCGGAAGCGTATAGATTGCGTTACCCGCATAGCTAAAGTTCTCTATATTCTCTACAACCTTGAATTCATATTTTCCTCTTTTCTTGCCAGCGACAACTATCTTATAGCCAAGCGTCTCGGGGTTAGTCGGAACTAACAACAAGGCATATGAGATCGACGTCGGACTATCAAAATGACCTTTCGCGATTCCAGGACAAAGCCCTCGCTGCTTGCTCTTTTGCCATTGATTCTGTTCCTCGTCGCTAAGGTCGCTGAATCTCGCTGTCCGCCACGACGGATATTTCTGTGCAAGAAGCTGTTGCACTTCCTCGGGGAGAGGTGTGTTGTCGCAGGGTTCAATTGGAGGGTTCGCTGCAAGCGCTGCAGAGCTGAACAGAATTAGACTGGCGGTGCAGATGATCAGTCTTCTTGCTCTCATAACCATTTCTTTTTTGCTCCCCGGCCAGACTCGAACCTGCGAACTCTAGCTTTTCTATACCGTTATCCTAAAAATCAAAGAATGGCAAAACATTTGGTTGAAAAGGCTGGCTGTCCGGAGGCGTGTCAAAAAGGTCGTGAAGAACTAGCCGCTATCTTTTGGATTCAGTTGAGGGTCAATGGTGGCTGTCGAATGGGTCAAAAAGAACTGTTTTTGAAATGACCTCTCATACCTGGAGCTGCCGAACTCTTTCTAAGAGTTGTTCGGGAAGGCTTGAAAAGTTTCGTGCAATCTCAGGATCTGAAACGGTATCATGTAGCTGCATTGCCATATCGTCGAGTATGGCTGCAAAACTGCCCGGCAGATGCTTCCAGTTCCCTCGCCATTCATCATGAAAAAAGAAAAACAGATTCGCCGCTGAACAATTAGCGTCCGTGCGTCCTGGAGGAGTTGTAAGAAACAATAGGAGTCTTTCAAGCCCATCTCTCAGAAGATCGAGGTTCGCTTGTTTCCGTATGATTTCGGTGTAAACAGTTTCAAGGAGAGGTTTTAGCTCATCCGATACAGACTCTTTACTCGTGCCACCAGAAATTCGAGTCCAAGCCTTTTCGAAGCTGGTCATATCCGACCAAAACAATTAGTTTTTAAACCAGCGCCTTCATACACAACTATTTGTGCTCCAGTCGCCGCATGCTTATAGCATTAGCCAGGATGGGTGGAGGGTCTTTCCCGCTGCCGCTAAGGACATGCAATATTGCTTGGACTTCTACCCTTTCTCCGTTGGAGGCCGCAATATTGAGATCAGGCCACACACATCCTCGATAAACGTGAACTTCTACGGACCCTGTTCCGTCATCAAGATGGAAGGTGCAAGCAGTGAAGACAAGAGCACCTTTTCCTGTCCTATAGGGTGGTAGTGGCTTTAACTGGCTAATTGTACCCTGCAGTGTGATCTCGTGTAATTGATAGGATTCTGAGTTGGAGAGGATCTTTCTAATTTGGATCGGTTCGCCTGCAATAGAGTCCAACGCAGCCAAACAGAGACTTAGACTGACACTCCAAGCAATCCCAACAATGGTCAAGCGAAGGTGTGGCAAAGTGTCATACTCCAGGCTGATTCAAAAAGAACTGGTATTGGACCTATCCAGAATTCGACCAACGACTTAATCAGTCAAAACGGATTACTTTCCCACAGCTCTGCAACATAATCTGTCTATATCTTGTCTTCAGATTTTCATCATCAGGATTCTTGAGCATCTTTGTTACGGCCTGGAATAGCTCAACCGTTGTCAATAAGCCAAATCCCTTTCTTTCCGCTGAGACTAAAACCTTGTCCGTGAAAGGTGCCTGTCTCTCAATAGGTGACTTCATCCGATAAGGGTTTCCTACCAGGATTCCATGCGCATACTCACTATTTTCATGGAAGTCTTCATCTACCACCCTGGTCAAATGATCGAGTTTATCAATATGGATTGCCTCGTCATCCCTTCCCTCGACCTCGACGATCCCTCGGCCCTCCGGTGAGGATAGGATCACATCGTGCTCTAGATCGCCCTTCTGGAGTCGTTCAGCCTTAAAACCCATGAGTGCGAAGGCCTTCAGGACGATTTCTTCCAAAGGCTTCCCTTTTTCGTAGAGGAGATCTCGATAAGCTGTTAGGCTGGTTAAATTCTCACGAGCGGCTGTTAACCGATCTTCCTCTTGTTTGATCCTCGCCTCAATCGCTGTAACATCGTGCAAAATTGTGTCTTCTCCTGGTACGAGGTGATCCTTTGTCCAATCTGGAGGAGCGGTGCGATCACTCTTGGCCAAGATCGGCCTAACACACTGGATGAGAACACCAACAATCTTCTCGGCCTCGAGTTTTCCTTCGAGCAGATAGGGAACGAATACGATCAGCCCGCTTCCGACCCTAAATGATAATCCAACAGTCTTTCCGGCCTTGTTTACGAGATAGCATTGACCTGACTCGGCTGGTGGGTCATTCTCTAGGTATGCTGCATATGTGAGCTTCTCACGAAAGGCGTTGAAGTAAGGTGCAAAAGGATGCTGGGGGATCTTTAGTGAAATAGCCGTTCCGGTACCTGGGGCGACAGATCCGACTATGAAGTCTACCAAAGTGTGATGCATCCAACTGTAGTTTGTGAGGCTGATGTGCGTGTTACGACCAGAAGCCACGGTCACCCCACCTTTGGGGGAAAGAAAAGAAATTACGACCTTCCCATTTGCGAGAAGCGTTTGAATTTCCTTTCTCCTACGATTAAATAACCCCTCCAGCACCCCTGAACCGGCAACTTTTTGCATGGCTTCGTATAGACGCGCAGGTTCAATCAGAACGATGTCCGCATCGAGCAAGCTAAAATGGCCATCAAACGACGTATTTAGAACTTCCTGGGATTGAATACTGAACCCTAGTGAGATGATCTTCAGCATGACTGATCAGTCCAAGAGTAGTTACTTCACATCGGTCTAGCCAGAATGTTTTCTTTCTGGACCTTCACGAGGATACGTCAAATTCCATGGAAAATCGACCAGGGCGCGCAGAAGTCCAGCGCGGGAGTTTGACCCTGCGAGAGAGAAGCCCTCCATCGGCCGGTTCTCAGTGACAAAATCGGTGTCCTTGTTGCGACGTGGAGTTTCGGAACTAGGTTTGAAAACCCGGTTTTCGTGGGGTTTTTAACATGGCAGCAACGTAAACAACGCCCAAACCGAACCTGCTGGCATCCTCAACTTTTTGCCCTTTGCCTTATATCTATTGCCTTGCCGCCTCTGGCGGCCCCCTCTGTGACCTACCTCATAGCTTTCACTCTCGAAATTCGCTAGACTGCGCGACGGGCAGCCTATGCCAAAATAAGGTTTTTGTTAGCACTTCCCCTTCAAAAAGAGCACCTGGCCTCCTGAGGCCATACTATCGAGATACTTGCAAAAGATAGGATGAATCCATGACCTTGAGCCCCATTACATCTCGGAAAGAAATTCGAGCAGCTTTCAAGATAATGTCGGAGAAGCTAAAGAAGGGAGCTAAGCCTTATAGGCACTATATCGGATGGCAAGGTGGGGGAGGTGAATACACGGTCTATTGGCGACAAAACGAGCAAATGTGGGCTTTACTGGAGCCTCGAGAGATCAAGAATCGTTATTGGTGTTGCTTTGGCATCGAGCATCCACCTTCAACGCAGAGTCTTTCCATAACCTGCGAAGTAAACCCTCCTATCGAAGGTGTTGATCGCCGAATTGCGGG
>Ga0066685_10001392_pt1 | contig 10419 bp, 17 predicted proteins | sample GraSoiAngelo_134_FD_62305 | JGI IMG/M metagenome (GOLD analysis project Ga0066685, IMG submission 62305) | Grasslands soil microbial communities from the Angelo Coastal Reserve, California, USA - 14_0929_05_30cm | ecosystem: Environmental > Terrestrial > Soil > Grasslands | place: USA...
CATATACCAAAGAAAACGTATTATGCTTATGTAAGAAACATCATAGCAAAATACATCAATTAATGACCTATCATCCATTCTATAAATTATTGAAGGAACATCCTGAGCTGTATATTGATGATTTGATATGTCAGTTGAGAGAAGACTACGAAGCGGAAAATAAATAAAATGGGTAGAACTAGAACTGGCGCACGTCGGCATACACATCGTTACTATAAATTAGAAGATGGACTATGGCATTGTAGTTTACCTGATTGCACTCATTATATGCCATTGAATATGCCGTCAAATGTAATGATAGGAAAAGCCAGTATATGTTGGGATTGTGGGCAAGAATTTAGAATGGGCGAAGGAAATTTAGAATACAACCGTCCAATTTGTTTTAATTGCATCTCCGGACTAAAACAGAGGAAAATTGAGGACATTGATGATATTCTGAATGAAAGGATACGTGAAGCCAAATTAAAGAAACAACAAGAGGAAAGAGAAAAGAGATTAAACGAATCGGTATAATTGAAATTCATTCCGAAATCCGAAAGGACGGAGATTAAATGAAAAGATTCTATTGCACAATATGTAAGAAAATTAAACGAGTCAGGAAATATCCTTCCAATACAGTAACTCCATGCGCTTCGAATCCTGCCGAACGTGTCGGTTCATGTAATCGACACTCATCTCATCCGATTCAACTAGTCCATCGAGTCAATGAAATTACTCGGTCTAAGACAAATCTACAAAGTTACCGAACATGTTGAATCAATACTCGATGACAAGGTGACATTGAAATGAATCATCCATTCATTCCATCAATACATAATGGCACAACATGTGCTAAATGTAAGAAACCAAGTGATGTTCATGGAGATAAGGCAGAATGCGAAGTATGTGGAGCCGTTGGCCCAGTAGATTTAATGTATGGTTCGATTCTGATGTGTTCATCTTGTTATCAGAAGGAATTAGATCTGCAGACAGCGAACAATAGACCTGAAGTAATCGCCGCGCGCGTCAATCAGGCAAGATTAGACTCATTGAATCAGTCCTTGAACGAAGCAAGACAAGTAGATGAATCAATTCGAGTTAGTTCAGACCTATTCAATGCAGATACAATGGCAATCATCGAACGAAAGAAATTAATTGACTCTAACCCAGATATAGAAAATAAACCATATTTCCTCGCGAATCAACTAATCGAACAATTTCGACACAATAAACAAGTCATATTCGAAGCGAATGAAACAATCATCAAAGCAAGTAATGAACAAAAGGCAATTCAAGTCTATTTGAATAATCTTGCTAATTCATTAAGACAAGAAGAGAGAGAAAAACTCAAAATTTCTGACATTAATTATAAACCAGAATCAAAAGTAATATCAAGGCCAAAGGCCCCATCCCGAACGAAGTTAGACCTAATAGCATTAAAAAAGGCTGCGTCAGAGTTAGGAGTCAGTCTCATATTCATTCAACAACTCGTTATCAGTAAAGGAATTAGTATCGAACAGGCAGTCGATGTAATTAAGAAGTCAATTGAATCAGCTAAATCAGTTCAACAGGGAGAATAGGAGTAAATAAAATGAGAGGAAACCTATCAGTTGATGAAATAGAATATATTCAAGACCTAAAATTCGCATTGTCAACTAATACTATTTCTTCAGATGAAATAGTAACAATAAATGACCAGCTAATGACAGTTAAACAAGCAATTAGTTTATATGAAACAGGGGACTTAACCTCTAGAATTTTCAACGCTAGACAGAATAAGGAGAAATAGAATGATAAAAATTATTACTCTCTCAATGAAAGTTGAAACACTCGCTTCAGATGATGAATTGAGCGAAGCATTACATAATAGACTAGAATTTGTGAATCCAGATGGAGATGATTTTGGAACTACTTTTGCTAAAATTACCAGTTTAAGAATAATTGATTTTGATTCAACTGAATCAGTCTGATATCAGTTCAATAAATTGAATAAGACTGAATAATTCAAATGGACCGGAACATCGCATCTCAATTCACTCGAACTGAACTCAATAAACATGGTCTAACTGATTGGAAAGTTCGACTAACAACCAACCCAAATCAATCATTTCTTGGATTGTGTTCATATCAGGATAAATCAATTATCCTAAATGCACATCACATCGACATTCATTCCAATCCAGACGTCATTAATACAATTCGACATGAAGTGGCCCATGCCTTAACTCCAGGTCATGCACATGATAACATCTGGAGAGAATGCGCGCAGCGCATTGGATGTGATAACACGAATCCATGTAGTCATCTGAGTATTCCAGAAAGTGTATTAGATGCAATAAGGAGTGGAGCAACAGTAGAATATGAAGTAAAAGAAGAAGTAGTAACCAATGTAATCAGAACACCAACATACAAAGTAACCAGACTTCAAGATAAATGTCCTGAATGTGGTAAAGTAGCTAAAGAGAAATTCTCTATTCAAACAGTAGATAAGGATGGAAATGAAGTTAAATTAATCACACTAGAATGTTTCCACATAATAAAGAAAGTATTGCCAAAGGCAACTCCTTTTGAATCAATGGTCAGTAATGACTGGAAACCTGAAATCAAACAGTGTAAACATGAATGGAATAAAAATCAATGTGAGAAATGTGGCGAGTTTAAACTCTACGGATTTCAAGTCATTGGCGCGAAAGCGACTGAAATTGGACTCGCGAGTCAAAGAGGATTCGGTATATTCGATGATATGGGTCTCGGGAAAGCATGTTCTTTAAAAGCTTTGGTTGCGACTCCTTTTGGATTTCGACCAATGGGAACCCTCGCGCTTGGTGATTTAGTAATTGCATCGGACGGTAAACCATATCCAATTACAGGAATTTATCCACAAGGTCAATTAGATGTTTACAAAATTCTATTTAGTGATTTTACGAAAGCAATATGTAGTGAAGACCATTTATGGATTGTCAATACTCCAACGAGAAAATATCGGAAGCAACCAAATTTAGTCAAATCAATCAAAGAACTAAGAGATGATTTGTATCAAACATCAGAAAATTCATCTGGCAAAAAGAACAATAAGTGGTATATTCCAATCACCAAGCCAGTTGAATTTAATTCAAAAGAAATTACTATCGATGCATATACACTGGGATTATTACTTGGGGATGGCCATTTTAGTGATAACTATGTTTCATTTACAAAATCGGACGATGAATTACATGAACATTTAAATTGGACTAGAAGAAGTGATTCATCATACGCACCAAGAGAAATTAGAGATGAATTGAATAATTTAGGGTTAATCGGAACAAGAGCCAACAATAAATTTGTTCCAGAAGATTACAAATTCAATTCCGTTGATACAAGATGGGCCATATTGAAAGGATTGATGGATACAGATGGTTCTGTATGGAATAATGGAGTCGTTGAATATACAACAATATCACCAAGATTAGCTAATGATGTAATTTTTCTAGTTCAATCGTTAGGTGGAATATGTAGACTAACAACAAAAGAAGAGCCTAAATACACCTATAAAGGCGAAACACAAATTGGTCAAAAATGCTATAGAATAATAATAAATATTCCTGAATGTCCTTTCCAACTAAAACGAAAAGCATCATTATGGAATGAAATATCAGAACAAAAGAAATATAAACCAACACGCGCTATCATATCAATTGAACTAATTGGTTTGGAAGAATGTCAATGCATATCAGTTGCCTCTCCAGATAAATCCTACCTAATAGAAGATTTCATTGTTACTCATAATACAGTTCAGGCATTAGCCATACTTCGGTTTCATACAGAATATGAACCATGTATGGTCGTGACAAAATCAGCCATTAAATTTCAATGGTTCAAGCAAGCAGTGAGATGGTTAGGTCCGAATTACATCAGCCAAATCATCTCCACATCGCGCGATTACCTCATGCCGGGCCTGAAACTGTATATCATTCCATATGACCTATTACGACGTTTTCCAAGAGAAAAACTTCATAAACTTGGAATCAAATTAGTCATACTCGATGAAGTTCAGCAAATCAAGAATCCAGATTCAGCGAGAACACAAGAAGTTCGAAAACTAGTCAGTTCAACTGATGGATGTAAAGTCATTGAATTAAGTGGAACACCCTGGAAAAATAGAGGCAGTGAATTTTTTCCTGCCCTAAATTTACTTGACCCAGTTAAATTCAATTCACATCAAGGCTATCTAGATAGATGGGTCGATTATTATTGGCAAGGAAACAGACGAAAAACAGGTGGAATTCGACGAATAGATAAATTCAAAGAATATACAAATGGAATGCTGATAAGGAGAGAATACAATGAAGTAATGGATGAGTTCCCTGAAGTCAATCGAATGAAATTGAATATTCAATTGAATGAATTAGAACAATCAGCATATGATGATTCAGTCAGTGATTTTGTGGCATGGTATAACCAAGCCATAATTGATGGGGTCGAAGAACAATTGAATGGAATCGAACTCCTCGCGAAAATGGCTCGGCTTCGACACATTACAGGACTCGCCAAAATTCCAGCCACATTAACATTCATTGAAGAATTCATCGAAGACTATCCTGAAAAGAAATTAGTTGTCTTTGTCCATCATAAGGATGTTGGAGTCATTACATATGATAGTCTAATTGAATATGATAAGACAAAAAATCCAGACTGGTATGACCTCGCGCTAGAATTAAAAGAGAATGGAGTTAAAATACTGAAATTGAACGCAGAGATGAATGATGAACAGAGATTCAATGCACAAGAGGATTTTAATAAATCACCAAAATCCATACTAATAGCGTCTACGCTTGCATGTGGTGAAGGGCTGGATTTACAGACATGTGCCGACAGTATCATGCACGAAAGGCAGTGGAATCCCCAGAATGAAGACCAAGCGGCTCCAGGTCGATTTAGACGAATTGGCCAAGTATCATCCGTGATAAATATCACATTTCCCGAAGCCGAAGGAACCATCGACCAACATCTTGATATAATTGTCGAAGAGAAACGTAGACAATTTCATGCAGTCATGAATAAAGGTGAAGCCCCAAATTGGAGTCAAGATGAAATAGCTCATAAGTTAGCTGAAATGATTGTGCAAAAACATAGAGAAAAGAAATCTAAACGAGGCAAGGTTGTTAATATGGAGAAAAGAGCATGAATAAAGAAGATGAATGGACTAAGACTGGATGGATTAAATGCTTACGTTGTGGTATATATTTTCACCCATTTCATTCATATCATACAGATAGTAAACATTGTGTAAATTGCACATTTTTTATAGAAAATATGGAGAAAAAAAAAATGAATAAAATTGAAGCAGCTAAAAATGTTACTGAAAAAGGTGAAATAGCAGCAGTCGAAATTGCAGAAAATACATTGAATGACATCAATAAGTTACACAATGAAATTGAACAAGCAACAAATATTCTCATTCCATTACTCCGAGAATATTTGAATTCAATTCGTTCAATCCGTATGTCATTAGATAGTGAAGTTCAGAATATACTTCGCACTTCACAATCGCTCGGTGAAATAACTAAGAATAATAAAGAGATAAAAGAATTTTGTATCAATATTGGTCTAGTTGCTCATGTAGTTACTGACCATAAAGATATCATTATGAAACTCGCTTCAATTCTAGTGAAAGAATGAATAGGAGAAAATAATGTTTTTCATACTAGTCGGAGTAATAGTCGGAATGATGTTCGGTCCTTTAATTGGGATTCTATCGATGATATTACTTGCAATTCTTGCAGTTGCTGAAAAGAAGGAAATATGAGAATTGATGTTACACAAGAACACATTAAAACTGCATCTAAGCGTAATTCACATCATTGTGCCATCGCCGATGCAGTATTAGATTGTGTAAAGGATGCAACATACATTCTAGTCGATTTACAGTCAATCAGATGGACTAATAAAGAAATAGGAGAAAGATATATTTATTTGACTCCTCCTATCGCACAGAAATTAATCCTGAAATTTGATAGAGGAATTAAATGCCATCCAATTTCATTTCAACTCAATAATCCAAGAATTATGAAATCAATGAAACAAAGAAAGTTAAATCCTAGTAGGTCGCATAGTGCTGGTGAAACCCTACGTCGCTCGCGTGTGGCCTATAAGGACCGAGAATTTGGCATTCGGAGATTCAAGAAATAATGATTCAACAAATGAAATGAATAGGATAAACTAAAATGAATGAAATTGACCTCGCGCTTCAACATCATCGAGACCTAAATAATTTGCATTTTCATGCTCGACTTGAAATGATTCAATTAAAACATGAGAGAATAATTCGATTAGATTATGGTCCAAAAGACCAACAATTCACAACAACCCGACGGTATTACATGGGCCGTAATGGACCATTTTTCATTGAACATTCTCATTCTTAACACGAAATGAATAGAATGAATGAATGGAATGGAATCGAACGTCGTTCGAATTGGACAAATGCGACTAATCGAGATATTAGACTCATTGAATTAAAAGAATGGATTCAAAATCAATTAAATGAATTTGAACCATCATTGATTGCGGATTACTGGGATGGATACGAACAGGGATTCTTAGATGTCATTAAGAAAATTAATTTAATGGAAGGAATTCATGAATGAAATAAGACACGACGAAAGAACAATGAATGAATCATCTATCGATGAGATAGTTGATAGGCCATTAGGAGGAAAGTCGAATCTCATTTTGGACAGTCAAATATTCAGTTCAATCATGAACTGCCCTCGCCTAACAGATTTCAGATTTAATCATAACTTCATTTCAATAGGTGGGAAGTCTTCTTCTCTTGAGTGTGGTTCAATCGTTCATACATTCATGAAGTATTTCTATCGAGCCATAATAAATGGAGTCAAAAGGAGTGAAGCGGCTGGATTTGGACTCACGGCCGCGCAATTATATATCAAAGGATGCCCTATATGCACAGACTATTCAGGGGATAGCAAACCAGAATGTGGACATAAACCAAATGAATTTCCTGGAGTAAAAAACACCGAAGCCGAAGGCTCAGGATATAACATTGGATGGAAATATGTTCTTTCAACTTGTGAACAATACGCCGAATTTTATCGAAATGACCATTGGGTTCCCATTGAAATTGATACAGTGAAAGGAGAAGTATTATATGAAGATAGTGAAGTTCGAATCATGTGGAAAGCTCAAATAGACTTGGTCATGGATACGAATCAAGGTATATTTCCAGTAGACCATAAAACAATGAAAGCTCGACGTGATACATTGTCCTTAAATAACCAGTTTATAGGACAGTGTTTACTAATGAAAACTCGTAATGTGTTCATTGATAAAATTGGATTCCAAAAGAATCTAAAGTCTGAAGAAAAATTCACTCGACCTCCAGTATCATATACAGCCGAAAGACTCATTGAATGGCAATCTGAAATATTACCATATTACGCGAAGTTACTCCTCATGTATGCTGAGAGTGGATATTGGCCACCTAACTTTTCGCACTGTGAAACCAAATATGGTAACTGTGCTTTTGTTGATGTTTGTCAATCGAATCCTTCAATGAGGGAAATTGAACTAAAAAATAATTTCATGACTGGGCCTAGTTGGGATTTACAGTCTGATGAGACTAATGGAGACTAATTATGTGGATTGTTGAAAAAATGAATGGTTCAATTCGATTCAAGTCAGAAAATGAAATTGACGCGCGAGAATTTCATAAGAAATATGGTGGAGTTTTATATGAAAGTAATGGAAAAGAAATTGAACCCGAAATTCACAATCCTGAAATAGATGGAATGACTGAGGATGAAGTTAAAGAAATCGTCAGAAGAATGTTAGTTGAATATAGGCTGATAGAACCGGCTGCTGAGGATGAATGACTCATTATTACATCGAAGTGAAATTAGGAACCAAATGGATTCTACAAAAAGTATTAACACGTCAGAATGACGCCTTATATTGGGTTAAAATGAATTCACCTGAATTTAGTCAATATCCAATTAGAATCATTAAGGTTAAAAGGACTGAAGTCTTTCTTGATAGGAATAAATAATGCCTCGATTTGGTCAAACTACTGATGTAGTTAAAAGAATCAAGGCTAAAACTGTATATGAAGGTGAATGCTGGAGATTCACTGGAAATAAAGTTGGTCGAGGATATGGTCAAATTTGGTATAAAGGGCGAATAGTAAGAATAGGTCGTCTTGTATGTCATTTATTTCATGGTGCTAATTTGAAAGACAGTTCTTGGGTTGCATGTCATACTGATGAATGCAAATTTCATGATTGTTGGAATCCAGAACATCTCAAAATTGGAACACAACAAGAAAATGTAAATGACCAAATAAGATTGGGTCGATTTTGCTATGGAACTAAAAATCTATTAGGATTTCAAAAGAGGACTGAATGAAAACGCTTGACCAATACGATATTGAAGTTTTATTCACTCTTATGAAAGGTGAGCCAGGACTTCGCAAGTCAACCTGTGCCCTATCCTATCTTACTCCTCAATACTGGATTTCAACAGACCGAAAAATGAATGCCCTTACACTTCCAATGAAACGATGGGGTATAAATCCAAAAGATATTCATGCAGATGATTTCACTGATTGGGATAAACCCAAACACAAGCTGGAACAGCTTCAAGTTAATTGCCCTTATAAGACAATCATAGTTGATTCCATCACATCAATTGCTGACTGTATAACAGGCCAAGTAAAAGGATTAAAAAGAAAAGAAGGTGGTGGAAAAATAATCGGTAACATCAATGTCTCAGGACTCGAAGAATATAATGCTGAAGCCTCGGCTTTCCAAGAAATGATGGCTCTACTGAAAGATATCCATGAATATCATCATGTCAATATCATTCTCATCGCGCATGTGGTAGGACAACGACAGTCCGATGATAAGAATAAATTGACTCATCATTCGCGTGTCATAATCACGGGAGGTGATAAAATATCAGGAAAAATCGCAAGTTATATGACCGAGGTTTATCACTTTAACTGCGAAACAGACTTCAATGTAGACTCAGGCGAAGGTCATTATGGTCTATATACTCAACACGTAGGCGCAGATTACGCTCGAACATCATTACCTCTTGAACGAAAAATCATATTCGATAACAAACCATTGTATGAAACATACATCGCACCAGCTATCAAGAAATTAAAGGAAGAAAAACCTATTCAACGAATTTCAAAGGAGAACATCAATGACTTAACACAAAAACAATCAATTCCATCCACAACATCAATTCCATCAACATCGTTTACACCAAAGGAAACAGCAAAATGAGTCCCATTATCAGTTTCAGTGATAGAGATTTATTGAGAGGTCGAGTTATTACGCCTGGGTGGTTTCGTGTGAGAATCGATAGTATTGGCGAGACACCGGCTGCGGCAAAAGAAGGTCGAAGCCCATCCACTAACTATCCAGTGGAAGCAACCATTCTATTTAATGGAGACAATGGCGACCGAGAATTTGCCAATACCCCATTGGAATGGAATTTCAATTCCAAGGCAATAGGATTTGCAGTAGGATTTTTGAAAGCATTTGGTGTGGAAGTAAAATCAGGAACACGATTCGATTTGAAGTCAGCCGAAGGGAAAGAACTAGATGTATTCGTTGAGAATGGAGAATATCAAGGGCGCTTGGTCAACCGAGTAAACCATAAATACCGCGAACCTCGAACTGAAGTTTCAGCAGTAGCTTAATTTAGGAGGATAAAATGATTACGAATGAAAAAGAAGAAGATGAGTCGATAGATATGGACGCCGAATCTAAGAATGATTTGGATGAAAGTGACATTGAAGAAGAGTCTGATGAAGAACCGGATTCAGAACTTGATGATTTAGATGACTAATTCAACTGGGTAAAAAAGAGACTCATCAGATGAGTAGCACAAATACCTATTCATTCTTCAATAATGTGACTCGTAGCTACACTCACATTAGTCGAATGAAACATCAATAGCCAAGCCGGGGCGAGAATACTAATCTGATGACTAGATGGAACGGACGACGTAGCGCATTAGTCGCCGTATAAATGTCCGTTCCATCGCATTTCATTCAATGAATAAGTGGAGATTAAAGTGTTTGAAAGATTTCTGCATAAAGGTGATGAAGATATTGAATGGGAACCCGAACCACCAAAAATGAATGAAAAAAGAGTGATAGGAAAAATAATCAAACTCGAACTAAATGGTGGATGGGGATTCATCTCAAGTCAAGACATCAAATTTACCCGTATATTTTTTCACTGGTCGAGTCTTACCCAAAATACACTCCGTTTCGATAAACTAGAGAAAGGTATGTTAGTTTCTTTCGTTCCCATCGAAGTTGAAGGTAGAGGAATTCGTGCGATTAAAATTGAGGTAATTGAATAAAATGGATAATTTCAATTTAGTTCTCAAGGCGTATGATGAATTGTTCGCGTCAGGTGATAT
>Ga0066685_10001396_pt1 | contig 10399 bp, 10 predicted proteins | sample GraSoiAngelo_134_FD_62305 | JGI IMG/M metagenome (GOLD analysis project Ga0066685, IMG submission 62305) | Grasslands soil microbial communities from the Angelo Coastal Reserve, California, USA - 14_0929_05_30cm | ecosystem: Environmental > Terrestrial > Soil > Grasslands | place: USA...
GACGCCTGGCAGCGCGGACTCGAAGACGTCCACGCCTGGCTCCCGCCGCCCATCGCCAAAAAATTCGGCAAGCGCGTCGAGCGCCTCGGCTGGCTCCGCGACGATGCCTGGACGCCCTACTGCAAAAAATTAACAGAAGGGAAGTAAAGGAAGTACGTGAAGTAAAGGAAGTTAGGGATCCAGAACAGAATGGTGCGCACGAATTGGCTGGATGCGCGTTGAGGTCTCTTCCTTTACGTCCTTTATCTCCTTAGCCTCATTTACATCCTGAATTTACGGAGGTTCCCCATGGGACGTGGCGCACAAGCGAACACGCGGCAAATGACGGATCAGGAGCGCGCCAGCATTGACGCGCTCAACCAGCAATTCCTCGGCCAGCAGCAGCAAATCGGAAGCACTCTGCTGCCGCAATTTCAAAGCATCTTGAACAATCCCGGCCTGAGCCCGGCGGACAAAGCCGCGGTGACCGGGCAATCGCAAGGCTCTCTCGCCAGCGCCTTCGATTCGCTTCAGCAGTCCGCGCAGAACCGCCTTGCGCGCACCCGCAACTCCGCCGGCTTCGGCGAGCTCACCGATGAACTCGCGCGCCAGAAGGGAATTGCGGAAGCCGGCCAGGCGCAGAAAAATCAACTCGCCTTTACCAATACCGCGTTTCAGCGCCAGATGGCCGCGCTGCAAGGGCTCTCCGGCCTCTTTGGCGTGGACTCCAATCTGCTCGGCCGCACCCTCGGCATTCCCGCGGAACTTCTCAATACGCGCGCGAATGCTTCGCGCAGTAGCAGCGGCGGATTCTTCTCCGCGCTCGGCTCCGGCTTGGGCTCCACGCTCGGCGCCCTCCCCGGCGCATTTTTCTAAGACTCACAAAGGCGACCTGTCATTCTGGGCGCATCCGATGATGGTAAAACAGATGTATTATAAGCACTGAGAAATATGACTAATCCCAGTCATCATCCATGGTATCAAGGTGTCCGCAGGATATTCTCTCTGCTTTCATCTAAAGAGGTTAAAACACCGTTGTCATTCTTCTTTCGATTATCGTCAGTGATAGTCGTCCTGGTGGCTTTGGGCGGGTTCTTGCTACAACCTGAACAGAGGTTCTATCTGTTTATAGGTGCGGGCTGTATTTTGTTCTTTCTTGCGCTGGTGGTTGGTTTGATCGCTTGGTCGAGACCGAAAAATCTGGTCTACGGAGAAACTGGGTACAGGGCTGAAACGAAACTGAGCTTGGGCACGGAGAAAGAGCAGATAGGGGAAGCAGAGTTGGCCAAGTTACCTGGTGAATCTAACCCCAATTCGCTTGATCTTCTGAAAAAAGAGGCCTAGTGAATCTCCTCTTAGTGACGTTTGCTTTAAGAAACAGGGAGCGGGACTATAGTCCGTTTTTTGTGGCCTTGCGGGGAAATGTCCTGCAATGGTGGCACTTTATAGAACAGACTTGCGTCGTTGTTACTCAACACGACATTCAGAGTTTAACGGCTGCCTTAGTACCCCATATCGAGGTCACAGATTCCTTGCTCATTGTTCAGATCGTCCCCCACCAAGTGCAGGGCTGGCTTCCCCCAGTAGCGTGGGAATGGCTTAATGGCGTTTCTGAAGCTATCGCTCCGAAGAAGCCAACGTTACCTCCTATACCGAGGCTGCCGGGCTAGCTCAGAACCTTTAAAGTCGATTGAATTTAAACTGACCCACGCACACCAAATCTAGCTAAGACGCAACACGTCTATCTTGGACCGTATATTTCGCTCTTTTGGTAAGGACCCCCATGCCCGCACACTGGTTTGGAGCGCTGACCGCGCTTGTTGCTGTCGGCGTGCAATTTGTCTTATTCCTCCGCTGGCTGCATCGCCGCATGCGCAATGACGAAATCACGCGTGCCTTTGTGCGCGACATCGCCACCAATCATCTGCCGCACATCTACACCGCGCTGCAAAAAATCGCCGCGCACCAGGGAATTGAGCTGGACGAAACTCCGCTGGTGCGCTTCGTGGACTTGAACGGCCACCGCCGCACCAGGTAACGAATACCCGTGAATCCTCCTTCTCAACTTTTGCTGCTGGCGCGCAGAGCGGCCACCGCCCAGTCGCTTGACCCAGCTCTCGTCTGCGCGGTGGTCGAGCAGGAATCCGCGTGGAATCCTTGGGCCATACGCTACGAGCCAGCATTCTTCAGCAAGTACGTCGCGTCCCTCTATACCAACAACAAGATCGCCGCCACGGAGGCTTACGCCCGCGGCTTCTCTTGGGGCTTGATGCAGGTGATGGGGCAGGTCGCCCGCGAAACTGGCTTTGATGGCCTGTTTCTTTCGGCCTTGTGCGATCCCGAACAAGGCCTCTCCGTCGGCTGCAAAGTTCTGCGCAAGAAGTTCGACGCCATGGCCGGCGACACCACACGCGCGCTGCTCGCCTGGAACGGCGGCGCCAACCAGACTTACGCTGCGCAAGTGATCGCCCGCCGCGCGCATTATTTGTAGTCCGCGCGGTTTACAGTTTCTTTGTAGGGGCGCAGCATGCTGCGCCCCTACAAGCAAGATTGTTCCGGTACACTCATGCCCGCACGCTATTGGACTCGTGTCGCTGAACTTACGATTGCGTTCTTGCTCGCCCTGGCCGTCTATTTCTCCTGGCGCGCAGACCGCCGCGAACGTTCGCAGCTCGAATCAGAACTTGCCGCAACAAAACAGCTCCTCGCCGCCGCCGCTGTGCGCCAACACGACCGCGATGCGCAACTCGCGCAAACCCTTGCGACGCTCGCGGCCGACAAACGCGCCATCGTGACACCGGCGCAAATCGTGCGTGAACTTCCGAGCCAAATCTCCCTCCCATCTCCCATCGTTCTGCAATCCGCTCCAGCCTCGCCAAGTTCCCCAACTCCCCAAACCAATGCCGTCATTCCCGCCGAAGATTTGAAGCCGCTCTACGACTTCACTATCGACTGCAAAGCCTGCCAGGCCAAGCTCGCTGCAGCCCAGGGCGACCTCACCGATGAACGTCAGAAAACCGCCGCACTCTCTCGCGAACGCAACGACGCTCTGCGCATCGCTCGCGGCGGCAGCGCGTGGCGCCGCATCGGCCGCGCCGCCAAGTGGTTCCTCATCGGTGCCGCAGCCGGCGCAGCCGCCGCCAAAGCCGCTCACTAGTGCCGCGCCTTGTTGATGGCATTTCTGGGGTATAATCCGCGCACTGAATCGCTATAATGTCGCCTCCTGACATTCCGGCAAGCGGAGCCACGCCAGGTCCCAAAGGGTCACCCCTTCCTGACAAGAAACTGGTTTCCTGGAAAGAGATTGCTACTCACCTTGGCCGCGAAACTCGTACCGTCCAGCGATGGGAAAGAACCGAAGGGCTTCCCGTCCGGCGTCACGAGCACCAGAAAAAGTCCACCGTCTACGCTTACACTAGCGAGTTGGATGAGTGGTTTAAGAAGCGCCAGCCAGTTGACGACCCCGAAGCCGACGCTGCGTTTATCCCCGAGCCTGATGCCAGCGATGCAAACTCCAGTTCGGGCGCCGAAATTGCCGTTCCCTCGGCGCCGACTTCTGTCACCGTGCCGATCGACGTCCCTGCGCCTCTCCCCGTCGTCACTCCCGTCAAACGGCTTCCTCCTTCGGCCGGGAAGCGCGTCGTCGTCGCCTTGTTCGCTCTCGGAATTCTCAGTGCCCTGTCCCTTGGCCTGTACCGCTGGCTTCACCCGGTAGATTCTACGATCGAAAAAGTCCGCATCGCTGTCCTCCCCTTCACATACTTGAGCGGCGATTCCAAGCCTGACTACATCACCGCCGGTCTCACTGACGTCATCCGCACCAAACTCGGCCAGCTCGATCCCCCGCACCTCGGCGTAATCGCCGGGACCTCTTCAAAAATTGTTTCCAGCCAGCCCATCACGGAAATCGGCCGCGTGCTCAATGTGAAGTATGTGCTCGAAGGCAGCGTGCTACGCGACGGCAACAAGGTGCGCATTGACGTCCAACTGATCCAGGTAAGTGATGAGACGCATCTGTGGACCGATTCTTTCACGCGTGAACTTTCCGATGTCCTGCAAGTGGAATCGGACGTCTCCGCCGCCATCGCACGGCAGATTCTGGCGACTCTTCCGCTGCCGCCACAACCTGCGCCCACGCTGCGGCCTGGAACCGTTCACGCCGCCACGCCCGAGATTGCTGAGTCCCGTCACGCCTACCATCAAGGCAAATTCGCCTTGGGCAGCCGCTTCGACCTGCGAAGCAGCATAGCATTTTTTCAGGAAGCCATCCGCAAGGATCCATCGTACGCGGAAGCCTACGCGGGTCTCGCGGGGGCGACCGCGATTCTGGGTCAGGTGCCCAACGACGGAATGCCCCCCGGAGAGGCCAAACCAAGAGCGCGCGAGGCCGCCCAGCGGGCCTTGCAGCTCAATCCCAGACTCGCTGAAGCTCATGCCGTCCTTGGCAACGTGGCCATGAGTTACGACTGGGACCTGGCCACCGCCGAGAAGGAATTGCGCCGCGCCATTGAACTGGATCCCAATGATCCCACTCCTCACGAGTGGTATTGCCACCTGCTCATCGTGCAAGGACACAACTCTGAGGCTCTGGCCGAAGCCCACCACGCTTTGGATCTCGATCCAGTCAATCCGCTCTTTCACGACGTTGTTGCCGAGACCTACTACTTCGGACGGTCGTATGACGCGGCGATTGATGAAGCGCTGCAAGTCGTCAAGCTGCATCCGGGCGATCTATCGGCCCAGTTCTGGCTTGGCTCCGCGTATCGCGAGAAAAAAATGTATCCGCAAGCCATCGAGACTTTCCAGCACGCCCGCCAGCTCTCGGGCGACAATCCCTTCATGGTCATGGCCTTCGGGCACGCCCAGGCCCTCGCTGGAAATGCCCGAGAGGCGCGAGCGGCCCTGCAAAAGTTACAGCAGCTTGCAAGCACCAGGTTTGTCCCAAACTTGTACGCGGCGGCTATCCACGTCGGCCTGGGCGAAACGGACGAAGCCTTCCGTTTGCTAGATCTCGCGTACCAGGAAAAAGTCGATCGTCTGGTGTACCTAAACGTTGACCCGATGGCCGATCCCCTGCGCTCCGACCCTCGATTCGCCCAGCTCATGGCCAAGGTTGGATTCCATTAGCTCTCACAAAGAGGACTCCTCACACGTCAGAGGAGTCCTTCCAGAAGAGAAGCAGCTTCACGGTGAACACTTGCGCTAGTCCTGCTCGACCACAAGTTGCGCGGCGACTCCCGCGTGGTCCGATGGCCACAGCCCGCCCGGAGTTTTCGTGGAAGGATCCGCGCCGAACGGCGCAATGTTTTGCGCCTCGATGCTCCCCAGCGTCAGGATCACGTCGATCCTCTGATAGAGTTCGGATACCGGATTGTTATCGAACTGTGCCTGGCAGCAGGTGAGCCCCGGGACAAGGGGAAATATTTCTGTCCACACATCGTTATAACCCGCAGCAATGAAATCCATGTAGGTTGGATCCTGAGGCAGAGGAAATGCCCTCGCGTTGGAATCCATTGCCAGAATCACCGGCAGGGAAGTGTTTGCCGGACCCGCGCGTAGCTCTGCCCCCTGCGCTTCGCGGATGCTCGGAACCACCGATTCCAGATGCGTGCCGATAAACCGGAACGCCTTTCCGTTAAGAGTCGCGTCCACTGAAACCCAAGCTCGGGGCAGCGGCAGCAACCCAAGCGGTGAAGGGAACTGCAGCATGTTGACGTATTGCGCCGACTGCGGATTGCTCCATTGAAATCTCGAGGTGTCGAGGTCCGTGCGAGCCAGAATCGCCACGTGATCGACTACTGACACACAGAGAAACGTGCTTGGAAGGATGATGCCCGGAATCAGAGGAAACGCGTACTGCTGTGCTTCCTTGGCCACAGTATAGTGCGCCCCCTGGGCTGCCAGAGCATCCTGGAGCTCCTGTAGAAAATTGAACTCGAGTGTTGGGCTGCCACACGCTCCGGTGTTGGGATTAAAGGGCGCGGTATACCACTCGTCTAACTCCTGCAAACTGACGAGCGCAGGCCCTGCCGCGATAATCTGTTTTGCTACTGCCTGCATTCGCGCGGGTGAATTGGTTGCGCGAACCTGAGTGATTGTTTGCCCGACGGCCACCAAGAACTCGTTCAGATTTGTCGCCTGTTGTATCTCCAAGTAATCCGTGCCTTCATCTACGTTGTACGTCATCACCCGTAGATCGCCTTTGCCTTTTGATAGTGACTGCGCCGCAGCTTCTCCGGGACCTCCCAAACAGGCCAGCAAGCCCAGAAGCGCCGAGAGCGTCAATCTCTTGCGAAAAACATGCCCGAAACAGCTCGAAACCCGAGAACTGGAACTCTCTATGCCTGGCATCTCCGTATTCCTTTGCATGAAGCATCTCCCGCGCCTGGCATGCTGCCCTCTGGCAACTGTCAAATCGCGCTTCCCGCGCTGCCTGCTCCCCTCCGAAACCACCAAGCATCACATCGGACACTGGCCCTTCGCGAGAGACCACAGCTTCCGCCCAGGGCACTGGCCTTTCAAGCGACAAGGGACGACAGACAGCCAGTTGAGGAGATTGTCGCGAGATGTCGCAGGGCCATCGGCTTCGGCACAGCTCGCGGCAACAACTATCAACAAAATTCGGCAGGGAAGTACTTTCCCTGCCTGCCCGTGACAACCGAAGGGATGAAAAACTGGAAGTGGAGTCCGGTTCCGACATGTCGCGCAACTCTTAGATCGTTGCGAATATTGAAATCCCATCTATGGGAACGGCGCGTCGCTCCCTCTGCACGAAGAAACATATTTCTTGCTCCGAGCTTTCCGGCTGGCGCACCCCCCGCGCCAGCCGGAAAACACCCCGAGTCAGGGCTCGTAACCCACATATAAGGACCAAGCAGATTTCCACAGGGAAACCGCAAAGAGCCGCAGATTCCTCTTGACAATGCGTCCTATAAGTAATATTATGTTAACTAAGAAATCGGGCTGGATTTTATGCCGTTTTGGGTCCGCCCGGGGCGTACGCCAGGCTATTCCCCGCTCCCTATCTACTTCTTGTCGGCGGGCTTCGCGAATTTTTGCTGGGCGAGTTCGTAGTTGATGTACTGCTCGAGCAGGTGGGCATCGGCGCCTACCATGCGGCGGCCATTCACGAAGACCGTCGGTGTGCTGCTCACGTCGAGTTGCTGGCCGTTGGCGCGGCTGGCGTTGACCGCCTCGCCGGCCTCTGGACTTGCCATGCAAGCCTTAAACGTCTCGGCTTCCAACCCGGACTGACCGGCGTAGTCCAGCATCTTTGTCCAGGCGTTCGCGGCGGAAATGATCTCCTGGTTGTCGTAGATGAAGTCATACATCTTCCAGAAAGCCATGGGGTTCTGCTGGTAGGCGCAACGGCCAGCGATAGCTGCGGTCCTTGCCCAAGGATGTAGCTGCTCGATCGGAAAGTCCTTGAAGATGACGCGCACCTTTCCGGGATACTTCGGAAGCATGTCACGCAAAACGTCGTGGAGATTGCGGCAGACCGGGCACTCAAAGTCCGAATATTCCACCAAGGTGACGGCCGCCTTGGGGTCGCCCAGCGAAGGAGCATCTTTCACTTGAATCTGTGACCGGCTTTCGACGAGCGGGTCTTTCGTCATGTCCGACATCTCACCACGGAAAAGAAACTTCCCGTCCTTGCTTACGTAGAATTTGACCGTCTGCCTATTCTCCCCGGTCGTGAGGTTGATGGTTGTTTCTAGCAGCCCTTCGACAGCAGTTTCCTTGGGAGTCCCTACCACCAGCAGGACGTCGGGTCCAAAAGCATACAAATGACGAAGGTAGGCTTCGATATTCTTCTGTGTTGGCGAGAGCGTTGTTGGCGCCGGCGCGGTTGTCGCCGAATTTGCCTGCTGGGCCTCCGCTCGTGGCGCGATCGTATAGAAGAGAATAATCAGGGAAACTCTTAGAGCTGTTTTCACGAGAGCCTCATGAGTTTAGGGGATGAATTTCTGCGCGATTGGGAATGGCCTGCCAAACCCAAATGAGCGCGAGGTTATCTTCAAGCCTGGCGCAGCTTGCTTTCGTTTATACTCGTTGCGATCCACGTGCAGCGCGATGTCGCGGACAAGGTTTAGATCGAAGCCGTAATGGTCGGCAATCTCCTGGGGGCTGCGCAAGTCCTCGATGTAGGCCTTCAGAATTCGGTCTAGGACGTCGTAGGGCGGCAAGCTGTCTTCGTCCTTCTGGTCGGGACGCAACTCCGCCGAAGGAGCCTTGTCGATGATCGACCGTGGAATCAGTTCCCTCTCGCGGTTAATCCAGTTCGCCAGCTCGTACACCATCAATTTTGGCACATCGGAAATGACCGCAAGACCTCCCGCCATGTCTCCGTACAGAGTGCAATATCCGACAGCGAGTTCGGATTTGTTGCCCGTGCTCAGAACCATCGATCCAAACTTGTTGGAGAGCGCCATCAGGTAATTTCCGCGGATGCGAGCTTGAATGTTTTCTTCCGTCACGTCAACAGGCCGGTCGCTGAACCCGGGGGCCAGCGCCCGCTTGTATTCTTCAAAAACATCCGTGATCGGCAAGGTGATGAACTGGATGCCAAGTTTCTTCGCTAAGGTTGCCGCGTCACTCTTGCTTCCCGACGAAGAAAAGGGTCCCGGCATGGAAACCCCGAGGACATTTTCGGCTCCCAGAGCATCCACGGCAATCGAGGCAACCACAGCGGAGTCAATTCCGCCGCTCAAGCCGACGAGAACCTTCTTAAATCCGCATTTACGCACATAGTCCGCCGTGCCGGTCAGCAGCGCCTCGTAGGCATAGGCGATTTCGGTGGACGGCAGCTCGTGAATCTCGCCCTGCCCTGTCACCGTATCAAACAGGACCAGATCCTCCCGGAACGCCAGCGCTTGCGCAGCCACGCGTCCATCGGCGGTAATCGCCATACTCGCGCCGTCAAAAATCAGATTGTCGTCGCCCCCAAATTGATTGACGTAGACCACGGGGCACTGTTGCTTCATGGCGATGGCGCGCAGCATCTCAATGCGCAGATTTCTTTTATCAATCGTATAGGGCGAAGCGGAAAGATTCAGCAGGACGCTGGTTCCCTGCTTGGCAAGCTCCACTACTGGATCACGCGCGTACAAGCGCGTCGGCCAGAAGTTCGGATCGTTCCACACATCCTCACAAATGGTGATGCCAAGCGTCTCGTCCTGGAAGCTGTAAACCATTTGCTTGTCGGCGGGCTGAAAGTACCGCGACTCGTCGAATACATCGTAGGTCGGCAACAACATCTTGCTCTGCTCAAAGACAACTCGCCCTCCGCACAGCAGTGCCGCTTTGTTGGCTACCGATTTGCCTGAGGTATTCTTAACGCGCCCCGCGTAGCCGACGAGGCTTGGCAGAGGGATTTCGGCCGCAAGGTCTTTCAGTTCATCCATGTTCCGGTCGAGAAAGGTGGGACGTTCCAGAAGATCCTGAGGAGGATAACCGCAGAGGCAGAGCTCCGTAAAAACAGCAAGGTCCGCGCCTCGCTGATTGGCTTGCCTCGCCAACGTCAAGATCCGAGCGGCATTCCCTGCGAAGTCGCCAACGGTGGGATTAAACTGCGCGAGCGCTATTTTCATGCCCGGACTTTAGAATACGGATGGAAGGCGAAGATTGCAAACATTGGCGCGCCGCTCTTCGGCTTGCTGAATGACAATTTGTCTTCAATCCCGCTTGTCCCGCTTCTTCGCTACCAGGCTGGCAATTCCCTGCCCGGCGCGCAACTCGCGGTAAAACAACACACACAGCTCCGGAAACGCTTCTCGGAGTTCACCGGTTTCGAGCAGGTAGGCCGGATTCCTCGGCCCGCCGGCAAATTCCAATTGGGCACGCGTGTGAGTCTCCATCAGCAAGACACCTTTCGGCCGAAGTGCGCGCGCCATTTGTGAAAAGAGCGATCTCTGCAAGTATTGAATGCAGATGATTAGATCGAAACGGTGCTCGGGGAGTTGGGTCTCCTCCAAATTCACTTGTACTAAATCCAGGCCGCCGTGCAAATGCCGCCCGGTCGCAGGAACACTGCTGCTCCGTCGAACGTGGATGTGCATGCTGTGTGCGCGAGCCTCTAGCGTGTCCAGTGCCACGCCGGAAAAATCCACTGCCGTGACGTGCTGGCCGCGCGCCGCAAGAAATAGTGCATGTCTTCCCGTGCCGCAAGCGATATCCAATGCTGGGCCTGTCGGCAGGAGCGGCAGCAGTTCGCGGACAATGCTCGCGAGATCGGAGGGCGGCGCCTCGGCCGCGAGCCTGTGTTTGGCATCCCAGTCCGATTGGCTAGAAGGCATAAAAAAGGCTCCTGAACATATCGCTCAGGAGCCCGAGAAAGATTTTGAAGGCGCTTGAAGCGCTTCCCTGCACCGAATTAGACGCTGAAGGAACTGCCGCAGCCGCAGGTGCTCTTCACGTTCGG
>Ga0066685_10001401_pt1 | contig 10387 bp, 6 predicted proteins | sample GraSoiAngelo_134_FD_62305 | JGI IMG/M metagenome (GOLD analysis project Ga0066685, IMG submission 62305) | Grasslands soil microbial communities from the Angelo Coastal Reserve, California, USA - 14_0929_05_30cm | ecosystem: Environmental > Terrestrial > Soil > Grasslands | place: USA...
GCTTCAACTTCCCGACGAGTGGGGGCTGGTCATCGAGATCAAGCGCAGTAATTTCAAGATTCTTTACCCCAACGATAAACGCTGCTGGCTTCCACGCGAAGCCATCGCCCGCGTCCGGCCTCAACAACCCGCATACACGACATTCCTGGAACGGCTCCACTACCTTATTAAAAAGGTCCGAGCTCTCGAGTGCGAACTGGCCTCCGAAGGGGGTGTCCACCGCCTCACACTGCGCATCGACAAAATCGACCATGATCTTATCGACGATCTGCGCACTTTCCTAGGCAACGATTTCATCTCTCTCTCTGTCGTGCCTGAAGGCATGGCCTTCATACAACTGGAACTCCAGTTTCGGTAGATGTACGCCCAACTTACGCTAGCAAACGCCGGCGGTGTCGGTCGGGGTTTTTGTGGCGGACTTCGCTGCGATGATTAGCGGTGGGCCGGCGCACGGCCCACTCTAATCGTTCTTCAAGCTAGTGGCCATCGTGTCGGGACGCCTGCCATTGCGGTTGACTTGCTTCAGATCGGCCTCATTTAGGAATGCGATATCACGAGCGAGTTGGCGCGAATAAATGCGGGCACCCAGTCGGTTCAGATGATTCTGATCGGCAAAGTTCCTTCTGGTGAGAAACGGCACCTCTCGATAGTCCAGAACCGGCAGACCGGAAGCCATCAGATACTCCCTATACTGACGGTCAGCATTCAACCGATAAGGAGTGGGATCGATACGCGGTGGGAGCACAAAAACCAGTTTGAAGCCTCGCGAGCCTGCGAGCTGCACCAGATCCGCGACCACTGCGAACCGTTCCGGAACGACACTCCCCTCGGCAAACTTCGCCGGAACCCTCGCGAAATCCTGGTCAAGGCCCGCGAAACCATCATAGTTTGGGGCGTACGGTATTCTCGTTCCCCTCCACCAACTTTCCAGGAAAGGCCAAGCCCAACGAATACGTGCCAAATAGAGGTAATCAGCGACATTCCGCTCCCCATTGAGATTCTTGCAGAAGGACGATGAAGTAATCGCTTGTTCCAATTGGCGGCCGGCCCGGGTTTCGATGAAGGCGTCGGGACTAAGCGAAACAACCACAAGTTCGGGGATCGGGCCCTTTGCAAGGATCGGAAGTGTGCATCTGCGGAAGGCTTCCGACCGGTTTGCCACCCATGCCAAATTGTAAACGTCAGGCCCGTCAGTTGGGCCATTGTTGGCGACATCCCTAGGATCAATATCAAACTCGCCTGTTGAGTCGCCGACAATGAGAATGCGTGGCGGAACTCCGTTGCGAAGCATCGCTCGATACGTTTCAATTTTCACCGCGACCTCTGGTTCCCAATACCGCCAGTAATCCCCTATCGGAGCCAAGACAGATCGAGCGAGAAGTTCGGCGCCAACGAGCAGCAATATTGCAATGAGGATCTCGTTTCTCAGTCCCGCCGCCTTCCAGCCTTCCAGATTCAGCGTGTCAAAACTCAAAATAGATGAACGGAACGTCTTCATCCAAACTCCCGAATACAATAATGACCAGCGCAAGCGCCGCATATGCGGCACCGCGTGTGAACCAGGGCCAACGCAGAATGACGATCTGGTCCTTGTAGTAGTACTGGACGAATTCAATGATCAAAAGCACTCCGACCAGGAACATCACACGGTAACCTGCCCACGGTATAGCACCGTATCGCCATGTGACGATTCCATACAGTACGTCCCATGCGTCGCCAAAGCTTCTCGCGCGAAAGAAGACGCGTGTGAACGAGAGAAGGTTGAACGTGACGGCGATTTTGAACAGCGTACCAGCATAAGACGACCAGACAGACCGTGCCGGCCGCTCGGGTTGCGCACTCTCGCCAATCAGCAGTTTTTTAACGTCGCGGTACAGTCTCTCGACCGACATATAAATTCCCTGCAGAGCCCCGTAGACTACAAAGGTCCAGTTGGCGCCATGCCACAGACCGGAGATCAACAACGTGATGATCAGGTTGCGGTAAGTTTTCAGCTTTCCGAATCGACTCCCTCCCAGGGGAAAGTACAGGTAATCGCGCAGCCAGGTAGACAGCGAGACGTGCCAGCGGCGCCAGAAATTCGATACCGATGTGGAGAACAGGGGATGGTCGAAGTTCACCATCAAGTCAATGCCAAACAGCTTGCTGACGCCACGGGCGATATCGGAATAACCCGAGAAATCGCAGTAAATTTGGATCGAGAAAAGATACAAGGCCATCAGCAAATCTGCGCCCTTCATGACTGAAGGCCTTTGAAAAGACCAATCGACAATCGGAGCCAATGTATCCGCGACAGCGACTTTCTTGAACAGGCCCAAGATAATCAGCGGCACACCTTCTTCCCAATTCTTCCAGCCAACAACCCGTTTGCCGACGATCTGAGGCATTTGAACGGGAGCCCGCATAATGGGTCCGGCAACCAGTTCGGGAAAATAGCTAACGAACATTGCAAAATCGACGAAGTTGCGGCAAGCCTTCAGTTGTCCGCGATACACATCGATCGTGTATGCCATCTCCTTAAAGGTGTAGAAAGAAATACCAACAGGAAGGAGAATCCGGATCGTGGGAAGTGAAGCGCGGAAGCCCAGCCACTCGAGCATCGCCGCTGTCGAATCGGCAAAAAAATTAAAGTATTTGAAGAATCCGAGTATCGACAGATTCGTGACGATCGAGACCCACAGCCAACGTCGCGCAGAGTTGCGGTTGCCGGCGTCTTCAACCCGCTGTGCGGCCGTGTAGTCAACGGCCGTCGTGAGTGCCAGAAGCACGAGGAAGCGCGGGTCCCACCAGCCGTAAAATACGTAGCCGGCAACGAGGAGCATTCGATTTTGCCAGCGGTGAGTGAGGACGTAGTACAGGCACAAGATAATGACGAGAAAACCAAAGAACGTGATCGAATTGAACGTCATCGCAAAGGTATTCCTCAAACTTGCGGCGCTTCCGATAGGGTTGACTCCTTTTACCCGGTAGTAATGGGTGGTTTGCCGCGCTACAGCCCCATCACTGTAGCGTGTGGCGTTAGCACCGACATCACGGTCAGCAGACTACTGGCGAAATCACAAGCAGTAGAGCGTGCGGTCACAAGCTCATCTCGTTGTTGGAATCGTCGGTCCAAGTCAGCTCTGGTTCTGCGGATTGTCTGCTCGGGACGCCGATACGTTGCTCGGGGCGCGCCCGGGATGTCGTCGGGCGTCGTAACGCTTACCGTATTGAAGTAGCCGGAGGCGCCGAAGGTGTTCGTGTCCTTGACACGGCGTAGTACGCAGTGATTGGCATCACGCGTTCTGGGCCGACCGAGCAAACGCCTTGAGCGATCTGCGCCCAATGCTGCCGCCACATCAATCCCAGAGATGGCCTAGAGAAAGCAAAACTAATTTTTAATTTGCATGTGTTTCTGTCAACAGAAAGAAAACGTGTCCTTTCGGCCTGACCTGATTGCTGCTATAGCGGGAGAGCCGAATCCTCAAAATCGGTTACGGCTCCAGACCACACGAGGAATTTCAAGAGAACTGCGCCGTGGCCAGGCGCTTCGGCGCTCCGGTGGTGGCCATCCTGGCCTACGACATACGTTTTTTGAGCCCTTCTGCGGCTGTATTACAACCCGCAGGCGCGAAGCTAGTATGAAACCACGGCCGAGCACATCCGCACCACCGCGCCGCGCAACGCCACGCTGCAAGGCGCCTACCTCATGCTGGCCGCGCGAGCCATCGGCCTCGACTGCGGCCCGATGTCAGGCTTCAAGAACGAAATAGTGGATGCGTCTTTTTCCCCGACGGCCGCTTTAAATCGAAACTTCCTATGTTGCCTCGGCCATGGCGATCCTTCACGCTGTCGAAGCAGGACTACCGCTTCGCCTTCGACAAGGCTTGCACAATTATCTAGCCTGCGCGACTTCCAATCCGGCGAGTTCCTGGTAGTCGTATGGACATAGCCAGCCATTTATTAGCAAAGTCGCTGTTCGAAGCGCACTGTTTTCTCCTCCTGAAAAGCAACTTCGTCGGTGAAGGCAACCCATTGGGGTAAATCAAGCGGCCTAGATTACACCTACACTCCGGGGTTAACCCGAAAGTGTTAGGCCGTGCCGTCCCCACTCAAGATCTCGGTTTTTTCATCTTCTACTCTTGACAAAAACTCTTGCGATGATTAGGGCCGCCGCGTAACCTGTTGTGACCGCAAGAGGCCCAGATCCGAATTCTTCAGGGAGAACTTGAGATGAATTCCCTTTTGCCGAAAACAAGCATTTCCGCCCTACTTCCTTCCGCCGCGTTAATAATCGCCATTGCCTCACCGCTTCAAGGCCAGTCAACGTCGTACGTGCCGGCTCTGCAGGCTCGCGAAGGCGCCGATCTGGGACTCGCCCTGGTGAATCCCACTTTGTCGGAAGCCAGGGTGACGCTGACTGCGCGCGACTACACCGGGGCGATCATTCGAAACAACGCGATCACTAATCCTGTCACGCTGGCTTTGCCGGCCTCAGGTCAGATCGCTGTGCGGGCAGCGCAATTATTTGGAAGCGGTATTTCAGGTCAGGCCGGCTGGCTGGAAGTGTCGGCTTCAACACCTGCGGTGAAAGGTGTCTTTTCGGCTTTCAACTCCGGATTTAGTTTTATCGAACTAGGGGAATTCGCGAGACCCGCCAGCCGATTGATCTTTCCAAAAGTGTCAGGCTCCTCAGCGACTGAACTTACTTTAGTCAACACCGCGTCAGAAGACGTACAGGCAACTCTCTCGCTCTACAGGAACGATGGACAATTGTTCAGTACTAAGAGCATGACCATTCCGGCATTTTCCGGCTTTACGAGATCAATCGACGAGCTGGCGCTTTCCGCCGCAAATTTTGAAGGCTATGCCGTTATCGACTCTGGAGTCGGTCCCGGATCCGGAATACTGGAAAGTCTGGTCGGCTTTGAAACATACAGGAACGGTTCCGACATCGCTTTGGTCCGCGCGTTTCCTGAGTCTTCCCGGCTGAGAACTGGATTTATGGCGCACTTCGTCAGCCAGGGCGGATATTCGAGCAAATTGACGCTGGTCAACTTCAGCGGCGACTCCCAGGTTCTGCGGATTACAGCCAGCGGTCTTCAGGCAGGCGGCAGTCCCCAGACTCCATCCTCGGCGACCGTAGAGCGGACACCGGCTCCGAACGCGCGTCTGGAGGAAAGTGTCGAGCAGATGTTCAACTTCCCGGGTCAAGCTCTCATAGATGGTTATATCCATTTTGAGACCGCGACGAATACGTCCGGGGTGTTTGGCTTTTTGGATTATGGAATGACGGACGGAGTCGGGTTGTCCGCCATCGAAGCGCAAAGGGAAGGTTATTCGAATTTGTTTTTCTCGCAAGTCGCCGAAGGAGCGAGCTATTACACCGGCTTGGCGCTCCTCAATTCGAATAATGAATCCTCCATCGTCACCTTGGATACTTTCGACGCGAGTGGAAATCGTACAGGTTCGACCGTCGTAAATTTGAACCCAGGGGAACGAGTAGCGCGTTTGCTCAGCGAATTCCTTCAGCGTGACGTCACTCAATTCGGCGGCTATGTCCGCATCACGGCCACTCGTCCTGTCTTTGCCTTGGGGCTTTTCGGTTCCAGCAATCCGCCCACTTTGGCCAGCGTGCCCGCACAAGGTGAGAGCCTGAAACCCCAAACCAGCGGACGCGAGGTGGATGCGTCTCTTGGAGCCAACGTCATTTCCGGTGATGGTTCGACGTCGCTTCTCATTCCATCCAAGTCATTGAAATCGAACACGTCCATCAACGTGGCGCCTATCAGTATTAACGGCCTTCCATCACCCTCCGGCGGCCGGCAGCCAATTGCAGCCGTGGAAGCGACTCCGGATGGGACTCAATTTCAGATCCCGGTTCGGCTGACCTTTCCCCTGAACGCCAACCTCGACCGCGGAACTAAAATACCGTTGTTAATCTTCGACCCCCAGACCGATACTTACCAAGCAACCGAATTCGTTGCAACAGTCGACAAATCAGGACGTACAGCGTCGGCTGAGGTGACTCGCTTTACCCAGTACGTAGCCTCAATATCGGAAAGCCTCGTGGCGATGTCGAACATTACGCCGTCCACTGTCTCGCCCGGAGATACAATCACGATCACAAGCAGTGGTTTCTGTTCCAGCAGACCACAAACCTTGGTCAAGTTTGCCGGAGCCAACAACACTTCCGTTCAAGGCACCGTGCTTTCGGTCTCGGCGACCTCTATACAGGCGCAGGTTCCGGCCGGCGCAGTCACTGGGCCGGTTACCGTTCATGCCTGCAAACAAACTTCTACTGGTTATGCAATCACGGTCGCTTCGACCAACCCAGCGCCCGGAACGATTTCCATATCACCGTCGAGTATTACGACGGGAACTACATCAGTAACATTGCAGATCGCAGGAACGAATTTAATGGCGCAGTCGGTTGTCTACTACGATAGCACTCCAGTTGCGGACACTTTCGTCGATACCACGCTGCTCACTGTGACTCTTGGCGCGCTATCAACAGCAGGCATCCATCATCTATACGTTGTAAATCCGGCTCCACGCGGAGGTACTTCCAACGTTGTGGACTTTACGGTGGTGGACCCCACGACGGGTGCTTTCGGCATCTCGACCGCGCTCCAGCTTGACAAGACAACCGTGAACCCCGGACAGACGCTCAACGCTACGGTGACGTACAAGAACTCCACGAGTTCAGCGGTCACCATCAACGCTATCGTCATTACCAGTCGGCCGCCGTGGGGCACGAATCCCGGAGGTCCTTACATGGACCTTTCACCCACAGCAGGTGTCACGACGGTGCAGCCCGGAGCAACGGTCCAGTTATCGGCCTCGCGCGCGTTTACAACTTCCGATCCGACGGGCACCTGGTACGCCTATGCGACTTACCAGGATAGTGTTCTGGTTTGGCATGACGGACCGAGTGTCAACTTCACCGTATCAACGGCAGCTCCAACGAATCAGGCGCCGGTAGTCAATGCGGGGCCCGATCAGACCATTACCTTGCCGTCTTCAGCCACTTTGAATGGCACGGCCACCGATGACCGCTTACCGGCTGGCAGCACACTGACGACAACCTGGTCCAAAGTGAGCGGTCCTGGCACAGTAACATTCAACAATGCTAGTGCCACGAACACAACTGCCAGTTTTTCCGCTTCTGGCGCATATGTGCTCCGCTTGACCGCTACAGATAGCGCACTCCAGACTAGCGATGACATTGCCATTACCGTCAATCCCGGACCAGCGCCAACGCCGGGCGTTCTCACTATTCTGACTGGTCTCGCGCTGAATAAGACAACGATTAGAGCCGGCCAAACTTTGAACGCGACAGTCACGTACAAGAACACTGGAGATTCCGCCATTACGATCAATGTCGGCGCGATTACTTCTCGGCCTCCAGGAGGCACTAATTCCGGAGGTCCTTACGACGACTTATCGCCCGCGGTAGGCGTCACAACTCTTCAACCCGCTGCAACACTAACTATCTCTGCTTCGCGTGCATTTACAAGCGCCGACCCGATAGGTACTTGGTACGCGTTTTCAACCTATCAGGATAGCTCGTTGGCGTGGCATGATGGACCGAACGTCTCCTTCACCGTATCCTCATCTACCAATCAGCCGCCGACCGTCAACGCCGGCTCCAACCAAGCGATCACGCTGCCGGCTTCTGCGGCCTTGAGTGGCTCCGCCAGCGATGATGGCTTGCCGTCGGGCACGCTGACCACCACCTGGTCGAAGTCCAGTGGACCGGGCACCGTCACGTTCGGCAGCGGCAACGCTCTGTCGACGACGGCTAGCTTCTCGACCTCCGGGACATACGTCTTGCAACTGACGGCCTCTGACGGGGCATTGAGTTCGTCCAGCACCGTGACCATCGTCGTGAATTCCAGTAGTTCGACCGGCAATACCTACTATGTCTCCAACTCCGGTAGTGACTCCAATTCAGGAACCTCGACCAGCAGTTCCTGGAAAACCATTGCCAAAGTGCAGAGCTTCCTTGGCAGCCTGCGCGCAGGGGATAGCGTGTTATTCGAGAGGGGCGGCATCTGGTACGAAAAACTCGACGTCAACAATGTCAATGGCAGTCCTGGATTGCCCATAGTGTTCGGCAATTATGGCTCGGGCAACCTGCCCATCATCGATGGCGGCGGCACGAAGTCCGGTTTCTCGGTCAATGGCGGACGGCAGTGGTGTATTGGCGGCCAGAGTTCGAAAATGTCGTATATCACCATCGACGGCTTCGAATGCCGGAACACCAGCGCCTACGGCATCGCCTTCGTCGGCGTGTCAGCCGGATCCGCCGGCATTGTGGTGCAAGACTCCTATATCCATGATACCGGAAATGGTGACACGGGCTACCATAACCAGCTCATGTTTGCCGAGTACAACTTCGGGGCCAACTACGGAACGAAGTTCCTGAACAACAAGGTTGGCAATTGCTACGGTCATAACTGCATCCAGATCCACGGCGATCGGGGAAGCCCGTTGATCCAAGGCAATGAATGCTACGGCTGGTCGCACAACTGCATCGACGTCAAGTACGTCACCGGCGCCATCGTCGACAGCAACGTCGTGCATGACGGTCTTGGAAATCAGCCGGGTGAGAACGCCTTCTATATTGAAAATGCTGGGAGTTCGGGAGACGTTACCTGGACTCGTAATGTGGTCTATGGAAGCGTCTCACAGTCCGGTTTCCAATGCGGGCAGGTCAACCGGTCAGGAAATCCCGTGACCTGCTATGTGTACAACAATACCGTTTACGGGACTGCCGTTGGCGCATTCGGCGGAAGTGACTTCTCCACCAATTTTCCCATTCTCTATGTCAAAAACAATATCTTCAATACTAGTCAGCTTTGGAGAGGCGACACCCGCTCGTTTGCCGCCTGGGACTACAATGACCGTGTTCAAGGACAATCGCAGCCAACCGGAGGCTCGCATGACATGGTGGTCGACCCGCTTTTTGTTAACCCTGGAGCTAATGACTTCCACTTGCAGTCCACTTCGCCTGTGATCGGAATGGGCACCAACGTTGGCCTTCCGTACTCAGGCTCGGCTCCTGACCTCGGAGCATATCAGTACCGACCGTGATTTGTTTTGTAAACTTGACCGCAAATTAAATGGGTGCGGCTCTTTTAGAACGAAGTAAAAATGCCCCAATCTTGGGCATTTAGCCTAGTTTGGGGTCAGCACAAATCGTGTCTGGCCGCGACCTATGCCTCCCATGGAATGATATCTCCCGTTTTCAGTTGCTGGTCAGCTAGTCCGGATAGTGTGCCGAGTTGCCGACTTAGCCTCGCACAGGAATCTGCATTTGGAGTGGACATTTGTGTTCGGCTTTGCTACGGTAGGTCTGGCACAGGAGGCACACGGCAAGCATGGAGAGAACGGATCTGCGTTTCTTAGGCCATCGAGTGACAGGAGAAGATCTGAGGATGATCCAGGAAATGGTTGGCAGCTGTGGAGGCTTGACGCGAATGGAATTGGCCCGGACGGTCTGTGAACTGTTGGGCTGGAGGCGGCGGAGCCGATCGCTGAAGGCGAGAGAGTGCCGGGAATTTCTGGAGAAGCTGGAGGCCCGAGGTCTTCTGGTGTTGCCCGACAAGCGAGCGGGGCGTCCGTTGGGAAGCCGGACGGCAGTGCCCGTAACGGAGGGCGGTAATGCTGGCGCTGTGATTCAGGGAACGGCGCACGATGTGGGGCGGTTGGAGCTGGAACTGGTGCGAAGCGATGAGGCGCGTCGGCTGTTTCGCGAACTGGTGGGTCGGTATCACTACCTCGGGCATGCCGTGCCGTTTGGAGCCCACTTGCGTTACTTGATTTATGCCGAACTGCCACAGAGGAGCGTTGTAGCCTGCATGCAGTTTTCCAGCGCGGCCTGGCGGATTGCGGTCCGCGATGAATGGATCGGTTGGGACGAAGACACTCGAGTGCGCAATCTCCAACATATCGTCAATAACAGCCGCTTCCTCGTGTTGCCTTGGGTCGACGTGAAGAATCTGGCCAGCCGGATTTTGTCGGAAGCGGTCCGGCGGATGGCGACGGACTGGAAACGGTACTATCGAGTCGAGCCGATGCTGGCGGAAACGCTGGTGGATCCGAGGCGCTATCGCGGTACGTGTTACCGTGCGGCCAACTGGATCGATGTGGGTTTCACCAGTGGCTGGGGACGGCAGGATCGGCGTCGCCATGGTGGAGAGGTGGCGCCCAAGACGGTGCTGATTTATCCCCTGGCGCATGACGCCGCTCAGCGATTGAGGGAGTGCTGAGCGGTGTCGGCCCAGCCTGCAGTGAATCGCGACGCGTTTGCCCAAGCTCGTGAAAGCTTCGGCGCGATCGAGACGTTTCTGGGCTCGAAGGAGGCCTGCAGCTTGAGAGAAAGCGATTTGGAGAGAGAACT
>Ga0066685_10001404_pt1 | contig 10379 bp, 15 predicted proteins | sample GraSoiAngelo_134_FD_62305 | JGI IMG/M metagenome (GOLD analysis project Ga0066685, IMG submission 62305) | Grasslands soil microbial communities from the Angelo Coastal Reserve, California, USA - 14_0929_05_30cm | ecosystem: Environmental > Terrestrial > Soil > Grasslands | place: USA...
GCAGCCGTCTTGTCTGCCGTTCCGCACGGCGGGATTAGATTACTTGCGTCGCCATCGTACTTGCTTGAGGGAAATCTCAGCGTCAAGCTGAAACGGAGCTCAGGCGAAGTGTTTGTATGGAAGAAGAAGGAAATGGAGGCGACGCCAGAGCGATTGAAGGAATTAGAAGCGTTTCGGCGGGAACTCAGCGAACTCCTGGATATGCCTTCGAAGCAGTAGACTTGCGGCAATTTGCAATTCCGAAAGACTCCCGGCAAACTGAAATTCCCATGGATGTTTACGACATTATTTGCATTGGTGCTGGCCCGACCGGCCTTGCCACGGCCATTGAGGCCAAGCGCGCGGGACTGCGACCCCTGGTCATCGACAAAGCCTGCCTCTGCAATTCGATCTTTCGTTACCCAGTGAACATGGTGTTTTTCACGACGCCGGAACTCCTTGAGATCGGTGATTTGCCGTTGGTTTGCGCGGCGGAAAAGCCCACTCGCGTCGAAGCGCTGAAATACTATCGGAGGGCGGCGGAACATTATGCGCTTGAATTGAGGTTGTACGAACGAGTCATGCGGTTGGATGGCCAGAACGGAAACTTCACGGCTGTAGCCACGAACGAGAACGGGACAGAGCAGAAATACCGAGGCAAAAAGATTGCCGTAGCGACAGGGTATTACGATTTACCGAACAAACTGGGAGTGCCGGGCGAGGAACTGCCGCGCGTATCGCACTACTACACGGAGCCCTTCGAATATTGGAATCAGGAGGTTGTCGTGATTGGCGGAAAAAACTCCGCTGCGGAGGCGGCGCTCGATCTCTATCGAAACGGAGCACGTGTGACGCTGGTGCATCGGAAGAAGGAACTTGGTGCGACCATTAAGTATTGGGTGCGGCCGGACATTGAGAATCGCATCAAGGCCGGCCAAGTGAAGGCCATGTTCGAGACGCATGTGAGACGAATCACGAATGACGAAGTTATAGTTGAAAATGGAGCCGGCGAGAGCAGATTGCCCGCGAGACGTGTGTTCGCGTTGACGGGCTATCATCCGGACTTCACGTTTATTCAGGGCCTGGGGGTGCGGCTCGATCCGGAAACCTGCAAACCGGCGCTCGATCCAAACACGCTCGAAAGCAATGTGCCGGGGATTCATTTGGCTGGCGTGGTCATCGGAGGGCGGCATACCGGCGAGATATTTATCGAAAACGGGCGCTTCCACGGAAAGCAAATCATTCAAGCACTGACGGCGTCACGCGGATAGAAACATAAATTAGTGGGGCCAGATTTGCCCGGCCCGAACCCCTTTGCTAGACTGAAACCATGGCATCGATCCTGCGGGAAGTGGGCGAGACGTTTGGCGCGCTGGTTAGGGGCTTCGGCGTAACCTTCCGAAATATGTTTCGTAAGACAGTTACGGAAAACTATCCATACGAACCGGTGCATTTTCAGCCGCGTTACCGCGGGATCCACGTCCTGCACCGCGACGAAAATGGTCTGGAGAAGTGTGTTGGCTGCTTTCTCTGCGCGGCGGCCTGCCCGGCGAATTGCATTTATATCGAAGCCGCTGAAAATGTGGATGCGAACCGGATTTCCGCGGGCGAGCGTTACGCCAGCGTGTACAATATCGATTATTCGCGCTGTATTTTCTGCGGCTATTGCGTGGAAGCGTGTCCGACCGATGCCATCACGCACGGTCATGGCTTCGAACTGGCGACCTACGACATAAATTCCCTTGTTTACCGCAAAGAACAACTTCTTGAAAAAGAGCCTGCTCCTACGGTCGTGTCCGCACGGTAGTTTCTTGCTAGTCTAATTTAGACTAGTTTTCCATAACATTCAGCAGCGACCATTCTGTGGCCGAAGTGTCGCTGTTGCCCTTCAGAATTAGCGTCCTCTAATAGATATAAAGCAGCCAAGACGTAAGTCTGAGGAGGGCGCGTGGACGCGGCGGCTGCGAAGAACTTCGGAGGGAGACGCCAGGCGTGGTTAGGCGAGGCGTTCGGGAGGAACGCTGGAGCAACCGAGCGGAAGCCGCTGCGGCACACCACGGCGGACACAACTCCACGTCCAAATGACCGCGGCCTCGTGAGCGCCAGAACTAGCGGCGAACTACGGATTGAGCGCCGAAAAATAGCCTTCCCCTCAAGCAGAGTCTCGATTTACCTGCGGCGTGACCGACAGATCCGCAAAAAAATTATCGGACGCAGCATCGCCGTTTTTCTGGCGAACTTCTCCAGGAACGGCGGCTTCGTGGATCTGCTGCGGGCGTTCCGCCTGCTCCATCAGCCAGCGGGCCAGCATGGCCGCGGAATTCTCCTCCATCCACAAGTCGAGCAGCGCGCCGATCTCCTTGCGGAGATTGGCGGCATGGCTGAGCCGCGAAAGTTCGTAGCTCTGCAGCGAGTTTCGCGAAGCCGAGAGAAGAAACTTCCACGGAGGCTCAGTCTTGTAATGGTTCACGCGGGCCTCCAGGAAGGCGGTAGCCGTACATTAACACTTCGAAAAAAATAGTCAAGAATAACGAGAAGGTAATACGCTGTGGAAAAATGTGGAAAACTCTGGCGGCAGGCGCAGCGGACTGCTGCTCAGTACGCGATGCGCGGCGGAGTGTACACGATAAATGGCGCCGGCGTGACAGGAGCAATGCGCGCTTGCAGCGCTTGCGCGGGGGATTACGAGGATCCGGACCGCACGGCGTGGACTCCGGACGATGCCGATGATGAGCGCGAGGACGAACCGCGCGCGACCACGGAAGAGTTTCCTGCTGAGGAGTGAAACGCGGCGGGAAGGGGGGCAAAACGAAAATGCGGAAAACTCACAGAAGGGAACTCTTGCGAATTGCAAGGCGAAGGCAGCGCGACGTGCTCTGCGACGTGATGCTGAGCGCGCGGCAGTGCGAGACGTGGCTGACGCTGGACGAATTGGCGAAGCTGACGCATTACCCCCCGGCAAGCATTTCCGCGCAGCTGCGGCATTTGCGCAAACCGGAATTCGGCGGCTACGACGTGGAGAAGCAACCGCGTGCCGCGGGCAAAGTCCTGCGCGGCGAAGACTTCGGAACGGTCTGGGAGTATCAGCTGAGGCGCGCGATTCGCAGGAAAGTCGCGAGGGTTCGTGCGCGAGGGGCAGGCAGGAAAGTTTCGGTGCGGGTGGCTCGCTGAGTCGTTACGAGTTCAGTGCGGAGGGGAGATGAGCGTCAAGCCGGAACTTGCTTTCGACGTCTGTTGGGAAGTCTACCGCGGCGCGCGCGAAGTGCTGGAGACGAAACGCGGCATTTCCGCGCTGAACTGGAAGGACACGGGAAAGTTCCTGTGGCGGCCGGACTACCGCGCACGGTTGAACGAGTGGGTAGCGGATTTCGCTCTGGCGGGAAAATCGGCGCTCGATGGGCCGGACTGGGCTTCGCGCATGGTGCTGTTCCGCCTCTACTACCTGGGACTCGCGCCATACGAAACGGCGCGGCATTTTCTCGGCTTGAGCGAGACCAACTGGGTGAACTGGACAGAGCAGATTCGCCACCGCTGCGGAAAAGAGCTAATGAGCCGCGGCATGTTCCCGCCGCGCAAGTATTTTACGAACGGCACCTAACGCATGGATCAGAGAAATGCAATCTTCAAAACGGAGCGGTAATGGCGTCATTTGAAAAACCATTTGACTCAGAAGCCGTATAATGCCTTGCGGTGCCAAAACTACCCAAACCCATCAAAGACATTTTGGAGCAGCTTGGCTTCTCTCACGAGTCTGCTCAGAAGTATAGGTTTGGAGGAATTGTGGGCAAGGTAGCTTTGGTGGCTCTGGGAGGGTTTGCCGCCGCTATTGGGGCGGCAAAATATGCAACGGGTTCAATTCAGGTCGTCTTGGTGATCGCAGTTCTTGCGACGACCGTTCTTATTATTCGATGGATTTTGGCCTACGCGGAGAAGCATCCGTCACTTGCTACGCTTGAAGGAACAGAGGTAATTCTTTGGCAGCAACAGCAGATCATGCTTGCTGCCAAGAACATGACGCCACCCAACGAATCGATCATCATCGCGAATCCGAAGGGGACACCGCCGCAACCGAATCCGCCGCAAGGGGAGGATCAGTGACGGCGCGATTCATCCACGTAGCTTTTAGTATTAGTGGGCCGGTGCCCATCGATGCGTTGAAAAAAGTATTTGACACCGCCCTCGATTGGATTAGATACGACGACAGGTGTTGGATTCTCTATACCAACACCGAGATCGATACCTGGAGAGATAGAATCCGAAAAACACCAGGCATAAAAGTGACCGATGGCTTCTTTCTGTGCGAATTTGAGGGAAAGTACTCTGGTTACATGGACAAATGGGTTTGGGATTGGCTGCAAAAAGATAGATCAAAATAATTCTAGTGTGGTCCAAACGCCATCCGTAGTCTTCGCTTGTGTTACCACTACCTGGGGCGAATCGCCGTTTGTTCTGGCGAGGTGGACGGCGGTAAAATAGAGGCGCCGGCCCAGAGTGGAGGGAAGAAATGGACTCCGAAACGAAGCGCGCCTGGCGCAGGCTGACAAGAGAACTAGGAGAGCGCTCGCATCCTAGTGCGCAGATGGGCTTACCCGTCTTCGCCCGTAATTTACAGATTCAAAAGCTCTTATAAGATTTGGCTTGACTTTTGTGCGATTTGGCGCATCATATGTGCAGCCTGTAAAAAAGATTGGCGGTGCAATCCCGCCAGCGTACTCACCGCAGCCACCTTTGAGGTGGCTGTGGTGTTTCTAGAGGTAAATCGGGGCTGTGGGGCTAGGATATCAACAAAGCAGGATGGATTCGCGTGCCTTGCCTCCATTTCTTGATATTCTTACGCGCGACTGGAAAACTACTGAACGGCACGATGACCGTTGAGCGGGTGTGGGAATCTCCAGCCAACGCAATTGAGAACGAATAGGGCTTGCTGTCGTACTCTTTGATGTAAACCCACTTCGCTGTTTTGGCCTTTGGGTTGTCTTCCCATACCTCATCAGGACTGGCGAGGGTTTCGTAGGCCGACCGAAGATGTCTTCCCCGAGAGCCGCCCTCTATCATTTCATAGTGAGCAAAACCGACATGCGTTTCTAAGATAGTGGACTTCTCTGTTTTCATTGACAACTCAGGAACCCCAGCTACTATTATTCCGGCCATATGAAAGAAATGGTGCTCAAAACAATAGATTCTGTGGCCGCACGGGCTAGTGATTAATGATTTCGCGCCAGCAAGGAAAATATTCTCGAACTCTAGGTAGAGTTCTCGAATAGAGGCAAATACGACGTTCGCCGGGCGTTTTGGCGATTGAGGGGCTATGGTTGGCCCACCAGTTCCCGAAGTTTCCACATGTGGTCACTGATTTCTGTGGACATTGCGTGCATGGTTGTCAAACTCCGACGAATTCTTCAAAACCACGATTCGAAGTGTAGCGCACGAGCGGGCATTCATTTAGTCAATCTGAAATAAATGTATTCATCAATCAACTAAAACACGCAGGCTGCATTCGCATCGTTACGTGCTAAGTTTCCATAAGGGATATGGGGGCTGTCGTTTTGTGTCATGTGGCCGACGGCGGTAAAATAGGGGGGACAGCCCAGAGTGGAGGGAAAGATGGACCCCGAAACGAAGCGCGCCTGGCGCAGGCTGACAAGAGAAGTACGAGAGAGCACGCCCATCGTGTTGCGCGGATTGGCAAGCGAAGGGAAACAAGTACCCCGTAAGCTTTATTCCGCCGCTGTTCGCGGCATGAAATCCTTGACCAGTCGCGCCAAAGAATGGCAATTGCCATTCGGTGACAGAAAAGCGCTGGTCTCCCGGCTCGCTCGCGTGCGATTGCGCTCGCCGATCTACAAGGCTTGAACGATCGACCGCGTTCCGGTCGATTGACAGTCAAGGACGAGAGTTAAGGGCCGCCCGCCGCAATTTCAAGGGAGTAGTGTCGCCAGTCGTTAGATTTGAAGCTAGGTGGCGTCGGACTCGACTACGGCATCGCCGGCCCTTTTTTCCTGGGCTCGATAGCGACCGTAAGCCGCATCGTCGAAGACGTAATCGAGAGTCGGCACGAGGTGCACTTCTTCTCCGCCGAATTTTGCCTTGAAGGTGGTAAAACTCTGCCACGGATGGTCCGGCTGATTTGCCGGAGCGATTCCCCACAGGTCATACCATTGATGGCCCAGCGCTTTGGCTTTGCGCATGATCTCGAAATGAAGCAGATACGGGGCCATCACGTGGCGGTGAATGTCCCGTGATCCGCCAAAGAAATACGTGGCCCGCGCTCCGAAGTACACGACCAAAGCGGTGGCAATCCGCACGCCCTCGAATTCGGCGAAGAAGAGCGACCGGTGCCGCGAAGGCGCGAACACGGACACGAGCGGCTGAAAGTAATCGCAAGGCTTTGCCTGGATTCCCTGGCGAACGGCCGTTTCTTCGTAGATGGTTTGAAAATCCGCGAGTCCCCGCTCTGATGTGTCTTCCGTGATCGAAACGCCGTGCTTCCTGGCGACATGAATGTTGTACCGGCCTTTGGGCTTCATCTGTGCCAGGATGGCGTCTTCCGAAGGGCGCAGATCGATGCAGCGCGTGTCCCTGGCTTCGAGGTAAGGATCCGCAAGCGGCGGGACCGGCCGAAATCCAGAAACAAAGCTGGGCAGGCTTAGCCAGCGCGGCTCGATGCGGAGATGGCTGACAGTGCCGGGCTCGGTTTCGCGCCGCTCTTCGATCTCACTGAGGATGACGCCAAAAATTTCTTCGGCGACGAGCGGGTCATCGCACGGAAGCACCGGGCCGTCCTGAACGTAATAGAAGCAACTGTCTTCGGCATACCAGAATTTCAAGACCACTGCGCCGCCGGCAATGCCGTTTTCGCCTTTCAGCGTGATGCCGAAGTTCTCGAATCCGCAGGTGTTGCGAAAATCCACCCACCAGGATGACTGCATAAATCCAGTTTCGGGCGTGGCTTCCACGAACTCGTTCCAGGCTTTCCAGTTGTCCGAAAGAGCCGGAATTGGAGATACCGGCGCGGAGGTCAATTCCTCGTTTGGCGGAGGACACGAGGAAGCTACGGGGCCGGGCATGAACTGATCGCTCACTCTTTTTTACGCGGCGGAAAGCCGGCGCGATTTTGCCGGAGGGGAAATCCTCTCGTTCCGGATAGCCTGATAAACGGTGCCGTCGTAATCCCGGCAGTTTGGCGCGCTTGGACGCCTGTCCCAATAATTGACCAACAGGGTCAAGCGCAATTCGGGCTGCTCTTCATTCTTCCTAGGGCGGCCGAACTGTTTCTTCGTTGTGCCGTTAGCCACCACACCGTGGCGCAAATCGCCGCGAAAAGCCACGTAGTGGTTCGGGACAGCGTCGAGCGACCTTCCCGCTTCTGCCACCGGGGGAACCCAGGACTTCCCGTCAGGGCTCAATACTTGATCCAGGACAACTGTCGGGCTGGAAGGAAAACGGTTCAGGTACAAGATGCTCGACCACAACGGATGGACGATTTGCCCGGTCAGGTGCCTGAGACTGCGGTCGCGGTCGGTGTGGAAGGGAAGGGCTTCGCCAAATTTCAGCCGGCCAAGCCACCACTCCATCCCAATGCATTTGGGACCAGGGCGGACCAGGTCATACAGTTTGCTAATACTCTCCTCTACGATGTTCGTGGGCGTCGCGCCGATGGGAAACCAGAACGTGGTGTTGTAGCTGCCCATGTTTTCCATCCGTTCCGTGCCCACGGCTTGCACGGCGCGCCCCAGCCGGCGAAAAAGCGAAATTGGCAGTGCGTCCTTGAATAAATTGATCTTGTCCATGTTGTGTAGGCCCTCCCGAGTCTTAACTTGCTGCCTGACCGCTCAGCAAAAAACAGTTGTCGTGCTCTTCTGTCGCGCATCTTCAAAGGGCGGGCGCGAAGGTTACGTCCACGTCGAACTTCACCGTGACCTGGCGCAACCGGCGGTAAACGCTCATGACTTTGCGCAGTCGCGGATCGAAGTAATCCTTGAGCATCATCGGCCGCGGATCTTGCAGGAAAAAGTTGGGGGCGTCCGTGACAGCCGTGCACGCCAGGACGCTCAATTCGTCGCGCGAAGAAATGTGCTGAACGATACAGGGAACGCGGGTGACTCCCAGGTCGCGGAGCGCGTAAGCCCGATGGCTCCCGTTGTTGAGGATGAGCCGGTTCTCCGTGTAAATGGCGTTCAAGAAGTTGCTGCCAAATCCCACCGCAAGCCCAATTACGCCGGCGAGGTTGCCGGGGGGAGGGTAGTCCTTAATATTCTCCGCCTCCATCGGCATGGCGCCGAGAAAGCGCATGTCGTCTGATGGGGACATGAAGACGAACGTGTCTCGGTGAGAGCGAGTCCATTTCACCGGCGGAAGAGAAGGCGCGCACGGCAGGCAGGCGCGGAAGACTTCTTCTTCGCTTGGCGAGGGCCCTAGCTTGCGCTTCAACTGCTCGACGTGAGTCAAGTCGATGTGGTGTTGGTATACGACCATCCGATCCAAGTCAACGTAAGCGACCTCCGTCGGCACGGTGTTGAAACTGTGGCGCACAAGAGGCACTTGCAGGAATTCAAGGAGCAGCGTGTCTTCGGGGTCCACCGGTGCAAGCGAAGGATTGTCGGCAAGGCCGGCCTCCTCTTTTTCCAGCTCGCGGACAATTTTGTTGGCGGCATGCCATTCTTCGACGAGGTCGCCCGAACTGGGCGGATGGATGGCGTTGTCCTTGACGAAGCGAAGAAATTGCTTCAGCGTTGGACGGCCGATCAAATACAGGTTTTCGCTCGAATCCGGCTGCGCATCCTGCGCAGCGACGGGCTCCGGGACGTCCGTTGTCATTTCTGGCGCCGCCGCGGTATCAGATTCCTTCCTGAGGGGGGCTAGAGCCATGTTTTTTTTCCTTTCGCGCTGTTGAGTACCAATCGGCATGCGGCAAGCCCTCACAACCAGGACCAGAATTCAACCTTGATGGTGTGCGCCAAACGCCGCGTAACGAGGTCCAGGGCGCGGCGGCGGCCGCAGAGAATCTTCGCTTGCCCGGTCATCTCCGGTTTGAGCAGCAGCGAGTGATTGTCAATTTGAGTGGTGATCAAGATGGTTCTCTTCGCTGCGCTGGAGGAGCTGCTGGAAGGCAACGGCAGGGAAGCGGCTTCTCCGGTGGCGCCGGCCGGAGCCGTTCCCAGAAGGCTCGTGGAGACAAAATTGACCTTCCCGTAGAACTCTTCATTCGGAAACGCGCGAGCCCGGAGCAAAACTCTTTGACCGACTTGCACGTCGGCAATGTCTTTTTCATCGATCGCAATTTGCGCCGTCACCGTTCGCAGGTCGAAAATCTTAGCGATCAAATCTCCTTTTTTCACGAGTTGATGCGTCAGTTGCTTCAGTTGGAGCGTGGGCGTGGCCACAACGCCCTCGGAAGGGCTGTAGACCATCAGCATGCGGCGCTGCTCCCCCAGGTGACGCTGGTCCGCTTTAAATTGTTCGATCTGCGCCCGTGTTGCTTCGATGTCTTCCGGACGCGTGCCGCTGAGAAGCAGATTGAGTTGGTCCCTGGCAACGGCGAGATCGTTGCGAGCCGCGCTTTCCAGAGCGGCCGCATCCTCATACTCCTTCCGGGAAATAAGATTTTCGTCAAACACTTTTTTGACCATGGACAGCCGGATTTGCGAGTACTTGAGGTTGTCCTCGGCCTTGGTGACGTTGGCTTTGGCGACTTCGATCTCATTGGCAGTGGGACCTGCCACTTGCATCTTGAGCTTGGCGCCAGCCTCCGCAAGTTGCGCCTCCGTTTTTTCAAGAGCGGCGCGGGTATCGATGTCCGTGAGCCGCGCAATGGGTTGCGCTTCGTGGACGTAATCGCCTTCGTGCACGTAGATTTTGTCGATCACGCCATCCACCGACGCCCGCACGTCGGAGTTCTCGACGGGTAGAACGTTGAATGGGCCTCCGACACGCAGTTCAGCGTGCCCGCGAACCAGAGCAAACGCAGCTCCCGCGACCGCAGCAACCCACACTGCCTTTCTAACGCGGCGTCCCCAGCGGCGGCTTTTCTTCTTCTTCTCTTCGGCGGGCTTTTCCACTCCGCTGTCGGGTTCTGGCGCTTTCGTGTGATGGCCATTCTGCGGGGCGACGTCCCGTTCAACAGTGCTGATCGGCGGTGTCTGCGCCTTGTGTCCGTTCGCCGGCGGTTCGGGCTTTGGCGCGTGTGTGGTGTAGGCCTTGTCCGACGAAGGTACGCTCTCGTCGAACTGTGGGACTGATGCCTGATACGGCTTGGCAGGCCCAGGTTTGGTCACAACGGCATGGCCGTTAGAGGGCGCGGGTGGTTCGTCCAAGACGGTGACGGTGTGCGACGTTTCAATGCTGCCGCTGCCAACGGAGCCTTCGGCAGCAGATGAATTGGCCTGCAATTTGCGAAGATG
>Ga0066685_10001407_pt1 | contig 10364 bp, 10 predicted proteins | sample GraSoiAngelo_134_FD_62305 | JGI IMG/M metagenome (GOLD analysis project Ga0066685, IMG submission 62305) | Grasslands soil microbial communities from the Angelo Coastal Reserve, California, USA - 14_0929_05_30cm | ecosystem: Environmental > Terrestrial > Soil > Grasslands | place: USA...
CGCACGGGCTCTTGCAACACAGGCGCGTATCCTCCTCCTTGACGAGCCGCTCAGAGCCCTAGACGCAAGGTTGAGGGTCGAATTGAGGCAGGAGCTTCGGACGTTGGCAAAGTATCTTGGCATCACAACCCTCCATGTGACACATGACCAGGAAGAAGCTGTGAGTGTGGCCGACAGAATCGTCGTAATCCGTAGGGGAAAGGTTGTCCAAGCAGGTTCACCAAGGGAAGTTTACGAGGACCCCTCGAGCCCATTCGTCTCCAACTTTATCGGAGAGGCCAACTTCCTCGAAGGCATTTTGAGCAGAGTAGACAATAACTTCAGCATCATCGTTCTAAAAGATGGACGGAGGCTAATGGGACGACCGACCAGCGTCCCGGCCGACTCGCACGTTGTCTTAGGCGTCAAAACTGACTTCTGCGAAGTCCAACCCGGCAAGAGTGATGCTCAGAACAGCATCCCTGGAACGGTCGTCCGCTCCCTCTTCGCGGGCAAAAGGAAAACTCTTGAAATCCAGACGAACATTGGTCTGCTCAAGGCCAAGGTCCCCTCCGACCGTTCACTCTCGGAGGGAGACGAGGCGACACTCACATTCGAGCCGGAGAACGGAGTTGTCTATTCTATTCCAAGCGAGGGATTGCGAGTAGCGTTGGAGGTGGAATAGGCCTATTGCCAGCCATTAGGCTGGAGGGGGTTTCGAAGCGATTTGGGAAGATAGCGGCCCTCCAGAAAGTCGACTTTGAAATGCAGGATGGAGAGTATGTAGCGATCCTAGGACCCTCCGGATGCGGCAAGACCACTCTCATCAAAATAATCGCGGGCATATGGCCCCCGACAGAAGGTAGAGTGTTCATCGACAACCGTGACATTACGGGGGTCCAAATCGAAGATAGGGATCTAGGCTACGTCTTCCAGAACATCATCCTCTTCCCCCATATGACCGTCAAGAAAAACGCCGGGTACAGCCCACGGGTCAAGGGGCTCACGGAGGAACAGATTGAGGAGAGGTCTAGGAAAGCCATGGACCTCGTCGGCGTACTGGGGCAACAGGGCTATCTTCCAAGCGAACTCAGCGGAGGAGCGCAACAGAAAGCGTCGCTCGCCCGGGCCATCGCCAGCCAGGCAAGATTGCTATTACTAGACGAACCGTTGAGTGCCTTGGACGCTAGGGTGAGGGTCGAACTACGATACGCCCTTCGCCGATTGGTGAAAGATCTGGGACTCACGGCGATACATGTGACACACGACCAAGAAGAGGCAATGTCCGTGGCCGACCGAGTCATCGTAATGCGCAAAGGAGAGATAGTCGAGGTTGGCGAACCGACACACCTCTACGACGCACCCAGAAATCTATTCACTGCAAACTTCGTTGGTGAAAGCAACTTCCTAGAAGGGACAGTGGACAGTATAGAAGACGGCAAGGCTAGAATCGAGCTGCGAGGAGAGCACTACCTGACAGTAACAAAAACAACGGTTAGAATCGGACAACCAGTAGTAGTGGCGATACGTCCAGAACATCTCTCCCTACAACCAGAAGACGGAGACAATAGCATACAAGCAAGGATCGAGGAGAGCCGCTTCATGGGGTTCTACACAAGATGCAGACTCCGCGCCGAAACTGGAGACGAGCTGTTGGTCGACCTGCCAACTGGCGACCCGGCGGTCGAGGAGGGCACCGACTCCTTCGTCTGCTTCAACCCAGACTTTATCCTGTTGTATCCTAGGCCGGTGGAGGGTTTAGGGGAGGCATTGAAGCTTGAGTGAGACAGGGTTTTCAACCTGGTTCATGAAAAGGAGGGAGTCAATGGCAGCCAAGCACCTCCTCGATCACGTCACCAAAGTTCTGGATACCGCAGTCGACCTGGACAAGGCGCTCTCAGGACTTCTAGAAAACAGGCATGATGAGACACTTGCCGCCATCAAGGCCCTCTACCTTGATGAAAGAGCTGCGGACAGTACGGAAGTCACCCTCTTCGAGGACCTTTCGAAAGGAGAACTCGACCCGAAACAACGCGAGGCATTGATGCGACTCGTTCGTCGGATAGACGACATCTCAGAGAACACCAAGCAAGCAGCACTGAACCTAGAATTACTGGCCCAATCCAAGAAGACGGTGCCGAGAGAATTCTGGAGCATGTTCAAAGACTTGTCAAGGTATCTAGTGCACCAGACCAAAGCGTTGAGGTTGGCCGTCGAAGCATTTGGTAGAAGCGATGAGGAAGTGCTGAAACGGAGGGAGGAAGTCAAAAATCTCGAACAGGAAATCGACGATGCTTACTTCAGCCTCCGCAAGAAGCTGATCTTATCCTCCTCAAGCCCATTGGCACTCCTCGTTCTCACAGACATCCTCTCGGCAGTGGAGAGCGCATCCGATAGGGCAAAGGACGCCGCCGACATGCTTTACATCCTTGTCATGGCGAACAGGTGAGAAAGGGAAGAAAGATTGGCAATGGCGAGAACAGTGGAGGAAGACGGAATCCTGAAACAGTTAGAGAGAGAGTGCACCAATGTTCTAGAGGGCTCTAGGACTTTGCGAGACACGCTCCGCGATTACAAGGACCCCTCGAGTCTTAGAGCGAAGCTCAAACAGATCGAGCATCATGGAGACGAGATCGTTCACGGGATCTTCGAGACTGTCAACCGGACGTTCATAACACCCTTTGACAGAGAGGACTTGGTCGGGCTCGCAAGCGGTCTTGATAGCATATTAGACATGATGTACGCGTCCGCTCTCAGGATGGACCTCTACAAGGTCCACCAGTCTACCAAGCCCATGCTCGAGCTCTCGGATGTCATCCACAGCTCTGTTGGAGAATTGCAATCGGCCTTCCAGCTCATCGGTGACCCTATGAGGATTGACGCGGTTGAAGCTAGAACGGTTGAAGTCAACCGTTTGGAGAACGTGGCAGATGACATGATGAACACGGGAGTTGCTGAACTTTTCGAATCGAGAGATCCAGTCGAGATCTTGAAACTGAAGGAGATCTATGAGAAGCTGGAAGAGGCCACTGACTATTGCGAGGATGTTGCGGACATTCTCAGCGACATCGTCGCAAAGACCCGATGACACAGTTCACCGAGAGCATTCTAATTGTAGACGACTCCGAAAAATTGGTGTGGCTGAGACATCTGAGACCCATGTTAGTTAGGCATTGGTGGAACAAGCGGACGGCCGACGCGGCCCAGTTGGGCACGAACGTAATGCGCTTGACCACACTTTCTCGAGACTTTATCGAGAAACGTAGTTACGCGTATCGGTCGAAGCGATGTTTGATGTGGTAATCTTGCGTGGAGTAATTCCCACCATCGTGAGAAGTGAGATGTTGGATTCAAGCTGGCTCTTCTCTAGTCAGGCCGCCTAGCCTGAAGCCGTGGAATCGTATCGGTGACGACTCTATACCACTGTCCGAGTTTTTCACCCTCATTTAGAACCTTCAGAACTCTGGCGAGAGGAGTCAAGAAGACTCCTCCTATTCTGATTGATGGAATATCTTCATCTTCCGGAAAAGACCATACTCCTCCAGTTTTCTTGGTGACCACTTGCGTCAGATAAGCTCCCAGCTTCTTCACAAAGTCGATCGACTCCTCGTTCCCCTTCTCACCTGACTTCTCAAAGTACAGATCAAGTTCGCCTAGACTCTTCGGTGAAAAATCCAGGTTCAAGCCTTTCCCCTACATCTCGGACACGAGCGCGAGCGCGATAGTTTGATTGTTTTCAATCCAATCCTGCCACTCCTTGCGAGGGACACGTGCAAGAATGTCCTTCTCGTGAGGGGTTGCAAGGCGTCTCTGCTCTTCAACCTTCCTTTCTTCTTCGTATCGAAACTTTGGAACCTTGACCGGGCTGTTATCGTAACCCGTATCGAATGCTTCAGCCCCGAGATGTCTCGTGATGTCGAGCCTACGTTGGTCGAAACCTTGAGGGTCAGTTAGGCAGTCAAATGGCGAGGAGGATACCAAAAACACGGCGCCTCCATCATGTAGCCGTTCGGCTTCGTAACAAGGCAACGAAAATACCTTTTCGGAGCCGAACATCTCGACGTATTCCGGGCCGAGGAAGTTAGCCCAAAAGACATCAGGAAGCCCCCACTGTAGGTCCATGCCTGAAGGTCGCTGTCTCGGGTGTGGACCGACCTGCCTGAACATCTCACGGACCAGTATGTTTCCGTACATAGGTCGTAGTAGGCGGTACAACTCTTTGAGAAGTTGAAAGAATTCTTTGTTCCGGTCGTCCACGGCTAGATAGTCGCGGTGAACAAAAACGTGGACGGTTCTATAACCCGACATGTTATCTCCAATGATGACAGCAAGTCCGTCCGGGTATTTTCTCTCAAACACCCAAATTGCTCTCCCGGTTTGTTCGTCCCTCCATTTTTCGGACGAAATCATCTAGCCGATCCATATGGAAAGGTACATTGAGGCCCCTGTGAGCCTCACCAAGCGAGACGCGGTCAGGCGTGAACGCTACTCCTCGGCCGGCCAGGGCTCGTAGGATTCCCGGTAGCGTATCCCGGGACCCAGGAAAGTAAGTGAATAAGCTGCCATCGATTAAGTCTCTTTGATCGGACTGTTTGGGACTTTCCGTCGCGCTCACCTACAACAACGACACATCAAATGTCTTGAAAAGAAGTTTCCAATACGGGTCGGGTTTTGAGTATAGGTCGTAATAGAGAGGTGAATTACCAAGTAGCTCATCGTGAGGAAGTGGCCCAAGCAAGAGTCTGAATTGGAGTGCGGAATTATGCAGTGTGATATTATCGGGAGAATCCTCAATCACGCCTCCAGCACCGATAACCTTGTCGACAGTGGAGACTACCGCCCTGGGTAAGGAGAGATTTGGCATAGGGTCTGCCCCAACAAAGCCTGGCGTTTGTGTCGCAAGGAAGCCCGCAGGATTCGTGACTCCCGCTCCCCATGGAGTTCAACATCGGTTCCTGGGACGCTAACGGGGAGGCCCATTATCAGGCTCATCAATGACAACACTGTGAGAATCAGTCCCTTCGATAGACGAACCAAAATCCTGGCTCGACGCCCTGGAATGGGCATCGCCACAGGTAGTTCCTGACTTGAGCTTGACCGGTCCTTCTGAGGAGACAAAGCGACGAAGCCGAGGTTTGTATTATTAATACGGTTAATACTTAACAGGTTCGAACATAAATGCAGTGGAGGCGCAGTTTTCTAACCGTTCTTCCGCCACGTTCAGAGACCAGAGGAATGCCAGTGAGGCTCGGACTGTAACCGGACCTGCACCTTCAGTCAGCGGTCGGACTAGAGAAGGACTATTACTCCGGGTCGTCCCTATTTCGCGCGTCTCTATTGTCGTTCGACCCTAATGTGAATCCTGTGCTTCTCAGCCTTAACAATCGCGGCTTCTACGTGCTCCGCTACACAGCTATACCCGAACAGACCCTAGCACGTGTCAACTTCGAACTCGTAGACCCTAACACTGGCGAAGGGGGCTCTGCAGAAGCACTAGTCGACCCGAGGCTAGTAGAAGCCCTGAACAATCACAATACGAAACGACCGGCTGGAAAAGCGCTCTTGATATGGATAGACGCGTCGAAGGGTGAGGTTAGCTGGCAGCTGCGAGCCTGGCAAGGGGCAGGTACCGAAACATTCTTGTCAGGTCCTCCCTAGACGGGTCCCCAACTCTCGAATACTTTCGGCTTCAACGTTATGATTCGGCCTCGACCAACACTAATCACCGGAGGCGAGGCTCTGTTGGCGTTGAGCTGTCCACGGTGCGGTGGTGTCGTGTCAACTCCCCCCGAGCGGGAGTGGGATTTCCAGAACTATCACGGTTCAAGGTTCAAGTGCGAACGCGGGGACAAGTTCAACCTGTACATAGGGACCAGTAAGACCTTCACAATCCCGCGACCCTCCCCGTCCGGTTTTTGCGTCAACTGCCAGACGCAGAACCCGGCCTGCGCTGTCTACTGCAAAGACTGCGGAAACAAACCCTAACTATCATCCCACTCGCAACCAGCCTCTCACTTTGCAAGTTCACGAAGTAAAACCGCCCATCCACCGCACACTCGTCCATTAACGAAACCGCATAAGACGAGATTGTGAAAATCGCCCAGAACAAACCCTGAATCGCAATCTGTCGACGACCAGTAACGATCGCATTGACGGCCCGAAGGAAAATGCTAACGATTCAGCTCTGTCAAAACTCCAGACTCGCCTATAACCCGCCCTGTCAGCCAGAAATCGCCCATTCTCCCCGCCAGACAGAAAAGGGCCTCTGAAAAAACGGCCGGGTACGGACGCGGCCGCTTGAGACGTGAAACTCCCTCTCCCAGAGTCTGGGAATCCGAAGAAAACTGACGAAAACTAAAAATTCTCTTTGGGGTCCTGATTCTCCCGACGGGGATCCTGCATGGCCAACTCCCCGAGCCCGAACCAAACGCCTGAACAGGCTCAAAGTAACCGTTAAAAACGCCAAACCACCCCTAACCGGAAGGCCCAAGGTTTTGCAATTTTGCCCCAAATGCGGGAGCACCCTCCTACCACAGAAAAAGGAGAAGAAGGTCTTCCTAGCATGCAACAAGTGCGGGTACACCAGCACCCGCAGCGACAAAGTCGTCAGCCGACTTACCCAAGACACCGAGAAGATAATCGTCATAGGAAAAGAAGAACAGAAAATACGCACCCTGCCCAAAGCCAAAGCGGAATGTCCCAAGTGCAACAACCACGAAGCTTTCTACTGGCTCGTCCAGACGAGGGGCGCAGACGAGTCCTCAACACAATTCTTCAGGTGCACAAACTGCGGAGCAACATGGCGGGAGAACAGCTAGACAAATGCTAGAAAGCTCAATAGCAAGCGAAAAGACGAAACCCGCACACGCCATGTTCAAAGCCACCATGAACGACGCACGCCTCTTCCGAAACCTCCTAGGCGCCATCAGCAGCCTGATCGAGGAAGCAGACTTCAACGCCACCCCAGAAGGCATCAAGCTCCGCAGCATGGACCCATCCCATATAGCAATGGTGGACTTCGAATGGCCCAAAACAGCCTTCGACACCTACGAGTGCAACGGCAACACCAAACTACGCCTCAGCGTCAGCAACCTCCTCAAACTCCTCAAACGAACACGAAGCGACGAGTCCATCGAAGTCGTCTACGACGACACCAACAAGAAACTCAACATCACTCTCAAAAACAAAATTACGAGAAAATTCATCACACCCACCCTCGAACCCTCCACCGAGGAAGTCCCCACGCCCAAAGTCCCCTTCAACGCCCGAGTCAAAATCACAGCTGCGAGCCTCCGAGACATCATTGACGACGCCCAAGCAATCAGCGACAACGTCAAACTAGAAGTCACCCCTGACAAATTCACTGTTCGCGCCACAGCTGAACTCAGCAGCGCCCTAATCGAGCTAGACAAGGGGAGCGACGCCATCCTCGACATTGACGCCAAGGAACCCACCAAAGCAACCTACAACCTAAACTACCTCGGCGAAATAATACGCGCGGGCAGCGGCGCCAGCGAAGTCACCTCGCTAGAATTCTCGACAAACATGCCCATCAAGGTCGAGTTCGAGATGCCCCAGCAAGGAAGACTCCTCTACTATCTCGCCCCAAGAATAGAATCAGAATAGGCGCGTTATGCTAACAAGGGCCGACCTGGCAAAGTATCCGTTCCTCGCAGAAGCCTCAGAGTACGTCAGAGAACTAGGCTTCAGCATCGACGACATAGCCTCGCCAGAATTCACCCCTGTCCTAGACAGGGCCACAAGCCGGCTCGAAGAAGCCCTCTCAAAGGGAAGAGTATCCAACCCCGCCACGGACGACGAGAGAACCGAGATCCTCTCCTTCCCAGTCTCAAACCTCATACTCAGCCTCACAGGCGAAGAACGAGCCAAGAGACGTTTCGCACTCGCCGAGGCGAAGAGAGCCTACGAACTCCTACGACAAGAGACCCCCGAGAAACTCCAACACATAGCCACAGGCACCTTCCACTGGACTCTAAGACGCGTCGACCTCCAGCTCGGCCAGAGAGTCTACGACTTCGCACTAGCACTACCAGATTATCTTCGCAACGCGACTAGTCTCCGCGAGCCAAAATGGAAACTGCCTAACAGAGTGCTCGACCACGGCTTCGTCTACACGGCCCGCGATGAGACCGCCAGGCTCTTAGAGGAGGAGGTGGCGGGCCGAATCGTCAATAGGAGCGCGAGGCTCCCGGGCCGGCCGCCGAAGCTGCTGCAGCCTAGAGTAGAACAGACGCGTGGACTCATATCAAAATGGCTGGGAACCCCGCAGACCTTCGAACTTCCCAAAGTCCCGGTTCCAGACGCAATGCCTCCCTGCGTGAGGCACGTAATAGAACAGCTCGATGAGGCAAAAAATGTCCCGCACATGGGACGGTTTGCCCTTGCAGCCTTCCTCCTAAACATTGGAGCAGACCAAGAAGAGATTGTTAGGCTCTTCAAACCCGCCAGCGACTTTAGCGAGCGAATGACCCGCTACCAAGTGGAACACATCGGAGGACTAAGGGGAGGAAGGACAAAGTACACCTGTCCAATGTGCACCACGCTGAAGACCCACGGTGTCTGCTACAAACCCGACGAAGTGTGCAGCACCATTCGCAACCCATTGAGCTATTACAAGAAACAAGCAAGAACCCTCTCGGGAAGAGGCCCAAAAAATGGACCCAACTAGCCAGACCATCCAACAACAGTTCCAACGCTACTATCTCGAACCGGCCAGAAGAATCACTGGCCCCCAAAGCATGGCGAACCGGGAATTCGGCTTCCTCCTCTTCAAAGAAAAATTCATGGTCCGCCACCGCTCCTTCCGAACCAACGAGCAACTTCTAGGCGCGATACGCGACCTCGTACCCGCACACGTCTACTTCTCAACAGCACGCTACAAAGAACCAACCGCCACAATGGAAGAAAAAGGATGGGAAGGAGCAGACCTAGTCTTTGACATTGATGCCGACCACCTAGACACTGAATGCAAACCGACACATGACAATTGGAAGTGTAAGGGTTGCGGAAATGTGGGCCGTGGCTCTGCGCCCAAGATATGCCCGTCTTGCAAGAATGATCGGTTCGAGGAACAGACCTGGCTCTGCGAGAAATGTCTCCGTCAAGCCAAGGAGGAAACTGAGAAACTTCTGGATATTGTAATCTCAGACTTTGGCGTCGACCCGTCGAACCTTCGCATCTTCTTCTCCGGCCACAGAGGCTACCACGTGCACGTGAACTCGAAAGACCTGTCAGGGCTCGACGAGGAGGAACGCAAAGAAATCGTTGACTATGTCCTCGGCCTCGGGTTGGAAACCAAGCTGCAAGGCCTAAACCAGACGAGTAGCGGAGGCGTCACCACTGTTGAAGGCCCCCTGATGGGCGAACCTGGGTGGAGGGGAAGAATAGTGACAGGAATCTACGATCTGCTAAGCGAAGGCGTCGAAAACCTCCAGCTAGGAAGCGCCCACACGCAAGCATTCAAAGAATGGAACAGAGAAGCACTCTTCACAAAGCCATTCTGGAACTCGGTCCGAGGAGCCGGGTTAGGAACCTGGCAAGCCCTCGCTCTCAAAGCAGTTCAGAAAAAATCATCAAGAATCGACACAGTAGTCACGACTGACATCCACCGGCTCATTCGCCTACCAGGCACCCTCAACGGACACACGGGACTCCTCGCAGTCGAAGTACAGAGTGAGAGGTTGGACGATTTTGACCCCTTCACAGAATCAACCGTGTTTGCAGGGAGCATGAAGGTCCACGTAAAAGAGGCCCCAAGTTTCCGTTTGGGCACCGTGCATCTCGGACCTTTTCACGATGAGAGCGTCACCCTACCAGCAGCTGCAGCAATGCTCCTCCTATGCAAGAGAAGGGCTGAACCAGCAACGTGAGCACATCGGTCGGTCTCACGACATTATTAATCTACGACATATTCAGGGGGAACAAGCGGGTGTGCTGAGGCGGTTCAAGAATGCCCACGATCTATGATGAGGCCTTCGAGGCGTGGCGCAGAGAGCTTCGCTGGAAGGAACTGCAGCCACTGGACCCCGATTTTTTCAAACGAATAGCCGCGCACGTGAGACAATTGAGGGAAGCCCAGAGAAACCTAGATGCGAAATCGCTGAAGGCCAGCATCCTAGAAGAGGAAACCAGGCGATTGCAACCGTTGCTGCGGCACCTGGTTAGTACGAGGTTGGAGAAGATTATTCGGGCCTCGCGCTTGAACCAGCCCGTCTCGGTTAGTGTGGCGGAGAAATGGGTCCTTGACCAGCTCTCCGGTGTTTCAAGATATGTAGAGAGGCTTGAGCGTGATCTTGTTCAAGGCGTTGAGCCACAGGTGTCTCCTGAGCCCGACGGGGGAGGAGGGGTTCTGGTGCGTTTTGTCA
>Ga0066685_10001408_pt1 | contig 10363 bp, 14 predicted proteins | sample GraSoiAngelo_134_FD_62305 | JGI IMG/M metagenome (GOLD analysis project Ga0066685, IMG submission 62305) | Grasslands soil microbial communities from the Angelo Coastal Reserve, California, USA - 14_0929_05_30cm | ecosystem: Environmental > Terrestrial > Soil > Grasslands | place: USA...
CTCGGAGACGACGATGACGATCGCGTCGGTCTGCTCGCTGATCGAGAGCGCGGCCCGGTGGCGCATGCCGTACCGGTGCACTGCCCGGTCGGCCGACTCCTCGAGCGGCAGGAGGCACGCCGCGGCGAGGATCTGGCTGCCGCGGACGATGACCGCTCCGTCGTGGAGCGGCGAGCGCGTCATGAAGATGGACGCGAGGAGCTCCGCCGTCAGCTTCCCGTGCACGGGGACGCCGGTCTCGCTGTAGTCCTGGAGGCCGGTCCCACGCTCGAGGACGATGAGCGCGCCGTGCTTCGCCTCGCTGATGAGCAGCGCCGCGCGCACGAGCTCGTCGACCACGCCTTGCACCTCTTCCTCGGTGCCCGGGACCAGCAGACGGTTCAGCGGACCGAGCTGACCCAGCTGGAGCAGGCCGCGGCGCAGCTCGGGCTGGAAGACGACCACCAGCGCGATGAGGGCGACCGCGAAGAGCGCCTGGAGGAGGAGCGTCGTGAGCGTGAGCCGCAAAAGCACCGCGATGCCGTACACGAGGACCAGCACCAGGACGCCGAGCAGCAGCTGCACCGCCCGCGTGCCTCGGATCAGGACGAGCAGGTAGTAGATGAAGACGGCGACGATGAGGACGTCGAGCACGTTGTTGAGCCCGCAGCACTGACCCCGGAAGAGCGCCTGCAGCTCCTCGCCGATCCGATCCACGCGCTATTCCTCGACCAGCGCTGCGACCTCCGCCGCAAGGTCGTTCCGTCCATCCAGCAGGAGCGCCTGGACGAGAAGCTTGCACTTCTGCTTCACGACGTCGCGCTTCCCCGGCAGAAGGCGCACCACGTCGACGAGCAGGCGCTGGGCGTCGTGATCGGCGACGCCGGATGCGATGAGCTGGAGGAGCAGGTCCGACGCGGCGTCGTTGCGCCCATCCTTGATGTAGCGTCGCGCCGCCTCGAGCGCCGAATCCGCGGCGCGCGGGTCGTGCGTCCCGAGATAGCGCGCGGCGTCGGCCTCGACGACCGCGGAGTCCGCGCTCGCGAGCGTGCCGTCGGCCGGCGTCACGTCCGCGGCGGTCGCGGATACGCGTACCGTCTCCGCGGCCAGCGAAGCGGCGCGGGTGGGTGCCGATCGCGGAGCGGCGCGGGTGGGTGCCGCCGGCGGCGCCGCCGTGGCCCACAGGTCGTTCGCGGGCGCGGGAGCGGCCGCGGACTCGTGCGCGCCCCACGCATCCTCGGACGCCGCCGCAGGCTTCGCGCGGGGCGGGGGCGGCTGCGGCCAGGGCTGGTTCGCCGGTGGGGGCGCGGGAGCCGACCACGCGGTGCGCACCATCTCCTCGGGAGACTGCGGCATCCGCCGCGGTGCGGCTGGCGGCGGTGGCGGCGCGCCGCCGTCGACCCAGCGCCCGAGGTCGCGCGCCCCGGGGACGTCTCGCAGCTGCTCCATGGCGTAGGCCGCCTCGAGCCGCGCGCGCTCCCTGTCGCCCGAATCGAGCGTGGCGCGCACGTAGCGCTGGTACTCCATGACCGCGGCGTCGCCGTCGCCCGCGAGCGCGAGGGCGGCGGCGAGACGGCGATGCGTGGCGAGATCGATCGGGTCGAGCGCGACGGCCTCGCGCAGAAGACCGATCGCGGATGAGCGTTCGCCCGACTTCGTGAGTGCGCTGGCCCCCTCGCGCAGGATCCGCAGCGCGCCGGGGCGGTCCTCCTGCTCGAAATACACCTTCGCGAGGCCGCGATACCCGCCTTCGGCGCCCGGGAACTTGGCCACCAGGAACTTGAAGTCCTGCTCGGCCTGGCGGAGCCGCCCGTCCTGGAGGCTCTTGAGACCGGATTTGAGCGCGACCTGGTAGTTGAAGTTGGGCTGGCCCACGGCCCTAGTGTGCGCCCGCGCCGCCGCGTTCGGCTAGCGTTTCGTGAACTGGGGCGCCTTCCGAGCGCGTTTGAGACCAGGCTTCTTCCGCTCCTTCGCGCGCGGGTCGCGCGTGAGGAGCCCGGCCTTCCGCAGCGTCGGGCCGTGCTCCTTGTCGACCTGGAGCAGCGCGCGGGCGATGCCGTGCGCGATGGCGCCGACCTGTCCGGAAACCCCGCCGCCTTCGACCTTCACCATCGCGTTGAAGCGGTGCGCGGTGTTCGTCGCGGTGAACGGCAGGAGCGCCCGCTCGGCTGCGCCGTCGCGCCCGAAGTAGTCGTCGAGCGGCTTTCCGTTGACGACGACCGCGCCTTCGCCGGGGACCAGTCGCACGCGCGCGATCGAGGTCTTCCGACGACCGGTCCCCTCGAAGTAGGGCGCTGACTTCATTTACGACTCCTTGCGGGTCCGCGGGGGCTCAGCCCCCGCGACCGGTTGGGGCACAGACCCCTTATCTGCGTCCGTCGGGGGCTGGGGTACAGACGTGTTCGTCGGGGGCTGGGGGGCGGAGCCCCCCAACTGTTGGGGCTTCTGCGCCGCGTGCGGATGCTCCGGGCCCGCGTACACGTGGAGCTTGCGCATCATCTTCTCGCCGAGCCGGTTCTGCGGGAGCATGCCCCGGACCGCGCGCCGCACGACCTCCTCGGGGCGCCGCGACAAGAGGCGCTCGAGCGTCTCCTTGCGCAGTCCGCCCGGGTAGCCGGAGTGCCTGATGTAGAGCTTCGCCTGGAGCTTGTTCCCCGTCACCTTCACCTTGGCGGCGTTCACGACGACGACCGGATCGCCCGTGTCCAGGTGCGGCGAGAAGCTCGGCTTGTGCTTCCCGCGAAGGAGGGTGGCGACACGGGTCGCGAGCCGGCCGAGCGTCGCGCCGTCGGCATCGACGAGCTTCCAGTGCCGTTCGATCTCCGCGCTCTTCGTGGTGTACGTCTTCATCGCCCTCTCTCTCGTCGTGTCCCTCGTCCGGCGTTGCTCGGCGCCACGATCCACTCACCTTCAGCTACTCGTTCGCCTCGTCTTCGTCGATCCTTCGTGTGCGTTCCCCATATTCCACCGCGACGAGGCACAGGCCGTTCGCCGGTGCGCTCGGACCGGCCCGCGAGCGGTCGCCCGACGCGATGATCTCGCCGAACCGCCCGGCGTCGATCTTCCCGCGGCCCACCCAGAGGAGGGTCCCGACGATCGCGCGGACCATCCCGCGGAGGAACGCGTCCGCCGCGATCTCGAACCGCAGCAGCGTACCGTCCGCGCACCACTCCGCGCGCCGGATCGTCCGGACGCCGCCCCTGCCCGCCGCGAAGGCCGAGAAGTCGCGCCGGCCGATCAGCCGCGCGCTCGCTTCGCGCATCGCCGCGACGTCCAGCGGCGAGGCGAGCTGGACCTCCCGCAGCCGCTCGAGCGGCAGACGCTCGGGCGCGTTGCGGATCCGGTATTCGTATGTGCGGCCCGTCGCGGAGAACCGTGCGTGGAAGTCCTCCTCCGCCGGCTCGAGCTCCGAGACCGCGATGTCCTGCGGGAGAAGGGCGTTGACCCCCCGCCCGATCGTCTTTCCGTCCAGCGCGCTCGCCGTCCGGAAGTCGATGACCTGCCCTGTCGCGTGCACCCCCGCGTCGGTCCGCCCCGCGCCGGTGACCCTGATGCCTTCGTCGCAGACCGAGGCGAGCGCGCGCTCGAGCTCCGCCTGCACCGTCGGCGCGTTCGGCTGCACCTGGAATCCGGCGTAGCGCGTCCCGTCGTAGGCCACGCGCGCCTTCCAGTGCGCCGTGTTAGGTCGCTGCTCCCTTCGCAGTCTTCTTGGCGGCCCGCTTCTTCGCCGCGGGCTTCTCAGCCTTCGCCGCGGGCTTGCGCTCCTCGCTCTTGGTCCCTCCGCGGCGCAGGGAGAGGCGGCGGCGCGGCTTCTCGGCGGCCGCAGACTCGTCGGCCTTCTCTTTGTCCTTCGCCTCGGCGGGGACGAGCTCGAGGAGCATGAGCGGCGCCGAATCGCCGACGCGGTGGCCCAGGCGGACGCTCCGCAGATAGCCCGAGCGGCGATCGGGATAGCGGGTCGCGAGGTCGGTGAACACCTTGTCGACGATGACCGGCTCCGGCAGCCACGCGAGCGCGCGACGGCGCGCGGCCAGGGAGCCGTCCTTTCCGAGGTTGATCATCTGGTCCACGAAGACGCGGACCTCCTTGGCCTTTGCCTCGGTGGTCTTCACGCGCTCGTAGCGCAGGACGGAGAGCGACAGGTTCCGCAGCATCGATCGGCGGTGGCCGGTCTTGCGTCCGAACTTGCGCTGGTGTACCTGGTGCGGCACCGGCTATTCCTCGTTCTCGGGCTCGCCCGCGATGACGCCTTCGTCCCCGGCGGCCGCCGCGGGCTCGGGCTCGGTCTCCGTCTCGGCCTCGTCCGTCGCGTCGCGTACCGGCGCCTCGATGAGGCCCCGGGCGGCGAGCCGGTCCTTGATCTCGTCGAGCGATTTCTTGCCGAAGTTCCGCATCCGGAGGAGCTCGTCGTCCGGGGTCTGCAGGAGCTGGCCCACCTTCGTGATGCCGTGGCGCTTCAGCGAGTTGAACGCGCGCTGCGGGAGGTCCAGGTCCTCGATCGGCATGTCCGCGATCGCGGCCGGCAGCTGCGAGCCGTTCGTCCGCTCGGGCTGCGCGAGCGCCGCCTGCGACCGCGTGAGGCCCGCGAACAGCGAGAACTGCTGCACGAGCACCTGCGACCCCTGGGCCACGGCGTCGTCCGGCGTCGTCGTGCCGTCGGTCCAGACCTCCAGGATGAGGCGGTCGTAGTTCGTCACCTGGCCCACGCGGGTGCTCTCGACGGAGAAGTTCACCTTGCGCACCGGGCTGAAGAGCGCGTCGATCGGGATGACCCCGATCGGCAGCCCTTCGCGGCGGTCGGCCGAGTGGAACCCGCGACCGGTCTCGACCGTGAGCTCGAGCCACAGCGAGGCCTCGGGCTCGAGCGTCGCGATGCGCGCCTCGGGATTGACGATCTCGACCTCGCTCGTCGTCATGATGTCGGCTGCCGTCGCGTCACCGGGGCCGGTCTTCTCGAGCGTGAGGGTGACCGGCTCGTTCGAGAACGACCGAAGACGGATCTGCTTCAGGTTGAGCACGAGCTGGACGACGTCCTCCTTGACGCCGGGGATCGTCGAGAACTCGTGCGCGACGCCGCGCACCCGCGCGGCGGTGATCGCCGCGCCGGGCAGCGAGCTGAGCAGCACGCGCCGGAGCGAGTTGCCGAGCGTCGTCCCGTAGCCAGGCGGGAGCGGCTCGCACGCGAACTTCGCGTAGCGCTCGTCGCCTTCGAGACGTTCGATCTTGGGGTACTCAAGCTCCACGATGGACATCGGTTCTTCCTCTCCTGGTCGCTAGGCCGGGACTAGCGCGAGTAGTGCTCGACGATCAGCTGTGTATTGATCTGCGCTTCGATCTGATCGCGGCTCGGCGCCGCGAGCACCTTGGCGGTGTACGCGTCGGGGTCGACCTCGAGCCAACCCGGGCGCGTCTGGGTCTTGGCCCAGGCGGCCACCTCCTTGAAGTAGTTGGACGAGCGGCTCGACTCGACGATCGCGATCTCGTCGCCGGGTCGCACGGTGTAGCTCGGCGTCTTCGTGACCTTGCCGTTCACCGTGATGTGCGCGTGCGAGACGAGCTGGCGCGCCTGCGCGCGCGACTTGGCGAAGCCGGAGCGGTATACGGTGTTGTCGAGACGCGTCTCGAGGTTGATCAGCAGCGTCTCGCCGGTCGCACCCGTCACCTCGGCGGCGCGCTCGAACGTGTTCTTCATCTGCCGCTCGAGGACGCCGTACATGCGGCGCGCCTTCTGCTTCTCACGAAGCTGGAGCGCGAAGTCCGAGACCTTGCGCCGGCGCTGCTGGTGCATGCCCGGCGGGGAGCTGCGCTTCTCGAACGTGCACTTCGTGAAGCACTTCTCGCCCTTGAGGAACAGCTTCATGCCCTCGCGGCGGCAGATGCGGCAGACGGGCCCTGTATATCTAGCCATCGCGAACGATCTCCTCAAACCACGACAAAGCGGTCCAGCCCACCTTCACGTACTTAGACTCTCCTTCTCTTCGGCGGCCGGCACCCGTTGTGCGGGATCGGCGTGACGTCGGTGATCGCGGTGACCTCGAGGCCCGTGGCCTCGAGCGCGCGGATCGCCGCCTCGCGGCCGGCGCCGGGACCGCGGACGAAGACCTCGACGCTCTTGAGCCCGAGGTCGAGCGCCTTGCGTGCCGCATTCTCGGCCGCGACCTGGGCAGCGTACGGCGTGCTCTTGCGCGAGCCCTTCCAGCCGGCGGCCCCGGACGACGACCAGGCGATCACGTTCCCGGCCGGATCGGTGAGCGACACGATCGTGTTGTTGAAGGACGCCTTCACGTGCGCGGCACCGCGCGGCACGACGCGCTTCTCGCGCCGCCGACGAGGAGCCGCCTTCGGCTCGGCGCCGGCCGCCTCGCGGCCGCCTTGTTCGCCACCCGCCTGCGCCTCGGCCGGCTTCTTCGCGCCCGGCTGAGCCTCGGGCGCCTTCTTTGCCGTCTCGGGTGTCTTCTTCTCCTGAGCCATTAGGTCTTCGACACCGACTTTTTCCTGCCGGCCACGGTCTTGCGCACGCCACGGCGCGTCCGCGCGTTCGTGCGCGTGCGCTGGCCTCTGGTCGGCAGGCCCTTGCGGTGACGGAGACCGCGATAGCTGCCGATCTCCTGGAGCCGTTTGATGTTCAACGCGATCTCGCGGCGGAGGTCGCCCTCCACCGTATAGCCGCGATCGATGATCTCGCGGATCTTGGCGACCTGGGGCTCGGTGAGATCGCGGACGCGCGTGGCGAGCTCGACCCGCGCCTGCTCGAGGATCTCGCGCGACGTCGACGGCCCGATGCCGTAGATGTAGCGCAGGGAGACGTCCACTCGCTTCTCGCGCGGGATGTCAACACCCGCGATACGGGCCACGCTAACCCTGCCGCTGCTTGTGCTTCGGCTCGGAGCAGATCACGAGGATCTGCCGCTCGCGCCGGATGATCTTGCACTTGTCGCAGCGCTTCTTGACGCTCGCCCTGACCTTCACTAGTACCTGACCCTTCTCGTTATCCGTCCACGCTTCAAGTCGTATGGCGACAGCTCCACGAGGACCCGGTCGCCGGGCACGACCCGGATGAAGTTCATCCGCATCTTGCCGCTGATGTGCGCGAGGACCGCGTGCCCGTTCTGGAGCTCAACTTTGAACATCGCGTTCGGAAGGGCCTCTGCGACGGTCCCCTCCACCTCGATGACCTCTTTGTTGCTCGGCTTACTGGCCATTGGCTCCAGACACACGTGTCTCCGCGGCATCCGCCAACGGGAACCAAAAGTGTACCAAGACCGGCCATCCCGCGGCAATGCTGTTCACGAAGACCTCATGCGGCGACGGCCGCGCCCTCCTTGGGCGCCGTCAAGACGACCGGCCCGGCCGCCGTGCAGGCGAGCGTGTGCTCGAAGTGCGCCGAGAGGGTCTTGTCGGCCGTCACCACGGTCCACTGGTCCCCCAGAGTCCTCGTCTCGGGCCGGCCGACGTTCACCATCGGCTCGATCGCGAGGCAGAGGCCCTCGCTGATGGGCGGGTTGGCCTGGCCTCGGGCCGGACGGTAGTTGGGGACCTGCGGCTCCTCGTGCATCGCGCGGCCGATCCCGTGGCCGACGTAGTTGCGGACCACGCTGTAGCCCTGGCCCTCGACGAGCTCCTGAATGGCCGCCCCGATATCGCCGATCCGGTCGCCGACGCGCGCCTTCGCGATCCCGATGCGCAGCGCTTCCTCGGTGACGCGGATCAGCCGCTCCGCCTCCGGCGACACGGTGCCGACCGGGAGGGTGATGGCGGCGTCGGCGTGCCACCCGTCGACGATCGCCCCGGCATCGATCCCGACGATGTCTCCGTCCTTGAGACGTCTCTTGCCCGGGATCCCATGAACGATCTCGTCGTTCACGGAGGTGCAGATCGTCGCCGGGTAGCCGTGATAGCCGAGGAACGACGACGTCGCGCCTGCCTTCCGAAGGATCTCGGCGGCGATGCGGTCGAGCTCCGCGGTGGTGATCCCCGGGCGGACCGCCGCGCGCGTCGCGGCGAGCATGGCCGCCACGATGAGGCCGGCCTCGCGCATCTTCGCGGTCTGCTGCGGCGTCTTGAGGGTGATCACAGGCTGACCACTACGCGTCGACCGGCGCGGGATCGTCCGCGGCACGCCGGAGCCGGGCCGTGACCTCCCCGACGGACCCGAGGCCGTCCACGCGGCGAACGACGCCCTGACGCTCGTAGTGCTCCACGACCGGACGCGTCTGCTGCTCGTAGACGTCGAGGCGGTTCGCGATGACCTCGGGCGTGTCGTCGGTACGGCGCTGCGCCTTCGCGCGGCCGCTCAGGCGCGCGAAGAGCTCGTCGCGCGGTGCGTCGAGCAGGACCACGCCGCCGACGCGGCGGCCGAACTCGGCGAGCAGCCGATCGAGGGCCTCGGCCTGCGCCACCGTGCGCGGGAAGCCATCGAAGACGACACGCGTCGAGCGCGGGATCTTCCGCAGCCACTCGCGCACCATCGCGACCGTCACGTCGTCGGGGACGTACGCGCCGGCGTCGAGGTAGCCCTTCACCCGTCTGCCGAGGTCGCTCTGCTCCTGGACGAGCCCGCGGAACAACTCGCCCGTCGAGAGGTGCGCCCAGCCGTTGCCGCCGACAAGGGCCTTCGCCTGCGTGCCCTTTCCAACCCCGGGAGGACCCATGATGACAAGATCGCTACCGCCCCTGCTCAATCTCGCGGCTCCGCCGCGGAGACGCGCTCAGGGCTGGTCGACTCGCTCGTCGCGGCCACGCTCGGCTTCGCCTCGCTGCACGCTCCGCTGAGAGGGGCCCCTGCCCCTCGGGCCCCCGCCCCTGCACTCCTCGCTCGGATCACTTAGCGAATGAACCCCTCGTAGCTGCGCTGGAGGAGCTGCGCCTCGAGCTGCTTCATCGTCTCCACGACGACGCCGACGACGATGAGAATGCTCGTGCCGCCGAGCCGGAGCGTCTGCACCTGCGTGATGTCGCCGATGAGCGTCGGCATGACCGCCACGATGCCGAGGAAGAGCGCGCCCGCGATCGTGATCCGGGTGACGACGCGCGAGAGGAACTCGGCGGTCGGGCGACCGGGACGAATGCCGGGGATGAAGCCGCCGTAGCGCTTGATGTTGTCGGCGACGTCGTTCGGGATGAACGTGAACGCCGTGTAGAAGAACGTGAACGCCACCACGAGCACGAAGTACACCGAGTTGTAGAAGATCGGGTTCTGGAAGAACGAGACCACGGCCGTCGAGAGGTCCTTGATCCACGTGGTCTCGCTCGAGGTGAAGTACTGCGCGATCTGGCTCGGCAGGAGCAGGATCGAGATCGCGAAGATGATCGGGATGACGCCGGCGCTGTTCACGCGAAGCGGGATGTGCGTCGAGCCGCCTGAGTACATCCGCGTCCCGCGCACGCGCTTCGCGTACTGGACGGGGATCCGCCGCTGGCCCTCCTGGATGAAGATGATCGCCGCGATCACGAGCACGCTGATGATCGCGATCGACGCGAGCGCAATGTAATTCTGCTGCACCTCGAGGGTCTGCTGGACCGTGTTCGGGAGCCGCCCGACGATCCCGGCGAAGATGATGAAGCTGATCCCGTTGCCGATCCCGCGCTCGCTGATGAGCTCGCCGAGCCACATGAGGATGAGCGTCCCCGCGGTGAGCGAGCCGAGGATCGACAGCGTCAGCCCGAGGTCCCCCGGTCCGAAGGCGTTCAGCACGCCGGAGCGCTGCATGAATACCGCGACGCCGATGCCCTGGAGGAGCGCGAGCGGCACGGTGAGGATGCGGGTGTACTGGTTGATGCGGTTGCGTCCGTACTCACCCTCTTTCGAGAGCCGCTCGAGCGCCGGGATCGTCTGCTGGAGGAGCGTCATGATGATCGACGCGTTGATGTAGGGGTTCACCCCGAGCGCGACGACCGAGAAGCGCGCGAGTCCGCCGCCGGAGAAGAGGTCCAGCAGGTTCAGCAGCTGGTTGTTCTGCATAAGGGCCTGCAGCTGGTCCTGGTTCACGCCCGGGAGCGGAACGTGCGCGAGGAAGCGGAACACGACGAGCATCCCGAGCGTGAACAGGATCTTGTTGCGTAGGTCCGGCGTCCGGAACGCGTCGATGAGCGCGGTGAACATGCCCATAGGCCGGCTTCCCTAGGCGCCGATGATCACGACGGCGCCACCCGCTGACTCGATCTTCTCGCGTGCCGTCGCGGAGACGGCATGCGCGTGGACCTCGAGCTTGGTCTTGAGATCTCCGTCCCCGAGGACCTTGATCCGCGCGTCCTTGCCGATGAGTCCCTTCGCGGCGAGCGTCTCCGGGGAGACCTTCCCGTCGGCCGCGAAGCCGGCGAGCCGGCCAACGTTGACCGCGACGAAGCTCTTGCGAAAGCGGTTCTTGAAGCCGCGCAGCTTCGG
>Ga0066685_10001419_pt1 | contig 10339 bp, 9 predicted proteins | sample GraSoiAngelo_134_FD_62305 | JGI IMG/M metagenome (GOLD analysis project Ga0066685, IMG submission 62305) | Grasslands soil microbial communities from the Angelo Coastal Reserve, California, USA - 14_0929_05_30cm | ecosystem: Environmental > Terrestrial > Soil > Grasslands | place: USA...
AAGCCGCGGCTCTCGAGCGGGAGATGCGAACCACCTCGCTTAAAGGTGACTGGACGTCGCCGCTCATGCCCGCTGAAGGCGCTGATGCCAAGGCCATTGCGGAATACGACAAATTGGTTAAGAAGCGCGGCTCGGTCGCCGCTGAGTTGGACCATCGGCCGCCGGATTGGTCGGGCAAGGACGAGGCCGCTTTCCGATACGGCAAGAAGGCAGAACCGGAAGCAGGGTATTACTGGGAGATGGACAACAACGGAAGGTTGAACTACAAACAGCTGGATGCGGCCAAGGGCGCCCCGCGCCGGTATAATCCGGCGCTGGAGGCATTTGAAGAAGCAGCGGAGGCCGGCTTGATCAAAGCCGAGAGAGGTGCCGCACAAGTGGTCAAGGTATCTCAAGAGGATCTCGATGTGATGGAAGCGGCGTTAAAAAAGCGAGGTGAGTGGATCACGAAGCGCGAAGCGCTTGACGAGTTGCCGCGTCCAATGACAAAGAAGCAAGCTGAGGATTTGGCGGAGGCCATGTTCGAAGTAAACGAACAGAGCCGCCAAATCGGAGAGCGGGCTGCCGAGAGTGTGATGAGCGGAAAAGGGGGCAAAAGGCTGTATCCGCTTACCAAGAAGCCATCGACTGCGGGTGACTTCGACCAGGTGTGGAAGGTGGGAGACGAGTTCCATATTTGCGAGGCCAAGGGCGGATCGAGTGGCCTTGGCTCGCGCACCTTTGGGGAAGGCTTGCGTGCTGAACAGGGCACAAAGGAGTACGCCAAGAGTATTGCTGAGAACATGGCAAAGCACGGGCCCACCAAAGAGATTCGCAAACTTGGGGCGGAACTGGTCGACGCCATTGACAAGGGAAAGGTGAAGTATTTCCTTGTGCAGGCAAAAATAGGTACAAAGGAAGGCCGCGCCGCCTTAGGGAACGTCGAGGTCACCCAATTCGTGCTCAAATAAACAATGAAGAACTTGTCACGCCCTCCTGTCGACATGGAACTTATCCAGGAGCATTTCGAGTCATACGGCGCAGCCCTCACGCGCAGGCTCGAAATCGCGGCAACTCATGCGTCGGCTCTGTCCACGGTAGTGAGCACGGCCCGAACGCTCGCCGGAAGCGTGGCTGTGGTGCAGCCCCAATCCGATGAACTGTGCCGCGCACTACGAATCGGTGTGCGGGCCGCCGCCGCCCTCTTTGCTGTGGCGACTGGCAACGGAATGGTGGAGGTGGATTTGGGTGAAATGCGAACGAAACTACCCGCAACGGGACCGACCGATGCGACCCACGCCGGCCACTGGCGCGTGGGATGGTGGTTCTCTCATATCCTTCGAGATCGTCAAACCATTGAAAGTTTGACTGCCACACCCGTCGATGTGCTGCGCCATTCCAGCACCCGCGGCGACGAGTGCCAGTACCTTTTCGTCGAAGCGCTGCAGGCCTTTGAGAAACGCTCGGCCGATTTTTCAGCGAAGCTTCGTGCCGCCATCGATGCGACCGATCCCGAGAAGATCGCGCTGGTGGATGAGGAATTCGTGCTCAATATCCTGGTGCCGGAAATGCAAATGCTATTGCGCCTGGCGGTCGGCCAGGCCCAACCCTTCAACGAAGCATTACGATATTCCCTGGAGCGTCATGCGAAATATTGGAGCAAGGGAAAACGGAAGCAGGATCCGGACGGTTTTCTCGCGCTCGGACCGCTTGCGTTGGCTGCGAAGGCGCACGACGCCGGGATACATCTTGATATCGACTCCGATTATCTGCCATCTCGGCTCGTCAAAGGCGAATGCCGCTAAGACTGGAAAGTCGCCTTTGCTCTTCCTTCGCTGAGTTTCGTACCCAATCGTATCCGGCAGAATTTAATGAAGAGAGCCGGCATTGAGCTGACCCCCCTTACGTTTATGAATTCAAGCGTCTCCATTCAAACCAGCGCTGACTGGGAAATAATCCGTCAGGAAAAACTCAAAGTGGTCGTGGCCTCGATGGTGTTCCGCGCCGCGGATGTATTCTTGCGGGGAATAAAAGGAACTGAAAGGGATGCGAACAAGGCGGAACCCGAAAAATTGTGGGCCGCGCTCAGCAGCAACATCGGTTCGCTGTGCGCGTTTTTCGATGCTGTGATTCTGGAAGATCGGTTGCCAATGTACGATTACGCCATGACCTTTCCTCCCGATTTTCACACGGGAAAACATGGCCTGGTGGATGTGTGCAATCGCGATGAACCAGTCCTTGTCACCATAACCGTCGGATTTGAGGCCTATCGGGAAGTCAAGGAGGCGGCAATCGCGACGCTCCGCAAACTCCCGCCGATTCCCGCCGCCGCAGCATCGGATATTCTCGGGGAAATGTCCGCGTTCGATTGGGAATGGCGGCCCGATCTCTGGCGCGATGGCGCAGAGGGAACTGAAGACGAACGGAGGCTGGATTCCTTTCGATACGGCGGTCTGTTGTTCAGCGGCTATTCCCAACGCACTGGAGCCGATCACCTCCTGCAACCGAAGCGCGCCCGGCTCTATCTCGCGTCCGCGCTCTGCAGTGAGCGGGCCAATGATGAAAAAGCTCTGTTCAGAGAACTCGCGCGCATTGCCCGCGAGACTCCGGCAGGGTTGGAGCGCTCATGCGAATTGCCGGATACTGGTGTTTCTAATTCTTCGGTGTCTTCCATATCATTTCCATCGTTGAGTGTTTGTCGAAATCGAATTACGTCGCCCTGTTGTGGATTGGGGACTGAAGCTTTGTCTTAGGATACAGGTCTGCAATTGCGACTCCAAAAAGTTGAGCAAGGCTGGGAAGCCTAAAATCGGGGATGTACACCGTGCCGTTCTCGATTTTGGAAACGCCGCTGCGGGAAATGAACCAGCCCACAAGCTGCAATCTGGCAGCCAGCATTTCCTGCGTCCAACCACGTTGGTACCGCAACCTGCCGACCTGCCGTCCGATGACGTTCAGTTTTTTCATGTGACCTATGCCAAGCGACCATTCATTTTGATCGTGGCTGGCAGGTTTAGCAGAGAAACGCCGATGCTGGGTGTATCACATACATCAAATTGCATGGGGCAACTGGCATACTCGTCCCTTTTCTCTGCCGTGAAAATTCTTTCGTGCGCGAAATCCTAAAAGCAAGTCCCCGGAGCCGGCCGGCGGGTCAAGGTGGAAACACAGGGGAAACAGGGGTGTTCGACCTTGAAGCGACGACCGGCGACATACAATGGGAATTTCGATTCACGCGCACAACTTCAGCGCGGCTGCGCATCGCATTAGTTGAAAAGCGGTCGGTGCGGCTGGATGGAGCGGCGGGCGAGACGAACGCATAGTCGTCTCCGCCGAGCGCGACGGGAAGCCGCACGGACCGCCTGATAAACCACACCCGTCGCGACGCGTGCGGTGGGTTGACGGAGCGGAATGAGCGGAGACACCGCCCGCACGGGCCAACGCGGGAACGCAGACTATCCGTGCCCGCAGTGTGGACATGGGTTGGTGTATGACCAGTGGTGTTCGTGGCCATGCGAATGCGCGCAGCCTGCGAAGAATTTGCGGCCAATGCCAGTCCTGGGATATGGCTTGGCCGTTGCTCTGTGCCCAAGTTCTGCCTTTCGTCCGATTTGGAGCGTCAGTGTATTCGGGTTGCCAGGCAATTCTCGTTCGCTTCGGCTGCACTTGTGATCTTTTTGTTCTGCTTGCCGGTGCTTCGGGCACAATTCACCGTCCAATACGAAGCGACAGATTTGGCTGATACCACTCCTGGCCAGGATTTATGGCAGTACACCTATTCTGTCAGCGGGTTCAGTTTCCAGACCAACCAAGGTTTCAGCGTGTTCTTCGATGACCAGCTCTATAGGAATCTGCAAAATCCACGGCCGAATTCGAGCCCGGACTGGAGCGTCATTACCGTGCAAACCCGATGGCGACCGAGAAATGAAAGAGGTCGCGAGCATGAACCGGTGGGTGCGGGTATCGATGCGAATCGCCGAGAGGATCTGCTCGTCCCAAACGCGCGCGATACTTTGGGAAGCCGACGCGTGGACGACCAGACCAGCAATACTGAAAAGGAACAAAAGAAGCCGCAACGGTATTATGGTTTATCTAACTTTAGCAGTGCGGGTGCGAAAAACAAAAGAAATTCGGCGCAAGGCGATTGCAGGCGTCGCGTTTGGGATCACCACTGCGTTGAGGAGATATTGCTGGCCACCGTTCTAAACGGAAAAAACGTGGCGTAGCGACTGAAATCTCGTGAAGGTGACTCAGCTACGACGCGTCGCTCGGTCGAAAAACTTCGTCAAACTTCGGTGTGTTGCTCCGGTTCAGACCCTGATACTTCGCGAGCGGTGTGGCGGGCCAACGCCTTGAGCGAAGCAATTTCTGAGTCGCTCAACGGTCCGCAATCCGGCGAGAAAACAGGCTTCGCGTCCGGTGAGGCATTCGCTGCTGAAGCCGACGGTTTCTGTGCATCTTTCGAGTTCTTGCCCATAATTTTCTTGGAGGCCACGGATCAAACTAAGCTCCGGCGCCAGTTTTGTCGAGCCGTACGCGGCCCCGATCGTTGTTGCTCCGACAACTTTCGCGCCCGCCGTAACCAGGAACCGCCGTCGGAGTTGTTCCACCATCTGCGGCGCGGTGTTCGCCGTGTAGCCGACTTTTGTCAAATCCACCACAGCCATGGCCAGTGGATCGGGTCGAAAACCGACGTCATGGTGGAGCTCCCGGCTGTTGGTGCGTACGCACAGGCAGGCGGCGGAAAACAGGACCAGTGAACCGGCCAGTACGGTTGTTAAAGTAGCGCTAACTCTGCCAAGGTCATTTCCGTTATCAATTGCTCGAATGTAGTCGTCGGCTCCCAGTTGAGCATTCTTTTGGCTTTCGCTGGATTGCCGACCAGTCGACGCGGTTCAGATAGCCGCATAAAGTGACGATCTTGTTTCACATATTTTCGCCAATCGAGAGTTACAGCTTTGAAGGCGACATTTACTATATCCTGAACACGATGCGTCCGCCCTGTTGCAAAAACAAAGTCATCCGGCTTTTCCTGTTGCAGTGTAGACCACATTCCTCGCACGAAATCGCGGGCGTCTCCCCAATCTCGTTCCGCATCCAGGTCGCCTAGAATCAGCTCCTCTTGGAGACCCATTTTTATGGCGGCGGCACCTTGACAGATTTTGCGAGAAACAAAGTTCTCTCCGCGCCTAGGTGACTCGTGATTATACATGATCCCGTTGCATGCGAACAACCTGAAGGACTGCCGATAGACCAGCACCATCTGCGTGGCAAACGTCTTCGCGCACCCATAAAGGTTTATGGGCGCGTAAGGAGTTTGCTCGTCTTGTGGTTCTTGTCGAGGATGGCCAAAAATCTCGCTGGAGGAAGCGTAAAACAACCGTGGTGACTTGGGCAAATCGCGGAGAATCTCCAGCAAACGCAATGTAGCCATCGCATTGGTCTCACAGGTGGACTCAGGGATCTCTGAACTGAGGCTCACGTGGCTCTGGCCTGCAAGGTGGTAAACTTCCCCAGGTGCGATCTTGACCAAGAGGCGTCGCAAGCTAGTTGTGTCATTCAAGTCAGCGTAATGGAGGAAGAATCGCTGACGGTAGGCAGCGGGATTTTCAACGAGGTGTTGCAGTCGCCAGGGATTTAGGCTGCTAGAGAGACGCACTAGGCCGTGTACTTCATACCCAATTCTCAAGAGAAGGTCAGTTAAGTACGAACCGTCCTGCCCGGTCACGCCAAGGATGAGCGCTCGCTGCTTCATAATAAGTCCACGCTCAAACAAGCGTGCAAAAGGAACGTTTTTCAAAGTAGAGCTGAGGTTCAACTGTTCGTGCTTCAATATATGAGGGTCATCTAATCCCTCTTCGTCGTACCCGAGCTACGCACATCAGCGAGGCATGTTCTTCCTAGACTCTGCCTCCACAAATGCAATCAACTCGGGCTGTTGATCTGTTGCTTACCTGCCCCATATCGAAGCTCCTGCATTTGCTCTCCTCATTTCAGCTTAAGGGTTCATAGGGCTGTCGGTTCATTCTTGCCGACGACGTAATTTGCCAAAAATCTGACACTTGGCGCTGTCAACCTAAGCCACCAACTCATCAGCCCGATCGCGCATCCTACTCAAATTTCCGACCTTTAGCAGTGCTAGATCAACGCTTCGAACTGTTCCGCAATCCTTTCCCAAGTATAATTAGCAAATGCTCGTTGTCGCCCTTTCAGGGCGAAATCTCTCCGGTATCCTTCGTCCTCCAAGAGCCTCACGACACTGCTGACGAATGCAGCGTCATAAGCTTCGTCGCCAGGGATTCCGTTGATCAAAACGCCGCTATCGGCTACGGTCGTCGTTAACGCGAAAGCATTCGTGGTCACAGGCACCGCCCCTGCCGCAATGCATTCCAACGCGGCAATACAAAACCCTTCAAGATAGGTGCAGGGATACGCCATCACTTTTGAAGACTTCTGGAGCTCGACAAGCCTTTGCCGAGAGACTTTCCCTAAAAATGAAACTCCCCTCATATTCGCCAACATTTCTTTGTATTCATGGTTCCCAGGATCGCGTCCCCACAGCGAATAATCCGAGGTGATGACCAACTCCGCGTTAGGAACTCGTGCCCCTATCAAAGGAAAGAGGCGTGCCAAGTGAGTAAGCCCGCGCTCGGGAACTGAACAATAGATTAAGCGGTTTCCCGCTTTTTTCGGAATCACTTCGGCAGGCGCATCGAAATAGTCTTCTCTGATCACACCAAGATACAACAGTCTTAATTGCTGGGGTTTAATGCACTTGAAAGTGTTGGTCAAGAACTCACGATGAAAAGATGACATGTATATAACCTCATCTACGTACGGAAATATGAATCTATCCCAATCGGCGGAATCACAGATAACATCTGTACTCCAAAAAATTTTCTTCCTCGCCCTGGCCAGCGAAAACCAGATACATGCACGGCGGAAGAGTATTAGAATTTCGTGAGATTGTTCTGGATCAAGCCTGGAAATATTAAAATAGTGAACTCCGTTGAAGACACCTTCAATCTTGCTTCTGCCAAGAACTCTAATCCGATGACCACGCTTCGCCAGCATTCGTGTCAGAAGAATCAACGCGTACTCCGATCCTCCGACGCCCGAGGCTTCAAAGTTGGAATCAACAAACTCGAAAGACTGATTGGCGACGAATGTGATGTTCAAAGTTCGACGTGAGCTATTGAGGATCGGCTCCGTAGCGTATGCGAAAATATTCTCTCACTGGCACTCCATTCACTGTGCCCTTGCGGATCTTTTGTCTGCGTTCCGTTTCATCAATCCAATAGTAGCAGACTGGTTGGTTCACGATGCCGAAAGCCTCCTTGCCGTACATTTCATGGATTTTCAGCCACATGTCCCAATCTTCTTCTAAGTCGATTTGTTCGTCGAACAGCCCCACTTCCAAGAGGGCCTCGCGTCGAATAAAGGTTGCGCTTGGCAAGGTCGGCAAATAACGCAAGATGTTGTTTAGAGTTTCTTGATTCGCGCAAAGGTAATCCATATATTGGCCGTTGTGCATGCGATGGCACCCGCCAGTGATGAGTTTGACATAAGGTGGTATCGGTGGATTTACCCTGTGCAGTATGCTCAAGGCGAATGGTGTCAAAACGTCGTCGGCATCCAGTAATTTGATCCAATCAGCCCTTGAAGCCTTGATGCCGCGATTGCGGCTATGAGACACCCCCTTAGCTATCGGGTTGGATAGCCAAAGAATGCGTTTCAGGAATGGACGCAGGCCTGCATAATCCACAATATCCGTCGATCCGTCATCGACTACAATGATTTCATCTTGGGGCTCCATTTGCCAAAGAGCGCTTGTGACTGCCCGGTAAAGATACTTGGCCTGGTTATGAACAGGGATGAGGACGCATATCGAAGGCGCTGCACCCAAAACGGCCGCGGGCCCTGGAGGTCGTGGCAGGCATGGGCCAGTCTGTTTTGACTGGTCATTTTCTGGGGAAAGTTCAAGCTTCGCTAAGATCTCGTTGACTTCTGCTCCTTGGATTTGACTTGTGACCTCATCAAATATTGCGCTCGTGAAATGTTGATAATTGCAAGTGTTCCGGCCATGAACCACATAAATATAGAGCTCGGCCTTATCGACAGTGCAAATCTTGAGCTTGTAGTCCACACTCCGTCTGAACAGCTCGGCATCTTCTCCTCGCGACAGGGGAGGGTATGCGGGGAGTTTGGCTCGAAACGCCAGCATTGACATTTCCCAAGGCCGTCTCTTTGAATAAAAATAGAGATTGCGCGATGGCCACGCCAATGTCACGCGGTTCAAAAAACAAAGATCAGAACCAGTCTCCAGCAGTGCCGCCAACTGAACTTCGATTCGGCGCGGATGATGCCAATCGTCATCATCCCATACCATGACGTAGGTTCCAGACGCCGAAGCAACCGACAGATTCCGCAGTTCTCCGAGTGTCAAATCGAGTCGCTCCGGTCGGACGTAAACTATGCGGTCGTCGTTCAAATCTCTGACATACTCCTCAGTCCCATCGTCGGCGCGATTGACGACGACAAGTTCACGGTTTGGATGAGACTGGCTCTGGAAACAGTGAACCGCGCGTTGCATCATGGGCAGGCGGTTTTCTGTTACCATCAAACAGGAGACCTTATCCTTCATATAGGTTCACGTGCTGGGCCTCTGGAAATCCCGCGCGCCTGATTTTGCGCATCAGCAATCAAAGCTTGTTTGCTTCGCATGGCGTGAACAATCGCTGGGTTCACCGGAATCCGCTCTTCCGTTAAGTAGTCAACGAACCACCAGGATTGGCCATCAGGTAAAGCGTCTCTGTAACACCCATTCCAATCGGAAGCCCATACGTCAGCCGTCTCGCGAACTGTGTGCAAATACGGATTACCGCAGAGCATGTGCATGGCGTAGGAGAGGAGTGGTTCGTCGCTAAAAGTATAGCCTTGTTTCTGGCAGAAATCCCAAAAGTCGAAAGTTAGCTTGAACATAGTGTCGATCGCGTCGTGATGAACGATGAAGAAACCACCATTTACATTGAAGATTGACTTGCTGCATACGCCCTTGGCACGCATCAACGCCGCGAATTGCTCGTTCGGACATCCCCACCAGTCAGGCCGACGATTCTGAGGCGAGCAGAGATCACTCTCCAACGTTACGTGTATTGGCGACCCGTGAAGGACACGCAATATATCGCCAGGGTCGCGCACGAAGTAAGCGTCCATGTCCAGCCATACAAAATAATCGTAGTTGAGCTTCTTAACTGCGTTCTGCAGAAACTTAAGCTTGAACAACCATCCCCACTTCTCGAACTTGCCGGACTCGTGACAAATAGGGCCATCGATCGGCTCATTCGTCCAAATGTGAAAGTCTTTGAAAACACCAACTTGCCTAGCGGACTCCACGACAGCTTGAGCCATCAAAGCGTAATCGCCGTCCACCACCGACCAGTAGCAGTAACGTCGATTCATTTGAACACCTCCATCCATATCTGCAAATGCTGCTCTTTATTGCAAAGTTTATTGGCAGCATGTTCGCGACACTGTGCCGCGATCCGTTTTCGGAACGGATAGTTTCGGTAGAGTTCGTGTGCGTAATGTTTGTACTCGAGAAAATCGGTACAGATGAATCCCGACTCGGCGTGTACCATGAGTTTTTCGAACTGGTGGCCCGTCGAGACGAGAGGGATAGATCCGGTTAGCATCGCCTCAACCGTGGAACGCCCCCAAGATTCCTTAAAATTGTGGCCTAACGGATAAACGAACAAGTCCAGGCTATGCAAGAAATCCACCTGCGATTCTCGTTCAGCTTTCAATAGGTCCCACCGATGATCAAACTTGTGCCACCGATACTTGTACGTCAGTTTGTCATCCCATGCCATTAGACGAAAGCGAGTGTCCGGCAGGTCTAAACATTCGTAAAAAACTGGAATATCTTCGGGATATTTCTCTGGCGCAGCACGGGACAATCTGCCAATAGTGAAGCATTGGTTTCGTCGCTCGTTGAAAGGGAAGAAACTCGGGTTGATGTAATTGCCCGCGATGGCCGACGGCAATTGACCGTAGCCCGGGGCGAGGATGTCTTTCTGAAATTCCGAAACGTAAAGCACCTTGTCAATGACCCCTTGTTTAGCGGCATCAAGTTCTCCTTCATGGTGCCACATCATCTCGCTTGACCAAATGATCGTTAGACCTTTGTCCTTGGCTCGGTGGGCGATTCGGTGGGTGAAGAAGCATTGGTTGCACATAGACAAACCAAAGCCTCTCAGTTTCGCTGGTAGTTTTTCGATCAGTCCGTATTTGACGCCCAAGTTATCGAGGAATTTGGTCCAGACTTTGTTGTGAAGATGGCGGTTTTCGTTCGGTATGA
>Ga0066685_10001424_pt1 | contig 10329 bp, 8 predicted proteins | sample GraSoiAngelo_134_FD_62305 | JGI IMG/M metagenome (GOLD analysis project Ga0066685, IMG submission 62305) | Grasslands soil microbial communities from the Angelo Coastal Reserve, California, USA - 14_0929_05_30cm | ecosystem: Environmental > Terrestrial > Soil > Grasslands | place: USA...
GCCCGGGGGCGCGGCGAACCGCGCCCGGGGGCGCGGCGAACCGCGCCGAGGACACGTGCTAAAATTTCGTGGATGAGATCAGGCGTGAGCGTTCGGTGAGTCGCGGGGGGCACTACGGCTTCGAGCGCCGGCGCCGGGCCGATATCCAGAAGGCGAAGCAGGAAGCGAAGCGACAGCGCAAGAGCGAGCGCGCGGAGTCCGGCGCGAGCGGGCCCGAGCTCGGCGAAGCCCAGGATACCGGCGCGCCCGCGGGCATGTGGGAGTGGTTCTCACCGAGCCGCGGCCGCACCGTCGTCTCGGCGCCCAAGACGCGGCCCGATCCCGACCCGCCGGACGACTGGGTTCTGCTGACCGACGTCGAGCCCGAGACCCGTCCCGAGTAAGCTCTGATTCAGGGGCGCGCCTCGGTCGGCGGGGCCCCAGGCTCGCGACGGCCTGCGGCGCGCGCTATTTCTTCGCCGCCTCCGAAGCCTGAAAGCCGACCTTGTTGTGCGTGCCGTCGCACAACGGCTTGTTGCTCGACGCTCCACACCGGCAGAGCGCGATCCTCGCCTGGCCCGCCGTGTTGATCGGGGCTCCGGTCGGATCGTAGAGCTCGCACTCGCCCTCGACCAGGTACGGGCCGTTCGGCCGGGCTGTGATCTTGACGGCCATCGTGTGAGTCCTCCTTGGGGTTGAGCAGCGCCCATCAAGATACCACCATGATCGACCGGCGCGCCGCGGCCGGCGCGCGGGGTACACTCGTGGCCATGAGGGAGCCCGGCGCGATCTTGCTCGTCGCGTGCTACGAGCTCGGCCACCAGCCGCTAGCCGTCGCGTGGCCGGCGGCGTTTCTTGAGCGTGAGGGCTACGCGCCGGCGGTGATGGACGTGTCGGTCGAGCCCTTCGATCCCGAGCGTGTACGCCGGGCGCGGCTGGTCGCGATCTCGGTGCCGATGCACACGGCCCTCCGTCTCGGCGTGGCGGTCGCACGGCGCGTGCGCGACGTGAACCCGACCTGCCACATCGCCTTCTACGGACTCTACGCGACGCTCAACGCGGGCCACTTGCTGGCGGGCCTGGCCGATTCGGTCATGAGCGGCGAGATCGAAGGGGCGCTGGTCGATCTGGCGCGGAACCTGGAGGGCGCGGGCCGACCGCCGGCGCCGAGCCGGCCCCTGCCAGTGCTCGCGAAGCTCGACTTTCCCGCGCCGAGCCGCGCGCCTCTGCCTTCGCTGAAGAAGTACGCGCACCTCGAGCGAAGCGGCGGGCGCGAGCTCGTCGGCTACGTGGAGGCCAGCCGAGGCTGCAAGCACCTGTGCCGGCACTGTCCGATCCCTCCCGTGTACGGCGGGCGCTTCTTCGTCGTGCCGGTCGAGGTCCTGCTCGCCGACATCCGCCAGCAAGTGGAGGCCGGCGCCACGCACATCACGTTCGGCGATCCCGACTTCCTCAACGGCCCCGGTCACGCCCTGGCCGCCGCGCGCGCCCTGCACGAGGCGTTTGGGGCGCTCACGTTCGACTTCACGGCGAAGATCGAGCACCTGCTGCGCCACCGCGATCGGCTGCCGGAGCTCGCGCGGCTCGGCTGCGCGTTCATCGTGTCCGCGGCGGAGTCGCTGAGCGACGCCGTCCTCGCGCATCTCGACAAAGGGCACACGCGCGCCGACATCGAGACGGCGATACAGCTCACCGCGGCAGCCGGCATCACGCTGCGTCCCACCTGGGTGGCCTTCACGCCGTGGACCACGCTCGACGACTATCGTGAGCTGCTGGACTTCGTCGAGACCAAAAGGCTCGTCGACGCGGTCGACCCGGTCCAGTTCGCAATCCGTCTCCTGGTGCCGCCGGGCTCGCTCCTGCTCGAGAGCCCGGCGCTGCGTCCGTTCCTGGGTGAGCTGGTCGAAGACCAGTTCTATCACCGCTGGACCCACCCCGATCCGCGCATGGAAGCGCTTCACGTAGCGGTGTCGTCCCTGGTCGCCGCCGCGGCCGACCGGCACGAGGACGCCGCCGTCACCTTTCAGCGGGTCTGCGAGCTGGCGGACCAGAGTGCGGGTGTGGCGCCGCGACCGATGGCGCCGCCGGCGGCCCGGCGCACGCGGCCGCCGCGACTGACCGAGCCCTGGTTCTGCTGAGCGGAGCCTACCGAGGGCCAGTTGGCCCTGGAACGCAAACTCGGGTAAAGTAACGATTTGAGAGGTGCGTCATGAGCGACGATTTGAAGACCCGTGTTCAGGAGCTGCTCGATTCCACGATCAACCCCGCGGTTGCCGGCCACGGCGGCTTTGTCGAGCTCGTCGACGTGCAGGACAACCGGGTCTATCTTCAGATGGGCGGCGGCTGCCAGGGCTGCGGCGCCGCGGACATCACGCTGAAGCAGGGGATCGAGCGACTAATCAAGGAAGAGATCCCCGAGATCGCCGAAGTCCTCGACGCGACCGATCACTCCGCCGGGAGCAACCCCTACTACACGCCGGGCAAAGCGTAGCGCCCACGCCCCGCGTGGGCGGCTGACGCCGGTGCGGGCGTCGGGGGCTCGGTTACTGCTTCTCCTGCCGACGACGACGTATCGCACCGAGGCGTTCGTCGAGGCCGCCGCCAAGCTGGGCGTCGAGCTCGTGTGCGCCTCCGAGCGAGCGAGCACGCTCGAGCACCTGGCGCCCGACGCGCTCGTCACGCTCGATTTCGCCGATCCGTTCGGGAGCGCCGAGACGATCGCGCGTTTCGCGGCGCGCCGACCGATCGACGCCGTCGTGCCCGTGGACGACCTCACCACGGTCGCCGCCGCCGCCATCAGCCAGCGCCTGGGCCTCAAGGCGAACTCCCTGCCCGCCGTCGCCACCGCGCGCGACAAGCACGCGATGCGCCGCTGTCTGGCCGCGGCCGGCGTGCCGGTGCCGCGCTTCGGGCTCGTGGGCCTGGCCGACGATCCGGCGGCCCGCGCCGAGCGCGTCGAATTCCCGTGCGTCCTCAAGCCGCTCGCGCTCTCGGCCAGCCGCGGCGTGATTCGCGCGAACGACGCGCGAGAATTCGTGGCGGCCTTTCGCCGGATCGCGGCGATCCTCGAGAGTGTGGAGGCACCGTTGCCGGACGAGGCCCGCCAGGCACTGCTCGTCGAGGAATTCATCCCGGGACGCGAGGTCGCGCTCGAGGGATTGCTGATCGGCGGCACGCTCCACGTGCTGGCGATCTTCGACAAGCCGGATCCTCTCGACGGCCCGTTCTTCGAGGAGACGATCTACGTCACGCCGTCACGCCTGGCCGAGCCCGTTCAGGCCGCCATCGCCGCGGTGACTCGCGACGCATGCGCGGCGCTCGGGCTCACCGAGGGGCCGATCCACGCCGAGCTGCGCCTGAACGAGCGAGGCCCATTCGTGCTGGAGGTCGCCGCGCGCTCGATCGGCGGTCTGTGCTCGCGCACCCTGACCTTCGGGACGGGCCTGAGCCTCGAGGAGCTGATCCTCTGCCTGGCACTCGGCCGTCCCCTCGAATCGCTCGAGCGCGAGCGGCGCGCCGCCGGCGTCATGATGATTCCGATCCCGCGCGCGGGACGGCTCGCGTCGGTCCGCGGCGCCGACGAGGCTGCCGCGGTCGACGGCGTCGAGGAAGTGGCCATCACGATGCACCCGGGCCAGGCCGTGGTCCCGCTCCCCGAGGGCTGGCAGTATCTCGGGTTCATCTTCGCCCGCGCCGAGACACCGGCCGCCGTCGAGCACGCCCTGCGCCAGGCGCACGCCCGATTGCACTTCGCCATTGAGTAAGCGGCAGCGCCCCAAGCCGGCGAAGCGGACGCGACCGGTCCCGGACTGCCACGGCCGGACTCTTCGTCAGGCGGACGAGCGCGCCGAGCGACTGACCGCGCTCAGCCGGCTGACGCGCCTGATGACGTCGGCGACCGACGGCACCGCCGCGTTCCGCGGCATTGCCGAGGCCGCCACCATCCTCCTGAAGGCGAAGATGGCCTACGTCTGGGTGGATCAAGGCGCCGACACGTTGCGCGAGGGCGGGAGCTTCTGGGCGGGGCCCGAGCTCGCGGGCCGCATCGTGCCCGTACCGCGCGAGGGCAGCATCGCCGGCTCCGTGCTCACCTCGCGCCAGCCGGAATACCTCGAGGATGTGCAGCGCGATCCGCGCTGGCGCCAGCGCGCCCTCGCCGAGACGAGCGATCTCCACGCGTGCATCGCCCTGCCGTCGATCCACCACGATCGCGCGGTCGGCGCGCTGATCGTCGCGTTCGGTCACCGGGGCAGCTTCACGTCCGAGGAAAAGAATCTCGCGGGGCTGCTGGCCGACCAGGCGGCCATCGCCATCGAGAACGCGCGCCTCTACGAAGAAGCGGGCCAGCGCCAGCGCGAGGCCGAGCTGCTCGCCGACGTGGTCCGAACCGTCAACACCTCGCTGGACCCCGCGACCGTGCTCGAGCGCATCGCCGAGGGCGCGCAAGAAATCTGCCGCAGCGACATGGCGACCATCGCGCTCCGTGATCCCGGGAGCGATGCCGTCGTGTTCCGCCATTGGCCGGGCACCCGCTACGAGGGCTATCCCTCGTTCCGGATCGCGCCCGGCCAGGGGGCGGGCGGACAGGTCCTCGAGACGGGCCGCCCCTTCCGGACGGATTGCTACCTCGAGGACCCGAGGATCGGCCCGGAGTTCGCGACCGCCGTGCGCGAGGAAGGCATGCGCGCGTACATGGCCGTGCCCATCACGATCGAGGGGCACGTGGAGGGCTTTCTCGGAGTCTCCAACCGGGACGACCGCGTCCTCTCCGACCGCAACGAGCAGATCCTGCTCCAGCTCGCCGCCCACGCCGCCGTGGCGATCCACAACGCGCGGCTCTTTGCCGACAACGCCGCCCGCCGTCGGGAGGCCGAGGCGCTGACCGAGGTTGGCGGCGCGGTCGCGTCCTCCCTCGATGTCCAGAAGATCCTCTCGCTGGTCGTCGACCGCGCCTGCGCGCTGCTCGGCACCCAGCGCTCGGCGGTCGCGCTGGTGAACGCGGACCGGCCCGGGACCGCGACACACTTCGTGGCCAGTCGCGGGATGAGCCGGGCGTTTCCGGCGATGCGCCCGCTGCACCCGCGCGACGGCACCACGCCGACGGCGATCGTCGAGCGCCGCCCGGTGTGGTCGGCCGATCTGCTGAACGATCCGGCGTTCGACCTCACGGCTTCGACGCGCGCCGCCGTCGAGGCCGAAGGTTACCGGGCCGTGCTGTCCGTGCCCCTTCTAGTCGGCGAGCGTGTGCTCGGCGCGCTCGTGACGTACCGCGACGACGTCGGGCCGTTCTCCGTACGGCAGGTGGAGCTGATGCAGGCGTTTGCCCACCAGGCTGCCCTCGCGCTGGAGAACTCACGCCTGTACGAGGAAAGCGAGCGCCGGCGCCGCGAGTCCGAGGTGTTCGCGGGGGTCGCGCAGGCGATCACGTCGTCCCTCGATCTCGACACGGTGCTGCGTCGCATCACGGACAGCGCCAGGGAGCTGGTCGGCAGCGACCTGGCGATGATCGGCTTCCGGGAGGGCGACTCGGAGGCCGTGACGGTCCGCCACCGCGTCGGCTCGCGGTACCGGCCGGACCGCACGTTCGTGATCGAGCCGGGCAAGGGCTTCGGCGGGCGGGCGCTGCTCACGGGCCACCCGCTCCGGACCGACGACTACCAGAACGATCCGGCCGTCGGCAGGGAGTATCTCGGCGCCGTCGTGAAGGACGACAGCGTCAGTGCGATGGTCGTGCCGATCAAGAGCGAGGCGCGCGTGGTCGGGCTCCTGTACGTCGCCAACCGCTCGCATCGGCCGTTCAGCGACCACGACGAGGCCACGTTGCTGCGACTCGCCGACGAGGCCGCCGTCGCCATCCGAAACGCCCAGCTCTTCGCGAGCGAGCGCGAGAGCGAGCGCCGCTATCGCACGCTGGTCGAGAGCTCGATCCAGGGCATCCACATCCACCGCGACTGGATCACGCTGTTCGTCAACCCGGCGTTCGCGCGAATGCTCGGTTACGACAGCGCCAGCGAGCTCACCGGCCTCGACACGCGGCGCTGGCTGGCGCCGCACGAGCTGGCGCGCCTCGAGAGCGACCGCGCGGCGCGCCTTCGCGGCGAGGCGGTCCCCTCGCAGTACGAGCTTCAGGCCACCCGGCGCGATGGCTCGCTCATCTGGGTCGACATCCAGGTCGCCGAGATCCTCTGGGAGGGCGAGCCGGCGGTCCAGTCGACGGTGCTGGACATCACCGAGCGCAAGCGCGCGGAGCAGGCGCTCCGGCAGAGCGAGGCGCAGCTCAGACAGGTGCAGAAGATGGAGGCGGTCGGCCAGCTCGCCGGCGGGGTCGCGCACGACTTCAACAACCTCCTGACAGTGATCACGGGCCGGACCGAGCTCCTGTTGCTACGCCTGGCGGCCGACGACCCGCACCGACGCGATGCCGAGCTGATCAGGAAGACGGCCGACCGCGCGGCCTCGCTGACCCAGCAGCTGCTCGCGTTCAGCCGCAAGCAGATGCTCCAGCCGCGCATGCTCGACCTGAACGGCGTGGTCGCCGGCATGGCCCAGATGCTCAAGCCGCTCGTCGGCGAGACGATCGAGCTCGACACCCTGCTCGATCCGACGCTCGGCCGCGTGAAGGCCGACCCGGCGCAGATCGAGCAGATCGTCCTGAATCTCGCCGTGAACGCCCGCGACGCGATGCCGCAGGGCGGACAGCTCACGATTCAGACCGGCAACGTCGAGCTCGACGACGCGTTCGTCGCCGCGCATCCGGGCGCCGGCGCCGGCCCCCACGTGATGCTCGGCGTGCGCGACACCGGAACCGGCATGAGCGCAGAGGTTCAGGCGCACCTGTTCGAGCCGTTCTTCACCACCAAAGGGGTCGGCAAGGGCACCGGGCTCGGGCTGGCGACGGTGTACGGGATCGTCAAGCAGCACGGCGGCTACATCCGCATCGAGAGCGGGCCGGGTGCGGGCACGGTCGTCAGGATCTATCTCGCCCGGGTCGCGCCGGTGTCCGAAGACGCGCCGGCGCTCGCGGCCGACGCGCCGGCCACCGTGGGATCGGGCACCGTGCTCGTCGTCGAGGACGAGGGCGAGCTGCGCGCGCTCGCCGCCGAGGTGCTCGGGATCGCCGGCTACTCGGTGCTGTCGGCGGGCAGCCCGAGCGCGGCGCTCGAGATCGCGCGGCGCCACGAGGGGCCGATTCATCTGCTGTTGACCGACGTCGTCATGCCGGAGATGAGCGGGCTCGATCTGGCGGATCGCCTCGTGCAGAGCCGGCCCGGCCTGAAGATCCTGTACATGTCGGGCTACACGGACGACGCGATCGTGCATCACGGCGTGCTGGATCCCGGGACGGCCCTCTTGCAGAAGCCATTCACGCCCGACCGGCTGACGCGAAGGGTGGGCGACCTCCTCGCGTAGCCAAAAGTAAAGGGCTGAGCAGCCCGAGCTATCCGGAAATGCGGAGCTGGGCGAGGAGGCTCCAGCCGATCGCCGAGGCGAGGTCGCGGAGCTCGATCTCGCCGGCGGCCGGCAAGCCGTGCGTCACCAGATAGAGCACGATCGCGTACTTCACGAGGCGTTGAACCGCGACCAGCATGTCCCTCGCCCTCCCCTCGGCGTCTTGCCGATGATGGGACGCCGGGGGAGGACGAGACGTTTACGCCGAATTCGATTCGATCAGGGGCGTGGCTTGAGCTCGATCATGTGGCCGTCGGGGTCGCGCAGGTACAGCGACGGTCCGTCGCCGAACGCGCCGAATCGCTGGACCACGTCGCCCTCGAGTGCCACGGCCTTGCGGCGCAGCTCCTCGGCGACCGCCTTGAGGTCGTCGCAGCGGATCGACAGGCAGAAGTGGTCGGGGCCGACCGGTCCCGCCTCGGTCGCCGGCAAGAGGTCGATCAGCGCCTCGCCGAATCGCAGATGGATCAGCGAGATCCTCTCGTTGAACTTGGCGAGCGTGCAGCCCAGCACGTCCTCGTAGAAGCGCTGCGACCGCGCCTGGTCGCTTACCCGGAGGACCACGTGATCGATACCGAGCGGCTTGAACATCGCCACCTCCATGATCACGAGCAATTCATCAGCGAGGCAAGACTATCACGCGCCGGTCATTCCTGGCGGAGCACGGACAGGGGCTTGCGTCCGAGCAGCCTGACGGTCGCCAGCAGACCGATCGCGAGCGAGACGAGCGTCGTCAGGGCCACGCCGAGGATCAAGGTCTCGGGCTCAAGCGTCCAGGGCGTGTCGAGCACGAATCGCAGGACGATCCAGGCGAGCACGGCGGCCAGCGCCGTCCCGCCGACCCCCGCCGCCGCGCCCAGGCACGCGTACTCGACGGCGAAGGCGCGCGCGATCGCCCAGCGGGTGGCGCCGAGCGTTTTGAGGATGACCGACTCGTAGAGCCGCTGGTACCGCGTCGCCGCGAGGGCCCCGGCCATGACGACGAGGCCCGCGGCGATGCTGAAGAGCGCCATGAACCGCACGGCGAAGGCGATCTGGGCGAGGACCTCCGAGACCCGCTCGAGCACGCCTCGCAGCGGGATCGCGGTGACGTTGGGAAAGGCCGCCACCACGCGGTCCTGAAGCGCCGTCTCAACGTCGGGCGGCACGCGCGCCGTCGCCAGATAGATCGTCGGGGCGCCGTCGAGGGCGCCCGGCGAGAGCACCATGAAGAAGTTGGCACTCAGGCTTTGCCAGCCGATCTTCCGCAGGCTCATCACCTCGGCCTCGATCGGCACGCCCTGAACGTCAAACGTGAGCGTCCCGCCGACGCCGACCCCGAAGTACTTCGCGGCCTCGTCGTCCACCGACACGCGCGGGCGCGCCGCCGCCTCGTCGGCGGTCCACCAGCGCCCGCGCGTGATCGTGTTCGCAGGCGGCGCCGCCGACCACGTCAGCATGTACTCGCGCGTGAGGTACCAGTTCTTCTCCGGCGCCTCGCGCTTGCGGCGGTCGATCAGCTCGCGCGTGACCGGCGTTCCGTCGATCGCGGCGAGCCGCGCGCGGACCACCGGCGTCACCACCGGGACCACGCCGCTCACCTCGCCGACGAGCCGGGTGAACGGCTCCCGCTGGTCGGGCTGCACGTCGATGAAGAAGAACGACGGGGCTTCGCGCTTCTGCTCGTAGGCGAGCTGCCGGCCCAGGTTGGCCTCGAGCAGCGCGATCGCGACCAGGAGCATGACGCCGAGCCCGACGGCCACGACGACCCGCACGGTGTGGCCGCCCGGTCGATCGAGCCCGGCGAGCCCCTGACGCCACGCGAGCCCGCGCGCCCGCGGCCACCGGGCAAGCCGCATCAGCGCGCGGGAGAGCCCGAGGAGCAGGGCGAGCGCGGCCAGCGCGGCGCCGGCGAAGATACCCCCGAGCCTGAGCGATCCGGCTTGCCAGGTCGCGAGCGCGGCCAGACCCGCGACGATCGGTAGCGCCGCGACCCACGGTCTTCGGGCGCGCCAGCCGCTCTGGTCGACGTCGCGCCGCAGGATCAGCGACGGAGGCACGGCCCGGACGGAGAGCAGCGGCCAGAGCGCGCAGAGCAGGGCGGCGAGCAGGCCGAGCGCGATCCCGCGCCCCAGGGTGCCCGGGTCCAATCGGACCTCGAGCACGAACGGCGCGAAGGGGGCGAGCGCCCTGACGAGCAGCGGCTGCGCCGCCACGCCGAGGGCGGCGCCGACGAGGCTCCCGAGGAGCGCCAGCGCGAGCGTCTGGATCAGGTACGTCGCGAGGAGCACGCGCGAGCCGGCGCCCAGATACTTGAGGATCGCGATCGTTGCCAGCTGGCGGCGGAGAAACGTCGTCACGGTCGAGGCGATGCCGACGCCGCCGACCAGCAGGCTCGCGAGCCCGACGAGGCCCAGATACGTGGCGAGCTGCGAGAAGAACCGGCGAAGACCGGGCTGCGACTCGTCGAACGCCGCGATCCGAACCGACGGATCGCCGATCGCCCGGGCCAGAGCGTCGGCGGCGGCGCGCGCCGACAAGCCGCTTGGGAGGCGCACGAGCGTCCGATAGCGAACGCGGCTGCTGATCTGCAGGAGCTCCGTGCGCGCCAGCGCGTCGGCGGCGATGATCACGCGCGGTCCGAGGGTCACCAGACCGACCGGGCGATCCGGCTCGCGCGCGAGCACGCCGGTGACGGTGAAGCGCGCGGAGCCGATCACCAGCGGATCGCCGACGGCGATCCCCAACCGCTGAAGGAGCGCCGCCTCGACCACCGCGCCGCCGGCGTCGCCGCGATCCGCGAGCAGTCCGTCGAGCGGCGTGGGCGGCTCGGTCTCGACCCGGCCATACAGCGGATACGCGCGCTCGACCGCCTTCAGCTCCACCAGGAGGGTCGCGCCGCGCGCGGGGACGCGCGCCATG
>Ga0066685_10001430_pt1 | contig 10318 bp, 11 predicted proteins | sample GraSoiAngelo_134_FD_62305 | JGI IMG/M metagenome (GOLD analysis project Ga0066685, IMG submission 62305) | Grasslands soil microbial communities from the Angelo Coastal Reserve, California, USA - 14_0929_05_30cm | ecosystem: Environmental > Terrestrial > Soil > Grasslands | place: USA...
TCTATTTCACCATTGTCGTAGAGTTCAATTTTGATCTCGCCAGCTTCAGTCTCAATCTTCCTGGCCAATGCATTTTCCCTGGTCTTTAACACCAATGGAGGCAGCGGAAATATTTTCTGACTTTGCTTTGCAACTGATATTGTTTTTGAAGTTGTATCTGCTTTCGGTTTGATTACGCCCGTCGGCTGAACTTCTTTTGGGCGTGCAACTGTAGATACTTTTTTGGGTTCCGGTTTCGGCTTATTCGATGGTCTCGCCCTGGTCGAGGGCTTTGTTGCGGGCGTTGTTTTTAAAGGCGCAGTTGTTGAAGTAGTTTGTTTCACACATTCGCGGAATGTGATATCGTCTAATGCAAAATCATTCCCGCAGCCACCCGGGGCAGTGTCGATCATGACCAACATCAATGTTGATGTTGAAGCAGGTGTTGTAAAATAGGCACGGTGCTGTGTCCATTGTGGCGTCTGAACCCTTGGCAGATCTCCTGTGACGATATTTGCGACGATCTTCCCTTCCGGTGTCTCCAATCGTATATTGAGATTAGGCAGTAATGGAAACGGACATTTCTTTGTCGGCTTGCAAAGATTCATCAACCAAAGGCCGAGCTCATATGTGGTACTGCTCTTTAATCCAGGAATTGCAGTTCTCAGAAATATACTTTTATATGGCGCAGCATTTACCAGCAACATGTTCCCTGCGGCATCGCCCGGTGTATGGTCCTCCAAAATGGTATGCCAATCGTCACTAAAGCATGCGCTGGTAGAAGGAGCAAATGAATAATGTCCGTCAGTAGGACATGAGGTGGAAACCCGTTGATAGGAAAGATCACCGCTATTCAGATCACGTACATTGCCTCTACCAAAATGTATGGTGACTTGCGGCGGCTTAAAGGTACAGTCGATCGGTTGCCCTCTCGATAGGAAGGCGAAGGCAAGAAGAACCGATATGAAACTAGACTTCTTCAAGGTCTCATGCACTTTACATCTAAAACTACTTCAAAGGAAGAGTATTTTTCAAACGATGGTACGGGCGGTATGAAATATTAACAAATGCCGACGAGTTGCCGCCTTCCGCATCTTGATTGAACGGATGATACTGCGCATAAGACCGTTTAATATCATCCGAAAAAAAGACTGACACTTCTTGACGAGATTTTACCAGGAGTTAACGAAAGCTCTGGAGCTGACAGATCTCCACATAAAAGTTTCCGAGTGAGTTTATTCGATTGCAGTTTGCTTTGCAAATCAAAGCATTCATTTTAAGACCTCTTTCAATATTTATTTAAGATCACACAACCTTCTGAAGTTCCTCTTCGTTTCTCTATAAGTGAAGAGCATATTTGATCATTTTTAATTTATAGTTTAAAAAATAAAAACAATGAAGAATAGAATTGCGAGTGTAGTAAGTTTGGTCTTACTGTTCTCGACTATATTTGTTTCTTGCTCCAAAAGTAACAGCGGTACTGGCAACAATTCCCCTGCTGCGCCTAATTCGGTAAGCATAATTAATATGGCTTTTACACCAGCGACGATTACTGTGACGGTCGGAGCAACAGTCACGTGGAAGAATAATGATAACATGACGCATACTGTTACAGCTGATGACAACAGTTTTGATAGTGGTAATATTGGAACCGGCAGTAGTTTCACTAAAACGTTTTCAACTGCAGGTTCTTTCCTATATCATTGCACTATTCATCCCACTATGACAGGAACAGTAATTGTAAAGTAATTGTTTAAATCAACTAACAATAGATATTTTTTTGGTGAACGAGTTAAATGATTGGAGCTTACAGCGTTTTTGGGAATGAATGATTTTATTCCGGCTCCATGCCTCATTGACATCTTCTTTAAGAACACGCCAAGGCAAAGCAGAAGATCAGCATTCTCCGAGATTAAAAATGGGCATACTAATTTTTGGGTTGGCCAGACAATATCAAAAATGCTTGATGTTGTATAAATCCTTTACAAAAAGTTCGAACTGCGGCCTTTTGGGACTACTGCGTGCCACCGCAGCTTTACCACCTCCGTGTTACTGCGGTGGTTGAAAGCGTAGGTGGGTCTTTCATTATTCGAACTTTGGCCCGTTGGGCTTACGATGACTGTACTTTCTATGTTAGCAAACTCGCAATCCCCTACCGAAAATTGTATCTTCAAGGTATATCAGGTTGTGGTATGAAATCCCGGATGGCAGTACTTGTGTTATTGGTATCTTCAATAACTGCGATCGTTAGTCTTGACTCATGTACCAAACGCTCACCTCTTGCTTTTGCCAATCCTTCCCGGGATTCCACCATTACGGATACTACCTATTTTATTGACTTCACTTTAGGTCAGAAAAGAGTTTTTGAAATTGCAGCCGATGTCGAAGGTTGGACCTGGACGCCACCCTGGAGTATCTTCGGAGATACGTTGATTTATCCCTACAGCAGCCTACAATGCGAGTTGGACGCGGTTCCGACCGGATCAGTTTATGGGTTTTATTTTTCAAAGAATGCATACGGTCTGGACATGGGACCCTACTTTTCAAAAGGGTGGTTGTTAATGAAAAAATCTTTTGTTGACAGTTTTTTCGAGGCAGGTAATTATAGCTACGCAACATTGCTCAACAGGGATACAACCTACACTAGTCCGCTCAACCCCGATGCCAGTAGGCCACGCACACAAAAATTGCTTAGCAGCGGAATTCACCTGATTTGGTTCGACAGTACGGGTAAAACCTGGCAAACCTCCAGCAGTAGTGCTGACCAAACCGGAAGTTATTTCACCATCACAAAGAATCAATCCGATCCTTACACTTCTCAGCCCGGATTTACGGATTATGCCTATGCTGCCGATATCGGGGCAACATTCGAATGTAATTTATACGACGGTGAGGGCCATATGCTGCATCTGGCTAATGGAAGATTCCACTTACTGTTGAGATTTAAGCAATTCAATTGATGGGAACACTGTCATTCGTTTATTATGCATAGTATTGATCGTCCAGCTGTGGTTATGGATCCATGCCGGTTATCCGATCCATATTAAGGCGAACAGGGCAATACCTTTTTTGATGATTAAATCCTATTTTCGCTAACAGCTATTTGTCAATTTGGCACCACCGCATTTCAGCCCGGGAACATTTTAACGCGAATCATTTCTGTTAGCCACCAATAATTTATTTATGTACCGATACGTCAATCGCTCATTTAATTATTTGTCTTCTTCTCTATAAAAACTGAGCTGATTTTTGAGCGTGATGATTTCCTGCCGCATTTCTTCAATGCGCTGCAGCAAATAATTGATCACATCAATGCCTTCGAGGTTAATATCAAGTTCATCATGTAGCCTGACTATTCTTTCAAGTCTTGGCAATTCCTCCGCCGTAATGCACATCGCCTGATCGACAATGATAATTTCTATCAGTCCGTTATCTTCCAATGACTGAACAAATGAAATGTCTATACCATGGCTGCTGCAGAATTCATTCAGCACTATCATATTTTCCACCTGCATAAAGATCGTTTTACGATGATAATTTCGCCAACTGCTCAAACAATTCTTTTTGTTTTTCAGTCAGGTGAGTTGGTATTTTCACCTGGAAAGTGACTATCAGATCACCAAACTCACCTTCCTTTTTATTAACAGGAAAACCTTTTCCCTTTAACCTGATCCTGGTTCCATTCTGTGTTTCAGGTTTCACTTTCAATTTTACTTTTCCGTCGAGTGTGTCGATGGTAACTTCACCGCCTAGTACCGCCGTGTAGAGGTCAAGATCAACAGTTGTATAAAGATCGTTCCCATCACGTTTGAAAGTAGTGTTGTTGATAATGTGAAAAGTGATATACAGATCTCCCGCGGGACCACCATTGATGCCCTCTCCACCGTGCCCCTTGATTTTTATTTTCTGGCCATTTTCGATTCCGGCCGGAATCGTGATGCGAATATTCTTACCATTTACCGTAAGAACCTGCTGGTGGGTTTTATAAGCCTCGCTAAGATTTAGTTGTAATTCTGCGTGATAATCCTCACCGCGGTATTTTGTTTGCCTCTGCCTGAACCCGCCGCCACCCATATTTCCAAACAGGGAAGTGAAAAAATCTGAGAACTCACTTTCTTCAAAATCACCGGAAAATGTCTCTCTTCCAAAACTCTGTGATTGCCCTTGTGACTGTCTTGCCTGCTCAAATTGTTCGGCATGCTGCCAGTCCTTGCCATACTGATCGTATTTTTTTCTTTTCTCGGGATCACTCAACACTTCATTGGCCTCGTTGATCTGCTGAAATTTTTTGTGAGCCTCTTTATCATTGGGATTGAGATCGGGATGGAGCTTTCTGGCAAGTTTACGGTAAGCTTTTTTTATATCGCCCTGAGTTGCATTTTTATCTACGCCCAGCACCTTGTAGTAATCTATGAACTCCATTGCTCGTCTTTGAATTGACTGGTTTGATCAGTAAAATTAGGGAAAACAGTGAAGACAAAATTCCGGTTGGGTGCCAATAAAAAATGCCGTTCGTTTCGGGAACAGCATTTTTATTTTTCTGCAAATTCTGGTTACATACTGAATGATGCGGGCGTAGCCGACGTTTCTAATTCACCTTCTGCTTCCTTTTGCCATGAATAATTGCCTTCTTCTTCCGCCTCAATGTTAATATAGTTTTCCGCAATTTCGGTCAGCAATGCATCCGTATCTTCTTCTTCAAGCAGGGTTTTGTCCAAAATATCGGCTGCACGGTGCAGGCCCATCGTAAGTGCTAGCTGGACAAGGCCACCATAAGTCGCAATTTCATAGTGCTCCACTTTTTGTGCTGCGATAATCAAAGCAGCATCTCTCGTCATAGACCCTTTCTTTGTTTCTTTTATGATTGTCTCTGATTCTTTCACCAGTCCATCCATTGCTTCACACTTTTTGCCTTCCGCCTTTTTGCCAATTATCTGGAAGACTTTCTCCAATCTTTTTATCTGTTTCTCGGTTTGTTTTAAATGGTCATTAAAGGCATCTTCCAATTCTTCCGTTGTGCTGGCCTCCGCCAATTTAGGAATAGCTTTCAGCAATTGCTGCTCGGCGTAATAGATATCCTTCAATTGGTCGATGAAAAATTTTTCCAGCAGTGATTGCTGATCTTTGTTACCATTGCTCCGGGATGGACTTTTACTCCTTCCATTATTTGATGTGGGAGCCTGAGTTTGTCTTGTGTTGCTTTTATTTCTTGTGGTCTGTTTCATGATAAAAATTTTTTTGAGAATGTTAGAAACATATATCGATTCACGATCGCTGGTGGCTCATCTGCTATTTTGAATTACGAGCTTGTATGCCCGTTTTTTTCCTAAACTCGTTGTATTCATCATGCCGCTGCCCGGTATCATTTTCATCCACGTCAAAATCCTTTTCATATTCCGGATTAAATGAAGTTCGTTTTTCATCATAACCTTCGTAAGGTTTTTGTAAGTTTTCGCCGGCATCGTAAGGCCCCGGAGATTTTCTCCCCCGACTTCCGCCGCCACGGCGATTGCCGTCAGAAGCTGGTTTGCTGCCCCTGTTTTTTTTAGCTGGCATAGCATAAAATTTTAAATTTTGGAGATAAGAGTTTACAGAGAAAATAAACAAAAAAATGCCCTGCTTTGTGTCATCAAAGATCATGCGAGGCAATCCTGCGCTAACGCAATGACATAATCAACAGTCTAAGATCAGTTCCGCGCTAATGATTTGCTTCTACGGTGTGTTTCTTTGATATATCCTCCACTTCCTTGATAAATTTATCAATATTTGCGTCAGCATACATTCCATATGCATCAGTCAGAGACCCGCGAGCCCCATCTGTCGTTTCAATCACATACAAAATGGCACTTTCTGAAGGATCGCTCGCTCCTTCAAAACGAAAAAAATTAATGATATGAACTTCATCTGCTTTATATAACTTTTCCGTTTCGAGTGAGCGAAGGTGAGATCCGTCCTCGGTAACCGTAAAGTTTTCAGTGTAGCCATCCTTTACGATTTTATTCAGGCAGGACGCCAAAGTTTTCATTTCGTCCATACAGTTTTTTTTAAATTTGACAAAAAGCCGGCCACTACGTGCCGGCTACATTAGTTTTCGTTCAAGAAAAATCATTCACAGTTCAGTACCAAATCTACCTGTCAGCACTGCGCTGCATATCACGATAGTTTCTGATAGTATCGTGTGAACTTCTTAGATTATTTTTTTCTTCCTGCACCAATGTGCGCACATCGGGCGGAAGGTCATTATCCGGATCCAAAGCCTTCTCATACGCCTTCTGCGCAGCGTCTTCTCCATACTCACATTCCTCCAGCACTGATTTCCTCTCGGACCTGCTAAATGCCGATTTAACATCCATCCAGGTGCGATATATTTTCCCGGAAGCTGTGGTACCTCCCGCCGGTTCACCGCCCAATCTTTGCACCTTATCGGTTAGTTCCCTGGCGTAATTGCGGCTTTCATCGGCCATTCGATGAAAAATATTGCGCAGGTCAACGTCATTCTCATTCGTTTCCTTCACTGCTTTTTCATAACCCTCGACACGATCATGATTAATTTTAATGAGATCGTTGAGGGCCTCGATTGTTCTTTCATTTCTTTCCATAAAAAAATTTTTTAGAAGCAACAGTTTAAAAATCAGTATTCAAATTCTGATTAATAATGAAATGTGTAGAAAAAAATTCTCAAATCTGAAGTTTAATACATCCGTTATGATATCCTGTACAGCATTCGACTTCCTGTAAATCTCTCTACCCTTCATTATTTATCAATACGCGGGAAAAACTATGCCATGAACTCTTGCTGAAAACTCAGTTGGCATAATAATTAATGAGAGTAAGAAAAAACTAGTCATGGCAAAATATTCCAAAGGCGCTCAAAAGAAAGTAAAAAGAGCAATGCACGAAAAGAAAAAAGGCACACTGAAAAGTGGCCGAAGCGGAAAAAAAGTAAAGAGTCGTAAACAGGCTATTGCCATTGGACTTTCAGAAGCACGTAAGAGTGGCGCAAAAGTTCCTAAAAAGAAATCCGCATCAAAAACTGGAGGAAGAAAAAAATCATCAGGGAGGGGCAAAAGCAAAAAATAAAGAACCCCAAAAAAAACGGGGCTCTTCTTTGTTTTGACTAAAAAATTTATTGCTCAAAAAACTCTTCGTAACTCTTCAACTTGTTGTAAAGAGTTTTTCTGTCAATGTTCAATACCTCGGCGGCCTTTTTCTTATTAAATTTTACTTCTTTTAAGACATTCATTATTGTTTCATATTCTGCCTTGCTTGCTGCTCCTTTTAGACCAATATCTTTTTTTATGGTGATAGTCGTTTGCTCCCTGGCGAGTTCAGGGGTGGCAGTCAATGGATTTGTATTTGTAATTTCCCAGGGCAGCGTTTTTTGCGAGATGAATTCTCCTTGCGTGAGTAGTACGGCGCGTCGAACAACATTTCTGAATTCCCTGAGGTTACCAGGCCAACTGTACTTCATGAACATTTGGATCACTTCCTCGTCAAAACCTTTCACATCTTTACCAAGTTCTTCATTTGTCTTTTGTAAAAAGAATTCTGCGAACGCAGGAATGTCCTGCCTACGATTACGCAACGGCGGAAGATTGATGGAAAACTCATTAAAGCGATGATACAGATCTTCTCTGAATTTTCCCCTTTGATATGCATCCTGCAAATTTTCATTTGAAGCAACGATGATGCGCACATCAACATCCATTTCTTTATTGCCACCTACTCGCTTAAATTTTCTTTCCTGTATCACGCGCAATAAAGCAGCCTGGATGTCGATAGACAAATTTCCTACTTCGTCCAAAAATAAAGTACCGCCGTTTGCCAATTCAAAATGACCTTCTTTATCAGATGATGCGCCTGTAAATGCTCCTTTCACATGCCCAAATAATTCGCTGCCAGCCAATTCTTTTGACAGTGTCCCGCAATCCATAGCCACAAACGGTTTGTCTTTGCGGTGACTTAATTTGTGGATCGTTTTTGCGATGACCTCTTTGCCCGTTCCACTTTCCCCATATAAAATGATGCTATAGTTTGTTGGAGCTACAATCTCAATTTGCTGATAAAGATCCCGCGTTGCTGGTGCTTCGCCGACCAAAAATTCCTGTTTTTGGTATTTACCCGGGGTCTTGGCTTTACCTGACGCAGTATTTCTTTCTTCCGCAGAGTCCGCTGGGCGCTCCAGGGCCTTGTTAAGAACGGAGAGAACTTCGTCGGGTATTAGCGGCTTAGTAATATAATCAAAGGCACCCTGCTTGATCACCTCGATAGCTGTTTTGATATCGGAATAGCCGGTGATGATGAGAACGATTGCATCGGGCTTGATTTTCTTTACCGACATCAGCACTTCTTTACCATCCATGTTCCCAAGCCTGAAGTCACATAAAACAGCATCAAAACTTTCTTCTTCAAACCGGGTCAGACCTTTTTGGCCTGAGTAGGCCACACCGGTTTCATAGCCGTTACGGGATAAAAACCTGGACAATAACGTGCACATGTCCATGTCGTCATCGATGATTAAAACTCTTTTCTTCATAAGCCAACACTCTTGTTTCTATGAAATTAATCAAAAAGAAGTTGAGTTGAATCAATATTCGCATGAATAAATTCTGAAGTTTGACGATGTTTTGTTCAATTTCCTTGCCGGTATTGGATTAAAACGTGTAATAGATGATTTTTTTTAGTTATGAAAGTCCGGCCCCCGGAATTTATTTGGTAACATAATTGTTGCTTTATCAATTGATTCCACTTTTTTTAACGGGTCACAGTATGAAAACAGCAATACAGGAGAAGTTAAAAGCGCTGATCGTTGACGATGAAATGGACGTATGTCACCTGCTTTGTACAATTCTGAATTGCAAAAATTTGCAAGCCAGCTACGTTAACTCGATCAGCGAGGCGAAGCGTGTTTTGAGGGAAGAAAACCCATCCATTGTATTTCTTGACAATCATTTGCCCGACGGCTTTGGAACAAATTTCATCGAGGAGATCAAGAGTGTAAATCCATTGGTCAAGATCGTGATGATTACAGCATATGACACAAGCGCTGACAGGGATAAGGCATACTCTAAAGGAGTCGATGATTTTATCGGGAAGCCTTTTACCAGCATAGCAATTTTTCAAACGCTGGAAAATCTACTGAACTAATTCCATCTTACGAGTTGTAGAATTATTTCCACAAACGAACCAGGAAAGACCAACGATACATTCCCTCCACCCTGTTAAATTTTTTATTAAGAGCCTTCGCATGGGTAATCTACTATATGTGATAGCAGTTATTTTGGCTATAGCCTGGGCAGTTGGTTTTTTCGTATATGCGGCTTCAGGTCTAATTCATATATTATTGGTGATGGCCTTTATAACCGTCGTGTTGCGATTGGTAAGAAGGTAGGAAAAGGCGCCCACGCAATCGAAGTTATCACAAGAATCTTTGTCAATTGGTGCTTGGGGTTGATCCATCTGAACTATTCAACATAACAGTGAACACACTTCCTTCTCCCAGGCTGCTTTTTACTTCAATACTTCCGTTGTGATTCAGAATAATATTTTGGGTATGGGTTAAGCCCAGGCCTGACCCATTTCCTTTCTTGGTAAAATAAGGATCAAACAATTTTTGTTGTGTTTCCTCATCCATACCCACGCCGTTGTCTTTAATTTTTACAAAGCATTTGCCGCTGTCATGCCAAACATGAACTTCCAGAATTCCTTGATCCCTTTCCATGGCCTCGATCGCATTCACAATGATATTCAGAAAAGCAATTTTTATCTTTTCGGTATCGGCAAAGATTTCACACCCCGCGTTTGAATACTTCTTGTCCAGTTTAATGTGCTTTAGCTCAATTCTGTCTTTTGCAAGTTCAAGCGTATCATCAAGCAACTTGTTAATACTTATTTTAGAATACTGCAGCAATGCAAATTTTGTCGAGGTTAGGAGTTCAGAGATCATATGATTGATACGGTTTGCATTTCTCTCGATCATATCGAGCAGCATAGTCGTTTCTTCATCATGGTTTGATCCTGTTTTGATTTGCTCAGAGGCAAGGGCAATATTTGTAAGAGGGTTTCTTATTTCATGACCAATGGTGCGGGCTATTCGACCGGTAGCAGTAAATTTCTCGAGGCTCCGCAGCTTTTCAAGCTCAAGATTTGCTTCCTGCAATTCCTGCACTTTAGCCTCCAATTGTTTCCTGTAAGAGTTTGCCTGCTCATCGGCCTTGGCTTTAGCATTGCTTTCCTCACTATATGTAACAAACGAATAAACGGATAGTAAAACGGCAATGGTCAGGGATGTGATGGCAATTATTTTTATGGATACGGAAACACCTCGTAACTTTTCCTT
>Ga0066685_10001431_pt1 | contig 10314 bp, 9 predicted proteins | sample GraSoiAngelo_134_FD_62305 | JGI IMG/M metagenome (GOLD analysis project Ga0066685, IMG submission 62305) | Grasslands soil microbial communities from the Angelo Coastal Reserve, California, USA - 14_0929_05_30cm | ecosystem: Environmental > Terrestrial > Soil > Grasslands | place: USA...
TTCTTGCGTTACACCGCAAACACGGAAGCGCTGCAAGAACTGCTGCAGTTTCTCTATTCGGAATGCTGCACGCGGAACAAAGCGCTCCAACCACAGGACATTGTGGAAATCTGCAAGTAGGAGGACGGCATGGACGGCACCGACATCAAGGAAATCGTTAAGGAAAAATACGGGCAGGCGGCCTTGCGAGGTAAGAGCGGCAGTTGTTGCGGAACGGCGGACACGAGCGGTTCAGCTTGTGATCCGATCACTTCCAATCTCTACGATGCCCGAGAAGTGCAACAAGTTCCAGGAGAAGCGTTCAAAGCTTCGCTCGGTTGCGGAAACCCCACGGCCCTCGCCAAATTGAACCCTGGAGAAGTTGTTCTCGATCTGGGCTCCGGCGGCGGTATCGATGTCCTACTTTCTGCCAAGCGTGTTGGGCCGACAGGCAAGGCCTACGGCCTGGATATGACGGATGAAATGCTGGCGCTGGCGAACGAGAACAAACGCAGGGCCGGAGCCGAAAATGCCGAGTTCTTAAAAGGGGAGATCGAGCATATTCCGCTGCCAGATAGTTCCGTCGATGTCATCATCTCCAACTGTGTGATCAACCTTTCGGCTGACAAAGACCGCGTATTCCGAGAAGCCTTTCGCGTGCTCAGGCCGGGCGGACGCCTGGCTGTCTCCGACGTGGTGACACGCGGCGAAGTCGATCCACGAATCCGCCAAGACATCCTTCTCTGGGTAGGCTGCGTGGCGGGCGCCCTAGAGGAAAGCGAATATCGCGACAAGCTGGCGTCCGCGGGATTCGAACAGGTTGATGTCGAGCCGACCCGTGTCTACCGCGTCGCAGATGCGCGCGAATTTCTCACTGACAAAGGCCTGGATGTGGACGCGCTTCTGCCGCAAGTCGACGGCAAATTCATGAGCGCCTTCGTGAGGGCCACCAAATCAAAATCCGCAAAGACCACGGAAGCCTGTTGCGCTCCATCCTGTCTTGGCTAAGGGCACACCGGAACAAATCGAACGTGCCTTTCCGGGTATCGTATACCTGCCATAGGGGGTGACCATGAACAGGTTAATGCAAGTGGCGGGTGCGATCGGAATGTTGCTTGCCGTGCGGCAAGGACCGGCGCGACGGGAAGTGCCGGAAAGCTTGAAGGCGCCGGCAGACGAAGAAGTGATCTTGGCGGCACACGCAACCGGAGTGCAAATCTATGTGTGTCAGGCCGGAGCAGACCAAGAGTTTCGGTGGGTGTTCCAGGCGCCAGAAGCGGATCTAACGGACGTGACAGGGAAGAAAATTGCGCATCACTTCGCGGGGCCAACCTGGAAGCACCGAGACGGAAGCGAAGTGCAAGATAAAGTGGTCGCCAAGCAAGACGCACCAAGGCCGGACGCGATTCCGTGGCTGCTGCTGACGGCGGCAAGTCACACCGGAGAAGGAATTCTCAGCCGGGTCACGAGCATCCAGCGGATGCATACCGCGGGTGGCCTGCCGCCGAATGCGAACACCTGCGCTGCGTCTCGGAACGGCAAAGAATCGCGGAGCGCGTATTCGGCCGATTACTATTTTTACGCGTCAAAACACTGAACGGTCGTTGCGGGGTGTTCACTTGAGGACAGGAGACCGCGTCGGGCGCCCAGGCCAAGCCGCAACCGCGCCACTCTCCAGCCATGAATGTTAGTTTTCCGGTCTGGCGGCTGGATCGAAGATCACCGAGATTTCCATGGCTGTTTCAGAGCTGCTCGGAGCAAACTTCCATTGACTGACTGATTTTTGGGCGCTTTCAGCCAGAATCGCGCTGCCGCCGAGGACTGCCGTATCCCTGACGGAGCCGTCCGGCTTGATGAAGACCTTCAGGCGGACGGTTCCACCGATGCCTTTCATTTTGAGGACCAGGGGATATTGCACCGGCACTTTCTTGAGAATCTTACGGGCGGCATCCTGCGCGTAGCCCATGGACATGCAGGAGAGCATGACTAGGAGACAGCTGATCTTCCTATAAGCATCGAATCTAGTCATGTTTTCACCATCACCAGAGCCGGCCAATACTTGAAATCCGCGCGCGCTCCTCTGCAGTAAACAATTGCCCGTGTTTACGCTGCACTCGATGGCCCAAGGGACAAGCTGTTTAGACGGCCTGTTCGAGCTTGCTAACAGCCACTCAACTTCGTGCTTAACCCGTTGGATTCTTTGAACTTGTTCCGCGGCAGGAATACAAACCAAGAACATGGACCGGAGACCCGCCCGGTCGTGCCCGAGCGTGGTCTCACTGCTTTGTTTCAGATTGAGAATGTTCCTCTGAGGAGATGAGCGACCAGGGCAAAGATGGAAAACCACGAAAGGGAAGTAGCGGTTTGCCTGGCGGGTCATCAGTCGGTGAAATCCGCAGGAGCAACATTTCTCTTACCGTTTGACCAGCAGTAGTGCGTTTGTTAAAAGTGCGCCGCCCAGCAAGAGGCCAAGTAGCATTAGTAGCATTTTCAGGCTGGATTTCATCATTTAGCTTTGCCCTCCCCGTATGGAGTCCGATGGCATCGGAGATATGATAGGCGCAATCTTCAACCTGAACGGTTTATTTAGCCTGGCCCTTCATTTCTGATAGAGTGCTGCGCACAAGATGCGGCCCGTTCAGCCCGATCAAACAGTTCGCGGTCCGTGGCCGGACCGAGCCATGCGCCGCCTTAATCCTGTAGCAATATTGCTGGAATGGGCTGCGGGGGCCTAGAGCGCAGCGCTTGTGGGTTGAGCTGTGGGTCTAAGGGCTGGAATACAAGTGGTTTAGGAGTGCGAGGGTGGGGGATTTGCAATGTGTAATATTTGCAGATTCCAGCGCGTACTAGTCTATGGGAACGCTGAGACCAGGCCGGATGAGCGCGCCGGGAATGACCAAACCGACGGAGGCGATTGCCCGTGCCAGGGCGGGTGACGCGGAGGCTTGGGGCCAGCTCTACCGGGATTACGCACCCGCGATATTCCGGTTCTGCCGGCGTGCCTTGCCGACGCGTGAAGATGCCGAAGACGCCACCATGGAAATATTCATGAAACTGAAGGACAAGCTGGTGCAATACGACGCGACGCGGTCGTTTTCTGCCTGGCTTTACAAGGTGGCGGCGAATCACTGCTGGGATACGCTGCGGCGGCGGAGAATTCGTCAAGACAAGGAAACGGACGATCTGGAAAACGTGCCACTGGAGCATCCGGACCCGAGCCAACTGGATCAGCTGATCGAGCAGCGCACCAGTGAAGAGGTGCGCAGGGCACTGAACAAACTGGGCGGGCGAGCGCGCATGGCTCTGGTGATGCGCTATTACTCCGATATGAGCTACGACGAAATTGCAGATGCGCTGGGAGTGCGGCGCGCCTTTGTGGGCGTAGTGCTGCTGCGTGCCCGGCACGAACTGCGGCAAGCGCTGGAAGGCAACGCGGCGCTGGCGGCGGGAGGGGCTTCATGAGCGAAATGCCGAAAGAGACGAAGCATCTGGACGAAATGACACTCCTGCTGTACATCGAGCGGCAACTGGATCGCGCACGCGGGCTGGAAGTTTCCGCGCACACACAAGAGTGCGATGCGTGCCGCACACTGCTGCGGGTGCTGGAGAGCGAATCGCGGCTGCTGACACGAGCGATGCTGGAAGAAGACGAACCGCTACCCTCGCGGCTGGCGCAATTTCAGGAACGCGCCCGGAAATCCATGCAGTGGATTTGGGGAGTGATTTTCGGCCTGGCGGCAACGGGAGTCTACGCGCTTTATACGACTTATATCCAGCCTTGGCAGCATCAGCTGGAACAAGCGGGATTCGGTGGTTCGAACCTGCTGGGCTTGCTGATTTTTCAGGGCGCAATGTGGAAAGGATGGCAATCCATGATGACCCTCCTCGAAGTGCTGGCGATGGTGACGCTGGCGGGACTGGGAGCAATGTTGTTCCGGCGGCGGATCCGGCGCGGAGCGGCGCTGGCGCTGGTCTTTGCGGGGTTCTGCACCGTGCTGGCACTGCCTACGGCGGTTTCGGCGACGGAGCATCGCGGGGGACAGAGTCCAACGGTGAGCAAGGAGGAAACCATCAAGGGGGACATCTACCTCACCGGTGAGCGGGTGCGCGTGGAAGGCACGGTGAACGGCGATGTTATTGCGGCGGGCAAAGACATCGATATCGACGGGCACGTGACCGGAGACGTGATCAGCGCCGGCAGGTATTTGCGGATTCGCGGTACGGTCGACGGCAATATACGCTCTGCGGGGAATACCGCGGTCATCTCCGGGACGCTGGGGAAAAACATTACCTGGTTCGGCGATGCAGTGACGGTGGATGCCACGGGGAAAGTCGGGGGTGGCGTGACGATGTTTGGTGGCACGCTGGCGATGGACGGGCATCTGGGCCGCGACATACTTTTTTATGGCGATGAAGTGAACGTTACTGGCGGCGTGGGGGGCGGCATCCACCAAAAAGGGCATTCGCTGATTATCGGATCGAGCGCGCAGGTGGACGGACCGATTCGCTTTGAAGGCGACCATCCGGCCAATGTTTCGCCGGGGGCCAAGCTGGCTTCGCCAGTGGAATTCAAGCACATGGAGAGGAAGGAAAGCTACCGGGAGGGCCACTACTACGTTTGGCAAGTGATCTGGGCGGCGGCGTTTATTTTGTTTGGGCTGGTGCTGTTTGCGTTGATGCCAAAGTTTTCGCAGGAGGCGGTGAAGTCGGCGGAACAGTATGGCGCGACCGCGGGATTGGGCGTGCTGGTGCTGTTTGGCGTGCCGATCGCCGCGTGCATTGCATGTGTCACAGTGGTGGGCCTGTTCATCGGTGTTTCGACGCTGTTCCTTTGGTATGCGTCGCTTTATTTCGCGCAGATCATCGTGGGAGCAGTGATCGGGCAGTGGTTGATGGGCCGCACGAGCGAGCTTTGGCCGCTGATTGGGCGAATGACCGTGGGGCTTGTAATTGTGCGCTTGTGCACGACGATTCCGCACGTGGGCGGCTGGGTGAAGTTTGCCGCGATACTCTGGGGTATCGGGGCAATTTCGCTGACGTTTTACCGCCGCTTCCAGCCGGTGATTGCCCCAAGTGTGCCGTCTGCGCCCTACGCACCGCCGATGCCACCGAATACGACCGTGGGTGGGGTTCTGCCCGCGTGAGAAAGAGTGTTTATTATTAGTCATCCGTTTTCGTGGACGGTTATAAGGGAAATAGACGTCGCGAGTAGAGTATCTGCGCAACTGCGCTGGGAGGTTCGCACGCGTTAACAGATCTATCCGGGGCGCCGAGGAATGGCGCGTTCCAGCCGGGAAAGATTACGGGCCGGCCTCTAGAATCTCAGACCGGCCCGTTGCCTTTTGCGGAGGCGGAGAAACTGTTCGAGTTAGTGCTGGCGAACTTTGGCGGCGAAAAAAGGAAAATTGACGGAGTTACTGGGGTCTTCGATGAAGAGCGCGCGGAAGGAAGCGGGCTTCGCAGTGTTTAAGAAGGACCCGTCGGGAATTCCGTCGAAGCTGGTCACGCCCTTTTGCCCCTGTGCGCCTTGGAACAATTGCACACCGATGTTACCGGAAGTGGAAGCGAAATAGGTTGGCAAGCTAGTCGCGCCCAAGGTTTGTGTTCCGACGACGCTCGGGGTAGCCGTGAGACGGGACCAGCGCAAGATCACCGTGTCGGCGTTACAGCTGGCGATGATGATTCCGCTAGCGGCTGTGAAAGTGGAGACGTGGACCGCGACAATCTGGCCGGGATGTAAAGCACCTGTGGTAGTTGCGCCGGCAAAAAAACTCAAGGTACCAGGAGCGATGGAACCCACAGACAAACCCTTGGTGTCTACCAGGAATAAGTTGGGATTCGGGATGTTGACTGTCAAGCCGTCGCCGATGTTCAGGCTCCCAATGAGAGAACCTGGAGAAGCGGTAGAGGGCTTGTCGGTGACGATGATGACGAACTGCGTCTGATTATTCTGATTGATGGTAGCGACAAGGCCTTCAACTATGTCCTGCTGGGACGGAAGAAGCGGCTCGATTTCCTGGATCGAGAGAGTTCCGTCAGAGTTGAGGACCGCGTCGACGCTGGCCACTTGCTTGGCCGACACGCAAGCAGACAGCGATGATGTTCCGGCGGGGCAGAGAGGTTTGGTGGGGTCCGGATTGGCGTCAAAATTCGTGTTGGAAGTGGCGGTAGCGGTCAAAGTGCCGCGACTGGGAGAAGTGATGGTCACAGTGTTGGCACTGAGGCTTACAATGCCTGTGAAATCCTCGAGCAGATCGAGCTGGTTGGAGAAGAGATTGCTGCCCTGGCGGGGAAGCGTAAAACCGCTGAGGACGTTGTTATTGTTGAAGTTCACGGCAAGTGTGTTGCCAGAGATGGATACCGCGTTGGCGAAATTGAGATCAATGCCGATGCCGGTCACACCGTTCGGAGAAACGGTGAAGGATACGGTGGCGACAGGGTTGCTGGAAGCGGCGACGCTCAGGGGGCAGATGGTGGCAGGCGGACAACCGGAGATCGTGGTGTTGGTGGTATCGTTCAGAAACGTGATATTGGCGCTGCCGGAGAGAGTCAGAGTCGCGCTATTGTATTGAGCGGCTGGTATGTTTGCAAAAGCTCCCAGAAAAACCGTGTCTGCTTGGAGGCGCATCAGGTCGACGGTAAGTGCCGGGTTCAGGTTGACAGTCGTGGCGGTGCCGGAAGCCGGAGTAAACGTAATCGATGCAATCGTAACCTGAAAAGTGAGCAGCGCAGGATTGGCAGGAAGCGTATCCGCGACCATGGTCACGGCAACCGTACCGTTGCCGCCACAATTGGAAATGCACATGGTCCCGGTCTTGGGTCCGCTGCAGCCCGCCAGGGCCAAGGCGGCGAGCAAAAGAACAGGAAGAAAAAGAATAGCTTTGCTGCGATTCATGTGGCCCCCCACGACAGAATAGCCTGCGTTTGCCATCCCTGGAAAGGAAAACGCTCAGGAAAACCCCCGCTGGTGAATGTAACGCGGCGGAAGAGCGCCAAGGTACAGCAAAGGCAGGCAGAGTGTTCAACTCTTAAATGCCCTGAATCAACCGAGATACAATCTCCGCCTCTGTGCGGGCGGGCCGCTGACGGAGCTGAGCGAACGGATATGTTATCGTAACTGGTCTGTCCGGTTCGTCCGGGGAGTAAAGGCGGATTTCTGGCAAAGCGCGCATCCAATCCGGCGGGGGATTCCCCGGGGGCGAAGGTAAAGCGTGCGGCCAAGACCGCCGAGCGCGAGTATGTGCAATTCGAGGATGACCCCACGGGAGCCCTGATCGCGCGGCAAGGTGCCGCTGCTAGGCCCGCGAATGAATCGACGGAACCTTTGATGCAGGAGGTGTTTGGCCCAGGCGGATTTCTCGAAAAGTGCATGAAGGGCGGTTTTGACCCATCCACAGTGAGCTCCGACTACGAGCATCGGCCTGGGCAACTGCTGATGGCGGAATTGGTGCACCAGGCCTTTGAATCGCATCAGCATGCCATCGTGGAGGCCGGCACCGGTACCGGCAAGACGCTGGCCTACCTGGTGCCGGCGATTTGCAGTGGACGGCGCGTGGTGATTTCCACGGCGACGAAGTCACTGCAAGAACAGCTCTACCAGAAAGACATTCCCTTTCTGCAGAAGCACTTTGCGCCCAACCTGAGAGTGGCGGTGATGAAGGGGCGATCGAACTTCCTGTGCCTTGCGAAGCTCCATCAGATAGCCGACCAGTCCATGCTGAAAGGGATGGAAGAAATCGACGCGCTCCAGCAAATCCGCGACTGGTCGAAACTCACGGAAACGGGCGACCGCAGTGAGTTGACGTTTCTCCCGGACGATTCTGATTTGTGGACGCGCATGGATGCGCGGCGCGACACCTGCACCGGCAAGAAGTGCCCTGACTTCAATCAGTGTTTCCTGACCGCCATGCAGCAGCGGGCCAAAGAGGCCGATCTGATCATTGTGAATCACCATTTGTTCTTTGCCGACCTGGCGCTCAAGCAGGACGATTTCGGCAGCATTCTGCCGGAATATTCGGCAGTGGTGTTCGACGAAGCACACGAGATGGAAGACGTGGCCAGCGATTATTTCGGACGGCAGATTTCGAATTTCCGATTCGAAGAACTGGCCCGCGATGCCGATCAAGCGCTGCGCTTGCTGCGTCTTGGCACCTCGTCGTTACTGCGAAGGACGCAGAGAATCAGGGAACGCAACCGTGTCTTTTTCGAGTTGTTTCCGCCGCGCGACGGACGGTTCTCGTTCCCCAGGAACGAGCGCGAAGCGTTTCTGGAGCAAAACCGCGAAGCTTACGATGCGCTGGTGTCAGCACTGAAAAGCATGGAGACGGAATTGGCGGCGCTCACCACCAAGCCGGAAGAGCTGACGCGCATCGCCAGGCGGAGCTTCGAGCTGCGCCAGGAGTTGTCATTCCTGTTCGAATCGAACGAGCGCAATTTCGTCTACTGGTACGAGCGGAGGAGTAAAGGCGTATTCCTGACGGCCACGCCCATCGATGTCAGCCAGATCCTGCGCGAGCGGCTGTTTGAACAATTCGACACGGTGATCCTGACCTCCGCGACGCTCACCGTCGGCGGGCGCTTCGACTACATTCGCCAGCGCCTGGGAATCGATCACACCAAGGATCGCGCGCTGCCGCCGGAATTCGATTATGCCAAGCAGGCGCTGCTGTACCTGCCGCGGAAGATGCCGGACGTCCGCGACGCCCGGTTTGCGGCCAAGGCCGCGGATGAAATCGTCGAATTGCTGGAACTAAGCCAGGGCCGCGCGTTTTGTCTGTTCACCAGTTATTCGCAGATGCATGATTTGTTCGAGCGGGTGCGCTCTCGCGTGTCATTTCCGTTGTGGTTGCAGGGTACAGCGCCGCGCTCCGTGCTGCTGGAACGATTCAAAAACACCGAGGCGGCGGTGCTCTTCGCGACGGCCAGCTTTTGGCAGGGTGTGGATGTGCCCGGTGAGCAGCTGTCCTGCGTCATCGTCGACCGGCTGCCGTTTGCCGTGCCGAGCGACCCCATCGTGGCGGCGCGAGTGCGCGCTCTTCAGGACGAGGGACGCAATCCGTTTGCGGAATTTCAGGTACCGCAGGCGGTCTTGGCGTTGAAACAAGGATTTGGGCGTCTGATTCGAACAAAGACAGACCGCGGCGTGCTTGCGCTGCTGGATACCCGCCTCCAACGCATGCCCTATGGTAAAATTTTCCTGGAGTCGCTGCCACCCTACGGGGTGACCCACGAACTGGCCGACGTCGCCCGGTTTCTCGATGCCCATGGTGATTCCCAGCGGCTGGGGGCCAAATCCGCAAGTTCCTCCTGAAGGGCCACGAACCAGAGAGGCTCGGCGCCAGCGTAATGCGGGTTTGGAGAGACATGTTTCAAGTCAGCGTAGAAGAGAGTTTTTCGGCAGGGCACGCCCTGCGCGGTTACCAGGGCAAGTGCGAGAATGTGCATGGCCACAATTATCGCGTGCGCGTGACGCTCGAAGGGCCGCAGCTCGATTCCATCGGGCTGCTAGTGGACTTCACACAGCTCAAGCAGGTCATCCGCGAGATCATGGGCAGGCTCGACCACCAGTTCATGAACGAAGTCGAACCCTTCAAGACCGTGAATCCTTCGGCGGAAAACGTGGCCAGGTATTTTTACGACGAGGTTACGCGGCAATTGAAGGATCTGCCGCCGGGCGCGCGGGTTACCGACGTGATTTTGTGGGAGACGGATACCAGCCGGGCGCAGTACCGGCCCGGGGCCTAGGTGAAGACGGGTGAGCCAATGAATCGATCGTTCTTCATTATCATGATTCCTGCGCTGCTGGTGGCGGCTGGGTACATTGTTGTCCTGCGATACCTGGGAATAGCGCCGGGATATCCGCGGCTCATTGTGGCCATGATTCTTTTCTTCGGAACGATTTACTGGTTGTCGCGCCGGACAGGTCGCAAAGTGAATTCCAACCGGGCCTAGATCGCCAAGGCCGGGGCTGGGGCGCAGCAGGAAAAGCGGCGGCATGCCGCCGCAGTCCAAAATGGTCATCACGGAAATCTTCAAGTCGATTCAGGGCGAAGGCACACGCGCGGGCCTGCCGTGCATATTCGTGCGTCTGACGGGGTGCAACCTGCGATGTACCTGGTGCGATACTGCGTACGCATTCCATGGCGGGAAGAAGATGAGCGTCGAGGAAGTTTTGGCGCGCGTGGATGAACTGGCGGGACGCCTGGAAATGTCCGGCTCCGAAGCGGCTGTTCCGCTGGTGGAATTGACTGGCGGGGAACCGTTGTTGCAGGAAGAAATTTATCCGCTCGCGGAGAAGCTACTGGCTGCCAACTACGTCGTCATGATGGAGACCAG
>Ga0066685_10001438_pt1 | contig 10303 bp, 7 predicted proteins | sample GraSoiAngelo_134_FD_62305 | JGI IMG/M metagenome (GOLD analysis project Ga0066685, IMG submission 62305) | Grasslands soil microbial communities from the Angelo Coastal Reserve, California, USA - 14_0929_05_30cm | ecosystem: Environmental > Terrestrial > Soil > Grasslands | place: USA...
GATGATCCGTATGAACCTCCGCTTTCTGCAGAGATCACATTGGGAACGCTTGTGCATTCTGCCGAAGAGAATGCGCGCTTAATTTTGGACCACATGGTACAGCGGGGCCTCGTCCGGGAGTCGTAGCTGAGCTAGCTTAGCTAGATTTTTTCGCACCCTTCGCAGAGGCCTTTTTTTTTCGAGTGCCGGTTGCCAGAGACAGCGATCGCAGTTTTCAGCCAGTCTCTCGGGAAGCGGTGGGCCCGTGCAAGCACAGCGCCAAACAAAAAGCGTTTGGCACTGTGCTTGCGTGGGCCGTCTTTTCCTTTACTACGGCCCCGAAAAACCCCAAGGCCAAGTGGGGGCTTTTCGGGGCCTTGGGAAAGCGGGGAGGAGAGGAGGTGGGGAAGGGGGGGTGTCTCCAACCGCCCTCCCTACGAGGAATGCTCTACAAAGCGAGGGTACAGCAGCATGATTAATCCGTGGGGCTCACAGAATGGAAGAATGCAGCGTCACCGCTGCGGCGACGCCGACAGCGCCACGTCGCGCTTGACAAGTACTGACCTTCCCATGGAAGGACACGGAGATCCGCGGAGAATTGATGACGATCTCCGTGCGTCTCTGTGTCTCGTGGCACCGTGGTTCTTTGTTGGCTTCGGATCGCTGGGAGGGTCCCCCCGTAATTAACTCCTACCACCGAGGTTCCGTATAATCCCGCAGGAGTGCTTCGTGAAGGCTGTTTCCGCTGCTGCGCCATGCAGCAGCTTGTCAGCGCAATACTCCTGCCTTGCGAAATAGCCTATCGCAATTTGAACTTTCTCTGATCAGTTTGCGTTCAAGGCATGCAGGAGGAATTCACATATGAAAAGACTGCTACCCCACGCGCTTTGGCTCTTGCTGCCTAATATGTGCGGCTTGGCCCTGGCTCAATCGAGAGGCCCATGGCTGCATTTGGAGGTGAAAGAGAATAAGGCCGAGCCTGTATTAGTTAGGGTTAACCTGCCGGTCTCCCTGGTCGATGTGGCACTCGATGTCGTAAAGGAAGAGAATCTCCGTCATGGAAGGATCAAGCTCGAACAAACGGAAATCACCGTTGCCGATATGAAAGAGATTTGGAACGAACTGAAGAAGGCCGGCAATGCCGAGTTCTTAACCGTGGAAAAGAGGCATGAGACGGTGCGGATTTCGCGCGAAGGAGAATTCGTGCTGGTCAAGGTCACCGAGAAGCAAGAACCCAAGGTCGACCTAAAGATTCCTGTCGCAGTTGTCGACGCGTTGTTGGAAAGACCCGGGGACGAGCTCAATCTCAAAGCGGCTGTCGCAGCGATGCGGCAAAAACAGGTCGGTGATATTTTGACCGTCAATGACAACAATACCCGGGTTCGACTCTGGATTGATTGAGGCTTGCAAATGCTCGCGCTTAAGAAAATCCTCCTCGGTTGTCTCGCCGTATTTTTGTTGTTCATGATTTACGCCGTGCATGCCGGTGTCGCTGTTGTCCAGGTAAAAGCACCGGATACCCGGCTTTGGATACCTATCCCGATCGCCCTGGCGCAGTTGGCTGGAAATTTCATAGAGGTGCCGCTTTCCAAACAGGAGGAATTCCGACAGTTTCTTCAATACCGTGAACCTCTTAAAGAGGTCCTGAATCAGCTTCTCGTGATGCCGGACAGTGACCTAGTGGAAGTGCGGAAAGCCGGTGAATATGTCTTGGTCTATAAGCGCGGAAATTACCTTCTTATGGACGCTTACGACCGCGGAGAACAGGTCAAGGTCCGAGTCCCCATCCAAACTTTAGGGCGGCTCTTGGTGGCCCTAAGTAAGCCCGCTCCGGACTTAGGAGACCTGATTGCCAGTCTCGACCTGCACGGTGATCTGGTATACGTGAAGACAAGAAGGGAAGAAGTGCGAGTGTCAGTTTGGTAGAACGCCCGGAGCGAAGACACTTCTGGCAAGGCCGCTTGGTGTATGCCACGTGATACATCTCTCCGGCGAATCTGCCACCGCCGGGAAACTGGACCCGGTACGCATAAGAAAAATAAGTTCGGCTGGGCGCCCTTATTGATCGCGGAGGGGTACCGATTCGGCAACTTCAAACCCTCTCCGCCGACGGTGGCCGTGTTGCGCCGCCTGATGAGCGCCGCGGGCGTGCCGGCCGCAGCGGGGCCCGCAGCGGCCGCCACGCGCCATCAATGCCCGGCGTTTGAAGAGATTTGCAATTCCTCTTTATTGTTTAGCTCCGGCGTTGACGAGCATTTGAACGATGTCGGCTCTCTGGTTTCGTGATGCAAAGCTCAAGGCTGTATTGCCGCTGATTCTCGCATTCAAGTCTGCGCCTTTTTCCAGCAAAGCTTTCACAATCTCGGCGTGGCCTCGTGATGCCGCGGTCAGCAGGGCTGTCCATCCATTAGCGGTTGCATTTACGTCCGCGCCTTTTTCCAACAAAGCTCTCACAATCTCAACTTGGCCGTCTGCTGCTAGCAGTAGGGGTGTCCATCCTTGACTCGTGGCAGCATTTACATCAGCGCCGCTGGTTAATAAAGCTTTCAATGAATCAACGTCCCCCTTTGCTGCCGCGATGTTTAAGGGGGTTCTCCCGTCTTTATCCTTCGCTGTTACGTCAGCGCGGCCAGCCAACAAGATTTTCACTACAGTAGCGTGTTGATTTGTTACAGCCTCTAGTAGCGCTGTCGTCTCATTATTTGTTCTTGCGTTTATGTCAGCGTCCCTCTCCAGCAGAGTTTTCACAATGCTTGCGTTGCCTCTTGCCGCCGCAATCATCAGCGCAGTCCTCCCCTCCCCATCCTTCGCGTTTATATCAGCGCCTTTATCGAGTAAAGCCTTCGCTATATCTGCGCTCGCGTTCTCTTGCCACGCAGCGGCCATCAAAGCTGTCGAGTCAGAAGGACCTTTAGCCTTCACATCAGCGCCTTTGTTTAACAGGAGACTCACGACATCGGCGTGGCCGGATCCTGCCGCGCTTAACAAAGCCGTTCCACCCTGCATGTTTTTGGCATTTACGTCAGCTCCCCCGGCGAGCAGGGCCTGCACGGTTTCGGCATGACCGCTCCCGGCAGCAGCTATCAAAGCAGTGTTTCCATCTTTGATGCGCGCGTTCGGGTCCATGCCAGAAGCGATGAACAGCCGCACCGCAATCGTATCGCCTTCCGATGCCTGCTTGACGAAAGAGTCTTTGCTGTATTCAACAAACAACTGCCCTAACTCTCGACGCGCCTTCTCGCGGGCAGACGAAATGGCTGGAGGTTGAGCGAAACAGACGCGCGTTGCTCCCGCCAATATCAACCAAACGTAACCCGGAATGAGAATCCCCTTCTTCATGACTGGCTCCCATTTTTGATTTTACCCATCCCGCTATTCGGCTTAAGCACCGGCGTTCTGATCAGGAATCATTCACGCCCATCGACTTCCGGGCTCAGTCAAAAGTAATTAATTGATGCAGCGGAATTACGCAAACAGCGTATAGATTTGAAGTGAGGGCATCGGTCACGGTGGGTGTCCCCTCGCGGGTTGGTGTACAGGTGGGCCGTGTACTCGTTGATCTTCCACAGGCCTTCGTACTCGCCGGGCTTGCCGTGCCCGCGAAAGGGGAGCTCCCAGGGCCAGGTGTGGGTCAGAAAATCGGTCGAGGATCGAGCATGCGCCCTGCTTCGAGCAGGATCACGTCGAGGCCGAGGTTGACCAGTACCCAGGCAGCGATGCCGCCGTCGGCTCCCGAGCCCACAACTGCGACGTCGTACTGCGTCATGAGTCATCCCTCGAAGAAGATTTGCCGATGATCACCTGTGTTCGCCGTTGCCGCGGGTTTCCCTCACGAGGTCGTCCACCTTCTCGGCAATGAGCTCCTCGATCGCATGCCCGTACGGCGCCGGCAGACCGTATTCGGTCATGTCCTCCGTCCCTTCGTAGCCGCCCTCTTTCAGTACACGCAGCGAGGGAATGTAAGAGAGCAGCTCGTTGTTGTAGCCGGCCACCCAGGTGTTCTCCCACCCGTACCGAGCCTTGAAGCGCAGCGAGTAATCCACCACGGGCTCTCCGGTCAGCCCGATCAGTGTCAGGCTCCCGCCGAACCGCCAGACCTGCACGGGGTACGGGTAACGCGTCGGCAGCCTGCCCTCGCGGTCGAGCGTTCGCAGGAGGTATTCGAGCCCGCGGCGCTGCACAGCGCTCCCCGCTTGTTTCAGCGCCGATTCCAAGTCGGCCCGCGTGGGCGCCTTCTGGAAAGGAATGTCCACCGTATCGAATGCGGCGCTCACCGGGCCGCTGACGGGCCGCATCTTTCCATGCAACACCAAGTCGACGGCGCCGGCGAGGATGCGTCCGTACATGCTGGCGAGCTCCACCGAGTAGTGGCTCAGGTCGGGATCGTCCCCCTGGTAGCGGGGAAGAGGATTCTGGTCCCCGCCGCATCCCATGAGGAAAAGAGCGATCGCCGGCGGGTATGCCTTCTCCAGCGCTTCCTGAGCATATCCGGCGTAGTCGCCGCTGACCTGGTATCGTCCCAGCGCAGTGTTGTGGCAGGCGTATCCGAACAGCATCGCGCGCAGCTTGCCGTCGGCGCCGCGTACGCTCAAGACGGGTACGTCCGGGTCCACGGGCCCCGGAACGTGTCGCCACCCCGGGCGCGAGCGGCGGCGATTCACCGCGAAGCCCGCCAGCCCCTGCTCGAACGCGAGCGTGGACGGAGCCAGCTCTCGTATGGCACGGCCGATCACCTCGACGTACTGGTCGACCAGCTTGCGCGTGTACCGATCGACCGCGGCTTTCTGTTGGGCGTCTAGGTCGTAGTAGATGTGCAGCACGTCGGCCGTCACGGGCGCGCTATGGTTGTGCGAGTAATTCAGGATCAACCGCTCGCGCGTCAGCCTGTATTCCTGTTGCGCCCGCTCGACGATCTTCTCGATCATCGAAGGGCTCAACCCGACCAGATCGCTGGTCACGATCACTGAAGTTCGGCCCGTCTCGTCCTGCAGCGCCAGCGCCTTGACGTATATGTGTTGAATGACCTCCTCGGAGACCTTCGTGCGGCCGCCGTACCCGGCCAGCCAGATCGGCTCGTCGGGGGTGATGTCGACCTTGGCTGCACCGGCCTTCCATCCGCCTTGGCCCGTCGACGGCATGGAAGCGACAAGCAACGCAGTCGCAAACAACAACCCGCGTGCGAGCCATCTACCGTTCGCAGTCCGCCCCGCAGCTTCCATCGCTCCTCCTGGTCTCAGAACTCGCCTCGAGCGCGGCGTGAAGGCGATCCTTCGCGGATCGCCCAGGCCGGCGGAGAGACGAAACCGCCGGCCCGGGTGAGCACGCCGTCGATCGACGGCGACACGCGATCCAGACCCGCCGAGACGTCGAGCCCCGCGCGGCTCAGAAATCGAACCTGAGGCCGACCAGAATGGTACGGTTTCCGCTTCCGCCGTAGATCTTGCCCGCCGTCGGAATCGCCGGACCGCCGTCCCGCGTGTCCGCGATGGTGGTCGTCGGGTTACCGAGATTGAAGTGGTTGAATGCGTCGAACATGTCGGCTCGCACGAGCAGGCGCGGCGCTTCCATCCCCCGGATGGGTATGTGGAAGTACTTCTTCACGCTGATGTCCCAGTTCGCCAGACCAGGCCCCCACAGCGAGTAAGGCTGCGAGTTGCCCCACTGCCACGGTTGCGGAGGAGCGAAGGCGGAGGTATTGAACCACTGAACACCGCTCGTTATGTCGTGACCGGACTGCTTCGCATAGAGGTCCACGTCCGGCACTCGGTCCGCCCGTCCTCCCCACCAGCCGATGTACGTGGACGGGACCTGGAAATTGACCGTGAACGGAACTCCCGTCTGGTATCGCGTGATACCCGCCACCTGCCAGCCTCCCAGAACGCCGTCTACGAAGCTGTTGGACTTGCTCAGCCAGCGCCTGCCCCGGCCGGCCGGCACGGAATAGATGTAATTGAACACCAGCCTGTGACGGGGAATCGCGTAGTTGTTCCCGTAATCGAGATCCGGGTACGCGGGAATCTGCGGCCCCCCGACGGGATACGGATCGTTCGTGAGAGCGCTCGTCCAGGCGTACTCTGCCTGAGCGGACAGGCCTTTTGCGAAGCGCCGGACGAACTCGAGCTGCAGCTGATTGAAGTTCTGCTTTCCACCGCTGCGATCGGCGGCGATGGGCCCCCAGGGCTGCCAGGGGCGCTGGCTCTGAATCGGCACGTTGCGCGTCTGCGTCGTTGGGACGTTGATGTCGCCGTTGAGCCAGGTCATGTGGTGCGACTGGCTGCCCAGGTACGAAACACGCACCATGTCGCTCGCGCTGAGCTGGTGCTCTAACGTCACGTTCCAGGTCTGCGTGACCGGAAGGACATACGTGAGCTCGACGGGATAGATGCTCGGATGCGCGGGGGAGGCGCCGAGCCCGCCCGCCGACGCCGGAAACGGGTTCGAGAACTTGATGTCCGGGAGGAACTGCGAGGTCGGAGTTCCCGGAAGCGCGCTCGTGAATGTCAACGCCGTGCTGACGTCCCCCGAGTTGCCCCCCGCCCAGGGAGGCGCAAAGGTTTGATCCAGGGGCATGGCCTCGCTGGGTATCATCGCGTAGTAGGCGCCGTAGCCGGCCCGCAGCACGGTCTTGCCGTTGGCGAACGGACGGAATGCCAATCCCAGCCGCGGCCCCCAGTTGTTCGTGTCGTGATTCATGAACAGGAAGGGAATGCCCGCTGCCTGCGTGGTCGTGATGTACGGCAGGAACGCGTCGTAGAGTGGGCGCGCCATGCCGAATCCGAACGTCGGCGTGGCCGAGTCCTGCGGGATGATGATCTTGTTGGTGGCACGGTCCCACGTTCCCCACAAGTTGTCGCGCATTCTCCACGGCCGTTGGTCCATGTAGCGCAGCCCGAAATAGACGGTGAGCCTGGGCGTCGCCTGCCAGGTGTCCTGGATGTACGGCTCCCAGTCCTTGTCGGAGAACTTGACGTCGTGACCTTGATAGCTCGTCGAGGAGGTCACGGGATAGCCGAGCAGGAAATCCGCGAAGGCGTTTCCCACCGACTGCGGTTGCCCCGGGTTTCCTTTGTTGCCCGTCCACTGTCCATTGAAAGTGAACTTCGGCAGCTGCGCGTAGGAGCTCTGCTGGTACCAGCCGTAACCCGTCACATCCACGCCGAACTTCAGCGTGTGTCGGCCCCGCACCCACGTGAAGTTCTCCATGAGCTCCAAGCTCGGCGCGTAGCTCGACAGGTGACGAGACCCGAAATCCCCGATGGAGCCGTAGCCGACGAAGTTCATGTTCGGCAGACCGCGCTGGGCGCTCTCGGCCTGCTGCGGGAACAGCGATCTCGGGTCGAAGTCGAGATTTTGTCCGCTGCGGTTCTGCGGGAAATTCAGCCACCCGATTCGAATGTCGTTGATGGAATTGGCGCTGAAGCTGTGGGTTTCGGCGACGTGGTACACGACCGTCTTGTAGCCGAAGTCCGAGCCGTTGCCGTAATTGGGCGGCGTGCTGCCGAGCGGCTGGAACCACGGGAATCCCCTGTTGTGGTTGTAATAGCCGGTCAGCGCGTCCTTGGTCGACAGCTGATAGTCCAGCCGCAAGTCGTAGTCGTTGAAATCTCTCGCGGACGAAACCAGCCCGACGTAGTTCGGTGCTCCGTTGGGCAGCCCCTGCGAGACGGCCGTGAGCGCGGGCAGGTACGTGATCAGCTTCTTGGACTGCGACGTGATCAGGCCATCGGGAATCTGGTTGTTCGGGAACGCGGCGCCCGTGAGCGGGTTGTACAGCTGCGTTCCGGCCCCGGCGGCACAGATCCCGCCGTTGAACGTCGAGCAAAGGGCCGAGAAGTCCCCGCCGCGCATGGCCGTAGTCGGGAAATTGAGCTGCACGGTGCTGTACTGACGCTGGCGGAATCCAGAGAAGTTGAAGAAGAAGAACGCCTTGTTCTTCCAGATCGGCCCGCCCAGGTTGGCCCCGAACTGGTTGCGGTTGAAGGGTGCTCTGGGCTTTCCGGCGGCGTTCAGCGTGAGCGTGTTTGCCGCCAGCTTGGCGTTCTCGTTGTATTCGTAGGCGGTGCCATGCAACCTGTTCGTTCCTTGCTTGGTGACCATCGACACGGCCGTCGCCATGCGATACTCCGCGCTCATGCTGTTGACGTCGATCTTGACCTCCTGCATGGAGGCGATCGCCGGCAGCGCCACGAGACCGGTGCCGTACCCGGGCAGCCCTCGGCCGTTGGTGGCGTCGTTCGTGGCGAGCCCGTTGACGTTGAAATTGGTTCCGCCCCAATACATGCTCCCGCCGATCTGAGGATTCCCGCCGCCTTGCCCGCCCGGCGCGAGCGTCAGAAACGTGTCGACGGATTGAATCGCAACCGGCAGGTCGCTGAGCTGCTCGGTGGTGATTTCCCCGGCAACGTTCATGCTGTCGGTATGCACCAGGGGAGCCTCACCGCTCACCGTGACCGCCTCCTGAATCGAGCCCACCTTCAGCACGACGTCTTGCCGGACCATCTGCGACGCAAGGACGTTGACGCGGGTGATTCGGACGACATCGAAGCCTTCCTTCTGCACCTGAACGTCGTACACGCCGGCGTACAGGTTGGTGACGGCGTAGGTGCCCGCCGAGTCCGTCACCGCTTGCACCGCGATACTCGTCCCCTGGTTGGTTATCACGATTGTCGCACCGGGCACGACGGCTCCCGACGCGTCGGTGACGTGCCCGACGATCGAGCTCGTGATGATCTGCCCGTAGCCGAAACTTCCGAGAGCCAGTCCGCACAGCATCAGGCAGGCGATTCTCTTCACCACGTGCCGCAGTTGCTTCTCCAACACGAGGCTGTCGATGAATGATCGTCGGGGCGATTTCGACATATGGGGCTCCTTTCGGGTTCAGTATTGCTCGAGCGGGCCGGAGATGCTGATGAGATCGGTGCGACTCCGGCCGTTATCAAAGACACGCGACAGGGCGTACACGGTGCCATCCTTCCCGACCGCGATCGAATTCACGTACGAAGGCCTCTGTCCGTTCTCGAAGAAGATGGGTCCATGATCGGTGTACTTCCTCGTCGGGATGTCGTATGTGATCAGATGCGGGTTCTCCTCTCCCTTGGATTCACCCTTCGCCGTGGCGCCCTTTCCCGTCACCCGCCTTCCGTTGAGGTAGATCGGGCCGCCGGTCAGGTAATGCAGGGTGCGGCCGTCGGGGCCGAGCGCGAAGCCGAGATAGCCGTAGCTGAACTGGTCGTGCATTCCGCTGCGCTTCGAAGGCTCCGACGTAAGGCGCTCGAGCACGTCAACGCGGTTGGGGCGAGGATCGAAGCAGAACAGGTAGCCCGAGTCGCCGTGCACGCCGTAGACGGCTCTGTCCGGCGCGTACCACACGGTTTGGCGCCAATTGTAACCCATGTGGCCGGGCGAGGAGGGATCGTACAGGCCGAAGTAATCCTTGCGCAGGTCCTCGCCCTCGACGCGCCCGATCGAGTCGGTGTCGTAGCAGTAGCGGAGAATCGCGCCGTCTCCCGTGCTGAGATAGACCGACCCGTCGTTGGGGTCGACGACGAGCGACCGGCACAGCGTGCGGTAGGCTTGTCCTGTGCCGTTCTCCCCCTGCTCGGACACGGCTCCGAGATTTCTCAGCCCCTTGGTGGTAAGGTCGTAGTGAAGGAAGGTCCCGGTCGGCCAGGTGATGCCGTAGAGACGACCTCGTTGCGTGTCCATCGTCATCGACAGGATGCCGTCGCCGAACGGGACTCGCGCCAGGTTTTCGAACTTCCCCGAGCGCATGTCGTACGCCAGGAAGTGGCCGCCGGGATACCGCTTGTATCCCGGCGGGGGAATGCCCGGCTTCTCCATGCCGTCGATAATGCTCTAGTAGCCGATGTGCGTGGCGAAATAGAGCCTGCCCTGCGATTCGAGGAAGCGCACATGCACCAGGCCCTGCGGGATCGCCTTGATGTCACGCTCGCCGCAGGCCTCACGTATAACGTATAACGACGTGTAGGCGTTTCTATCACGGAGGGATGGCGGGAGGCAATCGAAATTCTGCGACGCTGTTACGGCGCCTTCTCCAACCGGGCCCGTGGCGCCGGCGGGTCCACCTCGAGGATTTTGCGCAAGAGGCGCGTTCTGCCCCTCGTGCCACCAGAAGAGAGTCGTCCTCTTTGCCGAGCGGGTCGAGCAGGAAGTTCTCGAAAGAATCCCCGTCCGCCAAGCATGACCGCAAGCTTCTCGGCTGCAATAAGATCTCGATGTCGGCCTCGGTCATCGACTCCCGGATGTCCCAGTTCACAATGTACCGGCTGTAGCCGTCCAGGACGCTGCATAGGTAGTAGAACGT
>Ga0066685_10001441_pt1 | contig 10293 bp, 8 predicted proteins | sample GraSoiAngelo_134_FD_62305 | JGI IMG/M metagenome (GOLD analysis project Ga0066685, IMG submission 62305) | Grasslands soil microbial communities from the Angelo Coastal Reserve, California, USA - 14_0929_05_30cm | ecosystem: Environmental > Terrestrial > Soil > Grasslands | place: USA...
TCGCTCTCACCAGATGGTTAGCACCACTTGTCTACTCTCGCACCACAGTAGTTTAGCGTCCCTTGGCGCGCTCACCTCTGAGGGCCATGCAAGTCGAGGATGCCTTGGCTATCAGGTGACCGCCCTCATCCGTGATTTCACACTCCACGTAGCCAATAACGCTGCCGCGCCGCACGACTTTGCCCTCGGCTCGCAGGCGAGCCTCCCAAACGGGCCGAAAGAAATTGATCTTCAGTTCCACGGTCGTAAACGATTCCTCCGGCGCAAGTGTGCTCGCGAACGCCATTCCCATCGCGGCGTCAGCGATGTCACAAAGAATCCCGCCGTGCAGCGTCCCCATGGGATTGGCGTGCTGTGGTCCAGCCGCCAAGATGACCGTAGCTCGTCCATTGGCAATCTCTTCGGCTTCGAATCCAATCAGACGGGCCACCGCCACGTCGTTGGTCTTCGCCCGCGTCCTAAAGTCGGGTTTCAAGGGGGCCTCCGGAATACTCATGACTTTTCCGCCCGAGTCTTCGCGCGAATACTCGTTTCGAGATATTCCTCGAGATGACAGCATGCAAAACCGAGGGCGTCGTCCCTGCGTTGCGGCCGGCTTACCATCAATCCCCCTTCGAACATATTGACAGTCAGCATGATTATGACTCGATCTTTGACATCAATGTGAAAGGCCTACTGTTCACCGTGCAGAAGGCCCTCCCGCTGTTGCCGGATGGTGCCTCGATCATCCTGCATGCCTCCATGGTCGCGAGTAAAGGATTGTCGGCCAATAGTGTTTATAGCGCCACAAAGGCCGCCGTGCGCTCTTTCGCGCGGACATGGACAACCGACCTAAAGGATCGCCGTATTCGCGTGAATGCCGTGAGGCCAGGCCCATCGACACGCCCGGACTGAACGACCTGGTAGCTTCCACAGGCGCGGGCGAGCAACGCGTGAAGATGATTTCGAGCAATGTTCCCCTAGGCAGGCTCGGTACACCCAATGAGATCGCCAAGGCCGTGGTGTTTCTCGCATCCAACGACAGTAGCCACATCACGGGAACGGAATTATTTGTGGATGGCGGTTTCGCACAAGTGTAGGCCATTTTAATGGGGGAGTGTCCCTCTGTTGTCAGGAATCAGCAACCACGCGGCCATGGCGCTTGCCACAGACAAACCTGCGCAAATCAGCATAATAAGCCGGAATCCAAACACAAATGCTTCTCGAACCGATTCTCTGATGGCGGCTCGGATAGTTGGGTTGAGACTAGCCGGCAGCTCCAGGCCGGCGAGCTTGATTTTGCTCCTCTCCATGTCGCGGAGTATTTCGGGAGGCAGCGAGAAGTTCGCCAGCTTGGAATCTAAGCGAGCACCGAAGGCGTTCACCATCACTATCCCAAGGACCGCAATCGCAAGCACGCCCGCGACCCGAGCAACTGCATTGTTGATTCCCGAGGCTGCACCGATGCGTTCTTGGTCTGCCGAATTCATCACCACCGTAGTGAGAGGGGCTACCGTGATTGCCATCCCCAACCCCAGAACAACGACGGCAATGAAAAACGCCTTCCAGTAGCTTGCTCCAACTGACGGCACCGCAAACAGGACGAACCCGAATGCCGCAATGAGCGGGCCGGTGATCAGCGGAACTCTCGGGCCATAGCGCGCGATGACTCCGCCGGACCAACGGGAAAGAAGGAAAATCAGCAGAATCATTGGCAGGGTGGCCGCACCTGCTGCGGTTGCCGAGTATGCCTGGACTTGGATCAGGTTCAACGGGAACAAGAAGAAGAAGATTCCCATGGCGGCATAGAGGAAGACGGTGAGCAGGTTGGCGCCAGTGAAGCTACGCGACGCAAACAGCCTGAGCGGCACCATCGGCCAGGCTCCGCTGGCTTCGACGATCACGAACGCAACAAGGCAGCCGAAGCCTACCATCAAACTCCCGAAAACCAGAGGATGCCTCCAACCCAGGGTGACAGATTCGATGAATCCACTAACCAGGCCGCCTAAGCCGAGTGTGACGATCGTGGCACCTAACCAATCGACACGCGCAACGGTGTCGTTGCGGCTCTCCGGAATACGCCAAAGCGAAATGGCTATCACTGCCGCCGCAGGAGGGAGATTGATGAAGAATGCCCAGCGCCAGGACGCATGCTCAACAAGCCAGCCGCCAAGAACCGGTCCAATGGCCGCGGTGATAGCCGTGAAACCAGACCACGTTCCGATGGCCTGTCCTCGGCTTTTCTCGTCGAACGATGTGCCAATGATCGCAAGGCTGCCGGGCACGAGAAGCGCAGCTCCCACGCCTTGGACACTCCTCGCGATTATCAATTGATGAATGTTCGAAGCAGCTCCGCAACCAGCAGAAGCCAGGGCGAAAATTATTACGCCCACCACGAACACCAGACGACGGCCAAACAGGTCGCCGAGCGAGCCGCCGACCAGAATCATCGCTCCCAAGAATAGTCCGTAAGACTCGACCACCCACTGCACATCGACTACCGTCGCACGAAAGCTTGCCTGGAGCGCGGGCAGAGCAACGTTGACGACTGTGCTGTCAATGAAAGCCATGCTGGAGCCGAGAATTGTCGCGGCAAGTATCCACAGTCTCGCTTGTTCTGCACACGGAACTCGGACACTTCCCGACCGGATTACGGCTTCGTCGCAAGGTGGTCTCATGGCTGCTATCGACGGTTTCTATCTGCGATGAACGGTCCCGACCAATCGTGGCTGCTCAAGTCGGGCCACTACCGGTAGTTGCCCATCCTAGCCGTAAAGCTCCGGCGTTCAGACCGGGGATATAAGGCTGTTTTCTGCGGTTTGTTCTGTCATCCTCGCGTCCAAAAGACCTATGGGCGAATAGCCCAAAAGTCAAGCCTCTCGGTTGTCCTCGCCTTAAGTAAGGGCCCTGTGGGAGGAACCACCGAAGAGACTGGACCAACATCCGGTTCCGTAGGAATCCTCTCCCTTTAGGGAGAGTGCTTGTTCCGAGCTACTCCCCAGCCTTGGCCGCCAATGTTTCGACGACGGCGATGTCTTGTAGCAACCCCTGCGGCAGACTGTGGCGCTGTTTTAAGTAATCGGGGCTATTGTAGGAAACCCAGACTTTCCCCTGGTTGTCTTCCCAAATCAGAATCTTCAAAGGAAGGTCGATGGTCCTTCTGGAAGCGGCGAGCATAAGAGGCGTTCCGGCTTTGGGGCTGCCGAAGACCAGCAGCTTGGTGGAACGCATTTTCATTCCTACCTTTTCCGCCTGTCCGCTGTGGTCGACCAGGGCAAACAGGGTCATCCTGGCATAGCAGTTGGTGTCCACCACGGCCTTGAATCCATCGGAGTTCAACTGCTTGAACGGTGCAACATCGCCGTACCCCGCGTTGTTCACGTCGAGGGGAGCGGTGCGCACCCGATCGCCATATTTCGCCACCAGACTCTCAAGGCGGCGAGGATGGCGGGCCGTTGCGACGAGCCGATCGCCCCATGCGAGCACCGCTTCAGCGATGCTTCGGCCCAATCCATTTGCGCTGCGTCACCAACCAGACGCTAGTAGACATGCAAATCCTCCGTGATTCGGCTCATCAATTCTACGGTTGTTGCTGCCAGCCTCCGCCAAGTGCCCTGTACAGTTGCACCAGACTCTGGTACTCGGTGCCGCGCGCCTCCGCGAGTGTGAGTTCAGCGGAAAAGAGGGACCGTTGACCATCCAGCACTTCGAGATATGTTGTCGTGCCTCCCTTGTAACGCATGTCGGACAGGCGAACGGATTCCTGCAAGTCCTTGACGGTATCCTCCTGGCGAACCCGGACCTGATGGAATTTCTCGTAGCCGATTAGCGCGTCGGATACGTCGCCGAACGCGCGTTGAATGGTTTGCCGGTACGAAATCAAAGCCTGTTGATGTTGCGACTTGGCGAGCCGCAGATTTCCCCGGAGCGCTCCGCCCGTGAAAATGGGCTGGCTCACTTGGGCGCCGTAAGACCAGGTTCCGAGTTGCGAGCTCATTAGGCCGGAGAATGCGCTGCTCCGTCCGAAGGCGCCGCCGCCGGAACCCGTCAGGGAGATTTGCGGAAAGAACTGGGCCTTGGCGACTCCGATTTCGGCGTTCGCGGCCACCAGGATTTGCTCGGCCTCGCGAATATCAGGCCGGCGCTCGATCAACGAGGAAGGCAGCCCCGGCGGCACTTCGGGTGGAAGCGGCTGCTCCACTAGCGGGCGTCCGCGTGTCACGGCCTGAGGGTAGTTGCCAAGAAGAATGCTGATGGCATTCTCTTCCTGCGCGATCCGCCGCTCCAAATCAGGGATTTGGGCGTTCGCGGAATCGAGAACTTGCTGAGCCTGCAAAACGTCAAGCTTCGTGGCCACGCCGTGCTCCACACGAAGATTGGTCAGCTTCACCGAGTCTTCCTGCGTCTTTACCGTCTCGCGCGTAATTTGGAGTTGAAGGTCAAGTTGCAGCAGCGCGAAATAGTCACTCCCCACGTCGCTCACCAGCGTTAATATGACCGTCTGCCGCGCATCCTGTGTTGCAAGGAGTCGGGCGCGTGATGCCTCGGTCGCGCGGCGCAGCTTACCGAAGAAATCCAACTGGAAAGCTGCGTCAGCAGTAAGGGTGAGAAAATTTGATTTGGTTTGGAAGTTATGCTCTTTCCCTCCACTGAAATCGCTATTGCCCTGGACCTGCGGGAATAGACTGGACCGCGTTACGGCCAGTTCCGCGCGCCCGGCGTTGATGCGTTCCGTCGCAAGTTGCAAGTCATAGTTTTGCTTTAGCGCTGTGCGGATGAGTTCTTGTAATTGCGGGTCCTGGAAGACCTGCCACCAAGGAAGATCAGCATAGGACGCTGCTTGAGCCTGGACCTCTGGGTTCTCGCTCAGATCACGGAAGGCCGCTGGAGGTTGAACCGTGGGCCGATGGTAGTTCGGGCCGACCCTGCACCCAGCGACTAAACCCGATGCCATCATGATGGAGGCCATGAATCGCGCTAGTTTCTTCATAGGTTGCTCCGCCGTTCTTTCTTCGCGCCGTTCTCGCGGTAGCCCATCTCAGTCCGCCTCCGCCGGGGCCGGCCTTGCTGGCAGCGCTCCCGAAACGGGCTCCTTGCCGGCGCTTGACCATTTCTCCACCAGATAGAAGATCGCAGGCACGAAGAAGATTCCGATCACGCTGGCGGCCAGCATCCCTCCGATAACCGTAGTGCCCATGATTTGGCGGGCAACCGACCCGGCACCAGTTGCCGTCCACAGCGGCACACAACCGAGAATGAATGCAAAAGAGGTCATCAAAATCGGCCGCAGGCGAAGCCTGGCTCCTTCGAGCGCAGCATCCGCCAGAGGCTTTCCGTTCTCGTATTGCTCCTTAGCGAACTCGACGATCAAAATCGCGTTCTTGGCGGCCAAACCGATTAACATGACCAATCCGATTTGCGAGTAGATATCGTTCTCGATCTGGACCATAAAAGGCGGCAGGAAAACGCCGAGCAGCACGCGGCGCAACCACAGGATTCCAAAGGCTCCAAAGATCGCCACCGGTGTACTCAGCAGCACACTGAACGGCAGCGACCAGCTTTCATATAGCGCCGCCAAAATCAGGAAAACGAATAACAGCGAGAGTCCGAAGATCACCGAAGCGGGCACTCCCTCCCGAGCTTTCTGTTCTTGAAAGGACATACCCGAATAGTCAAAGCCCATCTCGCGCGGCATCGTCTGTTTAAAAACGCCTTCGAGAGCAGCCGTGGCTTGGTCCGCACTGTAGCCCGGCGCCGCGCCGCCGTTAATCTGCGCCGAACGGTACTCGTTGAAACGCATGGTAAACTCCGGCCCGAGCCGCGGCTTTACGCTGGTTAGCGTGGATAGCGGGACATTCTCCCCTTTGCTGTTGCGAACGTAGAACTGCCCGACGTTTTCCGCCTTAGCGCGGTCTTCGCCTTCCGCCTCGATATAAACCTGCCATTGACGGCCGAACCGGTTGAAATAGTTGATGAAATATCCGCCCATGAAGGCTTGGATTGTCCGATAGACGTCGTTGAGCGGCACGCCCTGCTTTAGCACTTTGTCGCGGTCTACCTCCACGAATTCCTGCGGCACGCTGGGCAGGAAGGTGGTGCTCAAGCCTGCGATCTCGGGGCGCTTGCGGGCTGCTTCCAGGAAAGTAGTGAGGTTCTTGGCCAGAAACTGCACATCATTTCCGGCGCGATCCTCAAGGACGAAAGTGAATCCACCGGAGGTGCCGACTCCTGGAATCGCCGGAGGCGAGAAACTAAAGGCAGCACCTGCGGGCAGCCTGCTCAGCCCCCCGTTCAATCGCGCTTTGATGGCTTGAAATTGTTCGGCCCGTGCGGTGCGCTCGTCCCAGGGCTTGAACGTGACAAAAAAGAACGCGTTATAGCTGGTGCGCACAAAGCTCAGCAAACTGAAGCCGATGACGCTGGTCGTGTATTGAACGCCCGGCGTATTCGCAAGGATTTTTTCTACATCCGCCGCGGCTGCGGTCGTACGTTCCAAGGAAGCTCCGTTGGGAAGCTGGAGATTGACGAACGCATAGCCTTGATCTTCGTCTGGAAGGAAACTCGACGGCACTCGGTTGGCAAAAAAGCCACCCGCCAAGCCAAAGGCCACGAGCAGAACGACTACGACGGCGGTCTTGCGGATGAGTACCGCGCTCCAACGGACATAGCCCTCGGTGGCACGCGCGAACGAGCGGTTAAACCAATCGAAAAATCTTCGCAGCAATCCTCGGCTCGGCGCCCGTGGCCGGAGAAGTAGTGCGGCAAGCGCGGGACTGAGCGTAAGCGCGTTGAACGCCGAGAGCAGCACCGAAATCGCGACGGTGACGGCGAACTGCTGGTAGAGCCGGCCGGTGATGCCGGGGATGAAGGCTGTCGGCACAAAGACCGCTGAGAGAACCAGCGCGATGCCGACGACAGGACCGGAGAGTTCTTCCATTGCTTTCAAAGCCGCCTTCTTGGGTGTGAGGCCCTCCTCGATGTGCCGTTCCACGCCTTCAACCACAACAATCGCGTCGTCCACCACGAGGCCGATCGCCAGCACAAGCCCAAAGAGAGAAAGCGTATTGATGGAAAAACCGAACACCGGGAAAAGCACAAACGTGCCGACGAGCGAAACGGGCACCGCAAGGAGCGGAATAAGCGTGGCGCGCCAGCCCTGCAGGAACAGGTAGACCACCAGGATCACGAGCGCCAGGGCTATCAGAAGGGTCTTAACAATTTCCTTGATGCCTTCCGTGACCGCGCGAGTCTGGTCGAGCGCTACGACATAATCTATGTCCTCCGGAAACCGCTGTTTCATCTGGGCCATTAGCTTCTTGACGTTTGCGGCTGCGTCGACGGCGTTGGAACCTGGCAACTGATATGTCGCGATAATCGCGCTCGGTTGTCCGTTGAGTCGGCCAAGAACGCTGTAGTCCTGGGAACCCAATTCGATCCGAGCAACGTCCCGTACCCGGACGGTCCCGCCGTCGGGCGTCTCCCGCACCACGATCTGTCCGAATTCTTCGGGCGACGCAAGACGGCCTTGCGCGAGAACCGAGTAAGTAAATTCCTGGCCCTTCGGCGCCGGTTCCCCGCCCGCTTTTCCGGCCGGGTTCACCGTGTTCTGCGCCTGAATGGCACTGACGATCTCGGGGACAGTGATGCCCAGCTTCGCCAATTGGTCGGGTTTTACCCACAGACGCATCGCGTATTGGCCCGCTCCAAATACCTGAACGTTGCCGATGCCCGGCGCGCGCGTGATCGGATCGGTGATATTGATGTACGCGTAGTTCGCCAGAAAGCTGGCGTCGTACGTTCCATGCGGCGAGTACAAGGCAACTAACATGAGAGGAGCGGTTACCGACTTTCGGACAGTAATTCCATAGTTGTTGACATCGGCGGGTAGCTGCGAAGCGGCTTGCGTCTCTCGTGCTTGCGTGAGAATCAAATCCGTGTTTGGATCGGTTTTTACATCGAAGTTCACGATCAGTGTCGTGTTCGAGTTACCCGTTGCATTCAGCGAATACATATAATTCATGTTGTCCACGCCGCTCATCTGCTGTTCGATGGGAGTGGCGACCGCCTGCTCGAGGGTTTGCGCGTCCGCGCCGACATAGGTGGCCAGTACTTGAATTTCTGGTGGAGCAATGTTGGGAAATTGCGCGATCGGCAGACTGAGGATCGTGATGGAGCCTACAATCACCATAACGATAGAAATGACCATGGCCACGATGGGACGGTTGATAAAGAACTTTGACATCGGGTTACCTTTCCTTACTTTCCACGGTGAATGGCTTGGGGTTCACCTGCATGCCGGGACGTACCTTCTGCACTCCCTCGACGACCACGCGTTCGCCCTGCTTTAGCCCTTTCGCAACAATCCACTCCGTGCCCGCACGATCGCCGACTGTTACCGCACGGATGTTCACTTTGTTCTCGCCGTCCACAACCGCCACTTGATAGCCGCCTTGCAACTCCGACACCGAGCGCTGCGGGACAAGCAGCGCGTCTTTCTGGACGCGGACAGCTGTCCGAACTTTGCCGTAGCCGCCTGGGCGCAGAATATTCCCAGGATTCGGAAACAGCGCGGCAATGCGAATCGCACCTGTGCTTTGATTCACCTGGCGGTCCGCAAAGTAGAATGTGCCTTCATGTAAATAGGGAGAGCCGTCGGCCAAAATTAGTTCGAGGCGCAGACTCTTGTCCGCCGCTTGCCGAGTCGTCTCCGTCGGGAACCGTTTGTTCCAATCGAGATACTCCCTCTCGCTCACGGTAAAATAAACCTTGATAGGGTCGAGGGTGGACACGGAGGTCACCGGCCCGCTGTTCGGGTTGACCAAGGCACCCACCTGCAGCTGTGCCTGCCCGGCGATGCCGTCGATGGGCGCAATGAGGCGGGTAAAATCGAGGTTGATCTTGGCCGTTTCAACGGCAGCCTCAGCCGTCTTAATTTGAGCTTGGGCCGTGGCCACCGTTGCCTTTGCCGCCATGTTGTTCTGGACGGCGTTATCGAGATCCTGCTGGCTGGCGGCTTGCTCTTTGGCCAGAGGGGTGTAGCGGTTGACGTCCAGTTCGGTCCTGCCTTGCACTGCCTGGGCGTTGGCAAGTATGGCCTTGGCCTGCGCCAACTGCCCTTCGGCTTGGTCCAGCGCCGCCTGAAAGGGCCGCGGGTCAATCTCGAAGAGTAGTTGACCCTTCTTGACGAATCTGCCTTCCTGATAACCCTGTCGCAGTAGGTAGCCCGTGACCTGCGCCCTGACGTCGGCATTTGTGAAACCGTCGATCGTGCCGATCCACTCGCCAAAAATAGGAACGTCTTTCTGCTCGACTTGCACGACCTCAACGTCTGGCGAAGCACTGGGCGCCCCCGATACCCGCTTTGGGCGCATTGCCCCGACAATCAGGCCGGCGACGACCAAGCAGAGCGCTCCTCCTATCCAGAGTTTGCGTTTCGTAATCGTGTTCATGGTTTGCTCCGACAGTGAGACCTTTCCCCGGAATCGAGGTTCGCTGTTTTCGACTCCCGCGGGATGGATGAATTGATGCCTCGCCTGACCAGGAGGATACAAGCAAATGCTCCAAAACCAAAGACGGCGCTCAGACTGCGTGGACCGCTTCCGCGGGGAAGCGCTTGGCCGCGAGCACCCCTAGGACAATGAAAATCAACATGACCATGACCTGCGTCCCGAGAAACGGCGGTTCTGATGGGGTGGGCGCCAGGGCCTTGAGCCCGGGAATGTTCATAAAAAACTGGGCGATCAAAACGAAAACGTTAAGATAGAGAGCGATGACGGCAGCGATGACATAAGTGCGGCGCCATGGACCGGCCAGATGAAAGAGGGCGTAGGAAGGCAAAAATCTGCGGAACGGAAACAGGAATCCGGTCACGCTCGTCAAAACCGTGGTCGCAAGAAAAAGCGCGGTCCAGCCGTCGCGTCGTTTTCGCGGTCAGGAACCCGCCCACGACGACGAATCCAAAAAGGATTCCTACCAAGCTCAACACCACGCGTACGAACGTCAATATCGTCATATCGAATATCATGAAAGAAGGAGCGTGAGGGGAGGACTGTCTAAGTCAGAAGGGAGGTTCCCGGGCAAAACCGCAAAGGCTAACAATCTCCCGGAGCGACGGCTTGGAGTATTCGGCATTGCACGTTCGGCGTAGTACCGGTTGTAAGGATTGATCTTCGCTCCCGCGCCGGACATCTGCCGAAGTGCTCTGGCGGGCGATTCCAATGATGAACGCGTTAATCGGGGATTTGAGTCCATTCCTAGGCGCTGAAGTGCTCATTTTAGACACGGAAAGACAGCTGCCGCGGACAGCCGGGACCT